>Ga0316575_10000279_pt1 | contig 14148 bp, 14 predicted proteins | sample J5NA_FD_203072 | JGI IMG/M metagenome (GOLD analysis project Ga0316575, IMG submission 203072) | Rhizosphere microbial communities from salt marsh grasses in Alabama, United States - J5-7_050615r2r3 | ecosystem: Host-associated > Plants > Roots > Rhizosphere | place: USA: Alabama | collected...
CGTTTGGATCTTGACCGAATCTATCCCCGTCTGGAAGTAACGCGGCGGGTAAAAAAAGACGGCGCGCGGTATTTCGGTCCATATCCTGCGGCCCGGGCACTTCGCGAAACGCTCCGGGTAATGAACCGCTATTTTAGACTAAGGACCTGTTCGGATCATGATCCGTCCCGACATAAGCGTCCGTGCTTGTTATGTCAGATCAGCACGTTTCCGGAGTCTTCCGTATACGATATTCCTGCAAAAGAATATCACCGCCATGTGGAAGATGCCGTGAGTTTTCTTCAAGGCAAAAAACCGGAACTGCTGGATTCGCTTCGACAGCGTATGGAAAAAGCTTCCGGCGATCTTAATTTTGAGGAAGCGGCAAGGCTTAGAAATCAGATCGAAGCCGTCAAGCAAACACTTGAGCCGCAAACCGTCATTTTTGAAACCGATATGGATGCGGATGCGTTGGGTTGCTTTCGAAAACGCAATTCTTTAGTGGTATATTTAATTTTTTTAAGGCACGGGAGAGTGATCGGTGGAAGGGCTTTGTTTTTTGAGGCGACAGAGGAATTTTCGGAAAAAGACCGGTTGGCTTCTTTTTTGAATCTGTATTACAGCCGGGAGCATTTTATTCCCGACGAAATTTGGCTGCCCTTTGCCATTGAAGACCAAAACACCTTGGAAGAAATTTTATCGGAAAGAAAAGATGCAATGGTTCGGATTTTCGTTCCGAAAACAAAAGACAAAAGGGCGCTTTTAAGAACGAGCCAAAGAAATGCACGGCTATCGCTGTATCAGTCTCGAAAAGGTGAAGGGCAAACGCTGGAAGCTTTGATTAATCTTCAAAAACAATTGGGACTCAAGCATATGCCGCGTTATATGGAATGCTTTGATGTTTCCCATTTTAAGGGAGATGCCATTGTTGCCGCTAAAGCGGCAATGAAAGACGGCAGACCGGATAAAGCCCGTTACCGCCGGTTTAAAATACAATCGGTGACCGTCGGAGATGATTATGCCGCCATTTATGAGGCTGTTCTGCGCCGGTTAAGGCAGGGCGTGGATGAGAACGATCTGCCGGATCTGATCGTATTGGACGGCGGAAAAGGCCAGCTCGAAGCAGCTCGCCGGGCCATGAGGCGGCTTAATATTGCCGGCATCGACATGCTTGCCCTGGCTAAAGACCGGGATAAAAGGCACAAAAACGCCGTTGAGTTTATTTATTTGCCGGGGAAAAAGGAAGCCGTGGTGTTGGAGCAATCTTCCACCGAACAGCTCCTGTTGATGCGACTTCGTGATGAAGCACACCGATTTGCCGTCACATATCAACAAAAACTGCTTTTAAAAAAGACGCTGGCGTCACGTCTGGATCGCATCCCCGGTATCGGAGAAAAACGCCGAAAATCTCTTTTGCGGCGGTTCGGATCGGTCAGACGCATCGCAGCAGCAAGTGTTGACGATCTGGCTCGAACCGAAGGCATCGGACAGCAAACCGCCCGCAGGATTTTATTTTTTCTGAAAACAGAGAATCAGCCGTCCAAACTCCGCAAACCCATCAAACTCAAGGCAGATAAATCATGGCAAAATTGATCAAAGAAGAACGCGACAAGGGAAGGCTTCACATCGATTCCCCGCTGATGGGTGAATCCTTAGTCAGCAAGACACTGCTCAAGCAGACTGAGGCAGCCGAATATTTCCGGATGCAGCCTGACATCAATATTATAAAGATCGGCGGTCAAAGCATCATGGACCGGGGAAAAAACGCATTATTTCCCATTCTCGATGCCTTGATCAAAGCAAAAGACACGCACAGAATTTTGCTGATGACCGGCGGAGGGACGCGAGCGCGGCATGTCTACAATATCGGCGTAGATCTGGGGATGCCGACCGGCGTATTGTCGAAATTGGGGGATAAGGTTTCCTGGCAAAATGCGGAAATGCTTTCGGTCCTCTTGGCAAAACATGGGGGCGTAAAGATCGGCCATGGTGACAATTTAGAGCAATTAACCATGTTTTGCCGCCAGGGTTATATGCCCATTACCTACGGAATACCGCCTTACGGTTTTTTCGAGCACCCCGCCGAGCAAGGCTCAATCCCGCCTCATCGAACAGATTGCGGTGCTTTTCTCCTGGCGGAAAATATCGGAGCCCGATCTTTGATATTTTTAAAAGATGAGAAAGGGCTTTTTGACAAAGACCCCAAAAAAGTTCCTAAATCAGAGGTCGCCAGTCTTAAATTCTACGATCGTATTTCCGCCCGGGAACTCATCGAATTGGACCTGGATGATCTTATCATCGAGCGTCCGATACTTACTTTGCTGCAAAGGGCGAAGTGTTTGAAACAGCTACAAATCATCGACGCATTAAGACATCCGGGATACATATCGGCGGCGCTGGAAGGCGAGCACGTGGGCACCATCATTTATAAAGACGAGTAGAATCCAGCCCCGATAACCAGAGTTTAATGCAAAACGGGTCGGCAATGTTGATTATTGCCCGCTGCCGTTTTTATGGCCTTTTCCGGCTTCCAAATAGACGATCCCCGCGCCGGATTCTTTGCTGATTTGATCGAGTTCTTTTTTGCGGATATGCTTGACGTAAATCTTAACGTCCGAACCGCTGACACCAACGATGCGAAATCTTGGCTTCTTTTCGCCCTTTTCGACCTTTCGTCTTTCACGAACAAATATTTTAGTTGCCATTTCGACCTCCCGCATGGTATTTGTTATAAGGCTATATAGATATAATGAATATATATGTTTAGAGGATATATGTCAAGAAAAAACTCTAATACACCGAAAAAGTCACGGTATCCGGGCGCCAAGAAGACCGAGCGGTATATCCAGTCCTCCATTTTAATGGCGCTGAAGATCAGATCTTCCTATGGCTATGAACTCATAAAGGGAATTTCCCAATTCGGCTTTGTGGAAGGTCAAGCGCCTCCGGGCATGATATACCGACACTTGAGAGATTTGGAAGAAAACGGCCTGGTTTCGTCAGAGTGGCAGACCCAAGGAGCCGGACCGGCAAAAAGGGTTTATCGTCTGACGCCGGAGGGCAGCGAGGTTCTGGATTTCTGGATTGAATATATGAAAAATCAGGTGGAAAAATTATTAAATTTTATCAAGATCTATCAAAATAACAAAATGACCTGAAAGGCGGAATCGATATCGGTCGACTTGCCTCTAACGTTTTTATACTTGTATCAGGTCTTTGTAGCCGTTGCCTCACCTGCTTGCAGTTCTTTGTGATTTGTTTTTCGTCTCACATATATATTTTCCCATCGCCTTTCGCCTCTGGGATGCACAAAAAGGATCGGTTGATGACCTAAAAGCCGCGGCCGAATCCAACCGTTTGTAAACACCACATCATCGGGGGCAGGGATTATTGCATCCCTTTCCGTTGAAACGACCTTGATGCCGTCGCTTCTCAACTCATGCACCTTTACTGTTTCCGAATAACATCGCAAATTATTCAACTCGATAAAACGTCCGGACCATCCCGATGCTGTCAATCCCACTGCCGCCGCCGCTCCGATAATGCCGTCATTCGTGCCGCCGTGGCCGGAAAGATGAACCGATTTTGCGGCTTCAATCGCTTGTCTTTGGGAAGATACGCCATGGGTGCAATAATGCCCGAACTCGATGAGCCGACTTAAAGAAGTATCGAATTCCGTCGCCACGCACAACCCGGGATCGCTTCCGGAAACAAAATGTTTTTTGAGATGGTTTGCCGCGCTTTCGATGGCCTGATCCACAAGGTCCGGATCGGCAAACTCGGCGATCATACATGCCGAACTGTTGTGAGAGGTGTATGGAATCTCATCACACACGTAAAGTTGCTGGCGAATCACGCCCCGGCATTCACAGCCCTTCGGCAAATCATTTTGAAACCATCGAACCAATTTGCCGGTACCATAGGGCGAGTCATGGATATCCGTATCATCGAAACCGAAATACACTTTCATCATTTTTCCTATTCTTTGCCTTTAGTTAAATCTCACGCGCCGACTGCCGTTCGAATAACCCATGGCAATAGACCGTTAAACTTTATTAACGGAAAAGAACAAAGGCGTCAATTATTTTATGATGTCGCCATTTATACTCAAAATAACAACCGATAATGACAAATTATGACCTGAATGACCAGGTAAGGGGCTCTTGGATACATCAATGGTGTTATCGAGAAAACGAACCGACAAAGCAGCATTTTTTTTTAATCCCATAAAATCGATCATCGGATTATTCCCGTTTTCAATTACATATTTGGCCGAATTAATGGAACCTAGCGTACATCCCTCCAGGGGCAGCAGCGGTTGCTCACCACAAGGATTGGTCGCTTCGATGGGGCCAAGATCCGGGGTGGGGTTATCTCGGTTGATTTGATCCAAAAAAATGATTCCCGGATCGCCGTTATGCCATGCCTGGTTTATTAATGCATGATAAACCTTTGCGGCATTGAGCTTGCCGACAGGCATATCATTCCGAGGGTTTATCAAATCATAGTCGGCGTGTTCGACAACTGCTTTCATAAATGCATCCGTTACGGCCACCGAGATATTGAAATGGTCAAGCTCCCTGTTTTTGCTTTTGCTGTGAATGAATGCCATGATATCCGGGTGATCCACCCTTAGAATGGCCATATTGGCCCCCTGCCGGGTTCCCCCTTTTTTAAGCTGCTCGGTGGCGGTGTTAAATATTTTCATAAATGATATCGGACCCGAAGCCCCCCCCCCGAAGTGGTCTCCGGACTATTCTTCGGGCGCAGCCGGGAAAAGTCAAATCCGGTGCCGCCGCCGGACTTGTGGATGAGTGCAGCATTTTTCAGTGTGCCGAAAATTGCCTCTATACTGTCTTCTACCGGCAAAACAAAACAAGCGGCCAACTGGCCCAATGGGCGCCCCGCATTCATCAGGGTCGTCGAATTCGGCAAGAATTTTAACTCGGCCATGATTTTGTAAAAGATCCCTTGAATTTCTTCAACCCGTCGATCATCGACGCCGTATTTTTTTTTCGGCTTCGGCAATATGGCGGGCCACCCGAAGAAACATTTGTCCGAACGTCTCAATAATTTTGCCGCTGCAATCCTTTTTGAGGTACCTTTTTTTGAGAACATTTTGCGCATTGTCCGACAGATTCAACCGGTTTGCGGAAAAATCCGAAAACGACGGGTCAAGCTCCGGAAGACCACCCGTGTCAAAACAGGCAGCTTTTTCAATCAGCCGTCTATGTCTTTGTGTCATTGCCCATTTCCATTTCAAACAATGGTCCCCAAAGTGCATTCTTTAAGGGACTTCAATATTCAATTTTAATAATGTGGGTGAAGCAGCGTTCTACGGCAGCCCTTTTTGCTTTTCAATCGCCAGCAGCTTTCTTTTTCGCTCTGCTCCCCAACGGTATCCACCCGTACCTTTTGTTTTGGGAACGACCCGATGGCATGGAATGACCAGCGCAACGGGATTGGTTGCACATGCGCGCGCTACCGCTCGAGCCGCTTTGGGCTGACCGATTGACGCCGCAATCTCACTGTAAGACATTGTTTGCCCTTCTGGAATCGTTCTGAGACGATCCCATACCTTTCTTTGAAATGCGGTTGCTTTGACGTCAAAGGGTAGCGCCGGCCACGGGCTGCTCCCCGCCAGATAATCGATGAGCATTTGGGCCCATTCAGATAGCTTTGAATCTGCTTCTGCGATTTCAGCATTATTAAATTCACTTTTCAATCCATCAACGAGCGTTCCGTGAGAGTCACCGATTCGAACGGAACAAATGCCTTGTTGAGTAGCTGCCAGCAGAAGGAGCCCCAACGGGCACTTAACGACTGCATAATAAATCTTTTGCCCTTTGCCATTTTCCTTATATGTTTTGGGCGTCATCCCCAAATATCGGGAAGATATTTCATAAAGTCGGCTGCTCGACCCATAGCCCGCTTCATACGTGGCAAGCGTAACGTCATCGCCGGCCTTCAATGCCTTTTTCAACCGCACTTGCCGGTGTACATCCGCATAATTTCGTGGCGATACCCCCAGAGCTTTTTTAAACACACGCTGCAGATGGGAAGAACTCAAGTTTACTTTTTGCGAAAGCTCTTTTAAACTCGGGGCATAATCGCAGGATTCAATATAGCGGCATACTGCAAGTATTTTTGATACGATTTCGTTTGTGCCCGGTTCCTCCGCCTGATCGGGACGGCAGCGCCGGCATGGTCTAAAGCCTGCCTTTTCCGCACTTTCTTTGGCAAAGAAAAACCTCACGTTTTCAAGCTTGGGTTTCTTGCTTGAACAGTGTAAACGGCAATAAATAAATGTCGATATAACCCCATAAAAGCATATCCCGTCATATCGGCTGTCCCGTTTCAACACTCCCTGCCATAAGGCGTGTTCCGATAAATCCATTATTTTCTCCTTTTATATCGTTTAAATGCCGGTTTGATCACTCGCTTCTTTTCTAAAGAGAACATGTCTTGATATTTCAGAACAAATATAATACCGGTGCGGAGAAAATTTCTATCCGAATCTTGCGATGAAATTATCTTTTTTATACAATTAAATTAAAAAGAACTGAATTGATTAAAAAATCTATCGATTCGAAAAATATTTCTACGGTTTGAGTGGTCTTTACGCTCATCGAAAACCACCGATCAGAACTGCCTCAACAAAGAGTTCAGATTCACATGAAACGCGCCTTGAAAAAGCAAGGGCGGTAAAAACGCAAAAAAGATCAGATTTGGTCTTCCTTATTTTACAACGGGATAAGATCGTCCGGCGCTGTTTTGAAATGAGGATCAATACAACCGACTCTGCTGATCGAATAAGTCGTCCTTTGGAAGAGGCGGCTTGATTTTATTTCAAAAAACGATATTATGTGCGGTATAAAAACAAGTAAATCTATTTGAAAGGAAAAATATGGGTATTAAACTGCTTATTATCGGTGGCGTCGCCGGAGGCGCTACAGCAGCGGCTCGGGCGAGAAGAGTGAGTGAAGATGCAGAAATTATCGTTTTCGAACGGGGAGAATTTATCTCCTTTGCCAACTGCGGACTTCCCTATTATATCGGAAATGTTATCAAAAGACGCGCTCACCTCCTTTTGGCCACACCAAAGGAATTTAAAAATCGCTATAACATCGATGTGCGCATTTTCTCCGAGGTCGTGGGGATAAGTGTCAAAGAAAAGACCGTTGAGATAAAAAATACGGCTACAGGTGAAACATACCGGGAGAGCTACGATAAGCTTATTTTATCTCCCGGAGCAGAACCCATCAAGCCACCACTTGAGGGGATTGACCTTGAAAATATTTTTCATCTTCGAAACGTCCCTGATTCAGACCGAATCAAAAAAATTGTGGACGAACGCAATCCCCGCCGGGCTGTTGTCGTGGGCGGCGGCTTTATCGGCCTTGAGATGGCCGAGAATTTGACCGAGAGAGGTGTTAAAACAACCATCGTGGAAATGCTCGACCAGGTGATGCCCTCTTTGGACTATGAAATGGCGACCCTCATTCATGAGCATCTTGAAGCCAAAGGCGTAGAACTCGAGTTTGAAAACGCAGTAAAATCATTTTCAAAAATAAGGGACCGGATTTTAGTCTCTACGCAAAAGGGAAGGGAAATTGCATGCGATCTGGTGCTGCTTTCCGTGGGAATCAGGCCGGAGAACAAGCTGGCCGTACGGGCTGATCTCAAAATCGGTCCGACCGGCGGGATTGCGGTCGACGACACCATGAGGACCTCCGATCCCGATATCTATGCCGTGGGCGATGCGGTGGAGGTGAGAGATATCGTCACTGGATTTCCCACGCTGACCGCTCTTGCAGGGCCCGCTAATAAACAGGCCCGCATCGCCGCGGACAATGCGTTGGGCAGAAAATCAATATTTAACGGCACATTGGGGACTTCCGTAGTAAAGGTCTTCGATATGGTCCTGGCATCCACTGGCGCCAACGAAAAATTTTTAAAAAAACACGATCTTCCTTATTTTGTTTCCTACACCCATTCCGGTTCACATGCCGGGTATTATCCGGGTGCTACCAATACATCGATAAAACTTCTCTTTTCTCCGGGTACCGGTAGCGTTCTGGGTGCTCAGATAGTGGGTAAAAAGGGCGTTGACAAAAGGATCGATGTGCTTGCTACTGCTATTCGGGCAAAAATGACCGTCTTCGATCTTGAAGAACTGGAGCTGGCCTATGCACCACCATATTCATCGGCGAAAGACCCCATCAACATTTGTGGATTCGTGGCGTCCAATATCCTTAAAGGAGATATGGAAATCGCTCATTGGAGTGAACTCGAGACCCTTCAACAAAACGGTGAGATTTTGATAGACCTTCGTACCAAATTTGAGCTGAACCATGAGGGAAAGATTGAAGGCGCATTGCATATTCCCATCGATGAACTCAGAAGCGGGCTATCCGAACTCGACAGCAAAAAAACGTATATCCCGTTTTGTGCGGTGGGATTCAGAGGGTATCTGGCCCACAGAATCCTGGTCCAGAACGGATTCCATTCCAGAAACCTAAGCGGTGGCTTCATGACTTATGCTATGGCGAACAAGAAACAATAGCCAAAAAATGGTATGTGTTCAGGGGAAGCGCTCCCACTGAACACGTACCTAAAATATTCTAGAGGTATTTCTTTATCTTCGCATCTTTTTTAAGATCGGCAATATACTTGGCCGTTTCCTGCTGGGTCTTTTCCTGACGCAAACGCTTGATGAGCAGCTCCCTGATTTCATCATACGTCAGGATTTTTTCCGGCTTCTTATCATAAACTTTTATCAAGTGATACCCGAATTGGGTTTCGACGATGTCGCTGACTTCATTGGGTTTCAATCCAAATGCCGCATCTTCGAATGGCTTGACCATCTGCCCGCGTGAGAAATATCCCAGGTCACCCCCTTTGGCGCCGCTGCTTTTGTCCTCTGAGTACTTCTTGGCCAGCACGGCAAAATCCTGGCCGCTTTTCAACTCTTTTTGTATCTTTTGAATTTTTTGCATGGCTTGCGATTTCTTTTGCTGATCTGCGCCGGCTTCAACCTTGATTAAAATGTGGCTGGCTCTCACCTGTTCTGGCTGTTTGAACAAATCCGGGTGGCTGTCATAAAAAGCCTTGGCTTCCTTATCGGTAACGACGACCTTTTGGGCAATCTTCATATCGATCAACGCGTTGATGGCCAATTTCTCTTTGATCTGCTCTTTAATATCATTCTCTGAGATCTTCATCGCGCTCAAAGCCTTTTTATATTCTTCCTCGCTGGGAAAACGCTTTTTAACAGCCGACAGTTCCTTATTTATTTTGTCATTATCGATCTTGATTCCGGCCTTTTGACTTGCCTGGTACAGGATTTCCCGATCGATGAGATTTCCCAAAACCTTATCTTTTAAATTTGCCATCTGTTCTTTGGATAACTGTACCCCCTGCCTGGAGAAACGCTGAAGATGAAAGTCCAGTTCCTTGGCGAGCTCTGTTTGGGTAATGACCACGCCGTTTACCACGGCCGCCTTCTCCGGAGTGGATGTCGCTTCTTTAGCCAGGGCCGGAAAAGATGCTGCCAAGAAGGTCAACAGGATCGCAATGTTTCGCGCCAATTTAATGCGGTTAAATTTCATGATGGATTCCTTTCAAAATCATGGTAAAAAAAAATGGACTTCTAAGAGCCCTTTTCGGAAATACGTCCACTTCATATTGGAATTATCCAATCCGAGGCCGGATTTATCTGTTCAAGATACTCACCGAAATTATTTACAGCAGGCATTGTAACGCAAAAATATTTATTTTCAACAAATTAATCCGATGTTGACCTAAAAGCCATCTCAAAATTAGGATTTTCGGTCGAGATTTCCCGCCCAAGATCGGCGGGACGAGAACGCGATGCCGAGGATCAACCCACCCCGCCTGTTAACGGGATTCTCTAAAGGCGGACAAGTCTTCGACATGCATACTCAAGTATGTTGGGGGCTTGAGACGAGGGCTCAACGCAGATATCGGACGAAAAGACTTTTTTGAGATGGCTTCTGTTTAACCGGCGACGCCATCCAAAGTATATTATTCTTGTTATTGTCTTTTTGATTTTGCGCTCATTTTAGGATACATAATAAGCATTGATTGATTTTGGTCCAGCATACAACATTCACTGACAACGGGGTAAAACATGAAAATTTTATCGGAAAAAGCCGCTTTAAATCTGGCGGCAGTAAGAAAGAAAAAGCCGTTGATTCATAATATCACCAATTACGTGGTGATGAACTATACGGCAAATACGCTATTGGCGATGGGTGCTTCACCGGTGATGGCCCATGCGCTAAATGAGGTGGAAGAAATGGTGTCCTTTGCCGGGGCGCTGGTTCTCAATATCGGAACCCTTAACAATGACTGGATTGCATCGATGATCAAAGCCGGAAAAAAGGCGTCTGTATCAAAAATACCGATCATACTCGATCCTGTGGGGGCCGGAGCGACGTCGCTCAGAACCATCGCTGCAAAACAAATTATTCAAGAAACTCGCGTCAGTGTCATACGCGGGAATGCATCGGAAATCTTATCCCTCCGGCGGAAGGATTCGAAAACAAAAGGGGTTGATTCGATTCACTCGGTCGAGGCGGCCGTTCAACCCGCTAAAATTCTGGCCGGCGAACTCGAAACCGTCCTCGCGGTTACCGGTCCCATTGACGTTGTCACCGACGGTCAACAACAAATACGGGTTTCAAACGGCCATGCGCTTATGGGATATGTCACCGGCACCGGTTGCGCGGCTACAGCGACCATTGGCGCCTTTTTATCGGTCGACGAGAACCCGGTCAGCGCAACAGCCACGGCATTGGCTTATTTTGGATGGGCCGGAGAAGTTGCGGCAAAAAACGCATCTGCGCCGGGAAGTTTCATGATTGCGATGCTGGATGCGCTTTACACGATTACACCGGAAGAACTCAAAGAAAATTGTAAATTCGGAGACTGAACGGGATGTGACGCGTTGAGACCTTTGAAAAATGCTCATTTTTGTCTAAGTTCAAGGAACGCGATCCCGCCTTTAGCGGGATTAACCGTAGGAATACACTGAGTATTTTGAGGATTAAAATTTGAGTGTGACGCAGAAATTGGGCAAAAAGGGGCGTATTGCAAAGGTCTCGCTTTATCCTTTGAAGTGGGTCGAGCTTCAATCGCTTCTTCGATTTGGCTTTTAAAGCGCTTTTTTTAAGATTTCGATGAGCTCATCATCGGTTAATTCAACCGGATTTCCTTTCATACTGCTTGCTCGTTTCGCGCCTGCGATTATTTCAGAAAAGTGTGTTTTTGTAGCTCCTAATTCGGAAAGCGGCACGATATCCAGTGCGCTGCACAAATCGTTAATCCAGTCAATGCCGTCTATTGCTTGGGCATCCGGTCTGCCGGTCAAACAGCGGGCGACCTCATCATAGCGTGACAGGTACCTTAGGGGGTCTTTGTGCTGCAGCGCTTTGACATTGACCGCCATGACATGGGGAAGCAAACTGGCGCAGATCATGCCATGGGGGATTGAATACATGGCGCCCATGGCGCTTGCGAACCCATGAACCGCGCCCAGTTTGGCGTTTGCAAGCGCAAGTCCCCCGAACAAACTGGCAACAGACATGTCTTCGCGGGCCGAAGTATCGCCTCCGTTTTCAAACGCCCGGCGCAAAGAACGAGCGATTCGTTTCAGGCCTTCCCGGCACAGGGCATCCGTTAAAGGATTGGACTGCAAGGATACAAAAGGCTCCAGATTCTGGGTCAGTGCATCCATTCCGGTGCCGGCGGTTAAAGACGGCGGCATGGAATATGTCAGTTCGGGATCGATGACGGCAAGATCCGGCAGCATGGTCGGGCTTCGAAGACTGACCTTAACTCTGTGCTGTGTCGATGCCAACACCGAATTGCGAGTGACTTCGGCGCCGGTTCCGGCGGTGGTCGGTATGGCGATGCAGGGGGCCGAAGCCTGTGACAACGGCTTCCCCTGACCGATCACTTCCAAATACGCCATAATATCACCGCGGTTGGTTAGCAGGGCCGCAATGGCTTTGGCGCTGTCAATGACGCTGCCGCCGCCGATACCGATGACAGCATCGCAGGTGTTCTTACGGGCAAGCTGAACACCATCAATAATCATTTCTATGGTAGGTTCTCCGGTAATAGCGAAGGTAAAGGTCTGCAAGCTGGCGGCCTTAATTAAACCCAGTAACCCTGCCGCGCGTTCGGTATTTTTGCCGGTGACGACCATCAGCCGGCGGCCCATTTGAGCGGCCAGGGCCGGCACTTCTTTCAAAGTTCCCCGTCCGAAAATGATTCGAGATGCGGCGGCGAATTCGAATCGTTTCATTAACCCCATCCTTTCTCGTCGGGAAACAGATTGGTCAGCTTAATGCTGGTGCGTGGTTCGGCCATCATGTCTTCAACCGTATCCCGCCACATTTGGTAATGCATCGTTTCTTTGTGTCGGGCCGGATCTTCAGGCGTCCGGTAGACTTCGACGAGAATGAACCGTGCGGGGTCTTCTATATGCTGAATCACATCGAACCGCGCGACACCCGGCTCTAAAACACTGTTGCTCGCATTTATCAGGGTTGCCCCCTTGAAATCCTCGATACGGTCAGGCTTTACATGGACAAAAACGTGGACGATAAACATGGCATCCTCCGCAACCGGAAATGTGGGATAAAGTGAAAAAAATATTTAATTGGAGATCAATCTAAGGTAATACTTTGGCGAACCAGCGGATTTTGTCAAGAATAAATAATCTAATGTATCCTCCTGTAAAAATCATCCTCCAATTTTCATCAACAAAAAGCGATGGGATATGGAAACTGATGAATCAACAACTGTGCCCGTTTTTGTTTCAGCACTTCGGCGAACCCCGCTATTTTTGCGCCATCCACAATATCAAACCCATCACCTGCCGAATATTTGACCGCAAAGACTGTCGCCGACGTAAAGAGGATCGGGGCCTGAACGGCAGATAGATCTTGATATATCGTTTTATTTTCTTTGGATCGACAATTCTGTGGCGCTTTGGATCCCCATGACGATTTCCGGGATTGTGCCCATTTTGACGTAAATGGGGTGGGCCAGTTGTCTGAGTATCGGCAGCCGCTTGGATAAAAAAACAGGGTTGATTGTTGACACCCGGCCACCCTTTTCATATACATTACATTTTAGAGCTTCGTCTTTTATTATTTCCGATATAAATTCATCCAAAAATTCTCGATTTTTTTGGATGATATCGCTTATCAAAAACAAACCCGGTCGTTATATAATCGAACAGATGCGAATCGTCCTGGTTAACCCGAATCCCATGAAACCGCCGGTGACGCCGGTATCTCTGGACTATCTTGGCGCTGCATGCCGCCATGCCGGCATCGATGTTGATTTGGTGGATTGCGCCGTTGAACCGGATTGGCGAAAAAAACTTTCCGATGTTTTGACAGAGGAACCGATTCTCGTTGGTGTAACACTCCGAAATATAGATGATTCTTATTTCGCAAGTCAGGATTTTTCTCTTCTCAGAGCAATACCGGTACTCGAAACAATTAAACATCTAACCGATGCACCGATTTGTGTCGGCGGTGTCGGTTTTTCTATTTTTCCTTCGGAAGTTCTAAAATTTTGCGATGTGTACTACGGCATATGCGGAGACGGAGAAGAAAGCCTCGTTAAACTGGCTGCGGCACTCAGCGATAATATTGAATTGGATACGGTGCCGGGACTGGTTAGGATGGAAAATGGAAACGTTAAACATAATGCTACCGTTCCGTTTTCTCTTGAAAAAATCGATTTGACATCCAGATCCTTGATTGACAACCCGTATTATTTCAAAAACGGCGGTCAGGTCGGTTTCGAATCCAAACGCGGCTGCTCTTTGAAATGTATCTATTGTCCGGAACCATTTATCAAAGGAAAAAACGAAAGGCTGCGGCCGCCGCAGCATGTGGCTAAGGAATTAACCCATCTTCATGACCGCGGAATAACCGTATTTCACACCTGTGACTGTGAATTTAATTGGCCTCATTCCCATGCTTTTCAGGTATCCAGGGCCATCATCGATTCCGGATTGGGAAACAAAATTAGATGGTATGCCTACTGCTCTCCCGAGTATTTTTCAGATGAGCTGGCAGATGTTATGCGTAGAGCCGGATGCGTGGGGATCGATTTCGGCGC
>Ga0316575_10000280_pt1 | contig 14098 bp, 17 predicted proteins | sample J5NA_FD_203072 | JGI IMG/M metagenome (GOLD analysis project Ga0316575, IMG submission 203072) | Rhizosphere microbial communities from salt marsh grasses in Alabama, United States - J5-7_050615r2r3 | ecosystem: Host-associated > Plants > Roots > Rhizosphere | place: USA: Alabama | collected...
ATCCGGGACGACTGGTTGCGGGTGCGGGGCAAGGGAGAGCGGGAGCGGGTGGTACCGCTGGGTGTGCGTGCTGAAAAAGAACTGTTACGCTATGTTGCAACCGAACGGGTGAAAGCGGTGGCGTTTTTATCGGTGCATGAACCGGCGTTGTTCCTGACCCGTTACGGTACCCGCCTCGGGCTTGATGCTTTCGGGTGTGTGCTGCGTCGCGGCGGACTCAACAAAACCACCACGCTGCACGGACTGCGGCATGCCTGCGCAACACACATGCTCGGAAACGGTGCAGGAATCGCCGTGTTGCGCAAACTGCTCGGCCATGCAAAGTTGTCAAGCACGCAGATCTACACTGAAGTTGACAGGTCGGATCTTGTGAATATGCTCATGACGTGTCATCCACGCGGATAAATAATCCTTCCAATATCTCCGTAAAAGAATGTATAATAAGTCATTGCGTGCGTTTTTCTTTTAGCCGCTTATGTTCTTTGAAACAAGATGCTGTAGGGTACCCCCCCCTGAAAAAAAGCCTTCTAGGCGAAAAATCGGACTGGGTCCAACTGTTTGGGGGAACAGTTCGATCCCAATGCGGGGTTCTATTATAATCGCGCAAGGTGGTACAGTCCAGAGATCGGACGGTTTACCAGTGTTGATCCAGCAAGCGGAGTGATGAACAAACCCATTAGTGTTCATAGATATTTGTATGCAGATGTAAATCCAATTATGAAGTCAGATCCAAGTGGTAATTTTTCGATGTTTGCTGCACCAATAATTTCAGGGGTTTTAGCAGCGCATGCAATTCCTACATTTTCATCTAAAAGATGTTATTGTGGAAAAGATGTCACAAAAGCATTAGATGCAACTTATCAGAACGTTGTTAGCCGATTTAACAATTTAAGTAATTTTAGTAAAACGTATAATTGTGGTATGTTTAAAAATGCTAATCCATTAACAGCAGCTTTAGCTTGGGTTGGAGCAGCACCTGCTGCTTGGGATATGACTTTCATTACTTGGGAATGGGCTAAACATATGAGAGTAAGTGGTGATATAGCTGTCGGTATGAAGAAATGTGGAGCATCAAAAGAATGCCACGAAACTGTTGGAGTAAACAAAGGTTGTTACTATAGTTGGAATGTCAATTACTTATTATATGGTTGGATAAATGACTTGTGTGGTATCTCCTATGAAGTAATGGCTGAAAATATCCGATTATGGAAAACCGCTAAAGGTGAAGGTAGTGATAGGCCAAGATTGTGGGCAACTGTCGGATATACATATGGAACTAGTGGATTAAGGACACCTTATCCAACGCCTACAAAATATAAAAATTGCAAAGAATGCTCAGAATACAAGGCTAACAAAACCTTAAATTCAACTTGGCCATTTTAAAATGAAGAAAAAAATAGTTGTAATAACAATGGTATCTGTAATTATTAGCATTGTGATTCTGATTAATTTATCACAAGGAAAAGTATGGCATTTACGTTGTGTTATAGAAAATTCTGAAGGCATACCAATTGAAAATGTAAAAATTGCAGTACATACCTTGAATACAAGGACTCATTTTAAAATACCAAATAGATTAAGATATAGTAATTTTACTTTGTTTACTGATAGGAATGGAATATTTATCCTCAATAAAAAGTGCTATATTGTAAATCTAACTATAAAAAAAGATGGGTATGAAACTGTTGAAAAAACATTTAGTAAAAATCTTCAAAGTGACGTGGATTGTAAGGATTGTAGAATAGTAATATCACAAAAAGAGGAAACACAATAAAACGTCAAAAAATCGAATTGATCAAATCTAATTGAACACCGGTAGCCGCCCCCTCCCGTCCCTGGGAGTGTTCTTTTACATAATGTCAACTATGTGTCCGTTGCGCCGTCATGGCTCCACACGCCGGAAACAACCCCGGCATCACATAGTTGTCATTATATAAACTACCGGCGGGCCTTCGGCCAAACTGAGACCGGGCATTCTTCCCATTCCTCAACGATGTAGTAGCAAGAACGGATTATTATCACCCGCCCCGCCCGTATGTCGCTCCCCGGGATTTTTCGATGATCCCGGTCCGCTCAGCAGAAGCATGCAAGCCCCGGCAGCCCTCGCAGGGCCTCCCAAGTAGCAAATCAGAAGTAGTAAGTGAAGGGTGTGGTTGGAAAATCAATTGTTGAGCATTTTATCAATTTCAAGTAAGAAGTCATGAAGGTCAGTTCCTTCAATATCAGAGACTTCCATTTGTTTGGCAATATTATTTGTTCGAGCTTTTACATCTATCCCAAGTTGGTCTTCAAGTTTCTCATCGGGATTAATTGATTGAAACTCTTCAGAAATTTGTGCACCAAACACTTTTCGTAATGCATCAACCGTGAAATAATTTTCGATTGCATATTTTTCTAGGCGGTGGCAATGAATGCTTAATGCCTTGCATTTTTCAGCAAATTTTTGTCGCACACTGTTGCTACCGTCATCCCGGTCTATAAGAGCAATTATGTTGTAATTCTGTTTAAAAACCTCAATATCTACCTGCGCCATGATATCGCCACCGAGCGGCCAAAATTTAATATTATAGCGATCGAGTATCCCCATTTTGTTGAGAAACTGTTTTAAAACAGGAACATCAGAAGGTCCCTCTACCAAAACGATCATATCTGATGTCAGATTGTCGTTAATGGAATATCCCAGTTCACTAAGTATGGTAGATTTTTGAGTCTCGTCAGTTAGAGTAATTTGACTGTCCGTATATTTTGTTAAGTATACCCGGTCGACATACAACGAGTCCAAGAAGACATTTGAATGTGTGCTGAACAGGAACTGCTTGTCTTTGATCTCTTTTTTCAGATATGCGAGTAATCGACGTTGTATATCCGGGTGGAGATGGTTCTCCGGTTCTTCAATAATCAGGAAATTTTCTGATGAAAAAAAAGAAAAATAGAGAATAACTATTAAGTCTTGAAAACCTAAGCCGCTTTGAGCCGCATCAACCCATGTTGAGTTTTGGTTAATGTGTAATTTAAGCTTGATCGATTTTTCGTTATTCATATCGATGTCAAAGTTAGTTCCATCTGTTATAAAACGAAATGCACTTCTCATTTTATCAAAGTAGCCTTTCAGAGCCCTGTCATCAATACTGTTCTTACTTTTAAAAAGATTACCGAGAATATTTTTTCCTGTGGAATGTACCCCAATTGCTTGTGTTGTAGCTTCTGTATCTAATGATCTTTTTGGTGGAATCATTATTGGTCGAAGAGAATTGTTGAAGGTGCTTTTAAAAGCATTAAGAGAATCCGGTGCTGGTATGCGATAATATTGCGTCCAGATGTTGTTAAATCTCTCCTGAAAATCAATAGCATCATCTTCATACCAGCATGGTTTATCATCTGCAGTTTCTTTAAATACATCAAAGCAGGCTTGAACGTTATCAACGTCAGAATAAACTACTCCAATTGTTTTTGCCATATAATCTATAAGCTCTTTAGAATAATGTAGGCTTAAATTAATACCTCTTAATATTTTAGTATCATTGCTATTATTAATCGTAAATGCGTTCAGTACAGTAGATTTTCCGGAGCTGTTTTTACCGCATATTACATTGATACGTCCCAGATTATTTAGAGTGATTTGTTTTATATCCCGATAGCCAGTTACTTTAAGAGCATCAATCATAATTATTATACCAACGTGTTTGTATGTTAGAACGCAGACATTTTGTCTTACATAAAAGAGACTTTAGGGCAGCGCCCTGGCGGTTACCTCTATTGTAAAACCATCACTAAAAAACGTAACAATTAAAACAAAAAGATGTGCTGCCACCAGGAAAGCATGCTTCCAGTTGAATTTCAACTGGGGAGCCTCCGTATTGTTTTTTACCTCCATAAGTTGTTCTCCTTTCATGTTTACCATGTCAGAGACAACCGCCGAAGAACGCTGCTCCAGAGCATTCGCTCCCCTAAAATCTCTTACTAAAATTAAAATATGACGCATTCGATGTGATAAAGAGGCTCACGAATAAATACCGTCAAGAGAGCCCCGAAGTCCGTGCGGGGTTGAACGGCAGCGGAGGCGGCGGGAAGGATGCGTTCTTTTCCGCAGCCGTAAGCCGCAGGAGCTGCCCTGTGTCCTGACGATCGCGTAGGCTGGGACGCATAATGCAACGTTATGTAAAACGCAGTGGACCCGGAGCCGACTGACACTGCGAAGGCCGCGAGCCCTTCAAAGCTCGCCGTGGCTGGCGGAACCGGGTTTACATAACGTTATTATGCGTTCCCATGCCTGCCGACGGAGGGCACACTTTATCACTGCTGTTGTTGGATTATCAGTTACTATGCGAGGCCGTGAGCTTTTGCCATCACGTCGATTATCTTTTTAATTTCATTCCGTGCATTGAGTGGCAACTTCTGTGCGATCTCAAAGCGCTTGCTCAGTCCGCGGTCAATGGGTTGTTCCTGCCTGAGAATCTCTTTATCCGGTGAGATCAGTTGTTCAACCGGAACTTTTAACGCTTTTGATAATTTTTTCAGCGTGTCAGCCGGTGGGTTCTTCACTTCACGTTCCAGATGGGAAATTACACGCTTGGACGTTCCGACGATCTGTCCGAGTTCTTCTTGTGTATATCCCTTTTTCCTTCGCTGTGTGGCAAGTGCTTTACCGAACGGGTAAGGATGGGTGTTGTTGTATCGTGAGCCTTTTTGCGGTCCTCGTAGTTTTTTGTTCATGCATTAAATATAAAAACACTCTTGCGCTGTGTAACATAAATATGTTACTTTAAAAAGTGTTAAAATACCTTGACAGGAATTTTTTCAACGGAAATAAAAAAGGCTGTCCGGTCTCTCCCGCAAAAGATCAACCGATCAGCCATCAAGATAAACACCCGGCAAGGGGCGTTCTATGCCTACAAAATACCAACTGCCTCGTATTACCACCAACGATCTGTATCTTGCCGCGTTCCTGCTGTGCAACCACTGCCGGTCGTTTGAGCTACGGCACAACGGACGCCGACGTGTATCGTTCGTTTTTTACGGCGATAACGTCCGGGAGCTGCGGCAGGAATATGAAAGTGGCGTTGTACGACTGAATGTGCGCTCCTTCCGGGATAATTTAAAAACCGTCCGTCAAAGAATGGACGCGGAACAAAGGAGCGAATCCCGTGAATCAACCCGCAGCCTGCACACTGTCCCGTACTGCTGAAGGCCTTCACTTTACCGGCAGTGCATTAAACTACCGTATTACCGGCCTCACGCCCTACAACCTCGACCGCCTGCGGGTAACGCTCAAAGCTGCTGCAGTAGATGCACCGGCCACTTTCCACATCGATACGGTTGACCTGTACAACAACCGTTCCCGCGAGTCCTTCGCGGAGTCCTGTACCAAATACCTTAAAACAAAACAGTCGGCGGTAATGGCCGAACTCTCGCAACTCATCGCAGCACTTGAGGAAGAACGCATCAGCATGCGGGAACGCGGCAACAATCCTGCAGTACCGCAGTTAAGCGAAGAGGAACGGAAAGAAGCGCTTTCCGCACTTAAACACAAAAACCTGCTGAAACGCATCGTCGAAGACTTCGCCGCCGTCGGCTTCATCGGTGAGAAACAGAACAAGCTTTTAGGGTACATCGCGGCGGTGTCCCGGCTGCAGCCCGATCCGCTGGCGCTGCTGGTGCTGTCCCGATCCGGAGCGGGTAAAACATCACTGCAGGAAGCAGTCTGCAGGTTCGTCCCTCCCGAAGCCGCGATACAGTATACCCGTCTTACCGGTCAATCACTCTTCTACCGTGATCAGAACGCCCTTAAAAACAAGGTGCTCGCCATCGAAGAGGAAGACGGCATGAAAGAGGCCATGTACAGTATTAAAACACTTATCTCTTCACAGCGGCTGTCGATCGCCGCCACCCGTACCGATGCGAAGACCGGAAGGTTCTCGGTTGACGAGTACAGTGTCACCGGCCCGGTGGTGGTGATCGTCTCAACCACCAACCCCGACGCACTCGATGATGAAACCAAACAGCGTTTTTTAGTACTTACCATCGATGAGTCCCCGGAGCAGACGAAAAACATACTGCAGGCGCAGATCAGTAAGAATATGCTCGACTGGTATCAGACCACCGCCGATGAATCCTCAATCGTAAAGCTACACCACAACATGCAGCGCATGCTTAAGCCGCTTACCGTGACATTTTCGAGAGATTTAAAGCTCGTGTGGCCGTATAGTCGATTACAGATGCGTCGGGAACAGAAAAAGTTCGTCTCCCTGGTCAAAGCTATAACATTACTGCACCAGTACCAGCGCAAAACCGGGACGCTCAAACGTCCCGACGGAACGAAGATCGAATACGTTCAGGCAACGCAGCAGGATATCGATCTGGCTTTAGAGCTTGGCCGGGAGGTGTTCGCCCGCAACGTTGATGATGTCAGCCCGACCGCCCGGCAGCTGCTTGCCGGGATCGTGCTTCTTGTCAAAGAAAAATACGATGAGATGAAGTCACTCGATCCGGACCGGGAACTGTACATGTACGAAGTCCCCTTTACCCGCAAGGAACTCAGAGAGGAGACCGGCTGGAGCGAAACGCAGGTGAGGCGTAATATCGACCAGCTGGTGGAGCTCGGGTACGTCGGCCGGATCCACGGCCGGCAGGGCTCCACGTTCCGGTACCTGCTGCTTGACGACGGCAGTGCGGATCCGCAGTTCAAGTTCGGTGGTGAAAACATGGCACAATGTGCCAAAACGAAAAATCAACGACTTAACGGTAAAAGTTCGCCACTTCGCCATAACTTCGTCACGACTTCGCCAAAGGTTTAAGATTATGAAAAATATAGAGATAGATACAACTTCGCCACTTCGTCAGGAGCGCAATATACTAGGTACTTTCCGCCGGTTCTCACCCGACCGCTATGATCGACCGAAGATACACAATACCGGGACCGGCAGCGTGTGCATACTGTTTATGGAATGCCTGATGAAAAGAGGTATCAGGGATAAAATGGTGCTGCAGTGGTGTACCGAACTGCGTCCGTTCCTTGAATATATCGAGGACACGTACCGCATTACCGCCATAGCGGATCTTGACCGCAGCCACATTGCAGCATACGCGACAATGGTTCGCAATGAATATGAGCAACAGGAACAAACGTTCATGAATGCCGCCGATGCAAATGATCTGCTTTCAGCGGTGAGAATGTTCTGTATCTATCTGTACTCCGCAGGTATGACACCGGAAGACTACGGGCATGCGGCTCCCGTTATCCCGTATCCTCCGGGAGACAGCGCTGATGGCTGAAAACTTCCGCATAAAGCTTCACCAGTTCGCTGAAAAGCTCGAACTTGCCGGGTTCTCGAAGCGATCCGTGCGGGATTATCCCGAAGGTGTGGCGTTCTTCATACGGTATCTCAAAGAGAAAGAGGATATACAGTCGTTATCCGAAGTAACCCCGGAACACATTACCGCATACCATACGTATTTACACTACGGAAAGTTCAAGAACGGCCGTCATCTCGCCATACGTACAATATCCACCCGTCTGGGCATCTTAAAAACGTTTTATGAGCTTATGCACCGGGAAAAACTCATAGATAACGACTACAGTAAGCTGATAGTATTACCAAAAAGAAGACGAAGTCTTCCGAGAAACATACCGCCGCAGGAACAGATCATTACACTTTTAGAGAGTATAAAACCAGTGACGCCGCTTGGTGTACGTGACCGTGCAATACTTGAAATCCTGTACGCCACGGGGATCCGCAATCAGGAACTGCGGACGCTTACCGTTGACAGCTACGATAAAATCGAACAGACACTTTTTATAACCGGCAAAGGATCAAAGGATCGCCTGGTACCGCTGGGCTCGTGGGTGGTTCCTTACCTGCTGGAATACCTCGAAGTGGTACGGAAACAGCTGCTGCGGAAGCCGACCGATATCATGTTCCTCACGAAGACCGGAAGAATGTTCCGAAAGGATAACCTTGTCGATCTTCTGCGGCGGTACGCGAAACCCGCGGGCCTTGAACACATCACCCCGCACGTGCTGCGGCATGCGTGTGCAACGCACCTGCTGCAGAACGGTGCTGACATCCGCAGAGTGCAGGAACTGTTAGGCCACAAGGATCTCGGCAGTACACAGCTGTACACCCATATCACCATCAAATCATTAAAAGAGGTTCACAAGCGGTATCATCCACGGGAACGGATCGACGAAGATGGATGCGGTATTACTTGATTTTATGCGGCATCTCCGGAAACGGTATGCACCGACCACCTACGACCGCACGTTCTGGGAGATCGGCCACTTCGAACGGTTTTTAACAGGGAAGAAAAAAGACCTGTACCGGATAACGAAACGTGACCTTGAAACATATCTTTTATCGATGAACTGCGGTTATGAGACAAAACACCGCAGGCTTGATACACTCCGACATCTTTATGAATACCTCAAAGTTCCGGAAAATCCCGCTGCTGAAATACACATGCGCTCCTTCAGGCGTACCGGCTTGTTCAGGGAACCCAACTGGAAAGCCGTAAGCGATGTTCTTTCCCGTATGGAGAAACCACGGACCGAACTGGAACTGCGTAACCGCCTTATCTTCGAACTGCTGTACGGTAGCGGCATCCGCAGAACCGAGCTTACCCGGCTCAATATCGAGGATGTCGACCTGGTGAGCGGAACCATGCGGGTACTTGGCAAAGGGTATAAGATGCGGATGGTACCGGTTACCGCTGCTGCAGCCGCCGTCTACCGGCGGTACTGTCTGGTGCGGCATGCGTCACGGGGACCGCTGTTTATATCCCACTGCGGCAGACGGCTGCTTCCCGGATCGATAAACCTGATCTGCAAAACGAAAATCGGTATCCGTCCGCACCTGCTGCGGCATGCCTGCGCATCGCATATGCTCAAAAACGGCTGTGATATCAGGCACATACAGGAGCTTTTAGGCCATAATGACTTGACGACAACCCAGATTTATACGCATACTGATAAGAAGGAACTGGGGGTGATGCTCAGTCGAATGCACCCCAGAAGTGCACACCACCTTGCCGTGGCAAAAGTCGTACAGCGGGTGTAGTCGCGTTCTTTGAAAAATCTGAAGTGCCCTGTTTACGGGGGTGATAGGGGAGCGAGGGGTAAAAAGTCACTATACCACCTAAATCGCGCAAGGTGGTACAGTCCCGAAATCGGAAGGTTTACAAGTGTTGATCCGTTTGCTGGTGATAAGCTCGCACCTGTTAGTCTACATAGGTATTTGTATGGGAACAATAGTCCACTTACCTACATAGATCCAAGTGGCGAATCAATTACAATGTTAGATGTGATGGTTGCCACTGCATGTATTGGAATTTTAGTAGGAAGTGTTCATTACAATATAGTTACTCCAGAAGATGAATGGGAATTCGGAGGACAGCTTTCTGAAGCAATAGAAGGTGGATTCTGGGGTGCGGCTGTAGGTATGCATGTTTACATTGCAGCATCAGTACTCACTTTATATACATCACAGTTTATTGAATATTATAGGTATAAAACTGCATTTGATATTGGTAGAACGACAGATTTAAGTAGTAAAGTTGGAATGAAAACTGTTGCTACAGAAGATGATGCGGCAGTTGTATGGGTAAATGCATTTAAAATGGCGGCGCAACGAAAAATATATTTTAGAATACAATCTGCTATTACTCCTGAAAATATGGTAAATGAAGTGGGAAAGTGGACTGGTTTTGGTGCAGAATTACGCACCGCTGGCTATGAATTAACGAAAAATGGTGAATTCTGGTATTTTAAACCTCCGGAATAGTTTTATGACATTACAAGAAATCTTAAAATTTATGGACAGTTCAAATCCAAATGGTCCTTATGTAAATGGTGACCCAATTCCAAATTTTTTAGATATTGAACTGATCGAAGTAATGAAGAATTATATCAAGTCAGATGGCAAAGACAAACGAGAACTAGAGGAATCATTAACAGTCAATAATAGTTTTTATTTGTTTGTTTTCAGTAAGCACATGGCGGAACTTGCTGTAAGAGAAAATAATACTGATTACCTATATTATGGTGTAATATCTTTAATCCTTGAAGGATGGAAACAAAATTTTATTAAAAGTGGTACAATGTTGACGTTATTATACAATAGTGCAAAAAAATTGAATGTCAATGCCGATAAGATTTTTATGGACGCTGCAGATATGGCTCCTAAGAATATAAAAAAGAAAATAGTAAAATTTTTAAAATGGTCCCCAGAAAAAAAAGAACTGGAGAGTGCTTTATTTATAGAATCTGAAGATGAAGGTGGTTTTATATATGAAAGAACTTGGTAAGCCATAACTTGCCCCTCGCCCCGCCGGACCTTGGGAACGCATAATAACGTTATGTAAACCCGGCTCCGCCAGCCACGGCGAGCTAGCTTAGGGCTCGCTGCCTTCGCAGTGTCAGTCGGCTCCGGGTCCGGTCGCACTTCGACTTCGCTCAGTGACCGCTCCCTTTACATAACGTTGTATTATGCGTCCCGGCCGGTCATTTCTCGGGGACAGCGTTCCGGTCGGCCTGACGTTCGCTCCGTTACACTTCACGCACTCCCCGGCCTTCCTCCACGCGAATGAAAAACACAGCAGGGCATGATAACCTCTGATGAGAAGTTATCAAACCCGAACGGAATCTGCACTGAACAGTATTACCTCGTTTTGTCGTCGTGTAGCGATTTCTCCTTGATGTTCCGTGGTTCACGAGGGAAAAACCAGAGCACTACTGTTATCATGATACTGAGAATAGATAAAACCATTTCCATTATTCATAACCTTATGATTTTTAAGTGCATTGCACTATCCTGCCAGTCTGACAGGATTATTGCCTGATCGAAGTGTCAAGCTGTCACATCAATAGCATACGCGGTTTTTATGATTAATTACCGGTAAATGCATTTTTATTTTTCAGCAGTGGAAATACCCCTTGAGGGGCATGCGTGGGCGGCTTGGCTGTTGGGACGGAACCGACTGGCAAGCCGGGCGGGGCGGGGGGTGATACAATACGCCTGCCGATGCAGAGTTTACATAAAACTTACTTTAGCGACAGCCCGGAGCCGCGATATCCGTAAATCCCGCGGAGGGATGTGCGGAGCCACGACGGCGGAGCGGACGTTAAAGGAATTTTATGTAAAAGGCGTAGTGCAGGGACGCACGGAGACGGCTCTGCAGCGGCAGGCCTACCGCCAGTTGTTTTCAGAGTGGTTCAATGGTAAAGCGCATTACTTTAAAGTGTTTATCAAAGGTGAATGCCCGTTTTAGTCCTTCACGTCTCATAATGGTGAACGAAACGCTGTCAGCGATGGAAAAGTCCTGATCGCTGTATTCCCTGATGGTTTTGTATGCATCTTTTTCAATTGCCCGGTCACTGTGGAAAATTTGTACGTTTTCTGCATTATAGATTTCGTCGAGAAATGCAAGTGCTGTTTTCCGGGAAATTCTGCGGGAAAGAAGCATAAATGTTTCATGAATGACCAGGTTGGTTGTTATAAGTATACACTCTTGTGCGGTCAGTTTTTTTATAGTGACAACGGCTTTCTTGTGATATTGATCACTTTCATCCGTTAAAGCATACCATGCACCGGTATCAACGAAAATGCTTTTCTTATTCATCATACAGATACTTGTCATGGTTAAGGGAAACATCTTTCAGACCGCTTTTACCCAGTCCGATGATATTGAATACAGACTTTTTTTTGCTTACCCTTTTAACTTCCGGTTTCGCTGTGGTTGCCTTGAGAAATTTAGCGAAATCGTAGACTTCCTCTTGTTTTTCAAGTGGCAGTGTTGCCAGTGTATCGACCGTCATTTTCAGATAGTCTACTGTCATACCAATCCTTTCTTTAATGTTTCGGAGTCTGAGAAACGCCGTGCTTATCTGCAAGCATATCGATAGTTTCAGCCAGATATTTCTGTCCTTCGGGGGGAAGCATTGGAATCACTTTCAAGCGCTGCTGCAGAGAGCGTATGGCTTTTGGTACTTCTTCAAGCGGCTGATCGTTGTAATCAATAAGCAAACTTTTTCTGATACTCAGAGCTGCGGCAATTTTATCTATTACTTCCATCGACGGATTATCCGTCTCGTTTTCATAGTACGAAACGCCACGCTGGGTTATACCCAATCGGTGAGCAAGTTCCACCTGTGTAATACCTTTTTGTCTGCGAAGTTCCCGCACCCTGGCGCCGAATCCTGTTGGTTTTTTAGAAGATTTTCTACTCATAATATAAATATAAGTATACCCTTGAATGGATATACGTTATTACGTATATTAAAATGTATAAAAAAATATTTGACAGGAATTTTTAGACCGAATAAAAAAGGCCGTCCGGTGCACGACTCGCAATCATTCACCGGTTCGGCCATCAAGATAAACACCCGGTAAGGGGCGTCCACTATGCCTGAAAAATACCATACCTCGGTTATGCCCGGCAACTGTCCCCGTATCATCACCAACGATCTGTACCTTGCCGCGTTCCTGTTGTGCAGCCACTGCCGGTCGTTTGAGCTACTGCATAACAGCCGCCGACGAGTATCGTTCGTTTTTTACGGTGAACAGGTTCGGCAGTTAAGAGATGAGTACGAAAGTGGTGTGGTCCGGTTGAACGTGCGCTCCTTCCGGGATAATTTAAAAACCGTCCGTCAAAAAATGGACGCGGAACAAAGGAGCACGCCATGCACGACAGTCCCCTCCCCGATGCGGTCATCGCAAGTGTAAAAAGTAATATCTCTTTTCTTTCACTGCTGAAATCCTACAACATTCGTGTACGGCGCAAAGGTGACGCTGTCCTGTGCTGCTGCCCGTTTCATCCCGATACCAACGCATCGTTTTCGATCGATACGATGAAAAATCTCTTTCACTGCTTCGGCTGCGGAGCCAAAGGCAATGTGATCCAGTTCGTGCAGGAGTACGAGAAACTGGACTTCCGCAAAGCGGTGGAGAAGCTTTTAGCGTTGTCGCCTTCGATAAACCCCGAAGAAAAGATGGCCCTTCGACCGGACTGCTCAGGACAGGCAGTTAAAAGAAAAAAACAACCGGCGACATCGGAAGTGCCTAACCGTGCGACGATACCTCGACGATGCTCGGCAACCGTCCTCAAGCAGGCATTCAGTCGAATGGTCGATACGTACAACGAACGTCCGGAGGGAAAAAATTACCTCGAAGGTAAACGGGGTATACGGCTTGAAGGGATCGAAGCCGGTTACTGTACGGCGAACTTCGCAACGCGAATCAGCCTTACGCAGAAAAAAGCACTTCTTGATATCGGACTTCTGACACCGTCCGGCAGACCGCACTTCAGCGGTTGTGTCGTGTTTCCGCTGCGGGACATAGGCGGAGAGCTTACCGGACTTTACGGCAGGAAATGCAGTGGTGAAGGTCACTACTACATGAAAGGCGAACGTACCGGGGTTTTCGGGCTTCATGACGGTACGGATGAAACGGTTATTATCACCGAATCAATCATTGATGCGATAACGGTACATAATACAGGAGCGGGAAACGTGCTTGCACTCCACGGGGTAAACGGCTATACCGCATCACATGAGCAATGGTTGAAAACGCATGGTATCACAACGGTTCACCTGCTTCTCGACGCTGATACTGCGGGTCGTGAGGCTGCGGTGCGTCTGTCGCAGCGACTTAAAAGCGACGGTTACCGGACGTACACTCTGCAACTTCCCGACGGTGAAGACCCGAACAGTTTTTTCTCTTTCGCCGCTCATACCCTCACTGACCTCAGAGGACTGCCGGGCTACCCTCCTCAACAGGAAAACACCTTGCAGGTACGACGCAACGGCGAGGAACTGGTCATCACCGGTAAGAAGATCACCTACACGGTACGTGGTCTTACCGGGCACGGCCTCGACCGCATGCGGGTGACGATCCGGGCGGCACTGTCGGGTGATCCCTCGGCGTTTCATATCGATAATCTCGATCTTTATTATGCCCGTGCCCGCGGCAACTTCATCGAAGGGCTTGCCGGTAATCTCGGTTGCAACAAGGAGGCACTTACCATCGAAGTAAACGGGCTGCTTGCCACGCTCGAACAGGAGCGGTTGCGTCTGCGTGACGAGCAGACCTCACAGCAGCAGAAGAAG
>Ga0316575_10000281_pt1 | contig 14091 bp, 14 predicted proteins | sample J5NA_FD_203072 | JGI IMG/M metagenome (GOLD analysis project Ga0316575, IMG submission 203072) | Rhizosphere microbial communities from salt marsh grasses in Alabama, United States - J5-7_050615r2r3 | ecosystem: Host-associated > Plants > Roots > Rhizosphere | place: USA: Alabama | collected...
CCAAGGAGATCGAGGCGACCAGCGCCGCGAGAGACAGGGGGTAGAGCAGCGCGCAGGCGAAGAGAACCTGGCGCGGCCCATTGCGATCGATCAGCCTGCCGAGTGCGGGTGCGAGAGCGCCCAGGCCCGCGACGTAGCACGCGGTGGTGGTGCCGGCAATCGCGAAGGACCCCGTGCTGGATTGTGCGAGCAGGAGGACCGACAAGCCGGTGATTCCGATAGGCAGGCGGCCAATCAGGGAGGCGAGAAAGGTCGCTCGGAGATCCGGGAAAGCAAGGAGGCTGAAGTAGCGGGCGAGTGAGATCATGGAGGCAGGGAGGCGGGGATTCTCGCACGTCCTAAGGGATGTGCCGGCCTGGTTCCACGTGAAACAGCGGTGCACCGGTTCCACGTGGAACACACGCGGCTGCCTAGTTTCAAAGGGTGCGTTCGCGTATCATTGCGCCTCCAAAATTTCCCTCGACACCGCGCCGATCCGGACCCTGTCGCGCCCATGCGTTTCCCGACCGTATTCGACGTCATTGTTGTGGGGGGTGGACATGCCGGCACCGAGGCCGCACTCGCGGCGGCCCGAATGGGCCGGCGCACCCTACTGCTGACGCACAGCATCGAGACCTTGGGCCAAATGTCCTGCAACCCGTCGATCGGCGGCATTGGCAAGGGGCATCTGGTGAGGGAAGTCGACGCTCTCGGGGGTGCCATGGCGCTTGCGACCGATGAGGCCGGGATCCAGTTTCGGACGCTCAACTCATCGAAGGGCCCCGCCGTGCGCGCCACCCGCGCGCAGGCGGACCGGACGCTCTACCGACGGGCCATCCGTGCCCGTGTGGAGCATCAGCCGAATCTCACCGTCTTCCAGCAAGCGGTGGACGACATCATGCTCGAGGGTGATCGAGCCGCAGGAGTGGTGACCCAGCTCGGGATTCGCTTTCACGCCCGTGCGGTGGTGCTCACCACCGGGACTTTCCTGTCCGGGCTGATTCACGTCGGCATGGAGCATTACCAAGCGGGCCGCGCGGGAGACCCTGCATCGTTGACTCTGGCGGCACGCCTGCGGGAAATGAATCTGCCGGTTGGAAGGTTGAAGACCGGTACTCCCCCTCGGCTCGACGGTCGCACGATCGACTTCTCGGTGATGGATGAGCAACCGGGAGACTCACCTGAGCCGGTCTTTTCCTTCCTTGGCCGACGCGAAATGCACCCTGAGCAACGGCCCTGCTGGGTGACGCAGACGAACGCGCGCACGCACGAGATCATTCGCCGCGGCCTCGACCGATCGCCGATGTTCACGGGCGCGATCCAGGGCGTGGGGCCGCGTTATTGTCCTTCGATCGAAGACAAGATCCACCGCTTCGCAGACAAGGCCAGTCATCAGATCTTTCTCGAGCCCGAAGGATTGGAAACGCACGAGATCTATCCCAACGGGATCTCGACCAGTCTTCCGTTCGATATCCAGCTCGACTTGGTGCGCTCGATCCGCGGTCTGGAGGGCGCTCACATTGTCCGGCCTGGCTACGCGATCGAGTACGACTACTTTGATCCTCGAAATCTCAAGGCATCGCTCGAGACGAAGACGGTTCAGGGCCTGTTCTTCGCCGGCCAGATCAACGGCACGACGGGGTACGAAGAAGCCGCAGCGCAAGGACTTCTGGCGGGCGTGAACGCCGGACTGCAGGTCGCGGAGCGGGATCCCTGGTGCCCCCGCCGCGATGAGGCCTATTTGGGCGTTCTGGTCGACGATCTCATCACGCGAGGCGTCTCCGAGCCGTATCGGATGTTTACCAGCCGGGCGGAGTACCGATTGATGCTGCGCGAGGACAACGCGGATCTGCGCCTGACCGAGGTCGGCCGCAGGCTCGGTCTCATTGACGATCGGCGCTGGGATCAGTTCAGCCGGAAGCGCGACGCCATCGCAAGGGAGCGCGAGCGGCTTCGTGGAACTTGGCTCACGCCGCGAAGCCTGCCGGCGGCCGATGCGGAGAGGGTGCTCGGGAAGCGAATTGAACGTGAGCACTCACTTAGTGATTTGCTCTCTCGGCCAGGCGTTACCTATCGCGATCTGATGTCCCTGCCGGGCGCCGGTCCTGCGGTCGATCAGGCCGACGTCGCCGAACAGGTTGAGATCCAGGCGAAGTATCAGGGGTACATCGATCGGCAGCTAGACGAAGTCGCGCGGAGCCAGGCCTACGAGGAGGTAAGCTTGCCTGCCGAGATCGACTACGCGCAGGTGCGCGGACTCTCGATCGAAGTGAGGCAGAAGCTGGCGGCCCACCGCCCGGAGACGATCGGTCAGGCTTCGCGCATCTCGGGCGTGACGCCCGCGGCCATTTCCCTCCTGCTGGTTCACCTGAAACGAGGTGCGGCCCGGCCACGGCAAAAGAAAAGCGCATGACGCCGCAGGTCGCGCTCGACGACGGGCTCGCAAAGCTGTCGATCGCGCCAGCGCCGCAGGCGCGCGCCAAGCTGCTCGCGTTCCTCGAGTTGCTTGCGAAGTGGAACCGAACCTACAACCTGACCGCGATCCGAGACCCGAAGAAAATGGTCAGCCATCATCTGCTGGACTCGCTTGCGGCGTTGCCGCACCTGCCGATTTCTCCCGGCGACGAGCTGGCGGATGTGGGCTCGGGAGGCGGGCTGCCGGGGATCCCGCTTGCCATCATGCGTCCGCAGTGGCCGGTCACTTTGAACGACAGCAATCAGAAGAAGGCCACGTTCCTGCGCCAGGCGGCGATCGAGCTTGAGCTCGCCAACGTGCGTGTCCACGCGGGGCGGGCCGAGGCGTGGCACCCGGACAAGCCCTTCGGCGTGGTGATCTCGCGCGGCTTTGCCGAGCTGGCCGACTTCGTCTCCGCGTGCCGTCACCTGCTCGCCAAGGGTGGTGCGCTGGTTGCGATGAAGGGTGTGTATCCGCACGAAGAGCTGGCGCGGGCGCCGGCGGCGGCTCGTTGCGATGCGGTGATACGAGTCGAGGTCCCGCTCCTGGAAGCCGAGCGCCACCTCGTCATATGCCGGCCTGCAGCGGAGTCCCGATGACGCGCGTCCTCGCGGTGACGAATCAAAAGGGCGGCGTCGGCAAGACCACGACCAGCGTCAATCTTGCGGCAGCCTTTGCGCGCGCCGGTCAGCGCGTGCTGCTCGTCGACCTCGATCCGCAGGGCAATGCGACCATGGGCAGCGGCGTCGACAAACGCAGCCTCGAGCGCACCGTGTATCACGTTCTCCTTGGCCTGGCCGATGTCGCGACCGCGCGCACACGCTCGCAAAGCGGCGGCTACGACCTGCTGCCGGCCAACCGAGAGCTCGCCGGCGCCGAGGTCGAGCTCGTGGAGCTGGATGAGCGCGAAGGGCGACTGCGCAGCGCGCTCGCAAGCGTGGCGTCCGAGTACGACTACATCCTGATCGATTGTCCTCCGTCCCTGTCGCTGCTCACGATCAACGGCCTGGTCGCGGCCCAAGCGGTCTTGATCCCGATGCAGTGTGAGTATTACGCCCTGGAGGGACTGTCGGATCTCGTCGGCACCATCAAGCGCGTGCGCGCGCATCTCAATCCCGGCTTGGACATCGCGGGACTTCTGCGCACGATGTACGACCCGCGCAATACCTTGTCGCAGCAGGTATCGCAGCAGCTCGAATCTCATTTCAAGGAAAAGGTCTACCAGACGATGGTCCCGCGCAACGTACGGCTCGCAGAGGCGCCGAGCTACGGCGCACCAGCGGTCGTCTGGGACGATACCTCTAAAGGCGCACAGGCCTACCTCGCGCTCGCGGAGGAGATCCTCGGCCGCGCGAAAGACCAGGGCGGGAGCCTGACCACTATGGAAATCACATGATCAAGCCAAAGGGACTCGGGCGAGGCCTCGATGCGTTGCTCGGTGGCGAAGAGGCACCCAAAGACGCGCTCGCGACACTTCCGGTGGGCAGGATCCGGCCGGGAAAATACCAGCCGCGCACCCGGATGGACCAGGAGGCCCTGGCGGAGCTCTCCGCCTCGATCAAATCGCAGGGCCTGATGCAGCCCCTGCTCGTGCGGCGCGTCGAGCGGGACCGCTACGAGCTCATTGCCGGCGAGCGACGCTGGCGCGCCGCCCAGATGGCAGGGCTCGAGGCGGTCCCCGCCCTGGTGCGCGAGGTCCCGGACGAGGCCGCCCTGGCGATGTCCCTGATCGAGAATATCCAGCGCGAGAACCTGAATCCGATGGAGGAAGCCGCGGGCCTGCAGCGGCTCATCGATGAGTTCAAGATGACCCACGAGCAAGCCGCCGACGCCGTCGGCCGCTCCCGCAGCGCCACCAGCAATCTGCTGCGCCTGCTCAGACTTCCGAAGCCGGTGCAGGCAATGGTCATGGAAGGGGTGCTCGAGATGGGCCACGCACGCGCCCTGCTCGCCTTGGACAGCGCGCGCCAGATTGAAGCCGCCAATCGAGTCGCCGGCCGCGGGCTTTCGGTGCGGGAAACGGAAGCCCTGGTCGCAAGGCAGCTCCGGGGTGGGGCCACGCGCAAGAAGCGCAAGGCGGACCGCGACCTGCTCCGGCTCGAGCAGGAAGCCTCAGAACGCCTCGGGACGACGGTGGAAATTCGGCCTGGGAAGAAGGGCACGGGAAAGGTCGTCGTGCACTACGCCGGCCTCGATCATCTCGACACTTTGTTGCGCAAGCTGCGCTAGAGCTCAACCCGAACCATTTTGCGCTGCACCACGTTGACCGAAAAGCACCTGGAACGCTATACTCCGCGGGCTTTGCCGGGGGCGGGGGAATCTAACGCCATGCTTCGCATCCTGAGCAAGCCGATCCGCACCGTCTTGCGATGGCAGATCGTCGCGACCGCAGTGCTGACGGCGGTTGCGGCCGTCGCGGCCGGCCTTGACGGTGCCCTGTCCGCAGCATTGGGCGGGCTGATCAGCATTGGCGCCGGGCTGGTTTCGGCGGCAGTGGCAGCGTTGAGTAAGGCTGAGTCGGCAGGGGGGGTCCTGCTCGGCGCCTTGAGAGCCGAAGGCATCAAGATCGGCCTCATGGTCATCCTGTTGTGGCTGGTACTGGCGACATACAGGGACGTCGTAGCGCTCGCCTTGGTCGGGTCGTTTGCGTTGACCGCGCTGATCTTCACGATGGCGTTTATTGTGCGCGAGCATTAAGGCGCTCTGAGTCGAACACGAATACGGTTTAGCGATGTCCGCCGGCACTCAACTCACACCGACCGAATACATCAGCCACCACCTGACGTTCCTGACCCACTCGTTCGGCGCGGGGGAAGAAACGAGTTTCTGGGCCCTGCACGTGGACACGCTCGTCACTTCCGTCATCCTCGGCGTGATCGGAGTGGGGTTCTTCTGGTGGATCGTGCGCGGCGCCACGTCCGGCGTGCCGAACAAGCGCCAAGCCTTCGTCGAACTGACTTTCAGCGTCTTGGATGACCAGGTAAAGGGCATCTTCACGCACGGCGACCGCAACAGGTTCGTCGCACCCACCGCCCTCACCGTCTTCGTATGGGTCGTGTTGATGAATGCGATGGACTGGCTCCCCGTCGACTTCATCACACACAGCATGGGCGCGCTCGGAGCCCCCGAGTGGCGCCCTGTCCCCACGGCCGACGTGAACACCACCTTCGCGCTTGCGCTGTCGGTCTGGGTGCTCATGATCTACTTCGCAATCAAGTCGAAGGGCCTGGGCGGATGGATCCACGAGCTCTTCTGCGCCCCCTTCGGGGCCAATCCCCTCCTCTGGATACCGAACTTCGCGTTCAACATCGTCGAGTATGTCTCGAAGCCGCTATCACACTCGCTGCGGCTGTTCGGCAACATGTTCGCCGGGGAAATCATCTTCATCCTGCTCTGGGTATGGGGCTCGACCGGCCTGACCGGCGCCGCCGCGGGCACGGTGCTGGGGCTGGGCTGGGCCATCTTCCATATCATCATTGTCTTCGTACAGGCCTTCATCTTCATGATGCTCACCGTGGCCTATATCTCGATGGCGCACGAGCATCACTGATTTCGATCATTAACTATCTTTTCGCTCTGGAAAGGGAACCAAAATGGAAAAACTTCAAATGCTGGCGATGATCCAGGCCTACACCGGGATCGGTATCGGCCTCATGATCGGTCTCGGGGCCGCTGGCGCGTGTATCGGCATCGGCATCATGTGCAGCCGCTTTCTCGAGGCTGCCGCGCGCCAGCCTGAGCTGACCGCTTCGCTTCAGGCCAAGGTGTTCCTGCTGCTGGGCCTGATCGACGCCTCCTTCATCATCGGGGTAGGTCTCGCCATGCTGTTCGCCTTCGGCAACCCCCTGCTCGCCGTCATCAAGTAGTCGGGTTGCTCAACACCCGGATGTAGGGGGCAGGCATGAACTTCAATCTGACACTCATTACGCAGGCTGCCGCCTTCGCGTTGTTCATCTGGTTCACGGTCAAGTTCGTCTGGCCGCCGTTGCTTCGCGCGATCGAAGATCGGCAGAAGCAGATCGCCGACGGCTTGGCGGCGGGTGAGCAGGGACGCAAGGCGCTCGAGATTTCGACTCGCGAGGCCGATCAGGTGGTGCAGGGCGCGCGTGAACGCGCCGCCGAGATCCTCTCCCAGGCCGAAAAGCGCAGCGCGCAGATCGTCGAATCGGCACGAAACACCGCACGCGAAGAAGGTCAGCGGGAAGCCGCGGCCGCAAAAGCAGAGATCGAGCAGGAAGTCACCCGCGCACGCGAGCAACTGCGCGACCAGGTCGCGCAGCTGGCGGTCGCCGGCGCGGAGAAGATTCTCCGGCGCGAGGTCGACGCCAAGGCGCACGCACAGCTGCTCGACTCGATCAAGGCGCAGCTCTAAGCCGACATGGCCGAACCGACCACGATCGCAAGGCCCTACGCGGAGGCCGTCTTCCGTCTGGCCGATGGCGCCGGCAAGCTCGCCGAGTGGTCGGCAATGCTCTCGGCTCTGGCGCAGGTCTCCGCCGACGAACGAGTTCGCGCGGCGATGGGCGATCCGAACCTGTCGGCGCCGAAAGTGGCTGGGCTCTTCATTTCGATCCTGAGCGGCCGACTCACCGGGGAGTGCGAGAATTTGGTGCGCGTGCTGGCCGACAATCACCGCCTCGGCCTGCTGGCGGAAATCCGCGATCAATACGAGGCCCTGAAGAACGATCGTGAGGGCGTGGTCGAAGCGGAGATCCGGACGGCGTTCGAGCTCGACCCTGGGCAGCTGTCCGATCTCTCGGCGCGGCTCGAGAAGCACACCGGCCGGAAGGTCCGCGTGCACGTCCATGTCGACAAGGAGCTGATCGGCGGCGTGCGCATCCTCATCGGCGACCAGGTCATAGACGCTTCGGCGCGCGCTCAGCTCGCGGCGCTCGAGAGCGCACTCAAGGCTTAAACACCAAGGAATCCTATGCAACTCAATCCGTCCGAAATTTCGGAACTGATCAAGAGCCGCATCCAGAACCTCGATGCCGGCGCCGAGAAGCGCACTCAGGGCACCGTGGTTTCGGTGACCGACGGCATCGTCCGCGTCCACGGTCTGTCCGACGTCATGCAGAGCGAGATGCTCGAATTCCCGAAGAATACTTTCGGCCTCGCCCTGAACCTCGAACGCGACTCCGTCGGTGCGGTGATTCTGGGCGAGTACGAGCACATCTCGGAGGGCGACACCGTCAAGTGCACCGGGCGCATTCTCGATGTGCCGATCGGCCCGGAACTGCTCGGCCGGGTGGTCAACTCGCTCGGCCAGCCGATCGACGGCAAGGGACCGATCAACACGAAAGACCGCGACGTGATCGAAAAGGTGGCGCCGGGCGTCATCTGGAGGAAGTCCGTGTCGCAGCCGGTGCAAACCGGGCTGAAGTCGATCGACGCCATGGTTCCGATTGGACGCGGCCAGCGAGAGCTGATCATCGGCGACCGGCAGACCGGCAAGACGGCGGTCGCGGTCGACACGATCATCAATCAAAAGGGAAAGGACTTGATCTGCGTCTACGTGGCGATCGGCCAGAAGGCCTCGACGATTGCCAATGTGGTGCGCAAGCTCGAAGAGCACGGCGCGATGGAATACACCATCGTGCTCGCCGCATCGGCCTCCGAGTCCGCTGCGATGCAGTACATCGCCCCTTATTCGGGCTGCACCATGGGGGAGTACTTTCGCGACCGCGGGCAGGACGCCCTGATCATCTACGACGACCTGACCAAGCAGGCCTGGGCGTACCGGCAGATTTCGCTGCTGCTGCGCCGCCCGCCGGGACGGGAAGCCTACCCCGGGGACGTATTCTATCTGCACAGCCGGCTGCTCGAGCGCGCCGCGCGCGTCAACGAAGCATGGGTCGAGCGCTTTACCGGCGGCAAGGTAAAAGGCAAGACCGGCTCGCTCACCGCGCTGCCCGTGATCGAAACCCAGGCCGGCGACGTTACGGCGTTCGTGCCGACCAACGTCATTTCGATCACCGACGGCCAGATCTTCCTCGAAACCGACCTCTTCAACGCCGGCATCCGGCCCGCGATCAACGCCGGTGTGTCGGTATCGCGCGTAGGCGGCGCGGCGCAGACCAAGGTCATGAAGCGGCGCGATACCGGTGGCGGCGTGCGGCTCGCGCTGGCGCAGTATCGCGAGCTCGCCGCGTTTGCGCAGTTCGCTTCCGACCTGGACGAAGCCACCCGCAAACAGCTCGAGCGCGGACGCATGGTGACAGAGCTCATGAAGCAGCCGCAGTACCTGCCGCTGCAGGTCTGGGAGATGGCGATTACCCTTTACGCGGTGAACAACGGCTTCTTCGACGACATCGACGTCAAGAAGGCGCTGGCAGCGGAGAAGTCGATGCGCGATTACGTGCAGGGCAAATACGCCGACCTGGTCGGCCGCATGGAAGACAAGAAGGACCTCTCGGCCGACGATGAAAAAGCCCTCAAGGCGGCGGTAGAGGACTGGAAGAAGAACGGAAGCTTCTGAGCTGAGCCAGCGCCATGCCAGGCACCAAGGAAATCCGCAACAAGATCAAGAGTGTGCAGAACACTCGAAAGATCACCAAGGCGATGGAGATGGTCGCCGCGTCGAAGATGCGCAAGGCGCAGGAGCGCATGCGGGCGACGCGGCCCTACGGCGAGAAGATCCGCAACGTTGCGGCGCACATCAGCCACGCGAACCCCGAGTATCGGCATCCGTTTCTCGTTTCGCGCGATACGGTCAAGCGCGTCGGCTTGATCGTGATCACGACCGACAAGGGACTTTGCGGAGGCCTGAACACCAATGTCCTGCGCATGGTGCTGGGGCAGTACAAGGAGTGGCAGGCGCAGGGCGAGGAGGTCGAGGTCTGCTGCTTCGGCAACAAGGGGCTCGGCTTCATGCAGCGTCTCGGTGCCAACATCGTCTCCCAAGTGGTCCAGCTGGGCGACCGGCCTCAGCTCGACATGCTCATCGGCGCGGCGAAAGTGATGCTCGACGGCTACATCGAAGACCGCTTCGACCGTCTGATGCTGGTCTATACGCGCTTCATCAACACCATGAAGCAGGAGCCAGTGATCGAGCAGCTGCTGCCGCTGTCGGGCGAGCGCCTGGGCTCCCCCGAGGGCAGCTGGGACTACCTGTACGAGCCCGAAGCCAAGGTCGTTCTCGATCAGGTGCTCACGCGCTACGTAGAGACCATCATTTTCCAGGCGGTGGCGGAGAACATGGCTTCGGAGCAGTCGGCGCGGATGGTCGCGATGAAAGCTGCCTCCGACAACGCCGGTACGCTGATCGACGAGCTGACCCTGGTGTACAACAAGAACCGCCAGGCCGCGATCACCAAGGAACTTTCGGAAATCGTCGGCGGCGCTGCCGCCGTGTAACGGAATATACGTCTAGGAAAACGTCATGGCACAACTAGAAGGCAGCATTGTCCAGTGCATCGGCGCGGTGGTCGACATCGAGTTCCCGCGTGAAGCGATGCCGGGGGTTTACGAAGCGCTGGTTTTGGCCGATACCGGGGAAACCGGGCTTGCCGAGAAGGGGCTCACCTTCGAGGTCGAGCAGCAGCTCGGCGACGGCGTCGTGCGCTGCATCGCGATGGGCTCGGGCGACGGCCTGCGCCGCGGGATGAAAGTGAAGAGCACGGGCAAGCCGATCTCGGTGCCGGTAGGCGAGGGCACGCTGGGTCGCATCATGGACGTGCTCGGCCGCCCGATCGATGAAGTCGGGCCCATCGAAACCAAGGAGCTCCGCTCGATCCACCAGCAGGCGCCCAAGTTCGACGAGCTCTCACCTTCGGTCGAGCTGCTGGAAACCGGCATCAAGGTGATCGACCTGATTTGCCCGTTCGCCAAGGGCGGCAAGATCGGCCTGTTCGGCGGCGCGGGAGTCGGCAAGACGGTCAACATGCTCGAGCTGATCAACAACATCGCGACCCAGCACTCGGGCCTGTCGGTGTTCGCCGGCGTGGGGGAGCGCACGCGGGAGGGCAACGACTTCTACCACGAGATGGCCGAAGCGGGCGTCATCAAGCTGGACAAGCTCTCCGATTCCAAGGTTGCGATGGTGTTCGGCCAGATGAACGAGCCGCCGGGCAACCGCCTGCGCGTGGCATTGACCGGACTGACGATGGCCGAGAGCTTCCGCGACGAAGGCCGCGACATCCTGTTTTTCGTCGACAACATCTACCGTTTCACGCTCGCGGGAACCGAGGTCTCGGCGCTTCTCGGGCGCATGCCTTCGGCGGTGGGCTACCAGCCGACGCTGGCCGAGGAAATGGGTCGCCTGCAGGAGCGCATTACCTCGACCAAGACCGGTTCCATCACCTCGATCCAGGCGGTGTACGTGCCTGCGGACGACTTGACCGACCCGTCGCCCGCCACGACCTTCGGGCACCTCGATGCGACGGTTGTCCTCTCGCGTGACATCGCTTCGCTCGGCATCTATCCGGCGGTGGATCCGCTCGATTCCACTTCGCGCCAGGTCGATCCGAACACGATCGGCGAGGAGCACTACAACACCACCCGCGCCGTACAGGAAACTCTGCAGCGCTACAAGGAGCTGCGGGACATCATCGCAATCCTCGGCATGGACGAGCTTTCGCCGGAAGATAAGCTGGCCGTGGCTCGCGCGCGCAAGATCCAGCGTTTTCTGTCGCAGCCGTTCACGGTGGCGCAGAACTTCACCGGCGTGCCGGGTAAATATGTGACTTTGAAAGACACGATCAAGGGCTTCAATATGATCGTCAACGGCGAGTGCGACAGCCTGCCGGAGCAGGCTTTCTACATGGTCGGGCCGATCGAAGAAGCATTCGAGAAGGCGAAGACCCTTCAGTAGGCGGGCTCATGGCCAACACCATCCACGTGGACGTGGTCAGCGCCGAGGAATCGATCTTCTCCGGCGAGGCGGAATTCGTCGTCTTGCCGGGCGAGGTCGGCGAGCTTGGCATTTATCCGCAGCACACGCCGCTGATCACGCGCATCCGGCCGGGGGCTGTGCGGATCACGCCGGCAGGCGGCGGCGACGAACACCTGATCTTCGTGGCGGGAGGCATCCTGGAGGTGCAGCCCAAGGTGATCACCGTGCTTGCCGATACTGCGATCCGGGGCGCCGACCTCGATGAGGCGAAAGCCAACGAGGCACTGCAAAAGGCCGAGGAGGCGCGGCGCAGCGCGCGCGACAGGCAGGAAATCGCCGCGGTCGAAAGCGAGGTCGCGATGCTGGCCGCTCAACTCGCCGCGATCCGCAGGCTGAGGAAGAAGTAACTCGATACCGGCGTGCCACACGTCCCAGCGATGAGAATCCGGACGCTGGCCTTGCTGCCGTTATTGGCCCTCGGGGCCTGCGCCGCCATGAAAACGGAGCCGGCTCCGCCAAATCGCGACGCCCTCGCCGCGCGTTCGCGCGAATTGGCGGCGGAGAAGGCAAAGGCCCGGGAGGCAGCGTCGCACGCAGCCGCGATGGAACGTCGCGCGGCCCGGCTGGAGTTGGAGCTCTGGGAGCGGGACGCCGTGGTGGAAGATCTGGATTCCCGCCTGGAGGCCGCGCGGCGGGACGTCGTACGGGCGATGGCCAAGCTGCGGACGCTGGCAACCCGCGCCGAGGCGGCTTCCGCAATGGCAGAGGCCGATGTCGCCCTCCAGACGCTCAGCCACACAAGCCGCGATGCGCAGGAGACGAGGCAGGTGCGCGAACTCATGCAGCAGAGCACCGCGGAGTTCGCCAAGCAGAACTATGGCGGCGCGCTCTACCTCGCCAACCAGGCCAAGACCCTGCTTGCGCGCGCCCCCCGAGTTGGCGGCGAGAATCAGAACGGCAAGCGGCCCGGCGAAAGTGTGTTTCTGGTGCCCGTGCCGCTGCAGGCAAGCGGCTCCGCGCAGGCCCGGGAGGGGCCCGGCGCGGGCTACGCCGTGTCGTTCAAAGTCAAAGCCGGCGAGCCCCTTACAGGGCGCGCCTACCTGGGCGACTGGGTGCGCGTGAGCAACGGCCCGGGGCGCGAAGGATGGATCGCCCTGTCCCACCTCGCGCGCCGCGCGCCACCGGCGCACTAGGCCGGCGGCTTCTTTCCCTTTCTGCCTTTCCCCGCGCACACGACCCGGTCGCGTCCGGCTCGCTTGGCTCGGTAAAGGGCTTCGTCGGCACGCCCGATCACCGCGTCGCTGGTGTCGCCGTGGGCAGGATACTCCGCCACCCCGATGGACGCCGTGACGTGGCCCGCGGCGAAGGACTCGGAGCGTACGCGGTCGCAAATCCGCTGCGCGACCGCGACCGCCTCGCTCTCGCCCGTACCCGAGAGCATCACCAGAAACTCCTCTCCCCCATAGCGGGCCGCGCAGTCGTAGGCGCGAATGGTCTCGCCAAGCACGTTGCCGAAGCGCACGAGCACCTCGTCGCCCGCCTGATGGCCGTGCTCGTCGTTGAATTTCTTGAAGTGGTCGACATCGACCATAAGGACCGAAAAGTGACCTCCGCCGCGCTTCGCCCGCGCCAGTTCCGTCCGGAGCGCGTCCATCATGTGCCGGCGATTGCTCAACCCGGTCAGGCTGTCGGTATTGGAGAGCCGCTCGAGCTGGTCTCGGTGGTCGCGCAAGCTTCCGACCATGGTGTTGAATACCGACGTCAGATAGCCAACCTCCCCGCTCCCGCCCGACGGCAGATCAACCGAAAGATCTCCTGCCGACACCTTGCTTGCCGCGGCGGTGAGGCGGTCCAGGGGCCGTACGATCAGCACGGCCATTCGGTATGCGATGAGCCCGACGACTACCAGTAGGCCGCCTACGACCGCCAGCGTCGTGTTCCTGAGCCGGGCCACTTGGCCGTAGGCTTGCGAATCGGGCATCTCGGCAACCGCGATCCACGACGTGCGCGACAGGCTGTGGCCGCTGCCGACCGATTCCTTGCCCCCGATTCCACGGTACGTCAGGATCGCGCCCTGCCTTGCGATCAGCCGGTCGGCATTCCGCGAATCGAGCGCCAGTCGCTCCGCGCGGGCCGGGCGCACGCCCGAATCGGCGATGAGCTGTCCTTGCGCCGTGGTGAGGTACACCTCCCCCGACGCCTGCGAGCGGAGCGTTTCGAGCACTTTGCTCAGGCCGGTGAAATTCGTCCGCGCGAGCAACGCGGCGAGCGGCCGCCCGCCGGCCCGCTCGACCGGCACGCCGATGACAACCAGCCGCCGATGCGTTTTCTCGTCCCAGTAGGGTTCGCTCACGAAGCCGCGCGAGGCATCGAGCGTCTTCGCCCACGCGCCGGCGAGTTTCATCGGACGCGAGTTTCGCATGCTGCTGGCGATGAGGCGGCCGGTGGGGTCGACCAGCTGGAGCTCTTCGTAATCCCCGAATCGGGCGCTGACCGAGCTGAGAAAGTCCGCCAGACGCCCTGCGCGCGTGTGGCGCCCCAGGTTCTCCGAGATCACGTACGAGCTTGCGAACACGCGCAACTCGTAGATGCGTTCTCTCAACCACGCATCCGTCTCACGGCCGGCCTGGGCACTCGCCGTCACCAGCTCCTGAGTCACCTTGTCCGTCAATGCGCGGCGGTTCTGAACATAGGAAATCACCGCCGTGACCAGCGCGGGGATCAGGGCCGCCAGAACCGCGAAGCCGAGTATCTGGCCGCGGATGCTGGTCAGCCGCAGACGCGATATCGCCTGCCTGAACACGTCACGAAAACTCCGTACCAA
>Ga0316575_10000282_pt1 | contig 14082 bp, 14 predicted proteins | sample J5NA_FD_203072 | JGI IMG/M metagenome (GOLD analysis project Ga0316575, IMG submission 203072) | Rhizosphere microbial communities from salt marsh grasses in Alabama, United States - J5-7_050615r2r3 | ecosystem: Host-associated > Plants > Roots > Rhizosphere | place: USA: Alabama | collected...
AGGGCACCTCGCTCGCGGCGGCCTTCTTCGCGGGGGCGGCCTTCTTGGCCGGTGCAGCGGCGGGAGCGCTCTTCGTCGCCGAGCCGCTCGTCGTCTTCTCGGCCGCCGTGTCCTTGGCGGCGGCCGACTTGGCCGTGGCCGCCTCCTTGACCTCGGTCGCCTTCTCCTTCGCGGTGTCGATCGCCCCGTCGACCTTCTGACCGGTGGTCTTCGGCGGGGAGTACGAGCCGGCCGAGGCCCAGGGGTCGGGCCGCTCGTTGCTCTTGCGATACGCCATCACTGCCGCACCGGCGGCCAGCGCGCCGAGGAAGAGCACCCACCGGCCCTTGCCGCCCTTCGACGACTTGACCTCGGCGTCGCCCTTGAGCACCGCGTAGGCGTCGGGTGCGCGCTCGGCGGCCTCCGAGGCCTGATCCTTCGCGGCGGCGGCGCTGGCGGCGATGGCGGTGAGGGCGGCCAGCACCTTCGGGACGATGTCCTCCATCAGGGTGTCCTTGGCCTCGCTCACCAGCGGGGTGAGCTCCTCGATCGCCTCCTCGGCCTTGGCGCGCGCGACCTCGGCGGCGTCGGCCGCCTTCTCCTTGGCCTCCTCGACCTTGGGCGCCAACGCCTCGGCGGCCTCCTCGGTCTGCTTCTTGGCGGCCTTGGCGTTGGCCTTCACGGTCTCTGCGGCGTCGGCGGCCTTGTCGGCAGCGTCCTTGGCCGTGTCGCTCACGGTCTCGCTCACAGTGTCGGCGCCGGAGGCGACGGCGTCCTTGCCCTTCTGCGTTGTGCTCGCCTTGCGGAACACAGGTCCTCCTCGGTGTGGACGTAGCTCTTCGACCCATCCTGCCCTGTTTGTCCTCATCGTGGCAGTCCGGGGTCGGGCGGATGCGGCATCGAGCCCCATGTGCCGGACCCCGTGGCCGTCCGGTAGGCCCGTCCGGACCGGGGTGGTCGCGTGAGAGGATCGAGCGCATGAAGGCAACCCTGCACACGAACCACGGTCCGATCGCCATCGAGCTCTTCCCCGACGAGGCGCCCAAGACGGTGTCCAACTTCGTCGGTCTCGCGACGGGCGAACAGGCCTACCAGGACGACGCCGGCCGTTCGAACCCGACCAAGTTCTACGACGGGCTCGTCTTCCACCGGATCATCCCCGGCTTCATGATCCAGGGCGGCTGCCCCAACGGGCAGGGCACCGGCGGCCCGGGCTACACCTTCGACGACGAGATCCACCCCGACAAGCAGTTCGACCGGCCCTACCTTCTCGCCATGGCGAACGCCGGCAAGCGCGGGGGCCAGGGCACCAACGGCTCGCAGTTCTTCATCACGGTGGCGCCCACGACCTGGCTCAACGGGAAGCACACGATCTTCGGCGAGGTGGCCGACGGCCCGAGCCGCGAGGTCGTCGACGCTCTGGCCGCGGTGCCCACCGGCGCGATGGACAAGCCGCTCGAGGACGTCGTCATCGAGCGCGTGGAGATCGAGGACTGAGTCGACGGCACGCATGGGGCCGGTCGGGCGTTGACCACGAGAGCCCGAACCGACCCCTCCGCCGACGAGGAGCAACCCCGTGGGTGAGAACCCGGCAACCCCGCAGGCGCAGCCGGAGGCGCCGGTCTGCCCGCGCCACCCCGACCGCGAGGCCTACGTGCGCTGCCAGCGCTGCGGGCGGCCGACCTGCCCGGAGTGCCAGCGGCCGGCGGCGGTGGGCATCCAGTGCGTCGACTGTGTCCGCGAGGGTGCGAAGACCGTCCGACAGGCCCGCACCATCTTCGGAGGGGCCGTCACCGACGGCCGCCCGCGGGCGACGTTGTGGATCATCGGCATCTGCGCGGTCGTCTTCGTGCTCCAGAGTGTGGTGCCCGGGCTGACCAACCGGATCTCGTTCGCGCCCGTCGTCGGCGACACCGAGCCGTGGCGCTTCCTCACGTCGGCCTTCGCCCACGGGAGCATCCTCCACATCGCGTTCAACATGTACGCCCTGTGGATCATGGGCACCTACCTCGAGCCGATGCTCGGCCGGGTCCGGTTCGTCACGGTCTACCTCTTGAGCGCCTTCGGCGGCTCGGTGGTGTATCTGCTGCTGTCCTCGCCGCCGTCGCTGGCGGAGCGGGCGATCGGGCAGTGCGGCAGCTGGTGCACTCCGGCCGTCGGCGCGTCGGGGGCCGTCTTCGGGCTCTTCGGCGCCTTCCTGGTCCTCCAGCGTCGACTCGGGCGCTCGGCCGCCGGGATGTACGTCATCATCGGCATCAACGCCGTGCTCGGTTTCGTCATCCCGAACATCGCCTGGCAGGCCCACCTCGGCGGGCTCGTCACCGGCGCCGCGGCGGCGGCGGTCATCGCCTACGCCGGGCGTGGACGCCAGGGTGCCGCGATGGGGGCCGAGGCCATCAACGCCGCTCGCCGGGCCGCCGCTCCGCTCCAGTGGGGCGGCTTGGTCGCCATCCTCGTGGTGCAGCTGGTGCTCACCGTCGCGAAGTACGCAGCGACCTGACCGGCGCGCGGGCGGATTACACCCGTGTCATTCGTCCCCAGCTGGGGACGAAGCCTGTGGACACGTTGACGGCCGCGGCCGTGGCGAGGTCCATCCCGAAAGCCCCGGGGTCGGGCGGGAAGGGTCCCGGTGCGACACCAGGGGTTGTCGCACCAGGCGGGAAACCGTGGGTCAGCGCCAGCGGGTGGTCATCATGAAGCCGGAGAGCATCAGCGCGAAACCAACGCCGAGGTTCCATCGTTGCAGGGCTGGGACCGGGAACTGGTTGGCCCCGCTGATGTAGTACGTGACGACCCAGGCGAGGCCGAGCACCATGAGCCCGACCATCACGGGGACGAACCACGGTGGGTTCGGTCCCTGGGCCTTCTTCTGCGCCGTGCGCGGCGGGGTGTAGGCGGGCTTGGAACGACCCTTTGACTCGGGCACGGAACACTCCTTGGTCGGGCTGGTCAGTGACCTAGCGTAGATGGTGTGGATGAGAGGAGAGGTGAGCGGTGACGGGAACGCACGCCGGGGAGACCCGGCGCCCGACGCCGTGGCCGTGGCTGGTCCCGGTCGCGGCCTTGCTCGCCGGCGCCCTCTTCGCGTCCAGCGTCCGCGCCTCCGACGGCCAGGACCTCCGTGCCGACTACGCCCGGCTGCCCGACCTGATCCGGGAGCAGAACCGGGTCAACGAGCAGCGTCAGGAGGAGGTCGACCAGCTCCAGCAGGAGCTCGACGCCGCCACGGCAGACCTGGCACCCCGTGGCTCCCAGACCGAGAGCCTCGACCGGCGGGCCGGCGAGGTCGCCCCGGCCGCAGGGCGCACCGCCGTGCGTGGGCCCGCGGTCAAGGTCAGCCTCCAGGACGCCAAGCTCGTCAGCGGGGAGGTCCCCGCCGGACAGGACCCGGACAACTACGTCATCCACCAGCAGGACGTCCAGGCCGTCGTCAACGCGCTGTGGACCGGCGGTGCCGAGGCGATGATGATCCAGGACCAGCGCGTGGTCTCCACCAGCGCGGTCCGTTGCGTCGGCAACACCCTGATCCTCCAGGGCAGGGTGTACTCACCGCCGTACGTCATCACCGCGATCGGAGACACCTCCACAATGACCACGGCGCTCTCGGCCGACCCGCAGGTCGCGATCCTCCAGGAGTGGTCGGTCGCGGTCGGCCTGGGCTACCAGGTGGAGCTCGTCGGAGAGACCGAGCTCCCGGCGTACGCGGGCTCCATCACCGTCCAGCACGCCGAGGTCCCCCGTTCGTGAGCGTGCGCCGGCCGCTCGGGTGGGCGGGCGAGGTGCTCATCACCGTGGGCGCGCTCCTGCTCCTGTTCGTCGCGTGGCAGCTGTGGTGGACCGACGTCGTGGCGAACCGGGCGGCTGCGCAGGTCGTGGACGGGCTCAGGGACGACTTCGCCCGAGCGCCCGACGGGCAGGCCGGTGAGGACGCCACCGGCGCGGTCGCGACGGGCGACGCGTTCGCGTTGATGTACGTCCCACGGCTCGGCGCCGACTGGGTGCGGCCGGTCGTCGAGGGCACGGGGACCGACGAGCTCTCCAGCGGCATCGGCCACTACGACGGGACGGCCGCACCGGGGCAGGTCGGGAACTTCGCCGTGGCCGGCCACCGCACCACGTGGGGCAGGCCGTTCCACGACATCGACACCCTCGCTGCCGGCGATCGGGTCGTCGTCGAGACGGCGGCCAACGTCTACGTGTACGCGGTGACCGGGCACGAGATCGTCGCGCCCGACGACGTGGCCGTCATCGCCCCGGTCCCGGACGAGCCCGGGACGGCGGCATCCGATCCCGTGCTCACCATCACGTCCTGCCATCCGAAGTACAGCGCCGCGCAGCGCTACGTCGTGTACGCGCGGCTCGAGCAGACGGTCGACCCGGCCGACCTCGACGCGGCGCGGTCTGGCGAGGAGGTGGGCTGAGGTGTACGCGGCGCTCTGGCGGGCCCTGCCCGGACCGACGTGGGCCAAGGGGCTCCAAGCCCTGGTCCTGCTCGGTGCGGTCGTCGTGGTGTGCTTCCTCTGGGTCTTCCCGTGGTTGGCGCCTCTCCTGCCGTTCACCGATGTCACCGTGGGACCGTGAGCCTCGGCCGGGTTCGCCGCGAGCCGGAGCAGGGCATCATGGGCGCATGACGCGCGTCCTCGTCGTCGACAACTACGACAGCTTCGTCTTCACCATCGTCGGCTACCTCGAGCAGCTCGGTGCCGAGTGCGAGGTCGTGCGCAACGATGCCGTCGCCCCCGGCGACGCCGCCGACTTCGACGGCGTCCTCGTCTCCCCGGGCCCGGGCACCCCCGAGGAGGCAGGGGTCTCCGTGGCCATGATCGAGGCGTGCGCCGAGCGGGAGCAGCCGATGCTCGGTGTCTGCCTCGGGCACCAGGCGCTCGGCGTCGTCATGGGTGCGACCGTGGGTCGGGCCCCGGAGCTGCTCCACGGCAAGACCTCGAGAGTGGTGCACGACGGCACCGGCGTGCTCGCGGGCGTGCCCGACCCGTTCACTGCGACGCGGTACCACTCGCTGACGATCGAGCCCGCCACGCTGCCGGACGCACTCCTCGCGAACGGGCACACGGCATCCGGGATCGTCATGGCGGTCCGGCACGCGCACCTGCCGCTCCACGGGGTGCAGTTCCACCCGGAGTCGGTGCTCACCGAGGGCGGGCACCGCATGCTCGCGAACTGGCTCCTCCTGTGCGGCATGGGTGACGCCGTCGAGCGCTCCGCCGGGCTGTCGCCGCTCGTGCACGACGCCGCCGGGGTCGCCCGCATGGTCGCGGCCGGCTGACCGACCCGGCGGTGTCACCTCGACCCGCCGGGACGCCCTACGGCGCGGGAGAGGTCGTGGAGCTCGTCGGCGAGCCCGAGTCCGAGGGACTGTCCGTGGGGCTCGATGTCGGTGTGGGCGTGACCGTCGTCGCCGTCACCGTGGGGGCCGGAGCCTGGGCGATGACGATCTTCACCGTGCTGCCCTGGTCGACGGGCGCGCCGTCGTTCGGGTCCTGCCCGATGACCGTGCCCTCCTTGGCGTTGTCGGTCTGCTGGAACGACGTCTCGTACTCGAGCCCGGCTTGCGAGAGGGCGTTCTGGGCCGCGCTCTGGGTCATGCCGACGACGTTGGGGACCTTGACCCGACCGGTGCCGACCTCGAGGTTGACCTTCGAGCCGGGCTCGGCCTCCGTGCCGCCGGCGGGGTCGCTCGAGATGACCTCGTCCTGCTCCGCGTCGGGGTCGTCGCTCTTGCTGATCTTCCCGACGGACAGCCCGACGTCCTCCAGGACACCGCGTGCCTCGTCGAGGCTCAGGCCTCGGACGTCGGGCACTTCGACCGCCTCCGGCCCGGCCGAGACGGCGAGGGCCACCGTCGACTGCTCGTCGACCTCGGTGCCTGCCGAGGGGTCCTGGGAGATGACCTCGTCCTTCGGGACGCTGTCGCTCGCCTCGGTGGTGACCTCGAACTGCAACCCGGCACGGGTCAGCTCGACCTCGGCCGTCTGCAGCGGGACGCCGACGACGTCGGGAACGGTGACCTGCGGGGTGTCGTTGCCGCCGAACGCGGCGTACAGCCCCCAGCCGAGCAGCCCGAGGGCGGCCAGCACCGCGATCGTGAGCAGCACGATCATCGCCGGCCGACGGCGCTCCTCGTCGACCTCGTCGCCGACGGGCGGGAAGGTGTCACCCGTCGGCGGTGGCACGGCAGGGGGCAGGTACGCCCGGGTCGCCGACTCGTCGGTCACGGGAAGGGCCTCCGTGGCACCCGCGACGGCCGCGCCCGCGAGGGCCGCACCGGCGAGGGCTGCCGCGGACCCTCGTGCCGCCGGGCTGATCGGGCGGCCGAGCCGGACCGCCATGAGGTCGGCGCGGAACTCGCCGGCGTCCTGGTACCGCTCCTCGCGGGGCTTGGCGAGGGCGTGGAGGACCACCGCGTCGAGGTCGCTACTGACGCCCTCGGCGAAGCGCGAGGGCGGGGGCGGCTGCTCGCCCACGTGCTGGTAGGCGATCGCGACCGGGCTCTCGCCCCTGAACGGCGGCTGCCCGGTGAGCAGCTCGAAGAGCATGCACCCGGTGGAGTAGAGGTCGGACCTCTCGTCGACCGGCTGACCCTGGGCCTGCTCGGGAGAGAGGTACTGCGCGGTGCCGATGACGGCCTGGGTGGCGGTGACGGTGGCGCTGGCGTCGGTCATCGCCCGCGCGATGCCGAAGTCCATCACCTTGACGGCGCCGTCCTCGCCGATCATGACGTTGGCAGGCTTGATGTCGCGGTGGACGATGCCCTGCCGGTGGCTGTACGCGAGGGCGTCGAGCACGCCCTCGGTGATGCGGATGGCCTCGGTGGGCTCCAGCTGGCCTCTCTCGTTGAGCAGCTCGCGCAGGGTCCGACCGTCGACGTACTCCATGATGATGTACGGGACGTTCACCTCGGCCCCACCGGACTCGACGTGGACGTGGTCCTCGCCGTGGTCGTAGATGGCGACGATCGACGCGTGGTTGAGCGAGGCCGCCGACTGCGCCTCCCGCCGGAACCGGCTGAGGAAGGTGGCGTCCCGAGCCAGCTCGCTGCGCAGCAGCTTGACGGCGACGTCACGGCTCAGCCGCGTGTCGTAGCCACGATGGACCTCGGCCATGCCGCCGCGGCCCAGGAGCTCGCCCACCTCGTAGCGACCCCCGAGGAGTGTGGGGACCTCAGCCATGTCGTGTGCTCCTCATTCGTTCAACCGTGCTTCCATCATCTGCCTGGCGATCGGGCCCGCCACCTGCCCGCCGCTGATCTCGCTGCCGGCCGCGGCGGCATCCTCGACGATGACCGCGACCGCGATCTCGGGGTCGTCCGCCGGGGCGAAGGCGATGAACCAGGCGTGCGCCTTACGTCCGGTCCCGTGCTCGGCGGTCCCGGTCTTGCCCGCCACCTCCACGCCCGGGATCTGCGCCAGGGTTCCCGTGCCGCGCTGCACGACGTCGACCATCATGTCGCGGAGCTGGCCCGCGACCTCCGACGGGACCGCCTCGGAGAGCTCCGTGCGGCCTGCGGACTCGATGACGGACAGGTCCGAGCCGATGACGGACTGGTCGAGGTAGGGCTTCATCACCCGGCCGTTGTTGCCGACGGCGGCCGCGACCATCGCCATCTGGAGCGGCGTCACCCGCACGTCGTACTGCCCGATCGACGCCTGGGCCAGCTGCGGCTCGTTCATGTCGCTCGGCACCGAGCTCGGGGTGACCGGCATGGGCACCGAGACCGCGTCCCCGAACCCGAACCGGGCGGCCTGGTCCTGCAGCGCCTCCGCGCCGATGTCCATGCCGAGCTGGCCGAACGCGGGGTTGCAGGAGACGACCATGGCCTCGGTCAACGTCACCTCGCCGGTGGGCGAGCACGGGACGTTGTCGTGGTTGGGCAAGGTGGCGTCGGTCTGCGGGAGCTCGAGGAAGGCGCCGCCCGGGAGGACCGAGTCGGGGGTGACGTCGCCGCTCGTGAGCCCGGCAGCGGCCGTGACGACCTTGAACACCGACCCGGGCGGGTAGAGGTCTCCGCTGATCGCCCGGTCGACGAGGGGGGTGTCGGGGTCCTCGTTGAGGGCCGCGTACCTGGTCTCCACCTCCTCCAGGTCGTGCCCGGAGACGCTGTTGGGGTCGTAGGTCGGGCGGCTGACCAGCGCGAGGATCGCACCGGTGCTCGGGTCGAGCGCCACGGCGGCTCCTTTGACGCCGTCCAGGCCGCGGGCGGCGGCCTCCTGGACGGCGGGATCCAGCGTGGTCTCGATGTTCGCGCCCTGCGGCTTCCGGCCCGTGAACAGGTCGGAGACCCGCCGGTAGAAGAGCTTGTCGCTGGAGCCGGACAGGAGGGAGTCCTCGGCCTGCTCGAGTCCCCCGCTGGCGCCGTAGAAGGAGTAGAAGCCCGTGACATGGGCGTAGAGGGGCCCCTCGGCGTAGATCCGCTGGTACTTGAACTCGTCGTCGCTGGGCTCGGAGGTCGCGATCGGGGTCTGGCCGACGAGGATGTCGCCCCGGTCCCGCGCGTACGTCGACAGCAGCGTGCGCCGGTTGTCGGCCCGGGCGTTGAGGTCTGCGGCGAAGACGTACTGGATGAGGGTCGTCGAGACGAGCAGCGAGCCGAAGAGCGCTGCGACGAGGAGGGCGAGGCGCCGAACCGGGGCGTTCACGGCATCTTCACCACCTGCGTCTGCGCGTCGGCGACCCCGCTCTGCCCCACCTCGGGGAGGGGTCGGCGGGCGTGGTCGGAGATGCGCAGCAGGATCGCGACGAGGGTCCAGTTCGCGAGCAGCGAGGAGCCCCCGGAGGAGAGGAAGGGCATCGTCAGCCCGGTGAGCGGGATCACCCGGGTGACCCCGCCGACGACGACGAAGCACTGCAGGGCCAGGGAGAACGCGAGCCCCGCAGCGAGCAGCTTGCCGAAGCCGTCCCGAGTGCCGAGCGATGTGCGTAGCCCGCGCTCGACGAGGAGCGCGTAGAGCATGAGCAGGGCGAAGAGCCCGATCATCCCCATCTCCTCGCCGAAGCTCGGGATGATGAAGTCGGACTCCGCGAAGTAGGTGAGATCCGGTCGTCCCCGGCCGAGCCCCGTGCCGACCATCCCACCGGCGGCCATGCCCATGAGCCCCTTCGCCAGCTGGTCCGACGCCGCGAGCGCGTCGGGGCTGAAGGTGTCGAGCCAGAGGAGCACCCGCGTCTGGACGTGCCCGAAGATCAGGTAGGCGACGTAGGCGCCGGCGACGAAGAGGGTCAAGCCGATGGCGATCCACGAGATCCGCTCGGTGGCCACGTACAGCATCGCGACGAAGAGCCCGAAGAAGAGCAGTGACGAGCCGAGGTCGCGCTCGAAGACCAGGACGGCCAGGCTCGCCCCCCACGCCACGAGGATGGGCCCGAGATCCCGGGCCCGCGGGAGGGTCATCCCGAGCACCTTCCGGCCGGCCACCGACAGCGCGTCGCGGGTCTGGACGAGGTAGCCGGCGAAGAAGATCGCGAGCAGCAGCTTGGCCACCTCGCCGGGCTGGAACGACATCGGGCCGATCCGGATCCAGATCCGGGAGCCGAACTCCGAGGTGCCGATGACCGGCAGCAGAGGGAGGAGGAGCAGCCCGAAGCCGAGGACGCCGGCGAGGTAGGTGTACCGGCGCAGCAGCCGGTGGTCGCGCAGGACGATGATGACGCCGGCGGCGATCGCGACGGCCAGCGCGCTCCACATCAGCTGCTTGAGCGCGACGCCCTCGGTGATGGAGCGGCCCTTGGCGATGTCGATCCGGTAGATCATGACGAGGCCGAGCCCGTTGAGCAGGGTGACGATGGGCAGCATCAACGGGTCGGCGTACGACGCCCGCCACCGGAGGACCAGGTGCATCGCGATCGCGACCGCGAGGTATCCGCCGGTCAGCGCGAAGATGCCGGGCGGCACCGTGCCCAGCGCGGCGAGCCCGACGTTGAGGTAGGCCAGACCGACGATGCCGACAGCCCCGAGCAGGAGTACCAGCTCGATGTTGCGGCCCTTGCGCGGCGCCGGCGACGAGACGACGCTCATGACGGCGAGAGGGTGGTCCGGCCCGCGTCCGGAGCGTCGAGGGCGGTCGGGGAGCCTGAGGTCGTCGGGGTCGGCGTGCGTGCGGGCGTCTCGCTCGGCGACGGGCTGGGGGTGGGCAGGCTCCAGGTGTCGGCGACCGTCTGGCACTCCTGGCCGACCGACTGGGCGTACCGGCACGCGAGAGCCTGCAGTCGCAGCTCGTCGACCCGGTCGGCGGCGGCGTTGCGGTCGTCGACGGTGATGCCGTCCTCGAGCGACTGCTGGTAGGACTCGGGCAGGTCGGTGACCTGGATCCCGGTGCCGTACTCGGGCGAGGACAGCGACAGCGGCCCGAGGTCCTGGTCGACCCCGCGGAAGACGGTGACGGTGCCGTTGTCGACGCCGAGGTAGTACTGCTGGCGGGTCCACGCGTACGCGGCGTACGACCCGCCTGCGACGACGACGGCGGCGACGACGACGGCGGCCGCCACGCGGGCGACGGTCCCCCAGCGTGACCGGGGTCCCTCCTCGGCGAGGGTGACCGAGTCGTCGCCCTGGTCGGTGACGGACTGGGTGAGTGCCGCCGCCTTGGCCGCGGGGGTGGTGGGGATCGGTCGCGTGCCCTTGTGGGCCGAGGCGGCACCGACCACCTGGGGCTGAGTCGGCGGAGCATCGGCCCGGGCGATGTCGACGAGGTCGCCGACGACGACGGTGACGTTGTCGGGGGCGCCCGCCTTGAGCGCGAGCGAGACCAGCGTGTCCGCACACTCCGCGGGGTCGGTGGTGCTGCTGACGACCTCGTCGACGGTGTCGCGCGCGACGTAGTCGGTGAGCCCGTCGGAGGCGATGAGATACCGGTCGCCGGCCCGCCCCTTCCGCACGACGAGGTCGGGCTCGTCGTCGTCGGCGCCGGTGAGCACCCTGGTGACGAGCGAGCGTTGGGGGTGGGTCTTGGCCTCCTCGCTGGTGATCCGGCCCTCGTCGATGAGGCTCTGGACGAACGAGTGGTCCTTGGTGATCTGGGTGACCTCGCCGTCGCGCACGAGGAAGGCCCGGGAGTCGCCGATGTGGGCGAGCACCAGGGTGTCGCGGGCACGCAGCATCGCGATGAGCGTCGTCCCCATCCCTTCCAGGCGCGGGTTGCCGCGGACCTGGGTTCCCAGCTGGTGGTTCGCCTCGTGGATCCGCTCGAGCAGGGCCTCGCCGGCATCCCGGGTGGAGAGCGACTCGCCGTCGAGCTCGACGAGGGAGCCGATGACCGTCGACGAGGCGACGTCTCCGCCGGCGTGCCCGCCCATGCCGTCGGCCATCGCGAGCAGGTGGGGACCGGCGTAGCCCGAGTCCTCGTTGTTGGTGCGGACCATCCCGACGTCGGAGCGGGCTGCGTAGTGGAAGGCGAGGGGCATCGGCTACCTCTGCAGCTCCAGCGCCGTCTGCCCGATGCGCAGGACGCTGCCGGCGGCGACCTCGCGGGGCTCGGTGAGCCGGGTGGCGCCGAGGTAGGTGCCGTTGGTGGAGCGGAGGTCCTCGACCATCCAGGTCCCGTCGTCGGACTGGTAGATGCGGGCGTGTCGGCCGGAGGCGTAGTCGTCGTCGAGCACGAGCGCGCACTCGGGACTGCGGCCGATGAGGGTGCCGGCCGGTCGCAGGGGGAGCGTGGTGCCGGCGAGCCCGCCGGCGGTGACGACGAGGCGGGTAGGGCCCTTCCGGGCGGCCCGCTTGGGGCGTGGGGTGGTTCGGGCCGCCCGCCCACGCTCGGCTCGGGGCGTGGCGGTTCCGCGCTCGTCCGCGCTCGCGGAACGCCGCTTGACCCGGGTGCCGTAGATGTCGCCGCGCAGGACGCCGACGACGGAGAACACGAACACCCAGAGCAGGACGAGCAGCCCGAGCCGGAGCACGGTGAGGGTGAGCTCGCTCAGCATCGGGCGGTCACCTCCTGCCGGCGCGGAAGGTGACGGAGGTGCGCCCCACCGTGATCCGGTCGCCGTCGTCGAGGTGGGTGGTGGTGACCCGTTCTCCGTTGACGAAGGTGCCGTTGGTCGAGCCCAGGTCGCGGATGGTCGTGACGAAGTGCGGGCCGTCGGTGGTGACCCTGAGCTCGGTGTGGCGGCGCGAGATGCCAGGGTCGTCCAGGATGATGTCGGCGCTGTCGTCGCGGCCGAGGATCGTCATCGCGCCCATCAACGGGTAGCGCTCACCGTCCACGTCGAGCCAGGGGCGGTCGGCCGGGTTGACCCGGCGGGACCGGTGCGGTGGGGGAGGGGCGGGCTGCTCCTCGTCGTCCGGGCGGGTGCGGGCCGCGGCGGCCGACCCCGCGGCGGCGCCTGCGACCGGGGAGTCCGGGCCGAGGTCGCGTGGCGCCCCCGAGTGGTCGCTCGGACGGACCGCGCGGTGCTGCCCGGTCATCCCCGTCGCTCGGGGGCGTGAGGCCTTGGAGGGACGCAGGCGGAACACCCCGGTCTCGAGGTCCTCGTGCTCCTCGAAGATGATGTCGATGGGGCCCGCGGGCTGGTAGCGCTGGCCGTCGCAGTGCTCCTCCGCCGCGGCCACGAGATCCATCTCGACGCCCTGGAGGTCGGGGGCGAGCCGGTCGTAGTCGCCCGGGGACAGCTCGATGACGAACTGGTTGGGAACGATGGCGCGGCCCGACCCGGTGACCGCGCGGTCGTCCATCGCCCGACGGATGTTGCTCGCGATCTCGACCGGGTGGACGGCGGAGCGGAGGTGGCGGGCGAACGTGCCCTGGACGGCACGCTCGATGCCGGCCTCCAGGCGGTCGAACAGTCCCACGGCACACCTCCTCCTCGGGCTCGGGCATGGTCGCCCCCGCGTGCACCGGGGCGTGGACGTCCGTGACAGGGTATCTGCCGTACGCAGGTGCTTCCTGTGCGCCGTGCGCGGGGTCCTTGCCCCTACCGTGAGGGGATGGAGAAGCATGTCCAGGTCCTGCGACCACGCTCGGTGCCGCTCGGCGGCCCGCGGGCCATGACCGTCCGCCGTACCCTGCCCGCGCGGGAGCGGTCGTTCGTCGGCGCATGGTGCTTCGTCGACCATTACGGACCCGACGACGTCGAGGCCACCGGCGGGATGGACGTGCCGCCGCATCCGCACTGCGGGCTGGCGACGGTGTCGTGGCTGTTCAGCGGAGAGGTGGAGCATCGGGACTCGTTGGGGACGGTGGCCACGGTGCGCCCCGGCGAGGTCAACCTCATGACCGCAGGTCGCGGCATCGCGCACTCGGAGGTGTCGACCGCCGGCACCCGCGTGCTGCACGGCGCGCAGCTGTGGGTCGCACTCCCGACGGCTCTCGCCGACGTGCCTCCGCGCTTCGAGCACCACACGCCGGAGGTGACCGCGGTCGCCGACGGCGTCCGGGCGCAGGTGTTCGTGGGCTCGCTCTGGGGCAGCGACTCGCCGGTGCGCGTGGAGACGGCGCTCGTCGGGGCCGAGGTGACGCTCGGGCCAGGTGCCTCGACCTCGGTTCCGGTCCCCGAGGGCTTCGAGATCGCGGTGCTCCTCGACGAGGGCGAGGTGACCCTCGAGCGTGAGCCGCTGGCGGCGGCCGAGCTCGGTGTGGTCGAGTACGAGCGGGGTGACCATCCCGTGCTCGAGGCCGGTCCGGAGGGTGCGCGGGTCCTCGTGCTCGGGGGCGAGCCGCTGGGGGAGGAGATCGTCATGTGGTGGAACTTCGTCGGCGCCTCGCACGACGACGTCGCCGCCGCCCGCGAGGCCTGGGAGTCGGGGGCCGGTTCCGGTCCGGGGCGCTTCGGCGCCGTCGAGGGATACGACGGCGAGGTGTCGCGCATCCCCGCTCCGGCCCTGCCCGGCGTCCCGCTGCGCCCGCGTGGCAACCGAGGGACGCATCAGCCTCCGGCCGCCGAGGCCCCGGCCATGTCGTGATCCCATGCGACCGGGAGGCATTGGCGGTCGGTGACGGCGGCTTTGGAGCATCGGGGGTGGATCGGGCAAGATGGGGTCGCTCACGCGAGCGTCACGCGCAAGTGGCGGAACGGCAGACGCGCTGTCTTCAGGTGGCAGTGTCCTTATGGGCGTGGGGGTTCAAATCCCCCCTTGCGCACTCACAAACCCCAGGT
>Ga0316575_10000283_pt1 | contig 14075 bp, 13 predicted proteins | sample J5NA_FD_203072 | JGI IMG/M metagenome (GOLD analysis project Ga0316575, IMG submission 203072) | Rhizosphere microbial communities from salt marsh grasses in Alabama, United States - J5-7_050615r2r3 | ecosystem: Host-associated > Plants > Roots > Rhizosphere | place: USA: Alabama | collected...
GAATTCCGGTCGGCACCGATAGAAGGCATGCCCCGGTTTACAGGGGGGGCGGTCGGTTACTTTTCCTATGATTCGATCAGGTATTCAGAAGTCATTCCCGACAAGAACCCGAAGGAAGATCCGCTTGACGACCTCTTTTTCGGATTTTACCGTGACGTAATTGCCTTTGACAATCGTGAACACAGTCTTGTGCTCATCAGCAATATCTTTACCGACGCGGGCGGTTCGCTTGAAGATGCATATAAAAGGGCGTCGGAGAGAATTGACGCGATGCAGCGCGGTCTTTCACGTACGCTTCCGGTGACGACGCTTTCCGTCGGAAAAATGGGGGAAACTATTTCTAATGTCAAGAAGGGGGCGTTCGAAGCCGCCGTCGAGCGCTGCAAGGAGTACATCAACGCGGGTGATATCTTTCAGGTGGTGCTTTCGCAGCGTTTTACGGTTGAAGTGGAGGCAGATCCGTTCGATCTGTATCGCGTATTGCGGGTTGTCAATCCGTCCCCGTATATGTATTATCTGGCACAGGATGATGCCTCGGTCATCGGTGCGTCACCTGAAATGCTCGTACGCGTCGAAAACGGTGTCGTTGAAGTACGGCCGATCGCAGGAACGACGCGGCGCGGAAAGACGGAGTCGGAGGATCTGCAGCTTACCGAGAAACTTCTCGCCGATCCGAAGGAACGTGCCGAGCACATCATGCTGGTGGATCTCGGGAGAAACGATGTCGGACGGGTAAGTGAAAGCGGTTCGGTACATGTGGAAGACATGATGCATATCGAGAAATATTCACATGTAATACATATCGTCAGTAATGTCGCCGGAACGCTGAAGGACGATGCGGATATTTTCGATGCATTATATTCCTGCTTTCCGGCAGGAACCCTTTCGGGGGCGCCGAAAATACGTGCGATGGAAATTATTGACGAACTCGAAACCGTGCGCCGGGGTCTTTACGGCGGAGCTCTCGGGTATATCGATTTCAGCGGAAAAATGGACACCTGTATTGTCATTCGCACCATCATATATCATGATGGAAAGGCGCAGATACAGGCCGGAGCGGGGATCGTGGCCGATTCGGTTCCGGATCGGGAGTATCAGGAGACTGTTCACAAGGCAACGGCTCCGTTTACCGCAATTGCGAATGCCGAAAAAATTGCCGGACAGTTTCCGGCGGGAAGTGGTGAAGAATAATGATTGTGATGATTGATAATTACGATTCGTTCACGTTTAATCTCGTTCAGTATTTCGGTGAACTGACACGTGAGGAAATGAAGGTGTTCAGGAATGACCGTATCACGGTTGATGAAATAGAACAGCTGTCTCCCGCGGCGATCGTCATCTCACCGGGACCGTGTACGCCGCGCGAGGCGGGTGTCTCCGTTGAATGCATTACCCGGCTTGGAAACCGTATTCCCGTTCTCGGTGTCTGTCTTGGGCATCAGTCAATCGGTTTCGCCTATGGTGGACAGGTGGTACGGGCGCCGTACCTCATGCACGGAAAGACATCGCTCATCAATCATGTCGGTACGCATCTCTACCGGGGCATGCCGCTTCCCTTTACCGCCACCCGGTATCACAGTCTTATTATTGACCGGCCGAGCTGCCCCTCCTGTCTGGTTATTGACGCGCAGAGCGAGGATGGATTGATAATGGGAGTGCATCATGCCGAGTACCCGGTATACGGTGTGCAATATCACCCCGAGTCGATTCTCACCGAACAGGGAAGAGTCCTGCTCGGAAATTTTCTTGAACTCGCCGCATCGTTTAACCGTCGGGAAAACCGATGATATGAATTCGATTCTTGAACGTATTCTCGAAGATAAGAACGTCGAAGTTGCGCAATTACGTCGTGACCGTTCTCAATTCGCCGATGTGCCGGCACCGCCGCCCCGCAGGAATTTTGTCAAGGCACTTGCATCGGAGGGGCTGCTTTCCGTTATTGCAGAAGTAAAGAAAGCGTCGCCTTCCAAGGGCGTTATCCGCCCGGATTTTGACCCTGTGGCAATAGCGGAACATTATCGCGATGCCGGTGCTGATGCGGTATCGGTGCTTACAGATGTCAAGTATTTCATGGGCGATCCGGGGTATCTCATGACGGTACGGGCTGCCATACCACTTCCGGTATTGCGCAAGGATTTCATCATCGATACCATTCAGGTTGAACAGACCGCTGCGCTCGGTGCTGATGCAATGCTTCTTATTGTTGCGGCGCTTGATGATCACCGCCTTGCGGATCTGCAGGCGGCGGCAGACGAACTCGGAGTGGCAACCCTGATAGAAATCCATGACCGCCGGGAACTTGATCGCGCGATGAGAGTCGGACCGCGCTGCATCGGGATCAACAATCGTAACCTCTCGACATTTGTCACCGATATTGCAGTGACCGTTGATATCATGCCGTATCTTCCGGGTGAAGTGGTTGCCGTTTCCGAAAGCGGTATTGCCCGTCGTGAGGATGCTCTCCGGGTCAGGGATGCCGGGGTGAAGGCGATTCTTGTCGGTGAATCGCTGATGCGGGAAGATGATCCTTCGACGCTGTTACGGGAACTCAAAGTATAGTGCTATGTCAATCAGAATCAAAATATGCGGGATTACCCGCACTGAAGATGCTCTTGCCGCTGCAATGCTCGGGGTTGATGCGCTGGGATTCATATTTTTCCGGAAGAGTCCCCGGTATATCGAACCTGCGGCGGCTGCTGAAATCATAAGAAAACTCCCGCCATACATTTCCCGCGTCGGAGTCTTCGTTAATGAGACTCCCGAAACTATTGCCGAGGTTGTACGTATCGCCGGTATCGATACGCTTCAGCTGCATGGTGAAGAAACGGCTGAATTCTGCAGAAGCATGTCGATACCTGTTGTCAAGTCGCTCGGCATGCGGCCGGATTTCGATTTCTCCGCGCTCACGACATTTCCGGTGGCCGGATTTCTTCTGGATACCTGGAAGGGCGGGCTCACCGGCGGCAGCGGGGTCTGCGGAGACTGGAACATCGCGCGGGCGGTAACCAACCGGTGCGACCGGGTCATTCTTGCTGGCGGTCTCAATCCTTCAAATGTCTCATCTGCACTCGATGCCGTTATGCCCTATGGGGTAGATCTCAACAGCGGTGTCGAGGTGAAGCCCGGAATCAAGAATCCCCGGAAAATGCGGGATGCCGTACAGGTTATCAGAATGTGGCGTCCCGGGTTGCGCTGACAAATGCAACTGTATGTCCATCTGCCGTTCTGCAGCTCCCGTTGCCGCTATTGTGATTTTTTTTCGACCGTCGGAACCCTTGACGGAGAGATCTTCCGTTACATCGACGCGGTGGCGGAAGAGTGGGCATTGCGGTGCGGGGGTGTGGCCGGACCGCTTGACACCATTTTCATCGGCGGCGGGACGCCGTCGGTCCTTTCCGTAGCGCAGTGGGAATATTTCGGTGAACGCCTGCTTCGGCTGCTGCCTGTTGACAAAGAGACAGAATGGACAACCGAGAGCAACCCCGATACGTTTTCCGATGAAAAAGCAGTGCTTCTTGCTTCACTCGGCATAAACCGAATCACCTTCGGTGTGCAGACGCTCGATAACAGGATCCGGAAGTTCGCTCGTCGTCGCGGGACTGCCGCAGCGGTTGAAACCGTACTGCATTCCCGGTCGCTTGATGCATTCAGATCGGTGGGAGTTGACCTGATATACGGGTTGCCCGGGCAGACGGCCGCATCGTTTGAAGCGACACTGCAAACGGTTCTCATGATATCGACGGTCAAACATCTTTCGGCATATGAACTGTCGGTTGCCGACGGTACGCCGTTCGGAAATCACCGCATACTTCTTCCCCTGCCGTCTGATGATACGCTTAATGATATGGTACGGATTCTTCAGGAAACCGCTTTGGCATCGGGTTACGAACAGTATGAGGTTTCAAATTTCGCAAAGGCGGAGTATCGATGTCGACACAATATCGGGTACTGGAACCATGAACCGTATATTGGCCTTGGTGCTTCCGCACATTCATATCATAACAGGATCCGCTCATGGAACGTTGCTGATCTGCAGGGATACTGTTCCAGGATTGAACACGGGGAGCTTCCCGTCGAGGCCCGGGAACATATTGATACGGCAACACTGGCAAGAGAGATTCTTTTTCTTGGTTTGCGGCAGACGTCCGGCATCGATGAAGACCGTTTTTTCACGATGACGGGTATACCGTTTACACAATGGGCTGACAGGTGCACTCTTGAACGTATGATAAACGAAGGTTTGATCGAATATCTGCCGCCGAACTGGCGTCCGACGCGCAAAGGACTGCTGTATGCCGATTATTGCGCCCGTGAATTATTTTGATGAATGCTCTTTTTTCGTCTGACTGCCTTACGTATATTATAATATCGGCATCTGCACACGACAGACAATTTCCGAGACACCATTGAGATTACAGTATCATCAGATTTAAGGAAGGAGTAGATATGCTGCATGTACGGGGTAGTATCTGTTCACTGGCTATTATTCTTGTATGCTTTTTGGCAACTGCCAATGACGTGAACACCGGAGGACAGCAGGGAATCGCCAGAACCCTCACAGCATCGACTATCGGAAAAACCGGCATTTCGGTCGGTGGTTCGTTCCGACTTGCATCAGAGATGGCGTATGTAGCCGGACCGGATGGAAAAGGGTCCATCGTAACAACGGGGACACATCCGAAGAATCTTTCCCGGGAAATGCCGTATCTGATGACCGGAGATCTGTTTGTCGCATACGGACTTCTTTCTTTTCTTGATATGTCGATTGACATGCCGATTTATTATGATGTAACCGGATGGGGAGAGAAGGTCAGCGGTGCGGGAGATCTTGAACTGGCGCTCAAGATGGCCTATCCTTTTCAGAGTGAGACGGCGTTTTTTTCACAGGCATATTACTTCAAAATCATGTTTCCGACCGGAGCTACGGACCGCGGTTTTTTTCCGCGTCACTCCTATTATCTCAATGATTCCGTCGGTGTTCATCCCTTTACGTCGGATGCCGTTTTCTTTAATCCGATGTGGATCTGGACGTTTGATGTCCAGAAACTGACATCCGATGTCAATCTTAAATTCCATGTAAATTTGGGCGGAGTACTCGCCCAGAAAAAAAGCAACAGCGCACTTCTTGCCGCAATCGGTGTGGAATACTCACCGATAGAACTGTTGACCCTGTTCACCGAATTCACCGGTGAATCACGTGTCAAATTCTACAACCAGGAGTTCGATACGAAGGCGATCAACAATGATCCGGTCTGGATCACACCGGGAGTCCGGTTCAACATTCCCGGGGGGATGTACGCATCAATAGCCGCCGATTTCGGCGTTTCCGACGGCAGTTCCGATCTCTATGTCAACTGGAACAACAACGGGTACCGGTATTCCACCAAGGCAACGCCTGCATACGGGTTTCAGGTTTCATTCGGATGGAACGGCCTGATGGTGCAGCCGGATCCGGATGGTGACGGGATTCCCGGCAAGCTTGATAAGTGTCCCAATGAGGCTGAGGACAAGGACGGGTTTCAGGATGATGACGGATGTCCTGATCCCGATAACGACGGCGACGGATTTGTTGATTCGAAAGATCGTTGTCCCGACAGTGCCGGTACCGATGAAGGGTGCCCGGTATATGACACCGACAAGGACGGCATCGTCGATAAACTTGACAAGTGTCCCAATGAGGCCGAAGACAAGGACGGATTCCAGGATGAGGACGGTTGTCCCGATCCGGATAATGACAACGACGGTGTGGTCGATCTCAAGGATAACTGCCCGAACAAGGCGGAAGATCTTGACGGGTTTGAAGATGGTGACGGTTGTCCGGATCTCGACAATGACGGTGACGGCGTTTCGGATGCGCAGGACAAGTGTCCGGGAGTTCGCGGACTTCCCGAAAACGACGGCTGTCCGAAGACAAAGGAGATTACCCGTGGCAAACTGGTGCTCAGCGGAGTGACGTTCATGCCGGGTAAAGCGGTTCTGTCGGCGAATTCCTATACCATTCTTGATCAGGTGTTCGAATCGCTGCAGGAGTGGAAAGAGGTCAAGCTTGAAATTCAGGGACATACCGACAATCTCGGTAATGACAAGTCGAATCTGCGGCTCTCACAGATGCGTGCCGATGCGGTAAAGGAGTATCTCATCAGAAAAGGAATCGATGCTTCACGACTGAGGTCGGTGGGATACGGTGAAGAGTTCCCGATTGCGGATAACCATACTGCGGAAGGACGCGAGAAGAACCGCAGGGTTGAGCTGCGTCGTATAGACTGATGTGGTTGTAGGTGGTTGTAGGTGGTTGTAGGTGGTCAGTGTTACTTTGGCTTTATGTTCCCTCCTTCGGTTCCCCCGGATGGGGAACCTTAAATGTAAATTATAGCCTGATTGCGGCAAGAGTGTCGCAGTCAGGCTTTTTTGTTGTAGGTCTGGTGAATCATCATGTTCCGGCCGGAAATATACGGCTTTACACTCAATGTATCAGGTGTGATTTACATCCCTCTTCCGGTAACAATCCTGTGGCACTGCAGCAGCATATCGTATTCATCTTTGGTAAGATACGGCAGGAGGTCATTTCCCATAAGCTGCCATTTTTTGTAAAGGGGATCGTGCAGAAGCCGTTTTCTTTCGAGTATGGAGGAGTATTTTTGTTGAATGCTTCTCAGGCTGTCCAGTGAGACCATCGTTTCCGCAGTTCTTCTTGTCTGAAGTATCTCAAGCAGCACAGTAGCCAGGGTGTCGAGATCGGGCTGAATTTTTTCAGCTTCCAGATCAATTTCCCTGCGCAGTGAATCATAGCAACCGATAGTGACCGGTACGGCTGCTGAAAGGCAACATGATGAGAAGGACGGTCAAAAAACGTTTCTTCATAGGTGTTTCCCGGCAGATACCGATACGCCTTGTCGTTGTTATATCGAAAAATCCCTCAGGGGAATCTCGTCCGGTAAAAGCGTACTGTCAAGTGACGAAACCTCATGGGGAACCCACTGGATCGTGAGGTTTTTGAGGGAGAGGTTTGAAAACGCGTCGATGATGTGCGAATACCAGGGTTGCTGCGTGGCGATGATGAGGGAATCGACCTGATAGCGGGAGAGTACGTCCTTTAAATCGTCAAGTAAGCCGATGACCGGATATCCGGCGAATTCGCCGGGATGGACCGGGTTATTGTTCCAGACGATGCCGATGATTCTGCCGGTACGGTTTCTTTCGATGTTCCGGATGATGCGGTTGGTAAGTTCACCTTCTCCGATGATGATGATCTTTTCAGGTGAGAAGGTGAGCAGGCGGGAGCGTTTGAGCGAAAGGGTTGCCATCTGGCGCCATCCGATGAGAAAAAACGAGATGATTACCGATGATGCGGCGAATACGATGCGTGAAAGGGCAAACTGCTGCACGAAATAAGTACATGCATTGAAAAGCGCGGTGGCGAGCAATCCCGATAACAGCGCATTTGTCACCGAGTAACGCCGCTTGTGGTAAATGCCGTTATACAGAAACATAAGCAGGTAGCTTGCCGTGAGGAGTCCGTGGATACCGATCATCTTCCACGGGCCGAGCAGGTGGTACGGACTTCCGTCGGGAGTGAATCGCAGCATGATCGCTCCCCAGAGAACGGTGTTGATGACCGTCATGTCGATAATGACGGCAATGAAATGACGGATGAGATTGAGGGCGATGTTGGCGAACGAGAGCATGATGATGCCGAGAAAGACGAGCCATCCCGGGAAAAAAACCTGATTGGTACGGCGGTATTTGCGTGAGAAGAGGATCATTGCCTCATAAAACGCAATTCGTGACCGGATAAGACTCTTTGCGGAGCTTTTTCCCTTACGGTGAATAATCTGGGTTTCGGGGTGGTACCAGATCGAGTTACCGGTTTCTCCGATGCGGTGGCAGAGGTCGAGGTCTTCGCCGTACATGAAAAATCGTTCGTCGAATCCGCCGATGTTCAGATAGAGCTTTTTGCGGATAAACATGAATGAGCCGCTTATCGCATCGACAGCCGCAGATTCGTCGGCGTCAAGATAGGTTAGGTTGTATCTGCCGAAGCGCCTGCTTTTCGGAAAGAGCTTGCCGAGGCCGCAGAAATGGTAGAAGGTAACTGCGGGAGTGGGAAAACTCCGTTTGCAGCTTGCCTGCAGTGTTCCGTCGGGGTTGAGAATTTTCGGACCCATGACGCCGATGTCAGGGTGTGCTTCCATGAATGTATAGGCAACGCTGAGCGTATTGCGAGCGATCATGGTGTCGGGATTGAGAAGCAGGAGAAATTCGCCCTGTGCACTGCGCGCCCCGATATTGCATGCCTTGCCGAATCCGAGGTTGTTCTTGAGCTGGATCCATATGACGTCGGGGAATTCTTCGGTAATTATCTGCTGTGACGCATCACCGGATGCATTGTCAACGATGATGATTTCCGTTTCGCCGTACATTTCTGCCTGACGGATGGAGCGGAGTGTTTCAATGAGGTGTTCGGGAACTTTATAATTGACAATGACGATCGAGATGCGGGGGGGAGCGGCGGATTCGGAATTCTGGATGCGCAAGAGGTCAGTTCCTTTTAAAGAACGCTGCAAGGCGCAGCCGCCAGATGAGGAAAAGTCCCTCAAGGATGATGTTTGTTGACATCTTTGAGGAACCGTGTTTGCGGTCGGTGAAGACGATCGGGATTTCCTCGATTGAAAAGCCGTGTTTCCACGCAAAGTGGTTGATCTCGATCTGAAAAGAGTATCCCGATGACGATATTTTATCGAACGGCAGGCGTTCGAGGAGTGTGTGTCTGAAACATTTAAAACCGCCGGTACTGTCGGTAAGGGGAATACCTGTAACGATTCCGGCAAATTTGTTTGCAAAATAACTCAGAAGCAGACGGCTCATCGGCCAGTTGACAACATTTACACCCGATTTGTAACGCGAGCCGATGACCAGATCATTATTCTTTGCCGCTTCGAGAAATGCAGGAAGAAATGAAGGGTCGTGCGAAAAATCCGCATCCATTTCGAAGATGAATTCAAAACCGTTCTGCAATGCCCATTTGAATCCGCTGACATAGGCCCGGCCGAGGCCCTCTTTTTTTGGACGGGTGAGCAGGTGAATGTTTTTATGCTCCCGTTTCATTGCTTCAACCAGAGCGCCTGTTCCATCGGGAGATGAATCGTCTACGACAAGAATATGAACGTGCGGAAGAATTTTTTGGATAGAGGGAATGATCAGTGGAATGTTTTCACATTCATTATACGTCGGGATTATGATGACAATTTTTTCAAGATTCATGAACGATGCGGCACCCGGTAAAAGGAGTAGAAATGTTTGTAATACGTGAACAGTTGAATGTAATGCCGTTTCTCCCGCAGGCGTAAGTAATATAACTTAGTTGCGATTGTCTGCGCAAAACATGATAATTGGTACCTGTTTAGAATAGTGGAGAACGAAAGAAACGTCATTTCCGCGTAGGCGGGAACCTGCGATTATTACTTTAAAATTGTGGATCCCCGCATAAGCGGGGATGACGTATTTCATTTCTCATTCTATTCTGAACAAAAATAAATTACGTTTGAAAAATACCGATATTTTTACGAACTGTCATGAGACGGGCGGTGTAAAGTAGCGGTGGAATTCTGCCGGAAGACGGCGGTAGTCAGATGCATCGGGAGGTAATTCGGGCAGTATGCTGCTTTTTGTATTGATAAAAAGAAGCGGTTTATCTGCCATGTCGGGACGGCGGGCAGCAGCAAGAAATGCCGCAGCCGTCTTGCCGGTGTATACAGGGTCCAGCTGAACATGTTCTGCGGAGAAAAATGTGTCGATCGCGGCGAGAGCCTCCGGCGTAGCTACACCATAATCTTCTCCGAAAAAAGAATCATCAATGGTAAACCGTGAACGGTTGAAGGTGCAGGCAGGGAATGCAGGGTCAAGATTTTTCAACAGCGCATTACAACGGTTGAACAGCACTGCACATTTTTCGATATCGGCCACGACATCGGGAACAACCCGAACGGCGCATATCCGGGATTTGATTTTGGCAACGGCACAGCCGAGAGAAAGACCAACTGCGGTTCCCATGGTTCCGAGTGCGACAAAAATGATTGAAGGTTCTGGGATCTCACCGCGGGAAATCTGCTGTGCAAGTTCCAGGGCGGCATTGACATAACCGATTGCTCCAATCGGTGAGGAACCACCCGGGGGGATGATGTAGGGTTGAATACCTTCTGCAATGGTATATTCGAGGGCGATTTCTTCAAGGTGCATCTGATGACGGTGGTATGTAGCATCGAGCAGCATCTGTGCACCTGTCGCGTGGTCAAGAAGCAGGTTGCGTGCAATGGCACCGTTCCATATCTGGTCGGTCAGCATAAGGGTGACATTGAATCCGTAGTGCTTACCATAGATCGCAGTTGCAAGAGCGTGATTTGATCCGGCGGCACCAGACGTTATGAGACGGGTTGCTCCCAGCTTTTTTGCGTCTGCCAGCAGAAACTCGAGTTTTCTGATTTTGTTTCCTCCGTACAGGGAGCCGCTGTGGTCATCACGCTTGATGTACAGATGGTTGCTTTTAAGCTGCCTGCCGAGGCCGTCAAGTTTTTCGACCGGTGTGGGAAGGCATGCAAACGGAAATCGCGGAAGAGCTGATTCTAAACGGGGAAATGCAGTGAAAAGTGCTGTCATAATATGATGTATGTTCTCTTTCGGCGGCGCATTTGGTATCTTAAATCCACGTTGGACGATTACTTAATAAGGAAAAATACACTGTCGTTTGATATCGGTTCAACCGGCAGGAAAACGAATAACAGGGGAGGGAACATGCGTTATCTCGTGATCGCCGCCGTTTTCGCGGTAGCGTCAACAGGATGCTCGCCAAAGCAGATGCAGGTAAGTCACAGTGTGCAGACTTTTTCGCCGGTCATGATTGACATGAAAAAAATCGAGGAAAAGGACTATTCACAGCTCATCGATGCGGTCAACACGAGCTATGCGCCGCAGACAAAGGAGTATGTCGATGCGCGCCTGCTCAAGGAAGAGGCGATGTTCATGTATTTTCATATTTATTCCGCCGCAAATACCGGGTGTTTCAGGGTGACGGTCGATAAAAACCGCAGCCGCATTATCAATATGCAGCCGGACTGTTCGATCGACGAGTAGTATAATCGTTCCCGCTCAGGCACCCTCAGGTGTCGTTATTGCGTGCTTCGTTCATAGGACGCACGCCGTGCGTCCTTTACAGTGTATACCAGACAGCACGGGGCTCTTCACCGGCCTCAGTAGCATTGTTGTTTATGCTGATTGTTCGCTTTTCAGCGCTTCGAGTACCTCTTCGGCATGTCCCTCCACGCTTACCTTGTCCCACCGTTTGCGTATGAATCCTTTGGGATCGATGAGCAGCGTGGTTCTGACGACACCCATGTACTCTTTTCCGTAAAGCATTTTTTTCTGCCACACACCGTAATGTTCGAGTGTTTCCCGGGAAGAATCGCTCAGGAGCGTTACGGTGAGATGGTGTTTTTCAATGAATTTCTGATGGGAACTGCAGGAGTCGGGGCTGACGCCCACGACGACTGCGTTCATTCTGGTGAATAACGGCAGTTGTGCGGTGAAATCGACAGCTTCACGGGTGCAGCCGCCGGTCGAATCTTTCGGGTAAAAATAGAGTATCAGCCACGATCCGCTGAAACTTTCGAGGGTGTGCATGGTTCCGTCGGTTGCGGGAAGAGAGAACTCCGGGGCTTTTACTTTTGGCATACAATCTCCTTTGAAGTAAATCAGATATCGGTCAGTTGATAGAGTGTCGAAGTGCGTGTACCGACACCTTCGACGTCGGGATCGACGTCAAAGGTTGCCTTCATCAACGGCTCCAGGCGCTCGCGGGGAGTAAAGGGACGGCCTGCATCGGCTATGTAAACACCGGAACCGCGACGTACCTGTTCGTGAAGAAACGTGAAAAGGGGGGACGTTGCGGAAGCTTCATAAAACATGTCTGCAAGAAGAATGACATCGAAAAAATGATCGGGGGGATTTTCCAGCAGATTGATGTTGCTTGTTATTATGTCGACATTGTTTGCATGCGCATTTTCATGGCTGACCGAGAGGGCGATGGGGTCAATATCATCGGCAACAACTTCACGTGCGCCTGCACAGGCTGCCGCAATGGATGCGGCACCGCATCCGCAGCCAATGTCAAGTACTGTTTTGTCCGAAACTATCGTACGGTTCGCAAGAATGTACCGGGAGAGCAGTCGATTCGCCGGCCAGACAATCGCCCAGAACGGTGCCGGGCAGACCGTTGCGGTGAGTTGCTCCATTGCATCCCACAGAATAAAAAAATCATTCGCCTGATGAATGACCAGTCCGGTTTCATCGAGCGCACGCAATGGTGCATATCCGGAAAGAAGGTTTGAGAGATATGCCGGTTCCATACTTTAAAAATAAATGGTGCAGTCCAGCCGTTGTCGCGGAATTTCAATCGGATGATGGAATGATGCGGTAGAAAGAAAAATATCCGGTTTGCAGCATGCTTACGCCCATGTTTGGTAATGCAAGAATGGTTCGAAGCGGATACACTGCCGTATTTCAATACACGGTTTTCAGGTTCCGGCAGCACCGGAGCATCCATGGTAGACAGAAATGTGTGCTCCGGTCTGGCACGGGAGTTGCTTTTCTTGAAAGCTCTTGTCATCCGGTGGTCCGGTTGTATATTCGTATACAAACTATGGCAAGGCATCGAGGAAATATTTACAAATAACAGGAGGGCGTATGATTCGTAAAAAGAGTGTTTACAAGTGTGATGTCTGCGGTAATCTGGTTGAAAGTCTCTGGGACGGTGAACCGGCGCTGGTGTGCTGTGAAAAACCGATGCGGGAACTTGTTCCGAATACGACCGATGCGGCCAAGGAAAAACATGTTCCGGTCATCATAAAAGACGGCAACAAGGTGACGGTCAAGGTGGGCGAAGTGCCGCATCCGATGACTCCGGAACATTACATTCTCTTTGTGGAACTTGTGGTGGGCGACAACGTGCTTCGTCACGATTTCAAAGGCGGGGATACCGTTGCCGAAGCGACCTTCGTCGTTGAAGATCCCGATGCGCCGATGGTCGCACGTGAATACTGCAATCTTCACGGTTTCTGGGCAACGAAGTAAGACTGTTTGAGCTGATTGATTGGTTTGGGGGCCGGAGTGATCCGGCCTTTTTTCTATTCCGTTAGAATGCAATTCCAGAATCCTGAAAAAATGGATTCTATTTCTCCATGAGTTACCCGTATCGGGCCGGCAGGAAACATCGCCGCCGAAAGAACATCAGAACCGTTGCAGCATGGCCAGTACCTGCGTGTTGACGCCGTTTGTTGCGGCATACTGCGGGCGGTTCGCATGCAGCTGTTCTCCGTGCGAGATGATTCCGAAGTCGAGGTTCTTGTAGTTCCAGTAGGTAAATCCTATGGCGAATTCCGAAAGTACCGAGAGAAAATCCTCCAGCCATCGCAGTTGCAGTTCCACCGGAACGGGAGCATAAACACCGAATTCGTTGCAGGTGACAGCCGCTCCGCAGCGCTTGCCGAACTCCGCTACAGGTTCGATTTCTTCCATGAACCGTTCCCGGTTCCATAGTCCTGCCGAGTGGACGAATCCGAACTTTCTCGTGAATCCGGCACCATAGTCGGCAGGATAGGTGTATTCATGCCGGATTTCGGGTTCATGCATCCACGGCGCATTCTGGTGCGTAAACAGGAGCGGTTCATAGAAGTGGAAATTGTAAACAATGCCGTCCATATCGAGCGGTCGCAGTTCCCTGAATGCCGAAGGCCAGTTCCACATGTTTGACCCGACGATGATGGTCGAATGCGGTGCATGTGTCCTGATGGTGCGGCAGAGCGGCTCCTTGACGGCATTCCAGGCATTCGCATCGGGAGCCACCGGCTCATTGAGCGGTTCGAAAAGTACATGCGGCAGCATTCCGTAACGTTCCGAAAGGATTTCCCAGATCGTGACGGTTTTTGCGACATACTGCGGATCGGTAAAAAGTTTCTGAACCGGAGTGGCTGTCGCATCGGCGAAATCATGCCCGGGGCACTCATGAAGGTCGATGATGCAGTTAA
>Ga0316575_10000284_pt1 | contig 14066 bp, 13 predicted proteins | sample J5NA_FD_203072 | JGI IMG/M metagenome (GOLD analysis project Ga0316575, IMG submission 203072) | Rhizosphere microbial communities from salt marsh grasses in Alabama, United States - J5-7_050615r2r3 | ecosystem: Host-associated > Plants > Roots > Rhizosphere | place: USA: Alabama | collected...
ATCAATTATTTTCAATGGCAGCAACGAACTGTTCCTTTTTTGTTTTTTGATGCATTCCGAAACGCAAGTTCCTCTTTAACAAGCAGTAAAATGAACAGGTTACCGCACCTGCTCAGACCGGGCCTCGTGGAATGGAACCGCACACAACACTTCGTTTCTGTTCGATACGCGTCGATTTTCGTTGCCGATCACCTGTTAATAGTAGACAAGAGCGCAAAATGCTGCTATAATATACTTCATTCGGTCTTCTGTAAGGATAATTGTTGCGTTACACCCTTTGAAGGTTTATATTTATGATGTCAAGAATTCACACCCCATCTCCATACTTCTCTTCTCTCGGTACAACTACCTGCTTGTTGCTCGATAAGATAATGATGAATGTTTTGAGTACCATAACAATCTCAACCTTACTTAGAGAGGAGTAAGTGTAGTATGGCACGTATCAGCAAAGCACAACTCATCAAACTTCAGAAGAAGTTTAAAACCGATGCGGCTATCGGCGAACAGTTCGGTATCACCCGTCAGGCGGTTCATCAACTTCGTAAGAAGTATGAGATCGATTCTTCGCTGGCAGACAATCCGCAGCGCAATGCCGGAATTGTGGAAGCTTACAAAAACGGCGCATCTGGAACCGCGCTTGCAAAAAAATTCGGGCTATCAATTTCCCAGACATACCGGATTATCAATGAATCCAAGCCTGCGAAAAAAGCTCCGAAGAAAAGTGCGGTCAAAAAAGCCGCAAAACCTGTAAAGAAAAAAGCTCCGGTTAAAAAAGCCGTTGCCAAGGCTGCGCCAAAGGCGAAAGCCGCACCCAAGGCAAAAAAAGCCAAAAAGCCGGCAGTGAAAAAAGCTGTAAAAACAAAGAAAAAGAAGTAACATTGTCCTTAAAGAGACTAAAGAGCATGTACCACACGGTACATGCTCTTTTTTTTAGGCAAATATCCCTCTTTCCCCGCCGAGAACGGTATGGTATTTTAATCACTGACCGGAACATCCCGCACCGACGATATGATGCGTACATCGGGAAAGTCCGGATGCAGCGCCGACACCACCGGAACGGGTCATTTTCCCCGTCCGGTGCCGGCAACAATTGACAATAAACATACCGGCAGCCCATGAATCATACGGCAGCGCCCGGCCGGTATTACTTGACAATTCCGACTACCTTTTTCCACCGGACCGACCATGACTACTGATTCCGCAGCCTCAACACGAAAGTCACTCTCCATTGCCGCAGTCATCATGATGAGCTCTGTTCTGTTAAGCAGGATCATCGGCCTGCTGCGCGAAATGGTTCTCGCAAATTCCGGCGGAACAACCGTTGAAATGGATGCATACGTCACATCATTCCTGATTCCCGAGCTGCTCAACCATTTTCTGGCGAGTGGTTTTTTGTCAATTACTTTCATTCCCATTTTTCAGCGTTACCTCACCAGCAGCAGAAGTGACGAAGGCTGGAAATCCTTTTCAAACCTGCTTACGATCGGAAGCATCCTTTTCTTGATTTTCATTCCCGCAACGATGATTCTGACCCCCGTACTTCTGCTCCCCATGGGACCGCATATCAAGTCGCCCGAAACGTATCATCTGACCATCAGATTGACGCGCATTATTCTGCCGGCCCAGATTTTTTTCTATTGGGGCGCATTCTTCAATGCCGTTCAGATGGCGCAGCGCCGTTTTTTTCTTCCGGCACTTACCCCGCTGATTTACAATGCCGGAATAATCGTCGGCGGAATCATTCTCGGTCCGTCACTGCATATCGAAGGATTCGCATGGGGTGTGCTGGCCGGTTCTTTTTTCGGCAATGTGGTTCTGCCGCTTCCGGGGGCAATCGCCGTAGGCATGCGGTACGCCCCGCAATTCGACCTTCGTCATCCTGATGTAAAAACCTATGTCATCAAGACCCTCCCTCTCATTCTCGGTTTCAGTATGAGTTCCTCAACAGAACTTTTCTTCAGATTTTTCGGCTCATATCTTCCCGAAGGCGGCACATCCAGCGTCAATTACGCACTGCGAACGATGATGATCGTCGTCGGTGTGTTCGGCCAGGCATCGGGAGTAGCATTCTTCCCGTTCCTCTCGCAGCTCGCCGCGGAAAAGAAATTCGACGAGATGACGAGGCTCCTCAACAACCTCCTGCATAAAATTGCGATTTTCCTGTTGCCGGTATCTGCTGCACTTTACTCTGTGGCACGACCGATTATCGAGCTTCTCTATGAACGCGGAAAATTTAATCACGAGTCAACCATTGAAACCGCATCGGTATTCTGTGTTTATATATTCGGAAGTTTCACCTTCAGTGCTGCAGTAATCATCGCACGTTCGTTCTACGCACTGCAGAACATGATCACGCCACTCATCACCAGTACCCTGATTTCAATCGGCTCGATTCCGCTTTACCTGTTGTTCTCACATGTAGCGGGTGCACGCGGCATGGCGATTGCCTCGGTAACAGGGATGCTTTTTCAGTGCATCATACTCTATGTCATATGGAACAGAAAGTTCGGTTCCATTAAAAACATCACCGGTGAAATTCTTTTCTTTACGAAAGTGCTTCTGATTTCCCTCGGTGCCGCAGCTGCAGGGCGAGTCTTCGACCACACTGTTCTTCTGCAACTGCAGCTGTTCTCATCAATCCACCGTCTGCAGCTCATTTTCCGCATTGTTGCCGGAACGCTTCCGGTATTCATCGTTGCATTTGTCACGTACGAGCTGACCGGCCTGCACCGTATGCGGGATACGATCAGATTATTTTTTAAAAAATGACACCACTGTCCTGAGCCATCGGTATTCACCGACTACGCCTGGTTTCTGTCCGGCGTACGGATCGGACTACAACGTGCTTTCTACAGACGGAGCGGGGCATTTTTACATAACATCATGTCCCAAGCTTAATCGAGTATCCATCATTTACAACAGCAAAAAATTGTGGATCCCCGCCTGCGCGGGAATGACGTTGCTTCTGTTCTTCACTATTCCAAACAGGTACCAGGTAACCAAAAAAAAGGCCGGATGGTATATCCGGCCAAAACAAAAACAATTTGACTACGTGTTTAGCGTCGTCCGAAACTGATTTCAGAATCGTTTGAAGAGGGTGCTTCGGCAGAAAATTCCTGTACCGGGGTCTTTTCTTCCCCTCCCTGACCACCTGCCTGTCCAACTGCCGGAGCAGCAGCTTCCTCGGCAAGCGGCCTGCGCTTGACGGCGAACTTGCGTCCATGTTCGAGATCGGTATCGAAATCAACCGGATTAAGTTCAGGAAGTGAGGGGGTAACTGAAGGAGCGATTTCGGCAGCTGCAGCCGATTCATTTACTGCCGCAGGATGTTCCTGTTGCGGGCGGGAGCTGTTCTCGGAACGGTCTCCACCGTTTCTGTCACGCCAGTTGCCACGGTTGTTCCGGTCGCGATCACGGTCCCGGCGGTGTCCATCTTTGCCGCCACGATTGTGATCACGGTTTCCGCGCGGGCGCTGACCGTCTTTACCGATACCGTCACTGATTCGTTTTCGGGCTGCTTCCTGATCCCGTTCGGCATTCTTGAGTTTGAGATTAATGTCACGAAGGCTTTTTTCTACACTGTCAACTGACGTCGACGACGATACCTGCTGAGCAGGTGCATTTTTATTTGAATTCTGCGGTCCGTTGCCACGGCGGTTTTTATTGAAATTCCCGTCACGCCGGTCATGAAATTTGTCCCGGTCGGAATGATGCGACTTCTGTCGTTCGCTGATAAAATCACTGATGATCTTCGCATTTTTCTTCTGATTGGCAAGGATGACAATCTGTAATATGAGGGTAACGACTGCGATAAGCGTCGTAATGACTACTAAATCCATAAGTTAAAGTCTCCATACTGTTTGTAATAGATGTGCATTGCGGTATAATACATGCGCCCAGACTCTTCGTATTCTACGGTAACTGGGGCGCCATCAGGTGCAACGGCACTCATCGGCAGTGCACATAGTGTTTATTCGACTCGGTGTCAGACATTTTGTGATGATAGTGTTAACGTTATACCTGCCCCCCTTTCTTCAACAGAGGTTATTCTTTTCCGGACAGCAATCACAGCCCGTAACGCCGTTTCGCCGTTGGGGTATATGAGCACGCATCACTCTGCACTGTGCAGATGCTCCGGCACCATGGTCTGACAATTGACATTTGATATAACGACCGCAGCAGACTCTCTGCCTGCTGAAAAGGGTGCCCCGTTACTGATGCGGGGAATGCGGACCTGGCGTCCCGCGGAAACCGTCTGCTATCCATTTTTTGAAAATTCACTGGTTACTTGTTCGCAGGTATCAAGGATACGGATCAGTGATTGAATACGTTTGAAAAGTACCAGTAACTTACTCCAGATAAAAATCAGGTTGAGTGAAAAAATAAAAAAAATAACAATCCATATTACTTTGATATATTCCATAGAGGAACTCAGGCAGGATTACTGCAATTTTTTGATAATATATAATAAATAAGAACTCTGTGCAACATTATTTCCACTCCGGAATGATACCCCTTTTCAGGCTTGTTGAAAAAGGTACAAATTGTGTTTTTCATGCCAAAAAGCCACAGATTCCTGCTCAGATGGCAATCAAATCATCTGCCTGATTGCCTCGGGCAACATGAACGCACCACGATGGATACCATCGTTATAATATGCCGTTAATCCATTGCCGGAAAAAGCATTGTAACGTTCCTCATCAAATTGCGCAAGAATTTTTTCACTCTGCGAACAGATCAGGAAACTGCAGATCCCGTCGGGAAATGAACGGATCGAGCAGAGATACGGCTTGTAGCTCTGAAAAAATGGTGACACACCACTTATGGTGAAACGAAGGAAATATCCTCTGATCGTCGGTGAATCGGTTTGAAAAACCACCAGACCGTTTTCATTCAGCCGCTCGGAAACCACTTTATGAAAATCCGCAGTTTCAAGTGATTGTACCGGCCCACCCGGATCGTACGAGTCGACAAGAATCACATCGAAACAGGTATCATTCTTTTTAAGGTAGTTGTAGCCGTCATCAAAAACCAGTTCCACCCGACTATCCGAAAAACCCTCACCAAGCGTCGGGAAATACGTAGTAACAGTTTCCTGTACCATCTGATCGATTTCCACAATGACGATTCTCTCAATGCCGGGATGTTTGAGCAGTTCCTTGAGGCAGCCGCCGTCTCCTCCACCGATACAACAAACGGTTTTCGGTTGTGAATGCATGAACATTGCCGGATGAACGATCATTTCGTTGTAGGTACTTTCAGCCTCGGTAAGTACGATATTGCCGCCGAGACAGAGCACTTTCCCGTATGCATATGTGTCATACACCTCCACCTTCTGGAACGGACTCGCTCCGCAGAACAGACACTGTTTTGCCTTTATTGATAACCCGCTCAAGCCGTGGATGAGGTTCTCGATCCACAGCGAACTTGAACTTTCTGGATACAGGCTTACATTATTCATAGAACCCTCGCTCAGCTTACACGGACGATTTTAGCTTTTGGAAAGCCGTTGAAATTAGATGCACTTGCATTGGTATAGGCACCCATCGAATTGAACATCAGCAGGTCGCCGATTTCGAGAAGGGGCAAACTGATGTTTTCATATATCACGTCAATTGAATCGCAGGTTGGTCCGGCAAGAACCGACGTATACCGTTTTCCCTCTCCCTCCTCCACATACATGGGGTAGTCGGCATGATCATACATCTTTCCCGAAAAGGAACCGTACATGCCGTCATCAAGATAATACCACCAGACACCGTTTCGCAAGCTTTTTCCCATAACACGGGCGGCCAGCGTCATTGACGGACCGCTAAGAACGCGGCCGGGTTCGGCGATGATGCGGTAGTTCGAGAAATACCGGTCCAGATACTCGTTGACCGGGTGACAGAACTGCATCATCGGCATAACCGACGTTATGTAGCTGATCGGAAATCCGCCCCCGATGTCAATAAGTTCGAGATTGATACCGCGCAATGCAGCCTTGCGGTACACGTCCCGGCAATATTCGAGCGCCTCTATGTACTTGAGCGCATTTTCGTTCTGTGAACCGGCATGAAAACTGATACCCGCCACGGTCAGCCCGAGGGAATGCGCCTTCTTGACAAGAGTCCATGCCTTTTCGGGAGCAACGCCGAACTTATGCGACAGATTGACAAGACATCCGGGATTCTGAATGCTCATCCTGACGAGTATCTTGACTTTATCCTTATAGGGAATAAACTTCTTAAGTTCGAATTCATTGTCGGCAACGAATATCTCGATACCGTAGTCGACGGCATACCGTATGTCCGAATCTCTTTTGATGGGATGCGTATGAATGCAGCGGTCGGCAGTAACGCCGCGACTGCTGATGACGTCGATCTCCCCGTTGGTGCACACATCAAAAAAGCTCTCCTCTTCGGAAAGAATGCTGATGATGTCCGGTGTGGCATTCGACTTGACAGCATAGTAAAGACCGACACCGGGCAGTGCTGCCCTGAGCGTACGGTAGCTTTCCCGCAACTGCATTTCCGACAAAAACAGCGTCGGCGTTCCGTGTTCTTCAACAAGAGTACGAAGCGTTGAAAAATCCATATCCTGCGACTTTCATTCTATTGGGAAGTGATTTCATCCGGAAAATCAGGATTACGGTCAGTAATGATCCGTGCCGGTTTCCGGAGAAGTGAAGTGATGAACGGATACGGGGTCTGCATCGCACCGTGCGTCCGGCCGTTATATACCATCAGATTTTCGATACCGTTTTTTTTCAGCCGGGAATCGATGGTACGCGACCGCACCGACACCGTATCGATCGCCGGAGAAGCAAGTGCGAAAGACCACAGTACACCGTACATCTGAATATAGGTATACATCTGATTTACATGAGTAAAAACCGAGCGAAGCGTTCGGTTGATGCAGGCAAAGGTACTCGGGCGTGAGATGGGAGATTCGCTGTGCATGACGAATATGCCGTTGTCATCACGCATCGACGTACGGACGATCCTGAAGAATTCCTTCGAATAAAGCATCTTGGAAGGACCGAACGGATCGGTCATATCCATGATTATCACATCGAATTCACGCGGATGCTTTCTGGTGAATTCCCGCCCGTCAGTAATATTGACCGACACGCGCGGATCGTCAAATGCTTTTTGATGCACGCTCGGCAGATACTGCTTTGAGAATTCGATGACCTCTCCGTCAAGTTCGGCGAGTTCGACGCGGCGCACGGTGCGGTATTTGAGTACCTCGCGCAGTATCCCGCCGTCTCCTCCGCCGATCACCAGTACCGATTCGGGTTTCGGGTGGCAGCTGAGTGCCGGATGAACCATCGGTTCGTGATAACTGTACTCGCAGCGCTCCCCGATCTGGGTGATATTATCAAGCAGCAACACCTTGCCGAATTCATCGGTTTCAACCAGTTCAATCTGCTGAAACTCGGTAACGCCCTTGCAGAGTGTACGGTTGACAGTATAAAAATAGCCGAAATGCGGATTGAGCGCTTCGAAAAAGATACGCTTCTTTCCGGTTTTTACTCCCGGTCGAACAGGTTTCTGCATTCGAAAATCTCCTGAATCTCCTTCTTGAGAAGCGCCCTGATTCTCGCGCTCTCGGTTTTCTTCAATGCATGACTGTCGGGGCCGAAAAGATAGTTTTCAAGCTTGAGACTTTTAAGCATCATTTTGGTATGAAATATATTGTCCGACACGATGTTGATGTCATAGGCGGTATATTTTTCCAGAATTTCGTCGGAGATGTAATCCTGAATCGAGGCGATATCATGATCGATATACACCTTGCGCCCCTTGATGTCGCGCGTAAACCCCCGGACCTTGTAATCCATGAGCACCACGTCTGAATCAAAACTGTCAATCAGAAAGTCGAGTGCACGCAACGGAGAAATCATTCCGCATGTTGACACATCGATATCAACCCGAAAGGTGGCGATTCCGGTGTCGATGTTGTTTTCGGGATACGTATGCGCCGCTATGTGACTTTTGTCAAGATGGGCGACAAGCGGATCACGCGGATGATGGCCTTCGTTGATGAGTACCGTCACCGAGGCGCCGCGCGGATCGTAATCCTGTGATGATATATTGACAATACGCGCCTGAATGATATTGGTAACCTCTTCGATGATCGAGCGGAGTTTTTCGGAATTGTATACTTCGTCGATATATTCGAGGTAATCGATCTGGGAGGCTTTTGATCGTGCATAACAGATATCGTAAATATTAAAGCTGAGCGATTTCGTCAGATTGTTGAATCCCTGCAGCTTGATCTTCCGTCCACGACAACGATTTACCATGATTCACCTCCAATCCAGACCCATTGTAACAACACGTACTGCGAACACCAGATCCCGCATCCACCTTCAAAGGGTGAAAAAATACGTCATGGATGGATAAAAATTACAACAAATAGCCGGCCGGTGAAAAATTTTCCTGTACCGCTGCGATCAACAAAGGGAGGTATCAAGGTGCACCACGACTACAATATGCTATAACTCATTAATATACAGCGGCTTATATCCGCGGTACTTGTTCGAAAAGTAATTAACGAGGATCACTTCGGTTTTTTGGTGCGGATCGATATTTATGATCATCCGGTCTGCGAAAAGCCGGCTCATGTGAATGCCCCGGCCGCTGTCATCAAGCAGTCCTTCCCCCGTTATCTGCCGTTCGATTTTGTACAGCACGGTTTCCTTGGTGAGATGCCCTTGACAATCAGTAATCCCCACCGCATACTTTTCGGAATCGAACCCGCACTCGATGTATATGTACTCATGCGGTTCGAGGGTAATGTCGGCGAACTCACGGTACTTCTCGGTACCGTCATCATGAACGGGCGCGTGGTAAATCGCATTGGTGATGATTTCATCGAGGATAAGTTTCATGTCCCCCGAGGTTCCGAAACGCTGCTCGAAGAGTTCGATGAGATGGTCCTGCGCCTTGCGCGCATCAGCGGTTGACTTGACAACGATTTTTTCGATGACAGCGCCGTCTTCAAGAAGATAGCGCTGCAATCCGAAGATATCGCCGGTAACCAGTCCGCGAACGATGAAATCGAGCTCAGCGAAATTGAACGGGACCGTTTTCGGTATGATATTCGTAATGGAAAACTCCTTCGCCGCCTGAATATATTCATCAACATTGTATGCAGTGATGAGTGCCGTCTTGGTTGTCGGATATAACGTTCGTATCCTGGCAAGCAGTTCCGGTCCGCTCATGCCCGGCATATTGATATCAGAAATCACCAGATCGAACGAACGCTTCCCGAGAAGATCAAGCGCCGCTTCGCCGGTTTCCGCCGATTCGGTATGATACGTGTCTTCGAGATAGTCAAGGAGCATCATCCGGATCGCCTTCTCATCATCCACAATCAGGATGCTGTATTCTTTCTTCCCCGTTTCACCGTTCATGATCATCTCTCTTCTTTATGGTTGACATATATTATTCTGCCCGAATGGCAGCTCAATAGTAAACATCGTGAGACCGTTGGCGCTTTCGAAAAAAAGCCGGCCTCCCTGCTCCTCAATGAGCTTGTTCGACACACTCAAACCGAGCCCTGTCCCTTCACCGGTGGGCTTGGTGCTGAAGAACGGATCAAATATCTTCGACTGGTGCTCTTCGGCAATGCCGCATCCATTGTCGACAACGGCAATTTTAACCAGCCCGTTCTCCATCTTTGTTGAAAATGCGATGCGTCCGCGCTCGGACGATTTGTCCCGCTGTCTCCGCTCCCGTATCGCCTGAACCGCATTCGTTGTCAGGTGCACAATCACCTGCTGTATTTTCGACGGCTCGCAATTGATTTCGGGCAGTGATTCCGCAAGCGTGAAAATCCGTTCGACGTCCTGCGTACCCCACACCGGAAGACTGTTGACGGTTTTCGTCAGCAATTCGTTGATATCGGTTAAAATACATAATTGTTCGGGCCTTCGCGACAAATGGAGAAGATCGGTCATGATTGCCGTTGCGCGCGTTGCAAGATTAAGGATCGCCGTAACCCTGCTGACGCCCTTTTCATTCAGACCATACTTCTGAGGCAGCCTGAGCAGATTCGAAGCATTACCGCTTATTCCGGAAAGCGGATTGTTCATCTCATGAGCGATACCTGCAGTCATATTGCCGATGCTTGCAAACTTTTCGGATCTCACCAGATATTCGAACATCCGTTTCTCATCGGTAATATCACGCCGTATCTCGATCACATGGTACACCCCGTCGTTCCCTCCGGCAACGGGATAGGTACTGATTTCATAATGGTGAACCCTGTCTTCACGCAGAACAGACAGTTGCTGCCGCAATACCGGTGCCCCGCTTTTGAACGTTTTTCGCGCAGGACAATCGTCACAACATGCATCACGCCGCCCGAACAGATGATAACAGACCTTTCCGGCGACATCTTTTACCGGATGCCCGGCAGTCCTCGCGAAACTGCGATTGGCCCGTACCACCCGATACTCCTTATCAATTACACATATTTCCTCGGGAATGGTGTCAAACACCAGTTCGAGCTCCTGTTTACCGAGATATACCCAGAGATCGGCAGCATCTTCGCTCACAGGCGCTGCGGGAGGTTCACCATCATGAGCATTGATATGGTGTACCTTTCCTGTCTTCCGCACGACAAGGCAAAGAACAGTTGCAACTACAAATCCGGTAAAAAGTGCAATCAGCATTGAGATATTCATCACTCGCTAAACACCAGTTGTCCGCCGTTTACACAGTAAATGGATGATGCGTAGTAAGTATGCCATTTAGTAAGACATCGTTCAAGAACAAGTTATTTCCGCAAAAATCCGCTTGCTTACGGAAAGAACAGAAGGCTGCATCCGGCATCAACGGCATTGCTTTTCCATGAGAACCCGTGGTCGAGCCGGAATGACGGACCGAATCCCGCTTTCGCCCCGGCATACCACTTCCTGCTCATCCTGTAATTCGCCGACACTGCAGGAAGAAAGGTGATACCATGCTCGGTACTGTTATTATAGATCCAGGTGGCGGTCTTGTGATAGGTTGCCAGTTCCGCCCCGAACGTCAGTTTCTTTGACCAGGGATAACTGCTTTTAATGTAAAGCTGTGTGCTGACACCGCCGGTCTTATACCATGCATTATCGTCAGTCACCGAAAACGAAACCATCGCTTCAACGCCGAAGGGAAGCCCTATCTGTTCAAAATCGGTCCGACTGATGCTGAATCCGGTCTGCACCCTGATGTTGCCCGCTCCGATCCATGCCTGTTTTTTCCAGGTGGTATCAAGCGTGTATCCCATGGGTATTTCGAAGCCGATTCGAGGTTCGAGCCATCCGAACCGCATGGCAAAGTACATATCGAAATCGCCCGGAAAGAGACGCGATTTGGTCTCCCCCTCCCGCGGAACCACCGTCCATGCAAGCGGAAGAGTGAGCACCCGCCTGAAGTTGCCTGATGAACTATAGAGAGCCGTACTGAATTTATTAAAGTAAGAAATGTGATCATTTTGCCCGAGTACAGTCCACGATCCGCCCGACACAATAAGCAGATTCGTCTTCATGGGATCGGACCAGCTTACAACAGAATGTGCGGAGAGCACCAGCAGTAAAATACTGACTACGTTTTTCATATACCCGGACACCCGCTCCTGCAAGCCTAACGTCGTCAGAACGTGCAAGTCCCAATCATGTGATTGCTGTTTCACCGACGTTTCACTGAAAACGCCCTGTCGGAGTGATTGACGATGCACCACTTCCGGCCATTCAGGATGATACATTTTTCCTGATCAGGATGCCATAAAAAAACTGCCGGAACGAGTGTTCCGGCAGGAATTCTCCGCAGTAACCTGTTGTCAATATCGGTTCATCAGTTGATTTTCACCTCTATTGACCGCGGTTTCGCTTTCTCGCTTTTCGGCAGGGTCAGTTCAAGTACGCCGTTATTCATTGCCGCACTGATTTTTTCCGTATCGACCTCTTCGGGCAGTGCGAAGCTCCTGCAGAACTTTCCGTAGCTGCGTTCGAGGTGATAATACCGGTCCTTTTCCCGTTTCTGTTCGGTTTTCTTTTCGCCTTCGATCTTCAGGGTACCGTTCTCGATCGATATTGATACATCTTTTTTGTCCATTCCCGGCAGGTCGGCCTTTATCGAATACTCATTCCCGTTTTCTTCGATATCAACGCGCGGCCACTCTCCAACGGAAAGCTGTCTGTTGACGGACTCAAAGGCATTGTCACCGAAAAAGTCATCGAACAGAGATGTCAGCGTGTGCATCGGGTGTTCGTATCTGATCAGCGTATTCATACAATCCTCCTGTGATTGATTGGTTGTTTAGTTGGTTGACATTTGTTTGTTTCTTACAACACAGGTAAAATGCAAGCGGCATGCCAATCATGCACCGGCCAATCCGTGCCGTTGCGGCCATTTCCGACGCCGGAGTGTTCCCTTGTGCAACAGTATGATGTTTCACGGTGTCCGATGGTGCAACGGCGGGAACTGATCAGCCTGATTCCGAGAGTTTTCCTTCTTCAGTGGCCGGCCGATGCTCTTTTTTACATAGTTCTTCAACCCTCGACACAAATTCCAGTTTAGCACATTTTTTCATGTCCGCACCCTCCCGAAGTAACTACCGACCATACTTTGTTGTTTCACTGTTCGTTACGCCCCCTCCGTTGGTTCCCCCGCAGGCGGGAACCGTATGAGCACGGCATACGTATCAAGACTATGCCAAATGAGAAGCATGCCGTGCACGTCTTTACGGACATGGTGAACCTTGCCCGGACTGAGTCTATATACTATATTTAACCACTTTCCTGGAGGACTAGGATAATGGTAATCCAACGGTCTTGAAAACCGTCGCGGGCAACCGCTTGGGGGTTCGAGTCCCTCGTCCTCCGAAATAAAAAAGGCCGCATGTTTATGCGGCCTTTTTTATTTCGGAACGACATCGTGTATACACCCTGACGATAGTGGTTATAAAATAAATGAAAGCCGTATCATGGATAACCGTTGATCCCGAACTCAACGGATTCTATGCACCGGTATCGTATATTCGTTACAATAGCCCGGTAATTTGTATATCTTTTTAGATACCGCCGGGGCGTTTATGGCTCTCATAAGGCAGAATCATTTTCATTGACCAACGGTTACTACAACCCCGTTTTTGCATCGTGAAAAAGGCATGAACGTGGTACCCCGACTGCAGAGGAGGGGATAACTACTTTTACCGGAGAAACAGAATGCGTTTTTTTTACGTCCTTTTATTGATAGTTGCGTTACTTGAGGTTTCCTCTCACGCCGCCACCGGAACACTCAGGGGTGTGGTGAAAAACGGGAAATCCGGCAAACCGATCATGGGAGCTTCGGTACGGATTAATGAGAAAAATGTGTCGACAACGACCGATGCCGACGGCGCCTTTCAATTCACCTTCACCCTTTCAGCGGTTCTCCCCGGAGATTTTTCACCGCTTCCCCTCGTTTCGCCGCGGTATATTCCCGGTCGTGGGATTGTCTTTGCCAATAAGCGGAAGGGATATATCAAAGCGGAACTGTTCAACCTGTCGGGCAAACGAATCTCCCTGCTCAACAATTCAATCATGGAGCGGGGGATCCGGTCGATACCACTTTACGATTGTGCAAAAGGTCTCTACCTTTGCAGAATACGGTCAGACGACGGTAAAACCGCCTTCCGGTTCGTGGTAAATGAAAACGGAAAACGACGGGAGCATTCTGGAAAATCGCAAGCCCTCGACAATTACGCACTTTATAAGGCAGCAGCATCGGCCGTCGCTGTTGACACAATAATAACCGATAAACCTGGATACGGCACCGATACGCTCCTGTGGAATGAAAAACCGGACGACAGCGTTACCATACTTCTCTTTGATACCGCATCAATACTTTCTCAGGCTTCCGTCCGAACCATCCTGCCGTTCGACAGGGATTGGCTCTTCAATAAAGGCGATGTTTCAGGAGCCGAACAACCCGCCTTTTCGGATGCATCCTGGCGTGCCCTGAATGTACCGCACGACTGGAGCATCGAGGGGCCGTTCGACGAAAATGCCCCCACCACCGGCTACGGCGCCTATCTTCCCGCCGGAATCGGCT
>Ga0316575_10000285_pt1 | contig 14064 bp, 13 predicted proteins | sample J5NA_FD_203072 | JGI IMG/M metagenome (GOLD analysis project Ga0316575, IMG submission 203072) | Rhizosphere microbial communities from salt marsh grasses in Alabama, United States - J5-7_050615r2r3 | ecosystem: Host-associated > Plants > Roots > Rhizosphere | place: USA: Alabama | collected...
GCCTGCCGTTCGCGCGGGTCGCGACCCCGGACACCGACGAGGCGTTCGTCGCGGGCCTGGTCGACCTGCTCCTCGAGCGGGCCGCCGAGGCGCGCGGCGAGGCCGTGGACCCGGAGTCCTGGGTGCCGGGCGACGTGCGTCCGTCCGTGTGCGCCCCCGGATGCTGCCCCAACCTGCGCGCAGCCCGCCCGGCGCTCTGCGGCAGCGACCCCGGGTGACACCCGCACCCCCGCCGGTCCCGCCCGCCGCGGACCTCCGCCACCTCGAGGAGGTGGCCTGCGAGGTCGCCCGCGCTGCCGGCCGCCTCGTCGTCGAGGAGCGCCCCCGCGACCTCGGCGCGTCGTCGAAGTCCACCGCCACCGACCCCGTCACGGTCATGGACCGGCGCAGCCAGGCGCTGATCCTCGACGAGCTGGTCCGACGCCGTCCCGACGACGCGGTCATGGGGGAGGAGGAGGGAGGGGTCGCCGGGAGCTCCGGCATCACCTGGGTCGTGGACCCGATCGACGGCACCGTCAACTACCTGTACGACATCCCGCGGTACTCGGTGTCCGTGGCGGCCGTCGTCGGGGACCCGGACGTCCACGGGGGGTGGCGGCCGGTGGCCGGCGCCGTGCTCGAGCCGGTCTCCGGCCGGCTGTTCCACGCGCGGCTCGGCGGCGGGGCCCGGCTCACGACGCCGGACGGGCATCGCACCCTGGCCGCCAGCGGGGCCACCGATCTCGGTCTCAGCCTCGTCGCCACCGGCTTCGCGTACCGGGCGGAGCTCCGCGAGCGTCAGGTGCGCGCCCTCCTCGAGGTGATCGTGCGCGTGCGCGACATCCGCCGCTTCGGCAGTGCCGCCCTGGACCTGTGCGACGTCGCGTGCGGGCGGGTCGACGGCTACTACGAGACCGCGCTCAACGTGTGGGACCGCGCGGCCGGGCAGCTGGTCGCCACGGAGAGCGGTGCGGCCGTCGGGGGACCCGTGGACGGGACCACGACGCGCGAGCTCACGTGGGCGTCCGCCCCCGGCATCGCCGAGCCCTTCGCGGAGCTGGTCCGCGATGTCTCCGCGAGGCACGTCAACGCCGACGGGTGAGCCCGAGGACGGCCGGTCCGCATCCGTGAGTTGGACCACCGTGGCGCCCCGGCGGGGGATGGTGCACAATCTGCGGCGCACCAGGACAGGGCGGGCACAAACAGCACGTATCGAGCGTTGACTGGGCCGAGCTTCACGACGAAGGGTGGACATCAGCGATGGCGACCGACTACGACGCACCGCGCAAGACCGACGACGAGATCTCCGAGGACTCCATCGAGGAGCTGAAGAACCGTCGCGTCGACAAGCGCGCCTCGAGCGTCGACGTCGACGAGACCGAACAGGCCGAGGGCTTCGAGCTGCCGGGGGCGGACCTCTCCGGGGAGGAGCTGTCGGTACGCGTCCTGCCGCGTCAGGCCGACGAGTTCACCTGCTCCCGGTGCTTCCTCGTCCACCACCGCAGCCAGCTCGCGAGCGAGAAGAACGGCGTCCTCGTCTGCCGGGAGTGCGCGGCCTGAGCGACTCGGCGAGCACACCGGTGACCCCTGCCCGAGTCCCGGTGGCGGTTCGGCTCCTCCACCCGGATGCCGTGCTGCCGAGCTACAGCACCGAGGGCGACGCCGGTGCCGACCTCACCAGCGTCGCCGAGACGACCATCGGGCCGGGGGAGCGAGCGCTGGTCCCCACCGGTGTGGCCCTGGCCCTGCCGCCGGGGACGGTGGGCCTGGTCCACCCGCGGTCCGGGCTGGCGGCGCGGCACGGCATCACCGTGCTCAACGCGCCGGGCACGGTCGACTCGGGCTACCGCGGCGAGATCATGGTCGACCTCGTCAACCTCGACCCCCGCGAGCCGTTCACGGTCCGGGTCGGTGACCGGATCGCCCAGCTCGTCGTGCAGGAGTACTGCCACGCCGACTTCGCGGCGTCCGATTCGCTTCCGGAGAGCACGCGGGGTGACACTGGACACGGGTCCACCGGCGGTTTCGCCGTCGGGGGCCCGACCCCCACGACCATCCCTGACCCGGAGGCCCCAGCGCAGTGAGCATCTTCCGCAGGCGAAAGGCCCCGCAGGACGCCGCCGAGGGCGGGTCTCCGGTCGAGCCGGTCGAGGAGGACGACACCGCGACGCAGGACGGGGGGACGAACAGCGACGAGCAGGCGGCTCCGCGTGGGGACGGTCCGTTCGACCACGCCGAGGTCGAGGGTCGGGAGGACCGGGTCGACCTCGGCGCCCTGTGGCTGCGCGGCGTCCCGGGGATGGAGCTGCGCCTCGAGGTCGACCAGCAGAGCCAGCAGGTCCACGCCACCACCGTGGTGATCGGCGACTCGGCACTGCAGCTCCAGGCCTTCGCGGCGCCCCGCTCCAGTGGGCTGTGGGACGAGATCCGGGGCGAGATCGCCGAGGCGGTCGAGCGCCAGGGCGGCACCGCCGAGGAGCACCGGACCGACCTGGGGACCTCGCTGCGGACCCGGATGCCGTCCGAGGCGGGTGGGCGTACCGTCTTCGCCCCGGCGACGTTCATCGGCGTGGACGGTCCGCGGTGGTTCCTTCGTGGTGTGCTCTCCGGCCGGGCCGCGATCGACGACCGGGCCGCGGCGCCCCTGCTCGAGATCTTCCGCACCGTCGTCGTCGTCCGGGGCGTCGAGCCGATGGCGCCGCGCGAGCTGCTGCCGCTGCGCCTCCCGACGGACTCCCGCGCCCAGCAGTCCGACGACGACCAGGAGCGGCCGGACATCGACCCGTTCGAGCGCGGGCCCGAGATCACCGAGGTGCGCTGATGGGGCTGCGCGAGCGGATGCGCGACCTGGCGCGCAGTCCGGTGGAGCAGGAGGCGGACGAGCTCCAGCACCAGTCGCTGACCGAGGGCGGTGACGACCTCACCGCCCTCGCCCCGCGGCACGAGGCGACCGTGTGCGGCACCGTCCGCACCGTCACCCTCCCCCCGCGCCGCAGCGTGCCGGTGCTCGAAGCCGAGGTGTGGGACGGCAAGGGCGCCGTCCACCTCGTGTGGGTCGGGAGGCGCCACATCGGTGGCATCGAGCCGGGCACGTTCCTGCGGGCCAAGGGCCGGGTGGCCATCGTCCGGGGCGTCCCGACGATCTTCAACCCGGCGTACGAGATCGTGCCGAAGCAGTGAGCGCGACCTCGTCGGACCTGCCACCGGACGCCTCGCCCGGTGAGAGCGTGGAGGCGCTGATCCGGCACCGTCTCTCCGTCGCGCTCGGCGGGTGGCGGGGATCGCTCGAGACGGCGCTCCCCACCGTGGTCTTCGTCGTCGTCTGGTCGGTGCGGGACCACGACGTCAGGACGGCCGCGGTCGCTGCCGTCGGGCTGGCCCTGGTCCTCGCCGCCGTGAGGGTGGTGCAGCGCTCGTCCGTCCAACACGTCCTGGGCGCGCTCGTCGCCACGGCGGTGGCCGCCTTCTTCGCCGTCCGCTCCGGACGCGCGGAGGACGCCTTCCTCCCCGGCATCCTCACGAGCGCCGCGTTCCTCGTCGGCACCCTCGTGTCGATCGTGACCCGCTGGCCCGTCGTGGGCTTCCTCGTCGGGGCCGGCGACCCCCGGGCGGCCGAGGACCCCTTCGGGTGGCGTCGGGACTCCGGCATGGTCCGGGTCTGTGTGCGTCTGACGTGGGTCCTCGTCGCCCTCTATGTCGTGCGCCTCGTCGTCATGGTCCCGCTCTACGTGGGCGCCGAGGTCGCCCTCCTCGGCGTGGCCAAGATCGTCCTCGGGTGGCCGCTCTGGGTCGTGGGACTCGCGGTGATGGGCTGGCTGCTCGTCTCGGGCCACACGCCGCTGCACCCCGCTGCCGCACCCGACGGGGAGCCGGACGAGCCGGCACCGACCGACGCCGACGCCTGGCGTGGACGCGAGCCGGGCTGATCCTCGGCTCGGGCCGCCGCCCCGCTAGCCGAGGTCCTCGTCGTCGATCTCGCGCCGTTGGCGCTCACCGGGGCTGAGCAGTGACTCGAGCTCGGCCTCGTTCTCCGTGGTGCTGAGGAAGAGCAGCTCGTCGAGGGGTTCCAGCGCGTCGTCGCGGCTGGGCGCGATGGGGTGTCCGTCGCGGATGATCCCGGTGAGCACCGTGTCCGACGGGAAGGGCACGTCGCCGACACGGGTTCCGGCGTAGGGGCTCCCGACGGGGAGGGTCATCTCGACCATCATCGCGCGGCCCTGCTGGAACTCGAAGATGCGCACGAGGTCGCCGACGCTCACGGCCTCCTCCACGAGGGCCGTCATGAGGCGGGGAGTCGAGACGGCGACGTCGACCCCCCACGCCTCGTCGAACATCCACTCGTTCTTCGGGTTGTTGACCCGAGCGACGGTTCGCGGGACCCCGAACTCGGTCTTGGCGAGCAGCGAGAGCACGAGGTTGGCCTTGTCGTCGCCTGTGGCGGCGACGACGACGTCACAGTCGGGGAGGCCCGCCTCGCCGAGCGCCTCGATCTCGCAGGCGTCGGCCTGGAGCCAGCTGGCGTCGGGCACCTTCGCCACCCGCTCGCCGTCGGCGTCGCGGTCGACGAGGAGCACGGTGTGGCCGTTGCGGAGCAGCTCGCGGGCGATCGAACGGCCGACGCTCCCGGCTCCGGCGATGACGACACGCATGGGCTCTGTGCCTTTCGATGGTCAGGGGGTGACGAGCGGCGGTGCGTCCAGGACCCGCTCGGCCGTGGCGAGGTCGTCACGCAACAGGGCGAGATGGAGCAGGTCCCCCTCCTGGAACACCGTGTCGTGGCCCGGCAGCAGCCCCTCCCCGAGCCGCGTCACGTAGACGAGCCGCCCGCCGGTGGCGTTCTCGATCTCGCTGACCCGGTGCCCGATCCACCCGGCGTCGACCGGCATCTCGGCGATGACCACCTTCCCCGAGGGGTCCACGTGCTCGGGGACGTGCCCCTGGGGCATGAGCCGCCGCAGCATCTGGTCACTCGTCCACTTCACCGTCGCGACCGTGGGGATGCCGAGCCGTTGGTAGATCTCCGCGCGGCCCGGGTCGTAGATGCGCGCGACGACGTTCTCGACGCCGAAGCGCTCCCGCGCCACCCGCGCGGCGAGGATGTTGGAGTTGTCGCCGCTGGAGACGGCGGCGAAGGCGTAGGCCTTCTCGATCCCGGCCTCGCGCAGCGTGTCCCGGTCGAAGCCCACCCCGGTGACCGTGTGGCCCTCGAACGCCGTACCGAGCCGGCGGAACGAGCTCTCGTCCTGGTCGATGACGGCGACCTCGTGCCCGGCGCGCTCGATGGCCCGGGCCAGGGAGGCGCCCACCCGGCCGCAGCCCATGATGACGAAGTGCACGCCGCCGACGCTACACCGGCCCACCCTCGACGGCCGTCGTGAACGAGGGCGCCCGCGGTGGTGCCGAGACCTAGAGTGTGCTGCGTGCTGTCGCCCGGACGTCTCCTCAAGCGCGTGCTCGTCGGCCCCGCCATGCGCAGTGACCGGCTGGGCGAGACGCTGCTCCCGAAGAAGGTCGCGCTCCCGGTCTTCGCCAGCGACGCGCTGTCGTCGGTGGCCTACGCTCCGGACGAGATCCTGCTGACGCTCGGCTTCGCGGGCGGCACCCTCGCCTTCCTGCACTCGTGGCAGATCGGGCTCGCCGTCGTCGGGGTCATGGCGGTGGTCATCATGAGCTACCGGCAGAACGTGCGGGCCTACCCCTCGGGGGGTGGCGACTACGAGGTGGCGAGCGTCAACCTCGGCCCGAAGGCGGGCCTCGGGGTCGCGAGCGCCCTGCTCGTCGACTACGTCCTGACCGTCGCGGTGTCGGTCTCCGCGGGGGTGCAGAACGCCGCGTCCGCCTTCGGCTTCGTCCGGGGGCACGAGGCGGTGTACGCCGTCGCGATCATCGCCGCGCTCACCGCGATGAACCTGCGCGGCGTGCGGGAGTCGGGGACCGCCTTCGCGGTTCCCACCTACCTCTTCATGGCCACGGTCTTCGGCATGGCCGCCATCGGGTTCTGGCGCGAGTCCACGGGCACTCTCCCGCTCGCCGAGAGCGCCGACCTCGAGCTGCTCCCCGAGCCGGGGCACCAGGCGGTCACCGGCCTGGCCCTGGCCTTCCTCTTCCTTCGGGCGTTCTCGTCGGGGTGCGCGGCCCTCACCGGGGTCGAGGCGATCAGCAACGGGGTGCCCGCCTTCCGCAAGCCGAAGGGCCGCAACGCCGCGACCACCCTCCTGCTCATGGGGGTGATCAGCGCGACGATGCTCATGTCGATGATCGCCCTGGCCCGGTGGACGCGGGTCCAGTACGCCGAGGACCCGCACGTTCAGCTCGCCCGCGACGGCGTGCTCCTCCCCGAGGGGTACGAGCAGGACACCGTCATGGGGCAGGTGTCCAAGGCCGTCTTCGACGGGTTCCACCCCGGCGTCGTCCTCGTGTCGGTCGTCACCGGGCTCATCCTGGTCCTCGCGGCCAACACGGCCTTCAACGGCTTCCCCGTCCTCGGGTCGATCCTGGCCCGGGACGGGTTCCTGCCCCGGCAGCTCCACACCCGCGGCGACCGCCTGGCCTTCTCCAACGGCATCCTCATCCTCGCCGGTGCCGCGGCGGTGCTGGTCGTCGTCTACAACGCCAAGGTGACCAGCCTGATCCAGCTCTACATCGTGGGGGTGTTCGTCTCCTTCACGCTGTCGCAGATCGGCATGGTGCGGCACTGGAACCGGCACCTCCGGGTCGAGCGCAACCCCGACGTGCGCCGCGGGATGCTGCGTAGCCGGGTCATCAACGGCATCGGCGCCACCATGTCCGGCGTCGTCCTCGTCGTCGTGCTCGTCACGAAGTTCGTGCACGGCGCCGGGCTCGCCGTCGCCGCGATGGCGGGCCTGTTCTTCCTCATGACGTCGATCCGGCGGCACTACGACCAGGTCAGCGAGGAGCTGGACGTCGACGAGGGTGACACCCGACAGCAGATGCTGCCGTCGCGCGTCCACGCGATCGTGCTCGTCGCGAAGGTCCACAAGCCGACGCTGCGGGCGCTGGCGTACGCGCGGGCCACGCGACCCTCGGTGCTCGAGGCGGTCACCGTGGACGTCGACCCGGACGAGACCCGCGCCCTGCTCGCCGAGTGGGACCGCCGGGACATCCCGGTGCCGCTCAAGGCGCTGGACAGTCCGTACCGGGAGATCACCCGCCCGGTCCTCGACTACGTCCGCTCGATCCGCTCCGGCAACCCGCGGGACCTCGTCGTCGTCTACATCCCCCAGTACGTCGTCGGCCACTGGTGGGAGCAGGTGCTGCACAACCAGAGCGCGCTCCGGCTGCGCACCCGGCTGCTCTTCACCCCGGGAGTCATGGTGTCGTCGGTGCCCTGGCAGCTCGCCTCCTCCGAGGGGGCCGAGGAGCGGTTCGAGGGACCGGCGCCCGGAGCGGTGCGCCGCGGAGACCAGTGAGCGAGCCGGGCGAGCGGGCCTCCGGCCTCGCCGAGGGTGATGAGGTCGAGGTCGACGTCACCTCCTTCGCGCACGGGGGCGCCGGGGTCGCGCGGCACCGGGGGCAGGTCCTCTTCGTCCGCCACGCCCTTCCGGGCGAGCGTGTGAGTGCCCGGGTCGGCGAGGTCGGTCCTCGTGGACGGTTCGTGCGCGCCGATGCCGTGGACGTGGTCGTGCCCTCGCCCGACCGAGTGCCGCCGCCGTGTCCGTTCGCCGGGCCCGGACGGTGCGGAGGATGCGACCTGCAGCACGTCTCCCTGCCCCGCCAGCGTGCCCTGAAGGCGGACGTCGTCCGCGAGCAGCTGTCCCGGCTCGCCGGGCTCGACGTCGACGTGCGGGTCGAGCCGGTGCCGGGCGACGACGAGGGGCTCGGCTGGCGGACCCGGGTGCGGTTCGCGGTGGACCCCACGGGCCGGGCCGGCCTGCGGCGGCACCGGTCGCACGACGTGGTGCCGGTGGACCGCTGCCGGATCTCCGTACCCGGGGTGGACGCGCTCGGCGTCACGGCACGCCGCTGGACCGGCGCGGAGCACGTCGACGCCGTCGTCCCGTCGGTCGGGGAGCCGGTCACCGTCGTCGTCCCCGGGGGAGAGGCCCCGGACGTCACGGAGCGGGTGGAGGCACGCTGGCGTGCTCCCGACGGGTCGGAGCGGATGATGCGTCGCGACTTCGTCGTGTCGGCCGCGGGCTTCTGGCAGGTGCACCCGGGTGCGGCCGCCACCTTCGTCTCCGCAGTCATGGAGGCCCTCGCGCCTCGTCCGGGGGAGCGCGCGGTGGACCTCTACGGGGGCGTCGGGCTGTTCGCGGCCGCCCTGGCCCAGGAGGTCGGGCCGTCCGGACAGGTGGTCCTCGTCGAGGCGGACGCCGACGCCGCCGCACGGGCCGACGCCGGGCTCGACCGCCACGGGAACGTCGCGGTGGTCCGGGCGCGCGTGGACGCCGCCCTCGGCGTCTCCCGCCACTCGCGGCGCGGTCCGCGGCGGGACCGGAGACGTGGCGGTCCGCGCTCGGCGCTGGTGCCCGACCGCGCCGACCTCGTCGTCCTCGACCCACCCCGCACCGGGGCGGGCCCCGAGGTGTGTCGCGCCGTCGCGGCGCTCCGGCCGCGCGCCGTGGCCTACGTGGCCTGTGACCCCGCGGCGCTCGCGCGCGACACCGCCGCGCTGCTCGCGGCCGGGTACCGGCTCGAGCGGCTCCGCGCGTTCGACGCCTTCCCGATGACCCATCACGTGGAGTGCGTGGCCACCCTGGTGCGCGACCCCGACCGGTCGAGCGCCCCGTCCGGGGAGCCCCGGGGTCGCAGCGGAAAGGTTCCGGAGCGACCCCCGGGCTAGCGGGACCCGGCGACGCGGGGTCAGGGAGCGAGCTCGGCGACGACCTCGTCGGCGGACCGTACCCGGCAGTAGCCGGCGACGTGCTCGATGGCGGTCTCGTGCCGGGACCTGCTGCGCGACACGCACGCGTCGGGGACCAGGGTCACGAGATAGCCGAGGTCGCAGGCGTCGCGGACGGCCGAGCTCACGCACTGGTCGGTGAGCCCTCCGACGACGACGAGGTGCCTGGTGCCGAGGTTGCCCAGCACGTAGTGCAGGGTCGTCGACACGAACGGGCTCGAGCTCGTCTTCGGCAGGACCATCTCGTCGCCGACGGGTGCCACCGCGTCGACCACCCTGGCATCCGGTGACCCGGGCGGGACGTGGAAGCCGGTGATGCGGTAGTCGAGGCCCCGGTCCCGGCCGTCCGCGGTGAGGCTCTGGATCACGGTGAAGACGACCTCGGCGCCCCCGGCCCGCGCGGCGTCCTGGAGGCGGCGGACCGCCGGGAGGACCACTCGCTCGAGCCGGTCGAAGAAGTAGCCCTCGGCGCCCCGGGCCTCGTCGGCGCTCAGCCCCCGCCCCGCGTACAAGCCACCGCCGGGGTCGCAGGTCAGCCGCTGGAGGTCGATGACGAGCAGGGCCGTGCGCTCCGGGACGACCGGCACCTCTCGACTCGGCGCGTCCATCCGGGGGCCTAGTACCGCTCGGCGAGAAGGGCGACCTCGTCGGCGAGCGGCAGCCCGGCGAGGGCGTCCGACTCGGTCTCCTTCACCGCGAGATAGGCCGTGGCGCGGGCCTCGCCGAGAGCCGCGAGCAGGACGTCGTCGGCACGCAGCGCGTCGAGGGCACCGGCGAGATCGGAGGGGAGCGGCTCGACGGAGCCGGCGCGCCGAGCGTCGTCGTCGAGGTTCCCCGGGTCGATCGTCACCTCCGGCGGCAGGGTCAGACCGCGGCGCAGGCCGTCGACACCGGCCGCGATGACGGTCCCGGTCGCGAGGTAGGGGTTGGCGCTGGCGTCCACGGACTTCACCTCGAGGCGTGATGCGGCACCGTCGGGTCCCGGTGTCACGCGCACGGCCGCCTCGCGGTTCCCCCGCCCCCAGGCCGTGTACGCCCCCGCCCAGAAGTGGGGTCGGATCCTCCGGTAGGAGTTCGGGGTGGCGAGGGTGAGCGCGGCCACGGCCGGGAGGTGGTGGAGGACACCGGCGACGAAGGCCTCGGCCTCGGGGGACAGCGAGGTGTCGCGGCCGGCGTCGCCGGTCGCGGGGGCGGCATCGCGCCACAGGCTGAGGTTGAGGTGGCAGCCGCTCCCCGCGGCGCCCTCGGTGAGAACAGGGAGGAAGGAGGCCACGACCCCGTGCCGCGCCGCCACGCCGCGGACGCACTCGCGGACGGCGACCTGGTGGTCGGCCGCGGTGACCGGGTCGGCACGCGGGATGCTGATCTCGAGCTGGCCCGGGCCGGACTCGGCGTGCACGTGCTCGAGACGGATGTCGTGGGCGGAGAGGGCCCGGACGACGTCGTCGACGAGCTGCGCGTGCGTGGTCAGCGGTCCGGTGAGGGCGTACGTCGTGCGGTCGACGGGCTCGAGGCCCTCCGCTCCGCGCCGCATCAGCACGAACTCGCTCTCGAACGCCGTCTCCGCCCGCAGCCCCTGTTCGGCGAGCGCCGCGACCTGCGCGCGCAGGAACGCCCTGGGGCAGTGCTCCCACGGCTCTCCGTCGAGCACGAGGTCGCACATGACGTGGGCCTGTCCGGGCGCGAAGGGCAGGACCGCGAGGGTCTCCCAGTCGGGACGCAGGACCGCCTCGCCCACGGGGGTGAGGCCACTCCCGGGGACGACGGCGTCGTACATCACCGGCACGGCCTGGGACGCCAGGGTGAGGGCGATCCCGTCGCGCAGGCTGGGCGTGTCGTCGACGTGCGTCGCCTTGGTCCGCACGAGGTTGGCGTTGTCGCACCAGAGGTAGCGCACGACCCGGACGTCGGCCGCCCGCAGCAGGCGCTGGACGGTCGCGATCACGGCGGTTCCCCTCGGTCGGCTCGGACCGGTGCCCTCGGCCGGCCCGGCTCCCTCACGATGGTGGCAGAACCCGGATTGTCGTGCCCGGGTACCGACCCGACTGCCCGCGACCACCATCCGGGGGACCCCGCGGCATAGGCTCGACGGGACACCAGACCTGTGGTTAGATATCTTGACATCAAGATAAATCTCATCACCGTCGCGACGTCGCAACGAAGGGAGACCCGGTGGCCAGCACGAACAGCTTCGACGCCCACGGAACGCTCGAGGTGGGGGACCGGTCCTACGAGATCTACCGGCTCGCGGCCGTCGAGGGCAGCGGAACGCTGCCGTACAGCCTCAAGGTGCTGCTCGAGAACCTCCTCCGCACCGAGGACGGCTCCAACACCACTGCCGACCACATCCGTGCCCTCGGCGGCTGGGACGAGACCGCCGAGCCCGACACCGAGATCCAGTACACGCCGGCACGCGTGCTCATGCAGGACTTCACAGGGGTCCCGTGCATCGTCGACCTCGCGACGATGCGCGAGGCCTTCGCCGACCTCGGGGGCGACGCGACCAAGATCAACCCGCTCGCCCCGGCCGAGCTCGTCATCGACCACTCGGTCCAGATCGACGTCTTCGGCCGCTCCGACGCCTTCGAGCGCAACGTCGAGATCGAGTACGAGCGCAACCACGAACGGTACAAGTTCCTCCGCTGGGGACAGACCGCCTTCGACGACTTCAAGGTCGTGCCCCCCGGCACCGGCATCGTCCACCAGGTCAACATCGAGCACCTCGCCCGCGTGACCATGGTCCGCGACGGCGTCGCCTACCCGGACACCTGCGTCGGCACCGACAGCCACACGACGATGGTCAACGGCCTCGGCGTGCTCGGCTGGGGCGTCGGGGGGATCGAGGCCGAGGCGGCCATGCTCGGCCAGCCGGTCTCGATGCTCATCCCGCGGGTCGTGGGGTTCAAGCTCTCCGGCTCGATCCCGGACGGCGCGACCGCCACCGACGTCGTGCTGACGATCACCGAGATGCTGCGGCGGCACGGCGTGGTCGGGAAGTTCGTCGAGTTCCACGGCGAGGGCGTCGCTGCCGTCCCGCTGGCGAACCGCGCCACCATCGGGAACATGAGCCCCGAGTTCGGCTCGACCTGCGCCATCTTCCCCATCGACGACGTCACCCTCGACTACCTGCGCCTCACCGGGCGTTCGGACGAGCAGGTGGCGCTCGTCGAGGCGTACGCCAAGGAGCAGGGGATGTGGCTCGACCCCTCGGCGGAGTCGCGGTACAGCGAGCACCTCGAGCTCGACCTGTCGACCGTCGTGCCCTCCATCGCCGGGCCCAAGCGCCCGCAGGACCGGATCGCGCTCACGGACGCCAAGCGGTCGTTCCGCGAGGTGCTCCCGGGCTACGCCTCGCACACCGAGGGCGCTCCCGGCGACGCCTCGTCCTTCCCGGCCAGCGACCCGACGCCCCAGGGCAGCGCGGACGGCAACAACGGCGGGGAGGCGCCGCCGCACGTGAGCGGCGACGAGCGTCCGACGAAGCGCGTTCCCGTGACGACGGCCGACGGCACGTCGTTCACCATCGACCACGGGATCGTCTCGATCGCCTCCATCACCTCGTGCACCAACACGTCCAACCCGTCGGTGATGATGGCCGCCGCCTTGCTCGCGAGGAACGCCGTCGAGCGCGGCCTGACCGTGGCGCCGTGGGTCAAGACGTCGATGGCTCCGGGGAGCAAGGTGGTCACCGGCTACTACGAGAAGGCGGGCATGTGGCCCTACCTCGAGAAGCTCGGCTTCCACCTCGTCGGCTACGGCTGCACGACGTGCATCGGCAACTCCGGGCCGCTCGACGAGGAGATCAGCGAGGCGATCAACGACAACGACCTCGCCGTCGTGTCGGTCCTCTCGGGCAACCGGAACTTCGAGGGCCGGATCAACCCCGACGTGAAGATGAACTACCTCGCGTCCCCGCCCCTCGTCATCGCCTACGCCCTCGCGGGGACCATGGACTTCGACTTCGAGACCGACCCGCTCGGCCAGGACGAGTCCGGCGAGGACGTCTTCCTCCGGGACATCTGGCCGCCCGCTGCGGAGGTCGAGGAGACGATCCAGCGCGCCATCAGCCAGGAGATGTTCATCGAGGACTACGCCGACGTCTTCGCCGGCGACGACCGGTGGCACTCCCTCGACACCCCCGACGGCGACACCTTCGCCTGGGAGTCCGACTCCACGTACGTGCGCAAGCCGCCGTACTTCGAGGGGATGGGTACCGAGCCCGAGCCCGTGGAGGACATCGCGGGCGCCCGCGTGCTGGCGCTGCTCGGGGACTCGGTGACCACCGACCACATCAGCCCGGCCGGTTCGATCAAGGCCGACAGCCCGGCGGGAACCTACCTCGCGGAGCACGGGGTCGAGCGCCGGGACTTCAACTCCTACGGTTCGCGCCGTGGGAACCACGAGGTGATGATCCGCGGCACCTTCGCGAACATCCGGCTCAAGAACCTGCTCCTCGACGGCGTCGAGGGCGGCTTCACGCGCAACTTCCTGGACGGCGGCGAGCAGAGCACGATCTACGACGCGTCGGTCGCCTACCAGGAGGCGGGCGTCCCGCTCGTCGTGCTGGCCGGGAAGGAGTACGGGTCCGGCTCCTCGCGCGACTGGGCGGCCAAGGGCACCGCCCTGCTCGGCGTCCGGGCGGTCATCGCCGAGTCCTACGAGCGCATCCACCGCTCGAACCTCATCGGGATGGGCGTGCTGCCGCTGCAGTTCCCCCAGGGAGAGAACGCCGAGTCGCTCGGCCTCACCGGGACCGAGACCTTCGCCGTCACCGGCGTCGAGGCGTTCAACGACGGCGAGGCGCCGCGGACGGTCCGGGTGACGGCTACCGGTGCGGACGGGGACGAGACGGGCTTCGAGGCGGTCGTGCGCATCGACACCCCGGGCGAGGCCGACTACTTCCGCAACGGCGGCATCCTCCAGTACGTCCTGCGCTCCCTCCTGTAGCCGAGGAGCGGGACCCGGATGCGGGCTGGCATCCTCGACGGGTGCCCCCGGACCCCCCCGACCCCGACCCCTTCGCGAGCGTGCCCACGCGTTCGCGACGGCCTTGGCTGAACGACCTGGAGATCGCGGTCCACGGACCGGCCACGTTCCTGTCGCTGCGCGACGGCGACGTCGACACCACGCGTGACGGCGGTGGGGCGACGGGCCTGTTCGTCGACGACCGCCGGCTCCTGCGACGGCTCCGCGTGCGGCTCGACTCCGTCGCTCCCGTGCCG
>Ga0316575_10000286_pt1 | contig 14056 bp, 12 predicted proteins | sample J5NA_FD_203072 | JGI IMG/M metagenome (GOLD analysis project Ga0316575, IMG submission 203072) | Rhizosphere microbial communities from salt marsh grasses in Alabama, United States - J5-7_050615r2r3 | ecosystem: Host-associated > Plants > Roots > Rhizosphere | place: USA: Alabama | collected...
TCCCTCCTGCAGTAACAGGTCGCAGACCATTTCAACCCAATTCATATCTGCCGTAAAAATGTCGTCGGCAAAGCCAACCACATCGGCCTCGATGGTTTTAATCTCTTCCACAACCGACTTCGGCGTTCGTACAGACCACTTTCTTTTTTCCCCCAAAGGATTGAACTTGAAGTCGCAGAATTTGCAGTTATAAGGACAACCCCTCGATCCCAACATCAGATCCATTTGAATATCTGATGTAAATCCATCCAGTGCAATCAGGTATTTGTAACGACGAAGCTTTCTGTTGGGGTAAAAATTACTGCGCACGGGTTCAAGCTGTCTATTTTGGTTATGCACAATCTTACCATTTAATCTAAATGACAATCCATCAATATCAGATGAAATGCCCTTTTGAACAATTTCTCTTACAGCCTCTTCACCGTCGCCGCGAACAATTGCATCTATTCTCGGAATATAATAAAATAGTTCATTAACATATTCGGTTGCATATCTTCCGCCTACTATGACAGTTTTGTTCGCAGGTATATCACTGATGATGCTTTTTACAAATTTCTCTTCCGCATCCCAATTGTGACTCACAAGTACCAAATCAACTCTGTTATCAAAAAATGCGGATAACGGCTGCTTTTCATACCTCAAATCGACGACTTTTACAGTATCTACCAAATCTTCGATGGCACTGGCAACATATTCAAGGCCGATGGGAGGTAAAAAACCAACGCTTTTCAACTCTTGACGGTATGGATATATACATAGAGCATTTTTAAATTTCATTTTATTTTATAAATTGCCTTTGATCTGAATTATACGGTAACCGCTTCCAAAAGGTATTTTTGTAACCCTTATAACTGCTTTCAATAGTCTTGTTTTGATTTCGAGTTGCTAAATGGATTGGAGTTGCCCCAAAATTACCTTTCCAAACCTAAGCCAATCGAAATTCCATCTTTTCATGTAACTCGAAAATACCCGTACTGCCCGATAATTTCAAGAATTTAAATCGAGATGCCACTTAAGTACTTATGACAAAGCACCCTCCAGATTCGAATCACCCTAACAAAAGCATAGATTGACTTTTCAAGTCCACGTTTCTTATTTTTTAGAATACCACATTATGTGGGTTTTTAGAAATGAAACGATAGTTGTGTTTACTGCAATATCTCTTGAAATCAAAGGTCGGTTTATTTGGTTGTGATATCATACTTCGAGAATTGAACTGTCCATTGATGAATCGATCTTTTTTACGAATCATCATAAAAAATCTGTACCCTATAACCCTCAGCATATCGCCTTATCGTCTCGGTCTTCCCTGCCCTTCCGGTTACCCCAAGCAATAAAAACCCACCATTAGATTTATCCTTGCAATCATAATTCCAAACTGGTATTGAAATCAGAAAAAACTGGTGTCGAACATTCATTAACACCTGTTAAAAATGTGGTACACTGCGGAAGTTTTCTTGGTAGGAATCTTAAAGTAAAGCAATAAGTTATCTCAACACGAAACTGGTACAAAATCGGTTCCGGCCCTCGGCACCATTAGGAAGAATTAGCCGTAATCTTAACAGGTTGCGGCTTTTCTGTCTTTGTAGGGTGCACATAGGGTGCATTTGGGTGTGCCGGGTCAAAAGCAATTTAACCTGCCGTTTTTCCCGGTTCCGATTCATGAATCTTAGATACTACGCAAGGCCCCGGCCACTCGATCGTTTCCCATCTTCCGAGACGCCCTTTTCCTCTTCTGCCCTATTCCTCCAACCATGAATTTCCTTTTAGATCGCGCTTATCCGTGTGTTTAAGGTTTTAAGTATTTATGCCGATATATGCACTAGGAGAAACGACATGTTAATGTATATCATTTTAGGGATCACCATAGTTTATGTTGCTGCGGTAATTGTCATTTCCCAGAAGCGTCCGAAAGATCGGCTTGGCGGTCAATGATTATGAAGGAAAGTTGCGGCTTTTTGATTAATATCCCTTGACATATTACGATGTAGCATTAAACTATGTAGGTTAGGTTAAAACCAAAATCGGTTTGCCATTGCCTAACCTCCTTTCTCCAGCCCCCGGAAATTTTTCCGGGGGCTATTTTTATACTCACTGTCGCCGGGCTAAAAAATTACGCGAACACCGCCCAATTCCTGTATGGAAAAGGAATGTTTTTCTTCAGGTGCACCGATAAAGATATTGTTTACCGGGACCCTGAACTCATTGGATATTTCATTAATTATTTCTGCTCCGAATTTGCCCTCGCGGACCACCAGCTGCGTTTTTAACAGCGGAAATATTTCATGAAGTATTTTAAGACTTTCGGCAAGGTCTTTTTCTTTATTGTATTCAGGATGATTATATAGATGCAATACCACGACGGATCGGCTGGATTCGTTGTTCATGATATAGTTGAAAGCGGTATTCAACCGGCTCAAATCACCGCCACGGGCAAAAAGAATTACCTTTTGCTCGATAATGGAAGTAATCTGATCGATCACCGTGGTCCGCCAGAGCAGTATCCGGGTCATGAGGTTGTTCAACACCTGCAAAAGACCTCTCAATATCGGAATTCGCAGGTACATGATCACCACCAGCAATACGGTGGGAATAAAATAATGCATAAAATACAAGAGGTTTTTATAATCAATCGCCACGTTCCCAAGTATTCCCAAAGTGGTGGCGATGATGGCTATGATAATCGTCATCCACCCGGCCCGGTAGGTTCGTTTCAACTCTTTTCGTCTTAATTTCAAGAGTATATTTCCGATGCCGAACAGGGTCATGACACCCAAGAAGGATATGGTGTAGACCCCCGCCAGAGAAAGCAGGCTTCCCCGCGTCACCAGCAGGATCGATGAACAGAGGAGAAAAAAGGTGATAATAATACGATGGGAGGTCCCCCTCCGGTTCTTTTTCAACAAAAATTGTGGCAGACACTGATCCAGAGCCATCCGTTGAACCAAACCGGTAACTCCCACAAAACTCGTCAAAACAGCACCCGAAAGCACGGCGGCGGCGTCTATGACGATAACCAGCTTGAATGCATTGCCTCCCATGAGGTGCGCCATATCTGAAAGGAGATGATCTTTATTGGCAATAATTTCTTCCATGGGCAGCAGGTTCAGAGAAAGAACGGAAATCAAGGGGTTGAATATGGCCACGGTGATCAGCATATTCCTTAAGGTCTTTCGAAAAACGCCCACGTCTTGCTCTTCCACGAAATTTGCGGAACTTTCAAATCCGCTGATACCAAGCAAAGCCGCAGAAAAACCCAGACAAACCGCCAACAGCAGGTCGTTTCCGGCGGGGAGTGTGACAAGATTATTTTTGAAAATGTGGAAATCAAAAGGCATGCTTACAAACCCGAGCACACAAAAAATCGTCAATGTCGATATGTGAAAAATAAAAATGGTCAGGGCGACCACCGCGGACTCGGTAATCCCGATAATGGCCAGTATCGCAAAGATGCCTAAAATAAGGATCGTACCCTCGATGACCCTAAATTTTGGATAAATGGAATGCATATATTCTACAGCGGTCTTGGATGAAATCACGGCGGTTGCGATATAGGAAAGGATGGTCATACACGCGGCAAGTGCCGCGGCAAATTTTGAAGTGCTGTTGAGAAGGCAATTGTACGTTCCCCCGTTCAAAGGCAGCGCCTCTACCACTTCGGTATACACTTTCTTATAAAGATACAGGAGAAGAACAACCGCAAGCAATATCACCGGGGCTAATACACCGGCAAAAACCGCTGCAATGGCTGACACATACAAACAGGAAGAGGAAATATCGTTTCCGCAAATCCCGGTGGCCAGCCATTGATTCAAACGTTTTTTGGGAGCGGAACCGTAAAACAATTCCTCCGTTGTCGGTCTCGGCAACGAATTCACTTTCAACTCATCTTTCACGGTTCCTCCGCATTTTTATTTTTGCAAGAATCCATTCATACTATTTTTCTTTCTGCCTGAGCAATTCGAGCCCATCGTTGGGCCCGAGAAGAATCATCACCTCATCGCCTTTCAAAACATATTTTCCGGTTGGGATCATGGCCACCTTTCCGGAAGCAATCTCTTTAATGGCAATCACCTGAACACCATACTTGTTGATCAAATCAAGGTCCCTCAGTTCCTTTTGTATAAAGCTTTCTTTGGGTTTCAGTTCAATGATGGAGTACCCTTCGAAAAAGGGCAGATAATCCAGGAGGCTCGGATTGTGCAGTCGTTCCGCCAAATTTATGGCGAGATCTTTTTCAGGGAATAAAATTTCCTGAGCGCCGACTTTACGCAGAATACGGCCATGGGGCTCTGAAATGGCCTTGGCATACACCTTTCGAACCCCCACATCCTTGAGATTCAGGGTGGTATGAATAGACGCGCTGAGATCATTACCAATGCAAACGACAACTGCATCCATTTCCGGGATCGACAAGGATTTAATGGTCTGAAGATCCGTCGAATCCGCGATGACCGCTTGTGTCACATTGTCCTTGATTTTCTGGACCAGATTCTGATTTTTATCGATGGCCAGCACATCGTTTCCCTTATCATAAAGATGTGTAGCCAGATAATACCCGAAATTTCCAAGCCCTATGACTGCAAATTGTTTCATACTCAACCTCATCCCACCATGATGGATTCTTCTGCATAATAGTACCGTGTCGCCGTATCCCGGCTCACCGCCACACCCACCACCAGCGGTCCTAAACGTCCAACAAACATGACGATGGAAATAATGACTTTACCGATTTCAGACAGCCACCCCGTGACGCCTGTGGATAACCCCACCGTACCGAAAGCGCTGACTGTTTCAAAAAGAATCTCCAAAAACTGCCCACGGCTTTGCATATGGGACACCTGTCCGATTTCAGTGATCAATAAAAGCATTACACCCAGGCAGATCACCATGGCGCTGAGAATGACCACGCTGACAGCCTTCCCCACGCTCGTTGCCGAAATGGTCCGGTTAAACAATAATGGCCGATCACGTCCTTGAAAGCGCGAAAGTCCCAGCACCGCTAGTGTGGCAAAACTGGTGGTTTTGATGCCGCCGCCGCAGGAACCCGGAGAAGCGCCGATGAACATGAGCAATATTAGCAGAAATAGTGTCTGATTGGCCATGTTGCCGATGGGCAGTGTATTAAATCCGGCTGTTCTGGCGGTGACAGACTGAAAAAAAGCAGCCAGAAAACGGCCTGATATGGACAGCGGCGCCAGCGTGTTGCCCCACTCCATGCCGAGAATTAAAACCATTCCGGAAACGATTAAAAAGAGCGTCGTTGACAGCACGATCTTTGAATGGAGGCTTAGACGCGACAGGGCGCGATGCTTGACAAAAAACTTCCGTTTAATCTCTGACAATACCAGAAATCCGATACCGCCGGATATGATCAAAAAACAAATTATCAAATTCAGCACCATGTTTTCCCGATATTTGATGAAGCTGTCTGAAAAAACGGAAAAGCCGGCATTGCAAAATGCGCTGATCGAATGAAAAATAGATAAAAAAAGTGCCTTTTGGACGCTGTTTTCCGGGAGGAAAATAAAAAACATGATCAGAATTCCCGTCCCCTCGATAACACCGGTAAACAGAATCACATCTTTGAGAATGGATGAAATGTGTCGATCTCTTGAATGGGTAAACGTATCCTGTATGACAATTTGTCCGGCGAGACCGGGTCTTCTACCGGCCAGCATGATAAACAGTGTCGACATGGTCATGATGCCCAGACCGCCGATCTGGATCAGGATCATAATAATGGACTGACCGAACAGGCTATAGGTCCTTCCCGTGTCGACAACCGTCAGGCCGGTAACACAAACCGCAGAGGTGGAAGTAAAAAGTGCGTCGACACAGCCGACAGGTTTTTCCGTGGAAGCTGCGGGGAGCATCAACAGAATCGTTCCGGCGAAAATCAGAAGTGCAAATGCGACGATGGCGGTACGTGCAGGTGACCGAACTATGGCTTTTGATATCCCCATGGATCAAAAATTCAAAGGTTCTGGGTTCAATGGTTTAGGGTTCATGGTTCCGGTCTTTTGTCCCCATGTTAAACGTCTTGAACTTTGAACTTGCAACGTAGAACTCCCCGTATTATTTTATACCGGCCTGATACCCATTACCGGCTTTGCTGAAAATTGAGGGTCCAAAAATTGTGTAATTTAAACATAAGCCTGTCAGCGATATAACAAGAATTACCTTCTGATCCTCGAATATACATCATCGCTCAAATCGGATGAAATGCCCGTTTTCAAATAATGGTATCCGACGCCTGCAATCATGGCGGCATTGTCTCCGCACAATCCGACGGAAGGAATATGAACCGTCAAACCATCCCGGGATGCCTCGTGCATGACCTTTTTTCTGAGACGGCTGTTGGCGGCTACACCACCCACCAGCGCAATATGGTTGCAGTTTTTAACTTTTGCCGCATGACAAATTTTATCAGACAAAACATCGACCACCGCCTCTTGAAATCCGGCCACAATATCGGGAACCTGTTTGCGATATCCGTTGCCGTGATTCTGAATGTACCTTAGCACCGCTGTTTTAAGGCCGCTAAAGCTGAAATCAAAGGTGGATTTATCAATAAACGGCCTGGGGAAGGAAATCTTTTCAGGATCTCCTTTCTCGGCCATACGGTCAATGACAACACCACCCGGATAGCCGAGATCCAGCATTTTGGCCACCTTGTCATACGCTTCTCCTGCGGCGTCGTCTCTTGTCTGTCCCATCAGTGCGTATCCGGTATGAGAAGTGACATAGTAGATGCTGGTATGCCCGCCGGAGGCGAGAAGCGCCACAAAGGGAAACGGTGGCGGGTCTAATTCCAGAAACACGGAATTGATATGGCCCTCAAGATGATTGATGCCCACCCACGGAATATCCAGTGTAAACGCAAAGGCCCTGGCGAAGTTGAATCCCACCAGCAATGCACCGACAAGTCCGGGGCCTCGGGTCACCGCAACCGCATCGATCATTTTTTTGTCAATCCCCGCAGCGGTTAATGCCCCATTGACCACCGGCACGATCGCTTCAATATGTTTCCTCGAAGCCAGTTCAGGTACAACTCCGCCGTAAGGATGATGTATGTTGACTTGGGACGATACGATGGAAGACAATATTTCTTTACCGTCAACCACAACAGCGGCTGCTGTTTCGTCGCAGGATGTTTCAATGCCGAAGACAATCATAACGGCTTTTTTCTTCCTGTTGCACCCCCGGCAACAGCCCTTTTCGACGTTCAGTCTTTACAAACCGTGTTGTTTGTATGCACACTTCCTATCCATTTCATCAACCTCAGGAAGGGGTTTCTAATATTTTGAGCCGCCGGCTTTTTGTGATGGTCAATATTTTTTACGGTTTTCTTATTCATCCTACAGCCAAAATGTTTCGACAATAGACTAAATCCTGAATTTCCATTACACCCATTTTACCCGCTCTTCAGATTCCTTTCGATCAATGACCTCTCCGATGACAAAGGCTTTTTCTTTCATAGCGACCAGTCGGTCAAAAATCTCCTGGGTATTCTTTTCGTGAACCACGGCAACCATCCCAATACCGTTGTTAAATGTCCGCATCATTTCCTGTGCAGATATATTACCGGCCTTTTTCAAATATTCGAACACAGGCGGTATCTCCCAGCTGTTCTTGTGTAAAACAACGCTGCATCCTTCCGGGATTATCCGGATAATATTATCCGTAATCCCGCCGCCGGTGATATGGGCCAGACCAAAGACAGGTAAGTCTTTGATAATTCGATGGACGGTTTCCGAATATATCCGCGTCGGCGTGAGAAGTTCCTCGCCGAGTTTTTTGCCGAATTCGGGGACATAATGATCGACCTCCAAGCCCAGAATTTCAAAGCATATCTTGCGCACCAGGGAATATCCATTGCTGTGGAGTCCGCTGGATGAAATACCAATCAACTGGTCACCGACATGAATCCCCGAGCCGTCGATAATTTTGCTGTTTTCAACAAGGCCTACCACGAAACCGGCCAAATCATATTCATTATCTTTATAAAATCCAGGCATTTCAGCGGTTTCCCCACCGATAAGCGCACATCCCGCCTGCCGGCATCCTTCGCCGATGCCGGAGATAACATCTGTCGCAATTTTGGGTTCAAGTTTACCCATGGACAGGTAATCAAGAAAAAACAGCGGCTTTGCGCCCTGAACGACAATATCATTGACGCACATGGCCACAAGATCGATGCCTACGGTATCATGCTTTCCCAGCATGAAAGCAATCTTGAGCTTCGTTCCGACACCGTCCGTAGAGCTGACCAGAACCGGACTTTCCATATGGGCGATGTTCAGTGAAAACATCCCGCCGAACCCACCGATTTCACTGATAACTCCGGATCTGAAGGTCTGTTTGGCAATTTTCTTTATGTTTCCCACAAATTCATCGGCCTTATCGATGTCTACGCCTGCATCCGCATATGTCAATGATTTTGTCATATTTATCCCTTTTAGAAAGTATAAATAATCAAAAGGTTGAAAGGAAAAATTAATTCGAGTTCATGTAAAAGTCAAAACAAATTTTTTGACATCACATGCCGGGTATTGTAAATAAAGGCATACTGAAGCTTCAGGCTGACTGCCTCTGCAATGTTCATATGACGAAGTGTTTAGTATTCCTTATTTAGAATTGTATAAACTCCATAATGAGGTTATGCCTATGAAACCGTTTGCCAGGCTCGATCGACTTCCGCCGTATGTTTTTGCAACTGTCAACAAAATTAAAATGGATGCCAGACATGCCGGAAAAGATATTATTGATCTTGGAATGGGGAATCCTGACATCGGCACCCCCCAGCATATTGTAGACAAGCTCACAGAGGCGGTTCAGAAGCCGCAGAATCATCGATATTCCGCCTCCATGGGGATCACCAAGTTAAGAATGGCGATTTCAAGCTGGTATAAACGCAGATATGATGTCGATATCGATCCCGATACCGAAGCCATCGCCACCATCGGCGCCAAGGAAGGGATATCCCACCTGATTCTTGTCACCATACGGCCCGGCGATGTCGTATTCACGCCGAACCCAACCTACCCCATTCACCCATATTCTGCGATTATCGCCGGTGGAGATGTGAGGGGCATACCCGAAGGGCACGGCAGTGACTTTTTTGACAATTTGATGCACGCGACCCGGCAAACCTGGCCGAGACCGAAGGTTTTGATTATCAGCTACCCGCACAATCCAACCACAGAGGTCGTAGATATCTCGTTTTTCGAAAATCTCGTCGCCTATGCCAAAGAGAATGATATTATGATTGTCCACGACTTTGCCTATGCAGATTTGGCATTTGACGGATATAAGCCGCCCAGTTTCCTGCAGGTCAATGGCGCCAAAGATGTTGGCGTGGAATTCTTTTCTCTGTCCAAAAGTTACAGCATGCCAGGCTGGCGCGTCGGGTTCTGCGTAGGGAACAGCGAAGTCGTTGGCGCACTTCGCCGGATTAAAAGCTATCTGGACTATGGCATTTTCCAGCCGATTCAAATTGCATCCATCATTGCTTTGAACGGCCCACAGGAATGTGTCAAAGAAATCTGCGACACATATAAATTACGGCGGGATGCCTTGATATCCGGACTCAATCGAGTGGGGTGGGAAGTTCAAAGCCCAAAAGCAACGATGTTTGTATGGGCCAAAATTCCGGATCAATATGTAAAAATGGGGTCCGTGGAATTTTCTAAAATGCTGATCAATGAGGCCGGTGTTGCGGTCTCTCCGGGTCTCGGTTTTGGAGAATACGGGGACGAATACGTCCGGTTTGCCTTAATAGAGAATCAGATGCGCATCAATCAGGCCATCAGAGGTATCCGGAAAATCATGTAGACAGGTATTTTATGAAAACGATAAATGTGGGTTTACTCGGCTGTGGTACGGTGGGTACGGGGGTAGCTAAAATTCTGCTTGAAAACAGAGACCTGATTTTTTCCCGGGTCGGTGCTTTTTTAAATTTGAAATACGTTGCAGACGTCGACCTTAAAACGAATCGCGGCATAGAATTTGACGATGGGGTTTTCATTGCCGATGCCTTTAAAGTGGTCGACGATCCGGATGTCGATATTATCATTGAAATGATCGGCGGCGAAGGGGTCGCGAAAGATCTTATTTTCAAAGCCATTCATAACCAGAAACCGATTGTAACCGCAAACAAGGCCCTTTTGGCCATTCACGGCAATGCGATTTTCAGGGCCGCCATGGAACATGGGGTCGATCTTGCCTTTGAAGCGTGCGTCGGGGGATGCATGCCCATTATCAAGTCGCTGCGGGAATCACTGGCCGGAAATCATATAAAATCCATGGCGGGCATTCTCAATGGTACCTGCAACTATATCCTGTCCAGAAGCACGGACGACGGAAGCAGCTTCAAAGACGTGTTAAAAGAAGCACAAGAGAACGGCTATGCGGAAGCAGATCCGACACTGGATATCGAAGGCATCGATACTGCCCACAAACTCGCCATTTTAACCTCCCTGGCTTATGGCATGGAGATCAACTTCAACGATATCTACATCGAAGGGATTTCGAATATTACACCCTTGGACATTGAGTTTGCCGGACAGTTCGGATACCGGATCAAGCTTCTTGCCATTACCAAAAATGCGGGCGATGCCGTCGAAGCCAGGGTTCATCCTACCATGATCCCGTTTTCAAACCCACTCTCCGGCGTCAGCGGCGTTCTCAATGCCGTTACCATCACAGGAGATGCCGTCGGCGACATGATGCTCTACGGATATGGCGCAGGGATGATGCCGACTGCGGGCGCTGTAGTGGGTGATGTTATCGATCTTGCCCGAAATCTTTTATCAGGCTCAACAGGCAGGGTGCCGCTGCTGGCTTACCAGATGGAAAATATCAGAAAAATTCCGGTGCTTTCCATGGAGAACATACGAGAACACTATTATTTCCGGTTTTCCGTCCTGGACCAACCCGGTGTGCTATCGAAAATATCAGGCATTCTGGGAGATTACGGCATCAGTATCAAATCGGTACATCAAAAGGGCAGAAAAATGTACGGAGCGGTTCCCATTGTCATGCTCACCCATCTCGCAAGAGAAGCGGATGTACAAAATGCGTTGACTGATATTTCCAACCTCGATGTGGTCAGCGCCCGGCCAGTACTCATACGAATTGAGAACGAAAACGAAGAGGATTGACATGCACATTGTTTGTTCCGACCTGGAAGGTGTATTTGTCCCGGAGATATGGATCAACGTGGCTGAAAAAACAGGAATTGAAGAACTCCGGCTGACGACGCGTGACATCGCCGATTATGATGTATTAATGAAAAGGCGCCTTAAAATTCTCGATGAAAACCATCTTAAGATCGATGACATTCAATCCGTCATCGCCACCATGAAACCCCTTGAAGGAGCGATTGATTTTCTGAGCTGGCTCCGGTCCCGGACGCAGATCATCGTTGTTTCAGATACTTTCGATCAGTTTGCCCGTCCGTTGATGGAAAAACTGGGATGGCCGACACTTTTTTGTCACACTCTATCCATTACACCCGACGGGTTTATTTCAGACTACATACTGCGACAAAAAGATGGAAAGCGAAAATCAGTAGTTTCTTTAAAGAAATTGAACTACAAGGTTATCGCGATGGGAGATTCTTATAATGACATCTCCATGCTCAAGGAAGCAGACAACGGCATCCTTTTCAACCCGCCGGACAATGTAAAAAACGAGTTCCCTGAACTTCCAGTGACCTTCAGTTATGAAACGCTGAAGCAGATGATTCAAAAGATACTGTCAAACCACTCAATGCCGTCGAAAGCCCAAGACTGAAACTTGAATACATGCTGAAACACAAAACCACATGCCGGGTGAGATACAGTGACACGGATAAAATGGGATTTGTTTACAATGCAAACTACTTCAGGTGGTTTGAGGTCGGCCGATCCGAAATGCTAAGAGCCATGGGTATTTCTTACAAGTCCGTCGAATCAAAAGGATTTTATCTCCCCGTGTCCGAGATGTATTGCAAGTTTAACAGCCCTTCACAGTATGACGATATCTTGTTGATAGAGACATCTATCGATAAACGATACCGGGCGGGCATGAAATTCGATTATCAAATATTCAGCCAAAACGGTGATAAACTCCTGGCCAGCGGGTATACCAAACATGCGTGCATGGACAGCAGCGGTCATGTGGTAAGGCCGCCTAAATTTTTGATGGACGTGATTTCAGCGCACTCTGATGGTTCTGCATCACCCAAAAGTCAAGGATGACAATGTGTAACTTCGCACTTTAAAATGATATTATAGTGTTTTTTCTCTACAAAATTTGAATGTAATATGCTGATGGATATATCAAAATTTGACCAGTGCCGCCTGCTGGTTATAGGAGACGTTATGCTCGACGAATACGTCAGCGGAGATGTTGATCGGATCTCTCCTGAAGCGCCGGTTCAAGTGGTCTCCGTTCAAAACGAAGATTTTAAGCTGGGCGGTGCCGGCAATGTCGTCAACAATATTGCGGCTCTGGGAGGGAAAGCTTCCGCAATAGGTGTGATCGGTAACGGTCGAAACGGAAAGCTTCTTCTCGATATGTTTACTAAACTCGGAGTCGATACCGAGGGAATTGTCAAGGAGCGAGGTCGCATCACAACAAGGAAAACCAGGATCATCGCGGTTAATCACGCAAATCAACAGGTACTCAGAATCGACAGAGAGAAAAAACAAGACATATCCGATGCGACTCTGAAAAAAATAGTCCAGATTATAAAAGAAAAGATACCTTATATCGATGTGATTTTAATTTCCGACTACGGCAAGGGTTTGATTACCCGACGAATGCTTTCACAAGTGATTGCAATTGCGAAAAAGCACAACAAATTGACCATCGTCGATCCAAAAGGTCTTGACTTCTCCAAGTATTCAGGCGTATCGCTTCTCACGCCGAACAAAAAAGAAGCCGCCCTGGCTTCAAGGATAGAAATTATCGATGAATCAAGCCTTGAAAAGGCAGCAAAAAAAATTCTGCAAGACATTGGCATCCATCAGCTTTTGATAACTTGTGGCAAGGATGGAATGGTTCTGTTTGAAAGAAACAAAGAACCCTTCCGGGTCAAAGCCGAGGAAAGGCATGTCTTCGATGTCTCCGGCGCCGGCGACACGGTCCTGGCGGTATTGGGTCTAGCCGTTGCATCCGGCATTTCAGTCAAAAACAGCCTGGCCGTTGCCAATGCTGCCGCCGGAATCGTTGTGGGTAAGGCTGGAACGGCAACAGTTTCAAAACAGGAACTCGCTTCGGCTTATAAAATTGTTATGGGAAAAGTTGGAACCAGAGCGGTTTCTGAGCAGAAACTCGCTTCGTCGCTGGAGTCGAATATCCATGATCTACCGGACAAATACAAACAATTAACAGAGCTTCCGGCACTCATCAAAGCGCTTAAGAAAAAAGGTAAACGGCTGGTATTGACCAACGGTTGCTTCGACCTGTTGCATGCCGGCCATATCATGCTATTTTCTGCGTCAAAACTTATGGGAGACATTCTTTTCGTTGCCATCGATGATGATGAATCTGTGAAAACACTTAAAGGCTCAGGAAGACCTGTAATCAGTGCAAAAGAACGGGTCAGGATCATAAGCGCCTTGGATACCGTTGATTATGTCGTATTATTTTCCTCCCCCGAGCTTAAAAAGTTGATTGAAATCATACAGCCGAATGTTCTGACCAAAGGGTCCAACTATACTGACCAAGAAGTGTTCGGGCGTGAACTCGTTGAAAAATACGGCGGGAAAATAGAATTGATACCGGTTACCGAAAATATTTCATCCACCCGTATTATCGATACTATCAAAAGCATTCGGCAAGAATGACACTTCCAGATAACATTCAATATATACAAGAAAATGATGACGGAATTATACTGAACGTCTTTATCCAGCCCCGGTCGTCAAAGAACATGATTGCTGGACGCCATGGCGACGCCCTGAAAATCAAACTCACCGCACCTCCGGTGGACGGCGCTGCCAACAAAATGTGTGTTCAGTATTTATCGAAATGGTCCAACATTCCCAAATCCTCCATTGAAATT
>Ga0316575_10000287_pt1 | contig 14021 bp, 11 predicted proteins | sample J5NA_FD_203072 | JGI IMG/M metagenome (GOLD analysis project Ga0316575, IMG submission 203072) | Rhizosphere microbial communities from salt marsh grasses in Alabama, United States - J5-7_050615r2r3 | ecosystem: Host-associated > Plants > Roots > Rhizosphere | place: USA: Alabama | collected...
AAGTGTTGGTCGTCGTCCAGGCGTATGACGTCGCGCGCGCCCAATTTCATTCCGTCGATGATGGCGCGCCCCATTTCGTCTTCTTCCTGATCGCTCAAAATCAGCAGGGGAATGTCTTTATTGAGACGACGAATTTGTTTGATGGCTTCGGCGGGCGCGAGATTTTCCGTATTCTCCATGGCGATCATCAGATCCCACGGTTGTTCCTGCAGCAATTTATTCAATACTTCGATGCTGTCGACGTGTTTTGCACGCACCGTGCGACCCGCATTTTGCAGCATGCTGATCAGGCGCTCGGCTTCGGAGCGCTCGTCATTCAGGATTAACAGTCGAATCGTTTGCTGCATGATTTTATTATCGGCCCGGACTTCTTAAGCAAAACAGCACGCTATGATAGCGCAAAGCGTCGTTCAAGCGAGGGCATTTGCCACAATCCCGACAGCTCACCACGAACTTTCCTTTCCCGGTTGGGCGCTCGGCGCATTTGCCGATGCGTGAAACATAAATTGCTGGATGCTGCCTACGCTCAACAAACATTTGTCCAGTTTGGCCTCGCCACTTTCTCCGGTGAAGAGATATTTCACTTTGTCGAGCTCTTGAAAGGGGATGCTGGCGGTAATGAAAGACGCCGGCAGATCGAGCAGTCTGGACGGAGGCAAATAGAGCGCGCGCATGTAATCGGAGTAGCCGCCGACGTCGTAGACCTGCGCCACTGCGGCGGGCAGTGCGCGATCGGACAAAATTTGCACACCGAGTTGTGAGCCGGTTTTCTTTTGTCGAATCCAGCGCACAACACCGACGATCCAGACTTTTTTGCCGAATTCTTTGACGCCGATTAAATCGCCACTTTCCACTTTAATCGGCGTTTTGTTTTCCCACATCAGGCAGTAGCCGCCCTGACTGGCGTTTTGTATCGCGACACGGAACTGCGGACGTGTGGCGCTGGCGCCGCCGGCATTGGAAAAGGAATCTCGTGGCGTCAGTCCAGAGAGAAAGGCATCCTCGGTGGGGGCGGAGTCGCCACGCGTGCAGCTGCGGACAAAATCGTCAAAACTGCGGCAGTCACTCAAGAAGTAGTGGCAGTCGGCAAGCCCGATGCAAATATCGACCGTGCCCTGGGTTTCGCGTCGTTCCTGTCGACGCTGGGCGGTATTGCCGAGCGTGTCGATGACGTGGTTTAACGCCGCGGTTGAAATTTCGCGCGATATGCTGACTTTGGATCCGCCGAATTCGGCACTGGATTCGCGCGATTGCTTGGTCAATTGCGACAGCAGAGATCGAAAGTCGAGTTCGATGATCAGGTCGCCGGCGTCGTCGGCGTTGATGCGGTATTTGTACATCGGCGCTTGGTCGATGCTGAGGTTGACGCAGTAAAAATGCTCTTTTTGATCCGACGTGCCAACGCTGAAGCGGACGAGTTGCGCCCACTCGGCAAAGGCGCGAAACAGTGCGCCGATGTCTTTTTGACCGAGTTGAAAGCAGCGTGAGGTGGCGAGCAATACCATCCGCATGTACGCGGATTGGATAGTGGTTTGGTGAGGCTTGTGTAAAAACGGGTCCTCGATGGCTTTGTCGAGCAGGTCGAACTGATCGGCAGTTCTGAACAAACTGTGTGCCGACAACCAGATGCCCTGCGGAACCTGGCTGTAGAGCTGAAAGCTGCGAAATACCAGCGCCGCGTGAGCCGTCAATGCCCGATGCAGCGCGACCGGGAAAAAGGGCTCGCGAAGCAGTTTTTGTTTTTTATCGAGCACGATGTCGCGCACGCACAAGGTGTAACCGTCGATCATGCATTTTTGCAAGGACTGGGCAATGATCGCCGCCTTTTGCGCCTGTTCCTGCAGCGATATTGGTTGATTCAGAAAGTGTTTGGACAGCGACTCAATGCAGTTGTGAACATAGGGGCGAAGCGTTTCCAGAATTTCGAAGCGCAGTGTGGCGCTGCAGTCGAGTTGGCAAACCTGCGGCAGCGCTTCATAGAGGAGGGCGGCAGTGTGCACGGCCTGGGTCGCGCGAAGGTTGCCCGCCCATTCGGCCACCCGGCTTACCTTGGCACTTTCGCAGAAAGGAAGCCGCTTCAGCGTTTGCTGCGGAAGGTCAATCTGCTGTATCAATTGAGCTGCTTGCACGAAAATCCTTACGGTCGCAGCTGTGTCGGCGACCTATGTCTGTCATATGGCGCCGGAAACAACAGCTCCGTCGCTCGGGTTTCTACACATCCCGTTTTTGCCTTGTGCGCGGACGGGATCTGCTCAGCATCAGCCCTATAGTATAGAAGCCGTGTGAGCTCCTGTCGGCTGCTTTGGCTATGCCGCGCTGGCCGGGTTTGAGCGGGGCTGTCAATGGTAAAAGCTAAGTCCCTGTTTTGAAACCCGCGCCGGCACTGCCGGCCCCCTTTCTGTCGCCGCGACCTGTCAGTCTTTGAGTATCTCCCGACCGTACTGGGCGACCAGGGCTTCGCGTTCCAGTTTGCGCAAGCCCTTGACCACGAGTGCGTAGGAGTGGTCGACCATGCGTTTCAGCTCCGAATCCGGCATCTCGGCATTCAGCAATACCGTATTCCAATGTTTTTTGTTCATGTGATAACCGGGGATCACACCGGGAAACATGTCGCGCAGCGCCAGCGCGTGATCGGGATCGCATTTCAGATTGACGCTGGGTTCGGCAGCGGCGCGCGTCATGATCGCAAATACCTTTCCCCGGATCCGATACACGGCCGCCTGCGGACCGAAAGGGAAGTCCTCGCAGGCTTCGGGCTTCGCCAGCAGCAGGCGTTTGCAAAAATCGGCGTATTCGCTTGGCGTCATCGGGGCCTGCACGTGCACATGCTAAACTGACGAGGTTGACGGACGTCTTATTTATTGTCGCTCGACGAGTATCGCGGTCGGGTTGGATCCTGGAATTTTCCCCATGAGTTTAACGCACGAACAAAAAATCTTCAGTCAAAAAATTAATGCGCGGGTGGTGCCGCAGGCGGCACTGGAAGTGCTGTCGCAAAGCGAGGTCAAGCGTCTCACGCGTGTCGACGACGATGGCACCTTCGACACGTTTCGACGTTGTGCACTGGCGGTACTCAATACTGGCTCGAATACCGACAGTACCCAGGAGGTGCTCGACGCCTATCGCGATTTCGAGCTGCGGGTGATCGCGCAGGAGCGCGGAATAAAACTCGAAATCGACAACGCCCCGGCCAGCGCATTCGTCGACGGTGAAATGATTCGCGGAATTCAAGAGCATTTGTTCTCGGCTTTGCGCGACATTGTCTATGCGCACAACGAAATATACGACGAGGAAAATTCATCCCAGGCCATCACCAACCAGGTATTTCACATTGCTCGCAATGCGGGTTTGCTGCAATCCAATGCGCAGGTGAATTTAATCGTCTGCTGGGGTGGGCACTCGATTAATTTTGAAGAGTACGATTACTCGAAAGAAGTCGGCTATCAGCTCGGGTTGCGCGGCATGGACATTTGCACAGGTTGCGGTCCGGGCGCCATGAAGGGGCCGATGAAAGGTGCAACCATCGCCCACGCCAAACAGCGCATCGCCGGGCGTTACATCGGCATCACCGAACCCGGGATCATCGCGGCGGAATCTCCGAATCCAATCGTCAACAAATTGGTGATCATGCCCGATATCGAAAAGCGCCTGGAAGCTTTTGTGCGCATCGGCCACGGCATCGTGGTATTCCCTGGAGGTGTCGGTACGGCAGAGGAAATTCTCTATATTCTCAGCATCTTGCTGCATCCGGAAAATGCCAGCGTTCCCTTTCCGCTGATATTTACCGGTCCGGGTTCCTCGGCCAAGTACTTCGAGCATATCGACGAATTTATTGTCGGGGCGCTCGGCGAAAAGGCGCGCGAACGTTACCAGATCATTATTGACGACCCGGTGAAGGTCGCGCAAAAAATGCGCTCCTACATGGAGCTTGTACAGGTGTTTCGTCGCAACACCAAGGATGCCTATTATTTCAATTGGGTGTTGAACATCGATCGCGAACTGCAAATGCCCTTCAGGCCCACGCATCAAAATATGGCCGCATTGAATTTGCACAAGCGTCAGGAGAGTTCACTGCTGGCGGCAAACCTGCGCCGAGCCTTTTCCGGCATTGTCGACGGCAATGTCAAAGAGCATGGCATACGGGCGATCGCGGAAAAGGGCCCCTATAAATTGTCCGGTGACATGGAAATAATGACGCCACTGAGCAAGCTGTTGCGCGCGTTTGTCGAGCAAAAGCGCATGAAAATTCCAACCACCGAATACGTACCTTGTTACGAATTGGTGTAGTGCAAGATTGGTAGTCCCGTGTCAAATTCGGGCGACATAGAGCGGTGTGAGTTTTCTCGATGACTGACGAGTTTCAAAAATTTCTCGGCGAGGAAGGAGTTAAGCCGCTCAAGGTCGAGCGACGCGTGTCCCTGGCCAAAAAGGACGACAGGGATGCGAGCGAAGACAGGCGCCGTCGCGCCGCTGTTGAAGAGGCTGCGCGCAGCGATCCCTTGTCGACGATGCCGGAGACGATGCTCGAGCCCTTCGATTTTTTGAGTTTTCAGCGTCCCGGGGTTCAGCACGGCGTATTTAAAAATCTGCGGCTAGGACGCTATCAGATTGATGCCACGCTCGATTTGCACCGCATGTCGGTCGAGCAGGCGCGCACGGCGCTTTGGCAGTTCATAAATGATTGTGTAAATCACGATGTGCGCAGCGCGCTGATTTTGCACGGCACGGGAGAAAAGCGAGAAACACCCGCGCTGTTAAAAAGTTGCGTCGCTCACTGGCTGCCACAACTCGACGTGGTATTGGCCTTTCACACCGCGCAAAAACAACACGGCAGTTACGGCGCGACGTATGTGCTCTTGCGCAAAAGCGAAAAAAAGAAAAATGAAACGCGTGGAAAATTCGGCAAGCGCGGAAGCGCTGAGACCGAGTATTAGCTCGACCATTTGACAACGCTGACGCCATTTTTTTTAGCTTGGCGGCGTTCGCAGTAGTCGGCCCAGTTGTCGGCGTAATTCTCTCCCAAAGCGCGCAGATACTCCCAGGTGTAAATGCCGCTGTCGTGACCGTCGCTGAAAAATATTCGAATCGCGTAGTTGCCCTGGGCTTCCAAGCCCTGCATTTTTACCGCCTCTTTCCCGGTCACCAGCACTCCCTGTCCCGCTCCGTGGCCGCGCACTTCGGCGGACGGAGAAAATACCCGCAGGTATTCGGCGGCGAGAGAAAATTGGACGTCGGCAAACTGCACCAGCAGACAGTTGTCGTCCTTTTTCAGTGTCAGTTTGCTCGGGGTGTTCATCACAGAATAAATCGACTGAGATCCTGGTCCTGGACCAGATCGCCAAGTTTCGCGCTGACGTAGGCCGCGTCAACGGTGATATCTTTTTTCTCCTCGGAGGCGTCGAAGGATACATCTTCGAGCAGCTTCTCCATCACGGTATGCAAACGGCGCGCGCCGATATTTTCGGTGTTCTCGTTCACCTGATAGGCAAGTTCCGCCATTTTTCGAATGCCGTCCTTGGTGAATTGGAGTTGCACCTCTTCGGTCGACAACAGGGCCTCCTGTTGACGCGTCAGAGAAAATGCGGGTTCGGTAAGAATGCGTTCAAAATCGTCTGGCGTCAGCGCGTTCAGTTCCACTCGAATGGGCAGTCGGCCCTGCAATTCGGGAATTAAATCCGAGGGCTTGGTCAGATGAAATGCCCCGGACGCGATAAACAATATATGATCGGTTTTGATCATGCCGTATTTGGTGTTGACCGTGCTGCCTTCAATGAGGGGCAGCAAGTCGCGCTGCACGCCTTCGCGCGATACGTCGGCGCCGGATGCGTGACCGCGTTTGCAGACTTTGTCTATTTCATCGATAAATACGATGCCGTTTTGTTCGGTCGCTTCGACCGCTTGCCGTTTTATCTCCTCTTCGTTGATCAGCTTGCGCGCCTCTTCGTCGCGCAATTTACGCAAGGCCTTGTCTACGCTGAGCTTGATTTTTCGGGTTTTCCCCTGCGACATATTGGAAAACATGTTTTGCAGTTGGCTGGTCATGTCTTCCATGCCCGGGGGCGCCATAATTTCCACACCCACGGGATTCATGTTGACTTCAATTTCGATTTCCTTGTCGTTCAGTTTGCCCTCGCGCAATTTTTTGCGAAACATTTGACGCGTGGAATTGTCGGCAGCGGGTTCGCCTCGTACCGGAGGCAGTAACACGTCGAGCACGTGTTCCTCGGCGGCCTCTTCCGCGCGGAAACGCACTTTTTCCATTTCCTGTTCGCGAAACATTTTAATTGCGCTGTCGACCAGGTCGCGAATAATGGTCTCGACGTCGCGTCCGACGTAGCCGACTTCGGTAAATTTGGTCGCTTCGATTTTAATAAACGGCGCATTGGCCAATTTTGCCAGGCGGCGGGCGATTTCGGTCTTGCCGACGCCGGTGGGGCCGATCATCAAAATATTTTTTGGCGTGACCTCATTGCGCATGTCCTCGGGCAATTGCATTCGACGCCAACGATTGCGCAGCGCAATGGCGACCGCGCGTTTGGCTTTCGCCTGGCCGATAATGTATTGATCCAGTTCGTGGACGATTTCGTGGGGTGTCATTTGCGACATGAAAGCGTTCCTTAATACGAGAGTTCTTCGATAGTGAGTTGATGGTTGGTATAGACGCAGATGTCGGCGGCGATGTTCAAGCTTTTTTCGGCAATTTCCCTGGCATTGAGCTCTGAATTTTCGATCAGCGCGAGTGCAGCCGCCTGCGCAAAGCTGCCGCCCGAGCCGATGGCGATGACCTCGTGTTCGGGCTGGATGACATCGCCGTTGCCGCTGATCACCAGTGACGCTTCCTGGTTGGCGACGGTCAGCAGTGCCTCGAGGCGGCGCAGGGCCCGGTCACTGCGCCAGTCTTTTGCCAGTTCCACGGCCGCCCGCACCAGTTGACCGTTGTGGGCTTCGAGTTTGGCTTCGAAACGCTCGAACAAGGTAAAAGCATCGGCGGTACCTCCGGCGAAGCCGGCGATGACGGAATCGCGATGCAGACGTCGCACTTTTTTGGCATTGCCTTTCATGATGGTGTTGCCCATCGACACCTGGCCGTCGCCGGCGATGACGACAGTGTTGTTGCGACGGACACAGAGAATGGTGGTGCCGTGATACTGTTCCACGAAAGTCCCCTAAGCGTTGGTGCGAGCCGCTCTAGGTGGGGGTGGGACAGGTTAAATTCAAGTTGCCGCGGGCTAGCGTTTGCGCTTGAGCGGGAGGTAGGAAAAGCCGTTGTCGATCAGCGTGTCGCGAGCCTTGGCGAAGTTTTGCGGGGTTGCGTAGGGGCCGGCAACGACGCGAAACCAGATGTCTCCCGGTTTGATTTCCGTGCGTTCGACGTTGGCGTTCATGTTGAGCAGAATTAGATTGGCGCGCACCTTGTCGGCGTCCTCTTCGGAACGGAACGAGGCCACCTGCAAAAACATTTGGTAGTCGTCGGCGGTCGAGGCGGAATTTTCTTCAACTTTCTTCGGGTCTACCGAGACGTCCACGCTGGTGTGTTTGAGGCGGTCGTAAAATTCAAAAATCAGGTCGTCGTTCTGCTTTTGCAGACTCTTCTTCTTTTGATCCTGCGCACTGTGTTTGTTTGGGTTCACTTGCGCTTGTTGCTTCAGGATCGACAAATGGACGATGAACATGACAAAGGCGCCCAAGACCGCACCGGTCAGCAGCCACAGCCAGCCCGGTATGGTGCGCTCGACACCGACACGAGTGGCGTGGGAATTCGGTCGGCGTGAGTTTGATTTCATCGGATTTCCCTGAAGCTTTCTTGGATGGAGGCCAAAGCGAGTGCGGGCATCTTAAATAATTTTCAATAAAAATATAAGCTTAGACAAATTTCTTTACCTTAAATCTAGCTTTTTACACCTCGACCGGGTCGACATCCAGCGACCAGCGGGTGCGTTTTCCCAGCGCGCTGTTGGCGGCGATGTCGACCAGTGCGGCGAGGACCGGCTTGAGCTCCGAGCGCGTTTTCGATTTGAACAGCAATTGGAATCGATAGCGGTCCTGCACCTTCTCTATCGTACAGGGCATCGGGCCGATCGCGCTGAGACCGGGGTTGGGCGGGAAGTGCCGGCGCCAGCTGTTTAGCAGCAGTTGCAACAGTTCCACGGCATTGTCGGCGCGCTTGGATTCGGCGCGAAAAAGCGCGAGGTTCCAGTAGGGTGGCATCTGTCCCGTTTGGCGTTCCTGCAACAGTTGTCGCGCGAGCGCGGGATATCCCTCTTCGACCAGAAGCTGCAGACTGGGATGGTCCGGCCGGTGACTCTGGATCAGGACGCGGCCGGGGGTGTCGGCGCGCCCGGCGCGTCCGGCCACCTGAGTCAGCAGCTGGCCCATGCGTTCGAGACCGCGAAAATCACTGCTAAAAAGGCCCTGGTCGGCATCGACCACCACCACCAGATTGAGCTTGGCGAGATCGTGTCCCTTGGCCAGCATTTGGGTGCCGACGATGAGGCAGGATTGACCCGAATGCAGCGTTGCCAGCGCCTTCTGCAAGGCGCCTTTACTTTTGATGGCATCGCGGTCGATGCGCAGCACCGGTGTGGCGGGAAAGTGCTGGCGCAGATACTCCTCGCTTTGTTCGGTGCCGGAGCCGCGCAGTTCGAGCGGCGAATGGGCGCAGACCGGGCAGGCTTTGGGCAGGGCGCTGCGTCGGTCGCAGTGGTGGCAATGGAGATGCCTTGGGTGGCTGTGTAAGGTCAAGCTGGCGCTGCAGGACTGGCAACCGGCGACCCATCCGCACTGGTGGCAGAGCACGAATGGGGCGTAACCGCGACGATTGAGAAATACCAGGACCTGATGGCCGTGTCGCAGACTGTCGTCGATGTCGCTCAGGCTCCGAGCACATAAACCGCCGCTGAGCTCGGCACCGCGCAGGTCGAGCAGTTCGATCCTGGGTGCGACGGCGGCGTTGGCGCGCAATCGCAGATGCAGATGCTGGTAGCGTCCGGAGAGCGCGTTGTGAAGACTTTCCAGCGCGGGCGTGGCACTGCCGAGCAGCACCGGAATCTTGTTCATTTTGGCGCGCACGATACAGAGATCACGGGCCGAATATCGCAGGCCATCCTGTTGTTTGTAGGAGTTGTCGTGTTCTTCGTCGACGATGATGAGGCCTGGATTTTTCAGAGCTGCCAGCGCCGCGAGGCGAGTGCCGATCACAATTCTGGCGATGCCGTCGCGCGCTGCGAGCCAGTTGATCGCGCGTTCGCCGTCGCTGACGTTGGAGTGCAATTCGGCAATCGGCACCGCGAAGCGCTGTTTGAAGCGGGCGATGGTTTGCGGCGTGAGTCCGATTTCAGGAATCAGCACCAGCACCTGGCGGCCGCTTTGCAGCACACGAGCGCAGAGCTGCAGATAGACCTCGGTTTTGCCGCTTCCCGTCGCGCCTTCCAGGAGATAGGGGCGAAATTCGTGGTAGCGCAGACTCTGCACGGAAACTTCCTGTTCCGCGTTGAGCGTTTTCGGCGCTTCCCGCAGTAATTGCAGCGTGTTGTCATGGCTGTCGGCGCGCGCGGATTCGCGTTTTTCAATCAGATGTTTGTCGGCGAGCGCTTTCAGTGCCGATGCCGAGAAGCCGCGCTGCTTGCATTGTTCCGGCGAAATTGCGTCCTCGCGCAAGAGCGCGCGAAGTATTTCCTGTTGTTTTGGCGAGCGGGCCAAAGCGTCCTCGCTCAGGCCTTTCGCATCAGTAGTGAGTGCCCACTTCCATTCTGGTTCGGGCGTTTTATCCTGCCGCAATGCCGGTGGCAGTGCAGCTTGCAGGACTTCGCCGAGCGGATGCATATAGTACTGTGCCGCCCATTCGCACAAGTCCAGCAGCTCCTCCGGCATGCAGGGCGAAGGGTCGAGTACGCGCCCTATGCGCTTCAGTTTGGAGTGGTCGAATTGCGAGTGGGGGGAGCTGCCCCAGACGATACCGGTCAGTGTCTGCCCGGAAAACTCCACTTCCACGCGCATGCCTCGAATAGGATCGGGACCCGATTCTGCAGGCAGGTAATCGAAGCAGCGGCGCAGGGGGGTGGGCAGCGCGATTTGCAGAATCGGTTCGGGCATGGTGGGTTTATTGTGTCAGTCCAATCGCGAATGGCTTGCGTCGGTGCGGGTTTCTGGTAAGATCCGCGCTCTTTTTTCCCGCACAGCCAGCGCGCGGTGCTCGACCGGGGTAAATCGGATCGGGTGGCGGCGCGTAGAATCGGTGGAGCCTAACATGAAAGCAGATATACAACCCAAATACGGTGAAATGACCGCGACCTGCAGTTGCGGTAACGTGATTAAAACCCGATCAACTCTCGCCCAGGAAATTCACCTGGACGTGTGTTCCAACTGCCACCCTTTTTACACCGGCAAGCAGAAAATGGTGGACAGCGGCGGCCGTATCGAGAAGTTCAATCGCCGTTTCGGCAATCGCACCTCTAAATAAGCCCCCCATCAGAAAATCTCGTCAGTATTGATTTCGCCCGAAGTGGCCTGCCCATTGGGCGGGCTGTCTTCCTGCTCAGGAACCGTACCGCGCAAGAAATATTCGAACATCCCGTCGGGATCGTCGACCGACGCGCGCTTGCCCGTGTCCGGGTTGATGCGCACGGTGACCACCCCGGGCGGCTGTTTGAGGCTGGTTTCCGGCATCCCTTGCAGAGCCTGACGCATAAACTCGATCCAGATCGGCAGCGCTGCGGTGCCGCCGTATTCGCGATTGCCCAGTGGCGTATTCTGGTCGAAACCGACCCAGGCGGTGGCGACGATTCTGCGGTTATAGCCCGAGAACCAGGCGTCGGTCGGCCCATTGGTGGTGCCGGTTTTGCCGGCAAGGTCGCTTCGATTTAATGCCCTTGCCCTGACGCCAGTGCCTTTGCGAATGACGTCTTTCAGAAAGGAATCGATGATGAACACCACGTTCGGATCGATCACTTGCTGGGCGCGCGGAAAGTCGGAGGGTTCGAGGATGCCGAGCTGGGACTTGATATCGATCGGAATTGCAAAGGCATCGCTCGCAAAATCCGGGTCCTCGTTTGAAACAGAGTCTTGAGTTGGGGCGCTTGCTTCAGGATTGGCGCTTTCTTCTCCCGCGCTCAGCCCGGGTTCCGCTTGTGCTTCGGGCGCGCTGCCATCGCTGGCGTCCTGCTGCTCACAGCTTTCACAGACGGTAAGAGGCATGGCCTGGAACAGCACGCGACCGTCCAGATCTTCAATTCTCTCAATGCTGTAAGCCTCCACGTGATAACCGTCGTTGGCAAACGTGGCGAAGGCCTGGACCATTTGCAGCGGGCTCTGTACGTGCGATCCGAGCGCCAGCGAGAGATCGCGAGGAAAGCTCTTAGAATCAAAACCAAAGCGGTCGAGGGAGTCGCGCACGGTATTGATGCCGATTTCGCGCAGCAGACGGATCGACACCATGTTGCGCGACATGTAGAGCGCTTTGCGCAGGCGGGTGGGACCGTAAAATTTGCCGCTGTCGTTTTCCGGGCGCCAGGTTCCCTCCAATTGTGCATCGTCGAAGACGATGGGCGCGTCGTTGATCAGTGTCGCCGCGGTCAGACCATTTTCGAGTGCGGCAGTATAGAGAAAGGGTTTGAAGTTCGACCCCGGCTGGCGGTAGGCCTGGGTGACGCGATTGAAGTGGCTGTAAAAGAAGTCGAAGCCACCCACCAGCGACAGGATCGCGCCGTTGCTCGGATCCAGTGACACGAAGGCGCCCTGAACCTGTGGGACTTCGGCCAGAACATAGTGATGTGGGCCGCTCTCGCGCAGGCGCACTACGTCGCCGACGGCAAACAGATCGGCGGGACTTTGCGCGCGCGGTCCGAGGTGGTTGACGTCGACGCGTTTGCGCCACGCTGACAATTCGTCGTCCCAGGGCAGATCGGCGTGAGTGCCGTCGCGCAGCAGGAGTTTCAGGTCGGTCTTGCCGACCGAGGTGACCGCTGCCGGAATCAGACCGCCGTATATCGGAATATCCTCCAGCGCTTTCAGCCATGCCGAGTAATCGGTTTGATCGTTCGTAGCCGCCACCGTGCTGTCGTCTGCGGGCGTTGGCGACGCGTCCGTCGGCGGATCTTGCTGCTCGGATGTGGTCGAGTCGGCCTCGGCGCTGGCGGCGGCTGCGTCGCTTTGTCCGCTCAGCAAGGTCGGGTCGAGTTTTTGTTCGGGACCGTGGTAGCCGTGGCGTTTGTCGTAGGTTAATAAGCCGTCGATCAGTGCTTTCTGGGCATTTAGTTGCAGGCGGCTGTCGATGGTGGTGAATACTTTGTAGCCATCGGTATAGGCTTTGGCGCCGAGCATGCGGACGGCTTTTTCGCGCACGAGTTCGGCGACATAGGGGGCGTTTACGTCGTACTGGTTGCCGTGATAGGTGGCGACTTCTTTTTCGCTGAGGGCCTGTTGATAGGTCTTTTCATCGATTTTTCCGAGGTCGTACATCCGCCCCAGGATCCAGTTGCGCCTCTCTTCTGTCCACGCCGGGTCGACTATCGCATTCTTTTTCGATGGCAACTGAAAAGATGCTGCCAGAGTTGCCATTTGCGCTACGCTCAAGTCTTTAAGGTCCTTGCCGTAGTAGACCTCGGCGGCAGCTTGCACACCGTAGGCGCGATTGCCCAGGTACATGTAGTTGATATAGAGCTCGAGAATCTCGTCTTTTGTGAGTTCGCGCTCAAGTTTCATCGCCAAAATGATTTCGTTGAACTTTCGACTAAACTTTTTTTCGAGAGTGAAAAATATGTGGCGGGTCAACTGCATGGTCAGTGTACTGCCGCCCGAACTTTTTCGACCGGTGGTGATGAGTTGCACCACCGCGCGCAGGAGACCTTTTATCGAGACGCCGTGGTGAGAGTAGAACTCGGCGTCCTCGGCGGCCAGTAAGGCGTCGATAAAGGTTTGCGGTACATCTTTGAGTTTCACCGGATTTCGACGCATATCGCCGAATTCGCCGATAAGTTTGTTGTCGGCGGAGTAGATACGCAGCGGAGTCTGCAGGCGGACGTCGCGGATCGAATCCACTGACGGCAGGTCCGGACTGAGGTAGAGGAAGAAGGCGGCCAGGACGAGAACGGACAGGCCGGTACCGGCGAGGGCCAACTGCAGGAAAGCGAGCAGATACCTTTTTTTATTCAAAATCATCAAGGAATCGATGTACAGAAATGCGGCCGGATGACCATTATAAGATGTTATTCACAGTTTAAGAACCGTTGATGTTCAGGTGTGTTATTGCAGGCTACACTTAAAGTGCTATAACATAAACGTTGGCTAAGTATCCGAAATAGATAGAAAAATGGCGATTCCCGACTTATTCAGGAAAAAGCACAAACCGCTGATCGGGCTGGATATCAGTTCGACCACGGTCAAGTTGCTGGAGTTCAGTCGGCAGGGTAGCGGATTTCGCGTCGAGAATTACGCTGTTAAGGCCCTGCCACCCAATGCGGTTGTTGAGAAGAACATCAACGAGACCGACGTAGTGGCCCAGGTCGTCAAGGCCGTGGTCCAGTCCTCGCGTTCGAAAACGCGCGACGTGGCGGTGGCCGTGTCCGGTTCGGCGGTGATTACGAAAATCGTCGAAATGCCGGGCGATCTGTCCGACGAGCAGATGGAAGCCTATATCTCGACCGAGGCGGATCAATACATTCCCTATCCCCTTGAAGAAGTATCGCTGGATTTTGACGTCCAGGGGCCGTCGGTGAAAAATCCCGGTCAGGTTGAAGTGCTGCTTGCGGCCTGCAGAACCGAAAATGTGGAAACCCGGGTGGCGGTGTTGGAAGCGGCGGGACTGGTGCCCAAAGTGGTCGACGTCGAGGCCTATACCATCGAGCGCGCGTTCCGGCTCATTCAGGAGCAACTCGAGGATCAAGACGAGCAGGTTGTGGCGATACTCGATATCGGCGCCACCATGACGACGCTGAGCGTGCTGGTCGATGGCCGCACTATCTATACCCGCGAACAATTGTTCGGTGGCAAGCAGTTGACCGAAGAAATTCAGAGACGCTATGGCC
>Ga0316575_10000288_pt1 | contig 13995 bp, 7 predicted proteins | sample J5NA_FD_203072 | JGI IMG/M metagenome (GOLD analysis project Ga0316575, IMG submission 203072) | Rhizosphere microbial communities from salt marsh grasses in Alabama, United States - J5-7_050615r2r3 | ecosystem: Host-associated > Plants > Roots > Rhizosphere | place: USA: Alabama | collected...
TAAAATGAAGCGATAATGAAACTTGGTATTCTCAGTCGTATAACGTTACATTTTCTTCTATAGAACTTTATTCCGTTGTCATATTACTATCGATGTTGTAGTGTAGTGCAAACAGTATCAAACAAGGAACTTTTCATATTGAACTTTGGCATTGGCAAATAACTGATTGAATTCACCGTTGATTTTTTTTGCTTTTTTACCATTAAAAGCATAGCATAGTGAATAGTCTTGTTGATTTTTGATCAATCTATTTTCAATTAATTGACAGTAATCATTATCAATTTCAACGCCGATACTGTGTCTACCAGCATTGGCGGCCGCAATCATTGTTGTGCCACTTCCACAGAACGGGTCTAAAACAATATCACCAACAAACGAAAACATGCGAACCAGGCGGTTTGCAAGTTCCAAAGGAAACGGGGCAGGGTGTTGTCGTGTTGATTCGCCAGTAATGTTCCAGATCTGTTTAAACCATGCATCAAAGTCTTTTTTGTCTATTTTGCTTAACATTCTCTGTTTTTCTGTAGGTGTTCTATAGCCGCCGGGCTTTCTTTGCATTAAGATATACTCAATATCGTTTTTAATTATTGCATTCGGTTCATATGGTTTTCCTAAAAATTTAGCACTTGTATTTGCTTCAAATTTGGCATTCGATATTTTATGCCAAATGATCGGGTTTAAATTGTCCAAACCGATTTTTCTGCAAATCACCTGAATATCTGCGTGGAGCGGCATAACCAAGTGTCTGCCATTTTCTTTACGTGATAAGCAGACGTCGCCAACGACACACACCAATCGTCCGCCAGGTACAAGAATCCTGTAAATTTCAGCCCAGACTTTTGACACCTCATTTAGAAATGATTCATACTCTTTAATGTGCCCGAGTTGATTCTGGTTGTCATTATATTTTTTAAGTTTCCAGTACGGTGGAGAAGTAACTACCAAATGTATTGAATTATCCTTGATAAAATTAAGATTCCGGGCATCACCATTTATTATGCTGTGTGACGTCGTAATTGTTTTATTATTTTTATTCATTTCTATTTATCTCCAAATGCAGATATCTGACCAACCATTGATCGGATAAAAAGTTCAAAAGCCAAATCTTCTGCGGGTTCATCATACTGACCCGACAAACCCTTGTCTTTTGACGAAGTGATGAATGTTGCAGCAGTATAATGTCTCTCACGAATTAATTTTCTACAAAACAATTCATATCTTTTTGAATAGGATGCGCCAATAAATTCAGGAAAAACCTTAAAATGCGGTTCATGTACTTTTACAGGTGTATTTGATCCTTTACAATCTTCCAATATGAAGAAATACCCGAGCCACGGTTTAAAAGTAGAGTTAAAGGCACCTTCCCGAAATGCAGTCCACAAATCAAGCGCACTGCCCATCGCTTCTTCAGTGCGGTTGTTGAAATTATTCCCGAAAGAAGGACCGACTTGAGATTTGGCTTCAATAGCAATTAAAAGCTGATCATTTTTAATGACTAGAATATCCCATTCTTTTGTTGGCCTGAAATAGCCAGGTAATTGTAGTGATTTTTTTTGGTATATGCACATTTCAGGGATACCAGCTAATATGATACACTCGCAAATTGTGCTAATAATCGCATCCATTTGCGCACCACCGGTAACAGCACTTCTTGAACCCTGATCTGTTGTACCGGATTCTATCTGTTTCTTCGATTGAGCATTTCTTTTTTCCCAATAGAATTTAACCGCAGTACCAAGCTTCTGAGAAATTAATGTGTAATCCAATGTTACCTCTATTTTAAGAATTTACTTTTCGATAGATAGTTGTCGATAGTATTTCTAATTCCTTGTTTGGATTTTTCTAACATTTCAATACCTAAAATAATTCGTTGTTTTAAGCCTGTTAATTTTTATTCGGCGGTAAATCCTGAGTCAGATTGAGACAAATTATGTTTTACAACTACTTACTACAGATTTTAAAACATTGTTTCTACCGACAAGCAGTTTTTCTCACGGTTCCCCTGGGGAACCAACGGGGGGGGCGTAATGACAATCAAATAAAATACCAATGACCCATTACTACAACTCTTCACGTTACTCTCATCCCCCCCCCCCGACAGTACACCATCCAGGCCCTCACCAGCTTCGCCTCGTCATACCCGAATTTTCCCGTATGAGCCTCAACCACCGGACCGAGCGCATGCGTCTGAAGACGTTCGAACGTTTCGGCGATAAGGTCGCGAACCTGCGGATCGATGATATGATCGAGTGATAGCATGACCCCCGAAGCGAGCAGATCTTCGATATGTCCGGCAATGGTCCCTTGGGCGAGTCCGCGAGCGGATGCGATTTCCGGAAGGGCAAGCCCCTGCCTGACGAGTGCCTCGGTCTCCTTTCGGGTATCGCTTTTTGCCGCTCCCTTGACAGCACGCTGACGGCGGGAACAACCGGACCTGCCGGGCTGATCAACCGGAGAATTCTCTGTACCAGATCCGCTTTCGACATACCTGCAGATCAGATCGATGAATGCCGTTCCGTACCGGGCCAGTTTCGCATGCCCTACCCCATTGACAAGCAGCATATCGGCCGCGGAGCAGGGCTGTCTGCCGGCCATGTCGTGGAGGGTACGATCGGAAAAGATGACGAATGGCGGTACCCCCTGCTCCTCGGCAAGCGTTCTGCGGAGTTGCCGAAGCTGTTCGAAAAGCGGTGAGCGACGCTCTTTTTCCGCGGGCTTTTCTTCGCGACGGGCGCTTTCGGAGCTGCAAAGCATTTCGACGGTACGTGTTCCCAGAAGCACCTCCTGCGCTTTCGGCAGCAGCTTGACTACAGGATACTTTCCGTCACTCAGCATGCAGATCTCCTGGCCGAGCAGCGCGTCAAACACGTCACGCAGTTCCCGTTTGGACAGTTCCCGGCCGATACCCCAGGTCTTAAGCGTATCATGGCCGAAATTTCGGATCTGAACCGTATCCGCACCCCGGACGATATCGATGATATAGTTGATGCCAAAGCGCTCCTGGGTACGGACAACCGCAGAAAGCAACATCTGCGCAGACCGGGTGATATCCTTTTTTTCATGGTCGCCGTTGCAGATATCGCACCCGCTGCAGTTCTCCTTTTTATACACTTCACCGAAGTGCGCAAGGAGCGCCCGCCGCCTGCAGGAGTAGCGCGAAGCGAATGCCACCATATCGGCGAGTGCGATCCGGTGTCTGCGGGCGATCTCTTCATCTTCAACCTGATCGATAAAATAATGAAGCCTCGGCACATCACCTCTGCCGAAAAGGAGCAGACAGTGCGACGGTTCACCGTCCCTGCCCGCGCGTCCCGTCTCCTGATAATAATGTTCAAGAGAGCGGGGCAGATCGCCGTGCACGATGTATCTGACGTTTGATTTGTCAATTCCCATGCCGAATGCGATGGTTGCGACCACCACATCGACGCGATCCCTGCTGAACTCCTCCTGATTGTGCCTGCGGACCTCATCGCCCAGTCCGGCGTGATACGGCAGAGCACTGATTCCTGCAGCTGCGAGCATTGCAGCTGTTTCTTCAACGCTGTCACGGGTCGTCCGGTAAATGATCCCCGATTCGCCGCGGTACCGCTTTACAAAGTCAAGGATCTGCCGGTCGGGATCGATCTTGGCGACCACTTCGTAGAAAAGATTTTCGCGGTTGAAGGAACCGCGGTACCTGAACGGATCGCGCAGTCCCAGAAGCCGTGTGATCTCCTCCTGCATCATGGCGGTGGCAGACGCGGTAAATGCGGCAACCGGCAGTTGCGGCAGCCGTTTGATGATGTCGGCAAGCAGAAGATAATCGGGACGGAAGTCATGTCCCCAGGAGCAGATACAGTGAGCTTCGTCGATGGCAATGAAGGAGAGTGTTGTACTTTTGAGAATATCCATGAAATGGTCGAATGCAAACCGCTCCGGCGAAACATAGAGCAAATCGAGATGCCCGCCGCGCAGAAGCCGCAGAACCTCGCGTCGCTGCAGTTCTCCGTCGACAGAAGTGAGTGCGGCAGCTTTGATACCGTTCGCGCACGCTGCATCCACCTGATCTTTCATGAGCGCGATAAGCGGCGACACCACAACGCAGGTACCGTCAAGAATACAGGCAGGCAACTGGTAACAGAGCGATTTGCCGCCGCCGGTGGGAAGTATTGCCAAAACGTCACTTCCTGCACAGATCGCGTCGATTATCTGCTTCTGTCCGCTGCGGAATGTCCTGAAACCGAAGATGCTTTCAAGTGCCGTATCGATTGTCTGTTCTGTACCTTCTGCCATCATCATTCCATTACATTATGCAGGGGTGCCTGTTATCCGTGAAATAACCGTTTCAACTCTGCCGGTCGTTCACGGCATGAAAAATACACTCTGTTACACCGGTGGCCTCCCTTTTTTCACTATTGCGGATCCTGCAGTTATTTTTTAATTTATTACTTCGGAAGTGCAGTTCGCATAACCCCTGCGAAGCGCGTACCGCAGGAAAGCAATAATAACCGCTGCCCTTGCCGCAACTCATCCGGCACTACAGGATACATCTGTCAATATGAAGAACCAGTTTCCCATCATCATGTTCGGCCTGCTTGCCCTCTGTACCTGTGCCTGCATACTGCTCGTCGTCGTCATTGTACACTCCGGAGGACATTTCGATTTCAAAAAACTCTTACGGCATTCAACCGTCGTTACCACATCTGCAGCCGATTCCCGCGCAGAAAATGATACGATTCCCATTCCCGAGCGATTCAAGGAAGTCGGAAACAACCCGACAACCGACACAACAACAGCAGCCGAAACCATACCCGAACCGCCGCAGGAACCCGCACGACCGAATCCCGTCCAGAAGTACTTTTCCACCTTTCCCTGCAGTCAGCTCATCAGCGGAACCGACCTCAAGCTGCTTTTCGCCGACAATAATATCTTCTGTCAAAAAAGCCGGTGGTCGGCCACCTGGGCAAATCCGGCGGGAAAAGGGCTGCGTCGCAAACGTGAGGGGCTTCTCATCCGTGATTCGGTAGTGATCGATTCATTCACCAATCTCATGTGGCAACGCTTCGCACCGGGAAAGATGCTTCCTTACGGGAAGACCGTTTCGGCAGTTGAGGTCCTGAACAGTGAACACTGGCAGGGATACAGCGACTGGCGACTTCCGAAAATCGAGGAAATCATGGCCACCTTCATCCCGCAGAAAAACAAGAACGGGCTCTACCTTCCGCCGGGCTGGAACTGCAAAGCACCCGATATCTGGAGCTGCAATGCGTCTGCGGATTCACTTGGCACGAGGTGGATCTGGGTTGCACGAACCGCCCTTGGACGATGCAACTACGGTCATCCCGACACTGCACGCAGCCTGCTCGCAGTACGCGGTCTGTGACGGTTGCCGCGCCGCGCCGGTTCCCGCCACATCCTGCCGGTTGACATCTATTATACTGCAGGATACAATGTAACAGCATGAACAGTACATCATTGGAACATCTTTTCGCCGACGCGAAAGCGGCACTTGCCCGGCATGACTATCATCATGCCCTTAAGAGCCTTCTTGCCGTTTTCGATCACTCTCCGCTTGACGCTGATATCGCTTTTCTCATCGCGAACACATGCCGTGACTGCGGTGATATGAAACAGGCTGCACAATGGCTGCGCACGGCTGCCGAACTGCGTCCGTCGTTTTTCGCCGCATACTGCAATCTCGGTGCGGCCGAACAGGAACTCGGCAATTCCGAGGCAGCGATAACGGCTCTCGAAAAAGCACTGCAGATCAATCCCGATTCGGTTGAGGCTCTCTGCAACTGTGCACAGACATACCGTTTCACCGGTGAAGATGACAGGGCTCTGCACTATTATCAAAAGGCAATCAGTCTGCAGCCCGGCCATGCGCTGCTGCGGGTATGGTATGCAGAAGCTGCGGCAGCCCTCGGACGCAATGACCATGCGGAAGCCGCTCTTCTGGAAGGGCTCATACGCATCCCCGGCAACGGTGAACTTCTTTGTGCAATGGGACGGCTATGCCTCTCAATGGAAGATTTTCCCCGTGCAAAGGAATATCTTATACAGGCACTTCAGGCCAACCCGCAGCTCGCCGGGGCGCACTTCGCCCTCGGCACCGTGATGCGCGAGTGGAACCACCTTGACGAAGCGGCAACCTGCTACCTCAATACGCTGCGGTTTGCACCGCAGGATATTCATGCGCTGGTGAATATCGGGGAGGTCCTGCAGCGTGCCGGGTGTATTGACGAATCGGAAGGGTACCTGCACCGTGCGCTCGAAATCGATCCCCACTGCCGACCCGCATGGCACAACCTGCTCGTATCGATGACCTACAACAGCCGTCATACGGCCGGCGAAATTCTTGCCGCGCATGGTGACTGGGGACGTACCATTCCGGATACACCACCGGTGAAAGGTCCGAAACGACATGACAGCGATCGAATCAGGATCGGCATCTGCTCCCCCGATTTCTGCGGTCATCCTGCAGCAGCATTTCTTCTTCCGATGTTCGAGCATCGTACCCGCCGCGAGTTCGATCTCTTCTGCTATGTCCAGAACACCTTCACCGATGATACAACGGAGCGTTTCCGCCGGCTCGCCGACCACTGGACCCCGATCGGAAAGCTTGATGATGCGGCCGTCGCACAATGCATCAGTGATGACGGTATCGATATTCTCCTCGATACGGCAGGGCATTTCAGTGGAAACCGTCTCGAAATGTTCGCGCTGCACCCTGCACCGTTGCAGATCGGTGGAATCGGTTATCCGGGGCCGACCGGCTGTCGCGCGATTGACTACCGGATCAGCGACCGCATCATCGATCCGCCCGAAATCGAACCGGCACTGCCCGATCACCCGCTCCTGCTCCCGAACGGTTTCTGCTGCTACCGGCCGCCCGATACACTTGCAGAGGTAACGGCGCTTCCGGCGGAGCACAACGGATTCATCACCTTCGGATCGCTTCATACGACGGCCCGCCTCAACCGCACGACCGTAGAACTCTGGAGCGCTGCGCTGCGGGCTGTTCCCGATTCCCGGATGAGTCTTTTCAGGGATACCCTTACACCGGCAACCGTCGAACGGCTCTCCGGCTGGTTTGACGAATGCGGCATCGCACGCGGCAGGGTTTCGTTTTCGTCAACGATTCCGCCGCAGGGACACCTCCACCTGTACACCACGATCGACATTCTGCTCGATACCACTCCATGGAGCGGCCACACCACCGCCTGTGAGGCACTCGTGATGGGGGTTCCGGTCATTACGCCGGTCGGTGACCGTCACGCAGGGAGAATGGTGGCAAGCGTGCTGACTGCTGCGGATCTTGAAGAATGGGTTGCCGGGTCGCCGGACACCTACGTTGCAATCGCTCAGAAGCTGTCGGACGACATAGGCCGGATGACAACACTGCGTACGTCGCTCCGTTCCCGCATTCTCTCCTCACCGCTCTGCGATGGTCAGTTGTACATGCGTACTCTCGAAGAAAAATTCCGCGAACTGCTCAATGGTTGAGGTGGGGTACCGCAGGCAGGTGGTATATTCATCTGTTCAATTATAAAACCGGGACATTTCATCTTAAAACAGTAGTCAGAATTCAGAAGTCAGCAGTCAGAATAACGTCAACACCAGTTCAAGCAAACAGGTACAGTAACAAGTTGTTTCTTTTTTTTTCATCGCCAACCGGGTGACAGGTCAAAATTCCGTAATTTCTTGATATTCTGGATTCTGGCTCCTGAATTCTTAATTCAACTGAGGAACATAGGTTCATAGAGGAAACGTGTGAAGAAGATTCTGCTCATCAACTGGCGTGACATAAAGAACCCCGAGGCAGGTGGTGCCGAGCTCTATTTTCATGAAATTTTCAAACGGCTTGCGGCAAAAGGATATTCGGTCACCGTGCTCGCGCATGCATTCGGCGGCGCGCCGTCCGAAGAAACGGTTGACGGACTTACCGTCATACGCCGGGGCGGAAAGTTCCTCTTCAATTATCAGATCATTCCCTGGCTCGTCACGCATCATCGCAGCTACGACATCGTCATCGAAGATCTCAACAAGATCCCGTTTTTCACCCTGTTCTACTGTAGAAAACCCCGTCTGCATCTTGCCATGCACTTCTTCGGAACCGAGATTTTCAAGGAAGCGGTCTTTCCGCTCGCACTGTATGTCTTTCTGATGGAGCGGCTCGCCGGATTTCTTTACCGTCGCGAAAAATTCGTCGCGATCTCCGAAAGCACTGCCGGAGATCTTGTCCGGTTCGGCGTACCGCGCGATACCATCACGATCATCGAGCCTGGTATCGACACCACTTTCTTCAGACCGGTCTGCGAAAAAAAGCGGCCGGCAGTCATCGCCCATGTCGGCAGGTTGATGAAATATAAAAATGTCCAGTTTGTCATTACCTGTCTTCCCGAACTGCTGAAACACGCTCCGGACCTCATGCTGCATATCGGCGGATCGGGAGATTACCGCAGCGCCCTCGAAAACCTGGCCGCATCGCTGGGAGTGCGCGAACACGTCAGGTTTCTCGGACGCATCTCCGAAGAAGAAAAACGCGAACTGCTCAGCGGCGCAGTCATGTTCGTCAATCCGTCGGCCAAGGAGGGATGGGGCATCAACAATATCGAAGCCAATCTCTGCGGCACCGTCTCGCTTTCGAACAATGTTCACGGCCTGCGCGACTCGGTCATCGATACGGTCACCGGCCTTCTTTATCAACCTGACGACCGGGATGATTTTGTAAGGAAAGCGCTTATACTATTGACCGACGACAAAGCCCGTTCACGCATGGAGCAGGCAGCCCTCAAACGTGCACGGGAAGATCTTGACTGGGAAACAATCGCCTCACGGATGGAAGCCGTGCTGAATTGACAGTTATAAAATCAGTCGCAGCACCGTATCGTCATGTGATCAGATGGTGATATCTGCCAGCAGATTGTTCTCCTTCGCTTTTTCGAGCAGTACTTTTTTGCGGACGATTTTCTCTCCCGGTTTTCCCCAGTTGCGGTAAATCGTCGTGTACACGGTCGTGATGACCCCGGTGCGGTTTCCATGGTCTGCGAAATTGTTGACCGAGATGGCATAGGTTCCATGGGGCGCATTTCTCAGCACATACATCTCAGGGCCGTATCCGGTTGTAACATCGCTCGTGATGCTGCCGCCGATTTTCGTTTCCGTGTTCTGATAGAAACACTCCTCACCGGATGGTTCGAGCACATGCAGATCGATGTCGGTGTTGTCGGTATTCCAGGTGATGGCAACCATGAGGTCGGCCGAAGGCTCTTCAACCCGCGCCTCGAGCGATTTGATTCGCTCGCTGACGAAATCGGTACAGTGCACCTTGTATCTGTTCTTTTCCACGGCACGGAGCAGATGCAGATAGTCAAGTGTCGCGATTTTCCTGAAATCCCCGTAACGCGGATTCCACTGTGCGGAAAGCGCTATCTCGTAGTAGATGACGGCAAGATCGGCATTGTTCATACGGGTGAGCGCCTCACCGAGCGCACAGTACGTCTGGGGTTCGAACGGACGGGCGAACGCCACCTGTCTGAACAGATGATATGCATGTCCGTCAAGTCCGAGTTCCATGACGCCGTAGCCGACATCCCGCAGGATCTCGCTGTTTCCCGGATTGCACTCGACAAGTGAGCTCAGCGTCTTTACCGCATCATGGGCGCCGGCATCTTTTCTGCGACGATCCGTTTCGGCAATAACGGCCGCATAGCCGACCTGTCCTCCCGCAAGAGCGGTGAGATATTTTTTTGACAGCTGATTTCTGTTTCTCACCCTGCACTGAAGCACCGGCGGGGTTACGTTGAAGGCCGATGCGGGAATCGTCTTTACTGCAATGTCAAGCGCCATACCGACGGAGAATCCGATATCGGGAAGGGTTTCGAGTTTGTGCAGCCATGCGACGAACGCCTCTTTTCCGTTTTGCGCGAGCATGTCCTGTCGGGAGGTAAGTTCGTCAAGAAACCCGCAGACCTTGAACGATGCAACGGCGAGCGCATCGTTTTGCGGTATTATGCCGTATCGCCGGTAATCCCGCTCCGTTTCGAGCATGAGCAGTGCACAGGTCTGTCCCGGAACGGTAAAATGAAGCGCATATGAGGTCGCATATTTTTCAACCGATGCACCGCCTTCTTCGAGAAGCCCGGTCGCTATCTGACCGTACATCCGCGATGCAAGCGCAGATTCCACCCGTCGGGTGACCGGTATGGTAACCCTCTCCGTCTTTCCGCCACGCTGCAGCGACAATTTGATTTCCCCGTATTCGGGAACCACTCCCCGCCCTGCAACCGTAAGATATTGTCCGTTAAAGACATCCTCCGGTCGCCCCTTCACGATGACGTCGGTACAACCATCTACCGAAATAGCGGCAAGACGCCATGACTGCGTTCTGAATGCGCGGCTCGCCGACCGGATTTCGCTCTCCCCTGCAACGGTAAAGAGAGCCCCGCTGCCTGCACGGGCAAGCTGCTCAAGCAGGCGCGTATCGGTTCCGGCCATTCCCGTCAGGTACCCGTATAACCGGTCTCCGGAATGAATCTCACGGGCGATGCACGCGGCATCATTCTCTCCCCATGTTACCGCCCCGTCACTAAGGAGAAATACCGTCCGCTCATCGCCGGCACCTTCGAAGGTTATGTTGCGCACTGCAGCGAGTGCCTGTCTGATGTCGGTGGCCCCTTCAAGAACGAGTGACGATGCGTACGCCTGCAGTGCCGAGCGGTTTTCCGCATTATTTACAACTGCATTTTCCTTCCATCTGTTCGTTTCGACATTGAAGAACAAAACCCCGAACTTTTTGATACAATCTTCATTGTTACTCAGAATCGCGTCCATGAGCGCCAGCCAGATATTGAACCGGTCGGGGTTGCCGCTCAATGATACATCTACAAGAAATACGGCATTTTCCGATGATGCAACGGAACCGTTTTCGGGCAGTGCCACTTTTACCGCCGCCGCCCAGTAGTCATGTCCGTCGTTATCGGCACCGTTGACCGCGATCGTTCCGGGACGGGGATATCTGACGGTGATTTCGCCGCCGGAAGGATTATCGAAACGACAACTCTGATGATTGTCGTATTCGAACAGTTTTTTCGCCGGTGTGACTACCGGAATACATCCGTCCAGTTTTGCCATATCAAGGTCGATGCATACCGGACATTTTGCCGAAGGTATCTGCAGCGAAAGCACCCGGTCATCGCCCACAGCCTGCAGATCGACATCATAGCCGATGACAATCCGGTGAAGCCGGTGCGGCATGAGGGGAAAAACCCGGCAGTTGAAGATGTCGGCACCGGCCCATTCCATGAGAGCAGGATCAACCCTGCGGCGTGCGGTTTCAGTATAGGCATAGGTCGCCCTTTCACGCGGAACGATTCGTGCCTCGCGGATGTTATCCCAGGATGAACTGCGACGGTATCGTATATCCTGCGGTGTCAGACGCACCGGTGCGGTGTCGCGTACCGCAAACGGAATGCGGCCATTTTCCTTGTCGATAAGTACCGTTTCGCCGAATGCGAAATAATACGGACTCGCTTCATGGGGAAGCCGCAGTTTAAAGGTTCCCTCAAGCTGCCGGTCGAACGTATTCTCATAAAAACAGTCCATCACGACGCGGGCTCGTATTCCGTCAATCTGTACCGTCATCTGTACCCCCTTGAGCGGCAGACTGTCGTGTACCCCGACCGAAAGCTGCGATGTATTCGCCGTTATCGCCGAACGTTTCCAGGTTCGTACCGGTTCGCTGATTTTGCTGTTGATTTTTGCAGTTTCCGACTTTTTCTTATCGGATACATTGTCCATCAGATCGTCGACACCTCCGCTACCACCGCCGAATCCGCTCCCGTATCCTTGACCGAAACCGATTCCCTGAACACGGCCCGACTTCCTGAGACCTCCCATACCCTGAACCAGCGCATCAATTTCAGATGCAGACCCGCCCCTGCCGAAAACATCAGCGGAAGTGACCTGCCGTCCTCTTACCTCTCCGCTTACAACTCCAAGCACTCCCTCTTCCGTTACCCGCGCACGGGGGTCCCCGGCCTCAGGCCTCATCGTTTTACGTTCCGTCATTGCCGGAGGTGAAACCGACTTCGTCGGTGCCCGTACTGCAGCACTCTCCGAAACCACCCTGCCCATATGTTCCTCCGGATGCGGTTCGTAAAAATCGGTGGCGACATCCGTAATCTCAAGGGTACGGAGACGGATACCGACAATGCAGGCAACTACTATACATCCAATAATCAGCAGAATGAAATTGCGCGTCGGCCACGGTGTAAAGATATCGGAACGTTTTTTCAGACGTTCCTTCAATTCTTTTTCGGAAACGACTTTCGATCCGTCGGAACCTTCTTCCTCATTTTCCGCAGGTGTCAATACATAACGTCCGTTGTCGAGTTTTGTCATCCGTTTCATCGGTGCCTCCCGTATAAATAGTCCGGTACTGTCATCCCCTGCGCAGAAATCTCATGAGTAAAAACGCACTGAAGTCCGAAAACATTACCGGGATTTTTTTCGGAACTGCCTGCAGAAGGAAAAACCCGGGGGGCACTGTGACAGCTGAATGTTCGATACTTTTGGAAGGGCAGCCTGTGCATCATCTGGAAAAGACGCGGAAAATCAACTATTTTTGACTCAATGGCACTTCTGAGCATCCACAATCTGATGATCGCTTTCGGCGGTCACCCGCTCCTCGACAATGTCTCATTCGAGATCGGCAAGGGACAGAGAATCGCACTTCTCGGCAGAAACGGTGCCGGAAAGTCGACACTGATGAAAATTGTTGCCGGAATCATTCCACCCGACCGGGGTGAAATCATCGCCGAACCCGGTAGACGCTCGGCATACCTTCAGCAGGAAGTCGCAACAGAATACAACGATACCATCTTCGAAATCGTCGCTGAAGGACTCGGAAGCGCCGGAACCCTCTATGCAAAGCTCCATCGGGCCGAACGGACCGGTGCCGGGACTTCGCAGATTGATGCCCTTCACCATGAAATAACGGCTGCCGACTGCTGGCATGTCAGATCAGTGGTCGAAAAGACGCTCAGTCAGACCGGTCTCGACGGTTCCCTGCTCTATCCGACACTCTCCGGTGGTATGCGGCGAAGGGTACTGTTCGCCCGCGCACTGGCAGGTGAACCCGACCTGCTGCTGCTTGATGAACCGACCAATCATCTTGACATAGAATCAATCACCTGGCTCGAAACCTTCATCGGAAGTTCCCCCCTCACGCTGCTCTTCGTCACTCATGACCGGCGACTGCTCCAGCGTCTGGCAACCCGCATCATCGAGCTTGACCGGGGCACCATTTACGACTGGTCGTGCGACTACCCCACCTTTCTTGACCGTAAACAGGCAATGATCGAGGCGCAGGAACGGGAATGGGTAAAATTCGACAAGAAACTCGCGCAGGAGGAGATCTGGATCAGGCGCGGCATCGAAGCGCGGCGCACCCGCAACGAGGGACGGGTCCGTGCCCTCTACCGCCTGAGGGAAGAACGCAGTCAGCGACGCGAACGCAGCGGTAGTGTCCGCATGGAAATCAGTGAGGCCTCACGAAGCGGAAACCGGGTTATTGAAGCACGCGGCTGCACCTTTTCTTTCGGCAATGCATCACCGGTAGTAAAGAATTTCTCGATGGATATCATCCGCGGAGACCGTATCGGCATCATCGGACCGAACGGCTGCGGTAAAACGACATTGCTCGGCGTCATTCTCGGCAACCTCGTTCCCGCAGAAGGATCGGTCACCACGGGAACCAATGTGCAGCCGCTTCTCTTCGATCAGTTGCGCTCTCTTCTCGATCCGGAAAAAAGCGTCTGGGAAAACGTGCTTCCCGGGGGCGGCGATACGGTTTTTCTCAACGGCGTCCCGAAACACGTGATGTCGTATCTGCAGGATTTTCTCTTCACCGCCGACCGCGCTAAATCACCGGTCAGGCAACTTTCCGGCGGAGAGCGCAACCGCCTGCTCCTTGCTCGGCTTTTCGCGATTGAATCAAATCTCCTGGTGCTT
>Ga0316575_10000289_pt1 | contig 13944 bp, 9 predicted proteins | sample J5NA_FD_203072 | JGI IMG/M metagenome (GOLD analysis project Ga0316575, IMG submission 203072) | Rhizosphere microbial communities from salt marsh grasses in Alabama, United States - J5-7_050615r2r3 | ecosystem: Host-associated > Plants > Roots > Rhizosphere | place: USA: Alabama | collected...
TTCTCAGTCCCAATTCCTGGAATCGTACCCTTAACAGCAGTTCCAATATTCCCCGCCACCTTCAATTCATATTTTTTGAGATATGTTCATGAGTATCTGACGGTAATCCTCCATTAAGGTTTTAAGAGCGTCGGTTCCAGCAAAATAAAGGTATGTCCCGTATGTTGTTCGTTGTTTTGGAGGTGGTAGTGGCATCTTTTTGATTTTTTTCACATGGAATTATGGTTTGCCGGGGTACTGATCGATCATCATTTTGGTTTGACACACTGACAATAGGCACGTTATAGCTGGAATAGCCAGAAGGTATCTTGTAAATTGTTATTATTTCATTTAGTTACGATTATGGCAAGGTGTCCTTAGTATTGACCTCTCAAATAATTTCCATATATTTTCAATCTACCCTAATCTGAACTGTTCGATTGATAATTCCATAGAAGGATGTTCACAAATGGCAAAACACGTTTGTACTTGGTGGTTGGCATAGTTGAAGACCTTTTGAAAAAACGGAATACCATCTGAATCACCGTGCAATACTTGCTGCTATGGGGTTAATTTTTCCGCCACCCGATAGTATCTTTGTTAGGATGGTGGCCATATCAGGGGTTCAGCTTGACACCCGCCGCCTTTGTTGGCAATATGAGTCTTATTTCTGAAATTTTTGGCAGGGAAAAATGAGCCTGAATGTGACCCTATCGACACCCTCGACTTCCTTCAATTACTTGTTCCCACACTGAAGACGAGCATGCACCTATTCCTTACCTTCTTAATTACTGTTACCTTGTATTGCCTCTCGAGCTTCGCTGGGAATCTCGCGAGTGCTCAGACGACAAGATTTCCTACGCTTTGGAAGTCAGGGGACGCCGTTCTGCAGCGTAAACTTGAAGATGTTGTCAGAGAACAGGGGTTATGGAAGCAGGTTAAAAACGGGCATCTTGCGTTAGCCGTTGTTGAGATGAGCGATTTAAAACACCCACGCTTGGCCGAACTGAATGGGAATCGAATGTATTATGCTGCCAGTTTGCCTAAAATTGCTATTTTGCTGGGGGCATTCGTGGAAATTGAAGCCGGCAAGCTGGAAGAAAGCGATGAATTGTACAAACATATGACCGATATGATCCGCTATTCCAGTAACACTTCAGCCAGTTATGTATTATCACTTGTCGGGGGCGAACGGATTCTGGAAATTCTCCAAGACCCTGATTTTGCGCTATATGATCCGCGGCATAATGGCGGCCTGTGGATCGGCAAGACTTACGGGAAAAGCAGCGCTTATCATCGCGACCCCCTCTACAATCTGTCCCATGGCGCCACTGCTGTTCAGGCTGCGCGTTTTTATTACCTGCTGGAAACAAACCAGCTGTTAAGCCCTCAATATTCAAAAAAAATGAAGGAGATTCTCAGTAAACCCGGGATCAGCCACAAGTTTGTCAAGGGGCTGCAAAAAGTACCTGAAATAGAGATTTACCGTAAGTCCGGCACCTGGAAAAATTGCCACGCCGACAGCGCCATTATCCAGTGTAAAGAATATAAATACATTATTGTCGGACTGTCAGATTCAATTCATGGCGGGAAATGGCTGGAAAAATTGGGGCTGCCCATCCACAAGATGATTACCGGTGAAGGGTAAACAGTAATATCTAAAGAAGTTTGCTGCGCTCCCTAATCAGCATCACAGCAAAGTAAAGCCAGAGAAAAACCAGAAAGATATTAAAAACAAAAAACTGCACTGTAGATATCGCTAAAAATTGCACGCCAATCAAAACTGTTAATGCCGCGAGTCCATCTCCCATGCGAACATACAACGTATCAACTGCCGGTTTGCCATGAAATTTACTTGCAGAGTCCAACGGCAGCCAAAGGACATGCCGGGCGGTATTATTAATCGAATAATCCGTTGAGTTTTCGGCGACCTTCATGATTTTTACAATCAGGAGTATGGGCACAAGGGCCATCACCGTATAAGACGCCATCGCAATAATCGGGAGGATCAATATAATTGCCCCAAATCCACCGTATTTTAGCAGCCTAGAAGCTACAACCGCCTGTAATACCATTGCAACCACATTGACCCAAAAGAAAAAATTTCCATAAAAGGCCGTGGTCCCGTCTCTGGTGAACTCCAACACTGATAAAGGTTCAACAATCGCCTGCTGCATGACCTGTTCTGCCAGGTTTTCCTGGACAACCCGAAACAGAAGGTTTTCGCCATTGGTATTCACCCAGTTGTTTAACAGGGTCAGCAGCGCAATCGCCAACAGGAAACGACTTTTAAAAACCAGCTTCGCTCCGTTAAGCAGAAAGCCGAGTCCCTGCTGTTTATTCTTTTTTAAGGAATCATCAGGCGAATTGCGGCGTTTGTCAGACACAGGTTTGCTGACAGGCGCGCAACGTTGTTGCTCATCAGAGGCGTAAATACCTGCGCCGGTTTGCTTGCTCTGCCTGGAATCTACTATACGTGTCAGTGCGATTGAGACAAATAGAGGAACCGTCCCGGCCAGCAGCAGGGCTTCAGAGGGGATAATCCCATTTCCCACAAGCACGTCAACAATCTCGGAGCCAAAAGCGGCTCCGGAAGTTGCACCTATGGCAATCATTGGCAACAGGCGTTTGCCTGCCTCATCATTATAGATGTCGGCACAAAAGGTCCAGAACTGGGCCACGACAAACACGCCAAACATGCCTACCCAGAGGTAAAAAATGATACCCGAAAAAGGAAGTGACTTAAAAAACAGATTCGGCTGCAGAAACCAGAATATCACCATGTTGGAAATACAGAAAAGGGTGGTTCGGGTCACCAACACCGAACGCTGCAATTGATCTGACAGCTTGCCAAACCAGCCTACAATAAACAGCAGAAAGAGTGCCTGGAAAAAACTGGAATAGGCTTTGACCTCCATTTTGCTCAACCCGGAAATATCGGATATCGCAATCCAGCCTTCCCGCAATGGTTTAATAAAATAATAGGCGCAGAGAATGAGGAATACATTGGCAAACATCAAAATTGCCGTTGTGCTTTCTCCAGGCTTGATTTCAGTGAAAAACCGTAAGAAAATCTCTGTGCGGCTGAGTTGTGCCGCTGTTACTTTATTAGAATTTGTCATAATGCCTATAGCTTACAGCACAGGTTGGTATCGTCTCCAGGAAAATGAATTTGGGCTGCGCTATAGGTCGGAGATATACAAGCTTTACTCGTCTCTTCCCTCTATCCTAGCCGAGGCCATTTTCTCGGGTCCTACTGTTGCATCAGACTGGTTCGGGACATGTTTCCGGTCGTCGTAGACGGATTATTGTTTTACCACCGGATGGCTTTTTTGCATCAGGCGATGGATGCGGGTACCCAGTGTCTGATGCTCAACCGCTGAATTTTTCCGCAATACATTAGAAATTACGATCACCATGTAATAGAGATTTCCTTCTTCCGGCGGGGTTTCGACGATCGCCACCGAGTTCATATAATTGCGGACATTGCCTTTATACGCGCCGCACTCAAAACCTTCCTCTTTCTTGCATTGGTACAATGATCCGGACTTATAGTAAACCGCCGAGTTGGCCAGCGCCGGTGATGAGGCATAGCGAATTCGTCGCTCAGTCAGGTACAACAGGCGCTTCAACTGGCGGGAAGAAAATTCATCGACCAGTTCACCCTGCTCCATTTTAACCAGGAATTTCAGTAATTGATTTGCAGTTGCATAGCTGTCCCCTCCCCCATTTACCTGACGTTTGCCCTCGCGAGTAAAAAAGCTTCCCTGGCGCAGCTGTTCTATATCCAGTCCATTGCGAGTAACCGGTTCCCAGAATGTTTTCTGGTAAATGGCGGTTTTCTCTTGTGCGGGGGTTTCTTTGAAAAACCGCTGTATCTCGGTTTCGGATGGCTGGAAATCCTTGCCATATCGGGTTATTAACATGCCCTGGCGCTGGTTCATTGCCGCTGCCGCGTTGGAACTGGCAGACAGCATCCAGTCCAGAAACTCCCATTGTGACCCCTGATCACCGATTTGCATGGTTTTACGGATTAGTTTTTTATTTTCTAAATCAAAGATACGGATGGTATGATGATCAGATTGGCTGAACTTGTCTGCGGTCACAATCGTATTTTTTAATACCCCAATTCGTTGAGCATTATCACCAGGCCAGGTGTCTGCCAAGGCCTGAAAAATTCCCAAAGCCACCAAAAGTTTGCCGACGCTGCCGACATTTTGTTTATGATCGCCCCGATGTACTGCAAAGCGGGGACTGTTGACGTCGGTTAAATCCAGTACCGCAATACCGTAGGCGTCAAGGTGTTCGCCCAGCAATTCTTTGATTTGAGCGGACAGCACCGGATCCGGGTCAGGAATTTGAAAATTCTTATGCCCTAGCAGGCGAAGATCCACCTGCTCAGTCGTCATCAGGGCGCCGGGTGGCTGTTTTATATCGGGAATTATCCCTTCATTGGCCAGGCGCGCGCCTTCTGTACGTCGTATGCCTGTGTCATTATACCCATCGAGCGGATACGCTTGAACCATTGCCGGAGATAAGGCCGTTAAGAAGAGAAGGACTGAAACAATATTCAAGTGATAATGTCTTTTCATTATTCGGGCACTCCATTCATATATACGGTAACGGCCGAGGTATTTTGCAGCGCTTTATCCATTTCCATCAAATAGGCGGTATCCATTACATTATCATTATCTAAAAACGGGCGAATCTGAAATAAGTTCAATTTTCCTTTGACAAAGCCAAATTCAACGTCAGCTGGCGCGGGGTTGCCTGCATCATCGACGATGGAGGGAAATTTTTCGGGCAACTGATTTGAAAACTCTATTAATTGTTTAATTTCTTCCGGCTGCAGAATCGTTTCAGAACCGCTCACGGGCAGCTCGACCAGCCCGCCTTCCGGTGACGGTTGTCGCCTTGTAGGTGCCGTTGCCGTGGCCAATACCCGTACCGAGGCATCGCTGCGGTTGATACGCAAAGATTCCGCTGATTGGCCGTCAACAGCGCCGCCGACGCCTTCGTTCACAGCTACCGACAAAACATCCTGATCGCCTGTATCGATATCTGCTGTCACCATGACGCCGGATTTGTCACTGGCCACCGAGCGTAGCAATAGGATAGATGGATATACATATTGCGGTTTTTCCATGTGCGATTGACGCCATGCAAAGGCCCGTTTCGTAAAGGGAGATGCCCAGACCTGATTGATGGCACCCATTAAATTATCAAAACCAATCACATTCGGCAGCGTCAGGTTCAAACCTGCGCCGGTAAACCCCGGCAAGTCTTCTACATTGGTATCTGAACGCACAAAGACGCCAAAATCCGAACGACCGAATGTCTTTTCAAGGGTTTGTCGCAATGCCTTGATAAAGGCATCGTCCATTTTGGAATTATTGATGATGTCATACAACTCCGCTCTGAAGGCTTCAGTTGCCTGCTGGTGCCCGGCCGGGTCGGATTCCAGCGTATGCAGATGGGTATATTGCTCAACCATCCAGTCAAAAATGGTCTTGGAGCTCTCTTTATACGTTTTTGCCAGCACTGACTTATGGAAAATACCAAAGGGGATCGCAACACCATTGGCAACCTTATCCGGGTAAATATGTTTTAGCTCACCCAGTTTTGCTGCTTTAGGGCCAACGATTCTTCCCGAGTCCGTGGCGCGCAGCTGGGTCAAATCGACAAATTCACTAAATTCAATGTCCAGTTTTTCTAGATCGGGACGGATAACGACATTTTTCTCGCTTTTGTCGGCTCCAAAGAATGCACGCCATTTTTCACTGTCGGCACTAATTTCAACCAGACCTGAGGGCGATACGGCCATAACAATGACCTGGCCATTATGTTTTTGTAATTCAGGGATAATCTCTTCATTCACGGTCACGTTGGGGATCCCCAGGTTACGGGCCAGCAGCTGAACATGCGAAAGCGGGTTGCCCTCACCGGCTGTAATAATTCCGGATAATGGGGGCAGATCGGAAACCGTTTCAGGCAGCACGTAGATGCCATCCGGTTTTATGGATGCAATGTTTTCAATCGTCATATCGGTGTATAGCGTCCCTCTGACCAGGCCGGGGTTGAGCGCGTGAAAGCCAACACCAATTTTTTTCCCGAAAAGACTGTGCTTAACGCCCGATAATTGATTGACATCAATCGTCAGGCCATTGAGAATCTGTGAGAAAAACAACAACGGGCTGCCCCGCAATTGATCCTGAATAAAATGAAACACAAGCGGTTCTATTTCCCCCAATTTCTGCATCGAAGCATAAAATTGAAAACGCATCCCCTGTGTTCCCCAGCCCGGCACCCTTCCCAGATAGCGCAATTCTTGAATGTAATCCGGCAAAACCACCTCATTGCGGTTCAGTTTGGCGATGGATGCTTCAACCTCCTGATAGCTTCTGGCATTGATCACGCCGGTGCCATAGGCAGCCAGAACAGAATCGTTTAGCAGGTTGATGCGTTGTTTGCGGGTCATCTTGGAAAGATTTTCACGCAATATGGTGCTGTTTTGAAAATTGACGGCTTCAATACTCAAACTTAAATCCAGCAAGCTTAAACGTGCACTGGGGTTGTTAACTTTTGGCAATGAATCTCGCATGTCGGCCAAGGCTTTCGCCGTTGTACGGTATTGATTTTCCGGACTGGTGTCCTGGGCCAATGTTTTTGCTACATCCCGCAACCAATGTTGCAGCCAGGGTGCTTTGGTGTAAATTTTTGCTTTAGACATCAATAGATCAGAGAGTTCCGGTGCTTTGTAAACAAGGTCGATTTCATCAGCCAGTAGCTGATACTGGCTGCTATCCGCTACATTTTTTGCATATTCCCGAACCAACTCAGCATCACTTGCGTCAGGAGAACCGTGAATTTTAACCCGCAGCTTTAGAAATCCTTTATCCTTTTCCGCCAGAGATGCAGACATTTGTCTGACTTTTTGAGCAGAAGCGGTGTCTTTCCCGTGAGCCAGAAGCCGTACCCCGCTGTAGAGACCTAAGAAACGATAGGTAATCCAATCGTTTTGGGCACATAAACCCGTTAATAGTTTTCTGGCCCCGTCTCTTTCATCTTCTTCCTGGATGGCCCCACGGTAAAATTGCGCTTTTCTCATGATCCACCCATCGTCAATCTGGAAAAGAAACTTCTCGATCAGGATCTGGTTATACTGATCAATAAAGCCGGGTTCTTGCATCGCTTTTTCAGCATCAAGGGCTGCCAGTAAGTTAGCGATATAATAGCCATCAGCTCTTATAGTAAGCGTTTGTTCTGTATAATTGCCATGCTGTCGTCCGCCTCCGTGTTTTTCACAGGCATACGCCTTTGGCGGCAATACACTGCCATCTTTGCAAAACCACATCACATCCTTAAAAGGCCCCCGAGGCTGTGTTTTCATTTGCTGAAGCCAGCTGGTATATTCTTTATTAACAGTCGCAGCCGGCGGGCTGCTCGCCAAGAGACTCGAGGGCAGCATTAACAGTAAAGCAATTAACAGTGATTTCATGAAGGATCCTTTATAAAATTTGTATTTGTGACTCAGGCTTCACGCGGATTAGGTGATAGGAACTGGCTTTTTGAACAAGGACCATATCTGGTTTTCGAATTGTGGTTGCGTACCTTAAAAAAACCAAATTGTGGGACTATTCCTGAATCATGACCGAAATATGAACCCTATCTATCTACGCCTTTAATTGTCAACACTAAATCTTATAATAATGGCGGCTTATATCGGTTTTTGAGAAGACCACCACATTGCCCCTGAGAAAAGTAGCCAAAATAGAAATTCAACGGATAAATGAGACTATAGCCAGATTTTATCTCACGGTATGCAAAACTGGCGATTATTGCTATCTAAAACAACCTCAACTTTCTTAAAATCGCCTTTGATTGCCAAAGCGTATAGCAATCCCATCAATTCACATATTTCCCTAACCAATCAACCCTTCCCATAATCATTCAAAACCGTATCCCAAACCTTACCATACCCTCTCTGCCGTTAGTTCGCTGTCGCTTGCACCTCATATGTTCATATCCCGCTTTCTTTTTCAGAGACGAGATTTGGGAAACCAGTCATCTGCGGTTAAAAATCTAAATCGTGATTGGATATTGGGTTGAAAACGGATTTGCAGTTCTTGCGCACCTCAAATCGCCGGGATTATTAAAATCGATTCTGAATTCGACCTTTCATTTTGAATATTATTATCAGGACCGGTTTTTTGGCTTAACACCTTAACACCTCCGTCTCCATCCAACGGCACCGATTTTTTCGATAACATCCCATTGGATTTCAGCATCAATTTCAGGTTTTTTCTCTGCAACCTCCCCAACTCGACCACACTATTGACCCTTCTCCAGGCATAACCAATTAATTTCTTGACATAATTTTACATAAAGGTCTATCCTTCCAACAATCTCAATCCTCTATTTCCCAAGACCAATCCTCTGGAGCTTCAAACGAATGAACAAAATCGAACTGATCCAGGCGCTGAAAGATTCAAATCACCTGTCCAAGTCGGAATCTGAAGCGGTCGTTTGAAGAACATCGTGCGCCTGCAGGACGCAGCCTTCCAGCAGCTGCTGGAAGACTACCGCCGGACCGTCCTCCAGGCCCAGGGCGAGGTGGAGAATGCCATCATCGCCTTTCTCAAGTCCCGCCAGCAGCTGGAGGCTTTCCAACTGGCCGCGGACGCTGCCCGGCGGGCCTACGACATATCCACGGAACAGTACCAGGACGGCCTGGTGGACTTCAACACGGTCCTCAATACCCTGCGAACCCTTTTTGCCCAGCAGGAGCAACTGGTCGTGAGTGAGGGCACGGTGGCCACCAACCTCGTGGCCGTCTATCGCTCCTTAGGCGGTGGGTGGGAGATCCGTCAGGACGAGACAGCCCTGGAGTTGATCCCGAAAGATGTCCGGGAGGAAATGCGGGAACGGACGGACTACTGGGATAAGACTTTCGATGAGGAATGAAAAACAAAAACAGGTTCCGGTGGAAATTCTACCGTCAAATGTGGTAATAGCCTCAGGTGCATCCCGCTGTCTGGAAATGCGGTTCAGGTCGATTTGAAAGGGAAATTTTATGATTTTGTTCTTTGCAAGTGTGGGACTACTGTTGCTGGGGTATCTGGTCTATGGCAGGCTGATCGACCGGCTTTTCGGGTCTGATCCGAAACGGCCCACCCCGGCGGTCACCATGGAGGACGGGGTGGACTACATCAAGCTGCCGCCCTGGAAAATCTTTCTGATTCAGCTGCTCAACATCGCCGGGCTGGGTCCGATCTACGGTCCCATCCTGGGCGCCCTTTACGGCCCGGTGGCCTTGATCTGGATCGTTTTCGGCTGCATTTTCGCCGGAGCCGTTCACGATTACTTCTCCGGCATGCTTTCGGTGCGCTATGACGGCCAGAGCGTACCGGACGTGGTGGGGCATAACCTGGGCAATGGGTTTAAACAATTCATGCGCGTGTTTTCGGTGATCCTGCTGATCCTGGTGGGTGTGGTCTTTTTCCTCGGGCCGGCCGCCCTGTTGCAGAGCTTGACCGGTATCGATCTCAAGGTGCTGATCGGTCTCATTATCGCCTATTATTTTCTGGCCACAATCCTCCCGGTAGACAAGATTATCGGGCGGATTTACCCGGTCTTCGGTGCGGTGCTGATTTTCATGGCGGTGGGCACAATCGTGATGCTCATCGCCAAGGGGTATGAATTCTACCCCCAGCGCACCTTTACCAATGTCAATCCCCATGACCTGCCGCTGTGGCCGCTGATGTTCATCACGATCGCCTGCGGTGCGGTCAGCGGATTTCACGCCACCCAGTCACCCATGATGGCCCGCTGTCTGCCCAGCGAGAAGTACGGGCGCAGCGTGTTCTTCGGTTCGATGATCGCCGAAGGCGTCATCGCCCTGATTTGGGCGACGCTGGCCATTTCTTTTTTTCATACGCCGGAGGCTCTGGACAAGGTCCTGGCCGAGGGGGGGCCGGGGCTTGTGGTCAACCGGGTCTCCACCACGCTCCTGGGGGGATTCGGGGGGCTTTTGGCCATCATCGGCGTGGTGGTGCTGCCGATCACCTCGGGCGACACGGCCTTCCGAAGCGCACGGCTGATCATCGCCGACATCTTCAAGCTTTCCCAGAAAGAACGGCTCAAACGTCTGATGATTGCCGGCCCTTTGTTCGCTGTGGGATTTCTGATCTCGCTTTCCGATTTCGGACTCATCTGGCGCTATTTCGGCTGGGCCAACCAGACCCTGGCGGCGGTGGTGCTCTGGACGGCGGCTGTATATCTGGTGCGGGCAAAGAAGTTCCACTGGGTGGCCACGGTTCCGGCCATCTTCATGACGGCCGTGGTGACCACCTTTATTGCCAACTCGGGCATTGGTTTCAACCTGCCGATGCCGATCGCCACCAGTATCGGCATTGGCAGCACCGTCGTGGCGACGGTGGCCTTTTTCTGGAAAGCCCGGCTGATTCAAATACCGCCGACGGGGACACCCGAAGAACCGTGAAGGGGGAATCGGCAAATCCGTATCAACCTGTTTGGGGTTATGTATCATTAGAGCGGCGTTTTCGAAGGGTTGCCAGTCGGCCGGCCGAGAAGGGGAGAAATCAGTGAAAACCGGAATGATGCTTATCGTAATGGCTATTGCGGCGATGGCGCCCGAATGCGTTTGGGCGCAAGATTATAGCGGGCAGTGGCTGGGGACGATCACCGAATCACAAAATCGCTGTAAAGACCTTGGCAAAGCCGAACCCGGCGATTACAAACTCACCATCGTGCACAAGGACAACGAAATTCTGATCATGGAAAACGTGGTGCAGCGGCCCTACAAGGGCGTGATCAACCCCAAACAGCCGCGCAACGTCCATGTGCAGGGGGCCTACATCGTGGACGGCGGCTACGTGACCGAAATGATCGACATCGTTTTCGAGAGTGATACCAAGGGCACGGGGGATTCGGTCTGGAGCTGGTCGGACGGCTATTACCAGTGCGGGGGACGGTTCAAGTTTGAATTGACCCATATCCGGGAGTAGGCGCCGGTTGCGCTATCGGTTGGGTTGACCGGCAGCGGCGCTTCACCGATGGTAAGGGAAAGGAAACCAATGCATAGAATACGACTATGGGTGTTGCTCTTAGGGGGGATAATGGGCTGCGCTGCGGGCGGCCATCCGGGTGCAACCTCCCGCAGCACGGATTCCCACCTCTTATTGAATAAAACGTGGCAATGGGAAGCAACAATGACCCCGGCGGAAACCATTTCGGTTTCCGATCCGGACCGCTATACAATCCGGTTCCTGGCCGACGGCCAACTGCAGGCCCGGTTCGACTGCAACCGCGGCGGTGGGAGCTATACGATTTCAGCGGGGAAGCTGTCCTTCGGGCCGATGATGTCCACCCGCATGGCCTGCCTTCCGGACTCGCAGGATGGACCGTTCATGCGGGATTTGCAGCGCGTCACATCCTTTTTCGTTGAGGAGGGCACGCTTTATCTGGAACTGCCCTACGACAGTGGAACGATGCACTTCCGGGAGGCTCCCACATCCAAACAGCCTGACACACCGGTCGGCGACATCCTTAAATTTCGGGGGACCGTTGTACACACAGATGTGGAAGGTGGTTTCTTCGCTATCGAGAGCGATGACGGGCGCGTTTATGATCCTATCAATCTTCCCGACCGTTTTAAAAAACATGGCCTGAAAGTAAACGTGGCCGCCAAATTGCGAAATGACATGGGAAGCATCCACATGGTTGGCGACATCATTGAAATTGTAGAAATCGACGCTGAATAGAAGCGTCTCAAAAACAACAAAGGACTCAATAAATCAAACTAACTTTCGCTTTCCGAATGATTCGCCGCTGTATTTTTTCCCCTTCATGTATGGCCTGGCTATCCCATAGAAAGGAACTCTGCCGGGGGTTGGCATTACGTGCCAATACCTTTAATATACTGAAATTTAATATACTTTCTGGCTATCTTTATCCTCACATTTATGATGCTCGAATCCGTTTGTCAATAAACAGATTCCCGCCCCTATCCATAACTCCAAAAACTTTCCCATCCCAAAAATCCAGCCAACCCGTCATCTGACCCCAAAATCCCAAATTCCATTCCGCATTTCAGTTGAAAACGGTTCTGCAGTTCCGTCTCAATCCACCAGTCCGACCTACACGCTCTCAAAATCAACCCCGAACTGCCTTTGAAATCATGTAAGCTGCAGTGACCATTGACATGTCTCTGTGCCATTATGATTTTGCCTACGATAGCTTGCAACCTGAATGGTCAAGTCATTATGGCGGACCACAGTATATAGGGTCTGACATAATTTTTTTTGGGTGGTTGTTACGTACAGAATAAAGCACCGAGAAAATGGTGTTGTCTCAACAAAGCTGGCAAGTAGAGTGGACTCGTAGGTGTTTGGCTATCTGAATTTTCGGATTGCTCGAAATTCCATGTCCGTTGGAGTAAGTACTTGTTTCATAACAACCTGAAATTTATTTAATCGATTTGGCTACAGGGTTCTATCAAAAGTCAAGGCATACCATCTGTTTGAGGCATAGTTATGATTTAAAAACTTTGCAGATAATTTTTAAAATATAACTCATCTATTTGCTGTCATCCTGGTTTTCAGGTGCGGACTGGCGCGCTGAAAGAATCGGGAAGATGCGAACAACCGGTTGGGCGCCACGGGCTTTGTGCACGACACTGATAAGATTCTCTTCAAAATCTGGCGGTAGAATCTTCTCACTCATTAGAACTATTATAATGCCGGATTCGGGTTCCACACTGTCTCGGCCTTGTGTAATGAGCTCAACCCCCGGCCATTTGTCAATATATCGCTCTACGGCATGCCTCACTGGAGGAGCAAGAGAGTATTGTGTTGGTCGCTTCAGGCCTGCACGTCTTCCTTCGATCATATGGAGCACCAGCGGTGCTATTAATAAGGCTAATAAAAGAAACAACAGCATTGTGGCCCTCCGCACCCAAATCGGCATACCGGAACCATGAAGAGAAATATTCACTTGGAACATTCGGAAAACGATTGCTGCTCCTACTATGATAGCTACAAGGTTGGTGATAAGCAAAATTGTGGCATTGACAGAAATTAATGGGCTTCCATGTGTTAGCGCAATGCCCACAACTGCAAGGGGAGGAACCAGTGCTGCTGCGATCGCAACACCTGCCAGGGTTGTCATCACATTGGATCTTCCAGAAGCATATGCTGCCGTCATACCAGAAAGAAGCGCTATACCAAGGTCCAGCAAATCAGGTTTGCCACGGGCTTCGATTTCGAGCGTTGGTTCGAACCCAGGGTTGAGTAATCCAAAAATGAGTGAAGATGCAAAACCTATCCCAAGACCGATGACGGTAACCATCAAACTCTTTCTGAACATGCTCAAATTCCCTTGAACGAGCGCATATCCAGCGGCAACAAGTGGCCCCATCAATGGTGCAACGAGCATAGCGCCGATAACTACTGCGGTAGAGTCCGCCAGTAATCCTAATGATGCCAAAGAAGTGGATAACACCATCATAATTATGAAGTCTATGTTTGCTTGTGCATTTTGTTCGAGCTGTTGGATTAGATTGAGTCTTTCATCGCGTTCCAAAGCTGGAAAAACTCCACGGATTTTACTTAACTCTATTCTGCCGAAAGACATATTTGTCACCTCCAAATGAATTAAATCCAAACATGTTAAATATTGTCTGCCTTTTCTGATTTGGATAATGATTACGAACCGAATATCACACGGAAATATTTATGCTGTCTCAATAAATTTGGCAAGAATAGCTTGTTTCAATTAACCCCCGATAAACACGGTTAATAGACTGGGGGTTCAAGGGTTTGGACCAAAATTGCGGCCTGTGGCTACCCAGTATAAAATTTTGAATTTATAATATTTTAGTACAGCCGTCCGGTTAATAATCAAACAATTTCAACTGCTTAGACTGGGTAGTGGTCAATACATTGT
>Ga0316575_10000290_pt1 | contig 13933 bp, 12 predicted proteins | sample J5NA_FD_203072 | JGI IMG/M metagenome (GOLD analysis project Ga0316575, IMG submission 203072) | Rhizosphere microbial communities from salt marsh grasses in Alabama, United States - J5-7_050615r2r3 | ecosystem: Host-associated > Plants > Roots > Rhizosphere | place: USA: Alabama | collected...
ATTTGTCGGCAGCCTTCAGCACCTGCGGGAACTGAACCTTGACAACAACGAACTCATGCAGCTTCCGGAATCAATTGTCAATTGTGGCCAGCTTGAAAGCCTGTCGGTAAAAGGTAACAGACTGTGTTACCTTGATGAAGCAACCGCCATCTGGCTTACACAGTTCGACAGTACCTGGCAGACCACCCAGCGATGTCCCTAGCTTCCCGCCCACTTCAGTGTGACGGAAGGCAGATCAGTAGCGACCTGCATCCCAGAGGGCTTCGGGGTGATTATCGTAAAAAAAGCACACTGCAGCAATCAATCCACAGCGTCCTGTGAGTCCTCATCCGAGCGCCCGTGTCGCAAGCTGAAAAAACGTTCTACGAAATGATGCTGATCTGCACTTTCGATTGCCGTTCTGCAGCTTCTGACATGCGCCACCGCCGTAGCGGCATCGACATCCGTCAGGCGCCCGTAAAGGCAGGTCAGCAGCATGCCGGTTCTTCCGATTCCCGCACGGCAGTGAATGCAGACAGGCAGCTCTCCGCGACATGCATCCAGACACATGTCAACAAGGGAAATGAATGAGTCATCAAGAGGAGGGGTACCGAAATCAGGAACGGGAAAATTGACCCAGCGGATTCCGAGTGCTTCACAGATACGTTTCATCGATGCTCCGGGAAATTCAAGGGAAACAATAACCCTGATCCCCTGCGCATACAGAAATTCACAGTCGCTCCAGAGCTGAGCGTCGGATCCGAGCCCTCCGCCCGGTATATCCGCCCCTGCCAGCACATCGGGAATCACCCATGAAAAATTGGTAAACGGCAATGAAAAACTCCTTTGAATACTGCTACACCACTATTTGTGCGCTTTGATGCCGAACTCGAACAGACGGTCCTTACTGTCAAAGCGACCACCATCAGTCGTAAACCGGACGAACGTCGAAACATCGTACTCTCTTTTGACAAAGAGTGCCTCTATCCCGAATTCTTCAGCCCAGTACCCGTTTCCTTTCCCCGACCGTCTGAATCCGAGCATGGATTTCGACGTCGCTTCCACCAGCCCCCCCCTCCATGATGCAAAGCCATACCTGACCGAAGCATCGAACTGATGAAGATAATATGGCCGTGTCAGCGACATGAGATTTATGGGGCTTATGACGTCGAAAAATTCCGAGACATAATATCCCCAGGCACCGCTCCACGAAAAATGCCGCAGCAGATGCCCGCAGGTGTCAAGCAGTACCGTCGAACGCTGCACGGCTCTCCTGTCCGGCGAATTTACCATTATAAAACAACGGTTCCAGTAGACAATCGGCAGCGGTGGCCTCTGGTCGATGTAGTGAAAGCAGCGATGGTCGATCCCGACCGAGGTATGAAATTCCGGACGACGGTATTCGAGAACGGGGTTGACGGCAAAATTCATTGAGTAGGGATGCAGCGCCAGACCGAAGGGCGAATTACCGAGCCCTGCATTGAGTTCTCCACGGCAAAGCAGCACCACCGTTCGGTTGTAGTCAAACAGTGAGAGATCAATCGCCAGATTGGCTTCATACAGATAGCGCTGTTTGAATTCTTCCGTCGTACGGTTGAAGTACCTTTTAATTTCTCCGTCGAACTGAGCTTCGGTCAGCCCCTTCACCGATGACAATACGTCGAGCGGCTTTACCGCAGCATGAACCGAAAGCGTAAACAGGACCATCACCGACAGAATCGCAACAGTTCGCATACAACTCCAGGGATACGGATGGAATCCGGTTGACAAAGCAATCAAACGCAGCAAGGCGTTCCTGATGTACCGGGTGAAGACCGGAACCAGCCGAACCTCGGTGACTGCATGGATTTATTCAAAAATAATTCAGCGGAAGAGAGGTATACATTTTAATCCTGTGTTCCGCCGGCAGAAGTGGTACAGACAGGGTTACACTCAAGTATCCGGAATTCAGGAGTCAGAATCCAGAATAGCCTGTGCAGTTAATCAAACTTTTATATTCCGGCATCCACTTCCCTATTTAAATGCAGAATAATTACTAAACCTGCATTGTCATTATCCATTCTACCATGAGAGTGTCACGAGATATTGAAAAAGCAGCGGCAATTGAATATTTTAAAGGCCTGTTAAATAAAATCACTTTTCCATACGTATTGATTTTCCATGAAACTACTACTGTTTTGTTCGATACCGTTCATCACGGCACTGATCGGCTGGCTGACCAATTACATCGCGGTAAAAATGATCTTCAGGCCACGCCGCGAAATCCGTATGGCAGGCATTAGGATACAGGGCCTCATGCCCAAGCGCAAACATGATCTTGCGGTAAAAATCGCCGAAACGATCGAAAAGGAACTCATATCACATAAGGATATACGCGACATCCTGCAGACCGAGGACTTTCATCTTCATACGGGAAATCTCATCAGGACAAAAATCGATACCTTCATCAATGAAAAAATCGCGGGAAATTCCCTGATTGCCATGTTCGTCACACCGGAAATTACCGAACGTTTCTCCGACATGATCATGGAAGAACTTCAGAAAGAAATTCCGGGGCTTATCGACTCGCTCTTCGAGTCGGTCGAAAAGAAAATCGATTTCAAGAAAATCATCCGTGAAAAAATTGACGGATTCGACCTTGCCAGACTTGAAACCATCATTTACGCAATTGCCGCCAAGGAACTAAAGGCAATCGAACTTTTCGGCGGTGTTCTCGGATTTGCCGTAGGCTGTATCCAGCTGATCATCGTTGTCCTCGGAAACAGATATGTATACTAACCGCACCTGTATAGCACGATTTCTGACCATGCTCCTCCTGTTCCCGGCATGCACGTTGACGGCTGCAACACTCACCACCTCCATCACCACCACGAAATTCACCGTCGGCGATAAGATACGATTCACCGCTTCGCTCATCGTACCTAAAGGCAGTACGGTGACGCCACCGGCAACAGAGTCGGATTTCGGGCAGATAGCGGTGAAAGAGTGGAATCTGCACAAAACCGAACGCCAGACCACCGACAGCCTTCTCTACGACTATCTCATCACTACCTATACTCCGGAACCATGCACCATTCCCGCACTCCCGTTCTATATAGGGGAAAACGGGACCACCGACACACTGCATACCGATCCTGTCGCGCTCACCATCACCTCGGTACTGCAGGGTGATACGGTCGATCTGATGGGATTCCGGAATCCGCTTTCAGCCGGCAATGCCCCGAAATGGTGGCTGTGGCTTCTCATCATCGTCGGCGGCATTGCGGCGATTACCGCTGCAACACTATTTCTTGTCAAACACTTCCGAAAACCGTCGCCGCCACTGCCGCCGGTACCGCCTTACGAGGAGGCGATTGATGCCCTCAATGAGCTCGGCGTTAAAAAGTACCTGCAACGCGGACTTGTCCGGGAATATGTGTTTGAACTGTCCGATATTTTCAAGCGGTATATCGGCAGACGGTTCGAATGCAATGCAATGGATTTTACCACTGCGGAGATGATTGCATGGAGCGGTGCCGAACGGCTTTCGAAAAAGCTTCGCGGTATCATCGACTGGTTCTTCAGTACCACCGACCCGATAAAATTCGCACGTGTTGTTCCTGACACGACAACAGTTGAACGTTTTGATCATGACGTTCGTGATTTTCTTGAAGAAACCCGACCGGTTACTCAGCAGGAAGCGCCTGCGGAATCTGTCGGAACTGAAGAAACGTCATCACCGAAGGAGAATGGCTGATGCGGTTACATGATCCATGGATGCTCCTTCTGCTGGTACTCTGGGTTCCGATGATCCTTGTTTACATTCTTCGTGAACAGAAATCACGGCCGGCCATACGTTTTTCAGACATCACGACATTAAAACGAATACCGCCTTCGCTCTTCGTCCGCCTGCGCCACCTCCTGCTCGTAATGCGTATAGCAGGGTTCGGCCTTCTGGTAATCGCCATGGCACGACCGCAGATGGGACACACCGACCAGGAAGTTTCGACCGAAGGCGTCGACATCATGCTGGTTCTTGACATCAGCTACAGTATGCGTGCACTCGATTTTCAGCCCGACAACCGGCTTGAAGTAGCAAAAAACACCATACGCGACTTCATCAACAAACGCAGCTCCGACCGTATCGGACTTGTCGTATTCGCAGCGCGCAGTTTCACCAAGTGCCCGCTGACCCTTGACTATAAGGTTCTGGAGGAGTTGCTCGCCGACGTGACGTTCACCGATTTCAGTACCCAGACTGCAATCGGAACGGCAATCGCCACCGCTGCCAACCGCCTGCGCGGTTCCACGGCAAAAAGCAAGGTGATCATCCTGCTTACCGACGGATCCAACAATGCCGGCGATATTCCTCCGCTCACCGCCGCAAAAGCGGCCGGTGAACTCGGTATCAAGATCCATACGATCGGTGTGGGCAAGGAGGGAAAGGTACCCATGCCCTACACGGTGCAGGACCCGTTTACCGGTGAAACACATCAGCAGGTACAGATGGAGGAATCGGATCTCGACGAAAACACGCTCAAACAGATCGCCGATGCCACCGGAGGCACCTTCTTCAGGGCGCACAGTGCAGAAAAGCTGGCACAGATCTACGATAAAATTGACAAAATGGAAAAAACGGAAATCAAGACAAAAACATACACTACCTATGACGAACGTTTCTATCCGTGGCTCTGGGCCGGATTTCTGCTCATCATGCTCGAAATGGTGCTGCAGCATACCCGTTTCAGAAGGATACCGTAATCAGGAGCACGCATGCGATTTGGCAATCCCGAATACTTCTTTTTCTGGCTGCTTCTGCCGGTAATCATCGGCTTTTTCATCTGGGCATACCAGCGTCGCCGTGCGGCACTCAAGCGGTTCGCATCACTCGACCTCATCGGAAAACTCACCCCCTCGTCGGGACTCTCGCGACAGGTGGTCAAATGGTCACTGTTCTGCCTGTTCTTCTTTTTTCTGGTGCTCGCCCTGGTACGTCCACGGTTCGGCGCTAAGCTTGAGATGGTAGAGCGTAAAGGTATCGACCTCATCGTGGCACTTGACATATCACAGAGCATGCTTGCCGAGGACATCGTCCCGAACCGCATCGACCTGGCAAAACATGAAATCGCCAAACTGATCGATATGCTGCAGGGAGACCGCATCGGCCTCGTTGTATTTGCAGGTGAGAGCTTCGTGCAGTGTCCGCTCACCCTCGACTACGGCGCGGCAAAGATGTTTCTCGACGCAGTCTCCACCGGATGGGTCGAACGGCAGGGAACAGCGCTTGCCGATGCCATCGACAAATCAAGCGAGGCATTCCGCACCCAGAAGCGCAAACACAAGGTGCTGCTGATCATCAGTGACGGCGAAGACCAGGAGGGCGACGCCGTCGCTGCGGCAAAACGTGCCGCCGATGAAGGTATCATCATTTACACGATCGGCGTCGGATCCGAGCGGGGAGTACCCATTCCCGTTCGGCGAAGCAATGACAATGTTGTTTACAAAAAAGACCGTCATGGAAACCTCGTGATGACGAAGCTCAACCCGGTCATGCTCGAAAAAATAGCAATTGAGGGAAAAGGCTCCTATTTTCATGCCGGGAGCAACCTGGAACTTTCCCGGATCATCACCGATATCGCCTCGATGGAAAAGAAGGACCTCGGTACCAGTAAAATCACGACGTATGAAGAACGGTATCAGTTTCCGCTTGCCATTGCCCTGCTTCTGTTCCTCGTGGAATTTTTCATTCCCGAACGGATCCGCAGAAAACTTGTCTGGAAAGGACGGTTTGAATGAGACGCCGCACCATAACCGTTTTCATCATGGTGCTGTTTGTTGCAGTACGATTTGCGGCAGTTACCGCCGATGAGGTCTATTCAAAAACCGAAGCGGCGAACCGTCTTTACAAACAGGGTAAATTCGCCGAGGCACTGAAACTGTATGAAGATGCACTGCTGCTCTCTCCGCAGGACGACAAACTGAAGATCAACCGCGGTCTGGCACTCTTCGGTACGGGAGATGTTGCGGGAGCCGAAAAAAGCATGGAAGGCGCACTCTCCGAAAAAGACAGGAACACACTCGCCACCGCGCATTACAACCTGGGCAACATTCTTTACCGTAAAGGTGAAGCGATGATGCAGAAAGGAGATCAGCAGGCGAAAGAAGCGTTTACCAAGGCACGTGACCAGTATATCCAGTCGCTCGATATCGATCCGACCGCAATTGACGCCAAGTGGAACCTGCAGCTTACCCATGCCCGTCTCAAACAGCTCGAACAGCAACAGCAGCAGCAAGATAAGAACAAGTCGGGCAAAAAACAGCCGCCGCCGAGCGAAAAGGCGAAAAAGGTGAAGGCTGAAGCGGACCGGCTTGTAAAGGAGGGTGCGTATAAAAAGGCACTGACGCTCATGACAAAACTGCTGCAGAGCGATTCGACGGCGGTTTCCTACGGATCATACACGAAGAGGCTCAATGATGTCGCTACTTCGCAATAGTATCATGCTCATGTTCATCGCGGGTAGTTCGCTGCAGGCATATCAGTCTGCAAAGGAGTACTTCGACGGTGCTGCACAAACCTATATTCTTGATGGAAATGCCCGAAAGGCAAAGCAGATTGTCGAAGAGGGACTCGCCGCCTTTCCGAATGATCCGGCACTTGCAAAGCTTGCAGCCAAAATCAAGGAAGAAGAGCAAAAGCAGCAGCAGCAACAAAACCAGGATCAAAACAAGAATCAGGACCAGAATAATAAAGATAAAAACGACAAAAACAATCAACAGAACAAAAACAACCAGGATCAGCAGAAGCAGAACAACGATAAGCAGGATCAGGACAAACAGGATCAGAAAAAGCAGGACGAAAATAAAAAAGACGATCAGCAGCAGAAACAGGATCAGAACGATAAACAGAAAAAAGATTCCACCGACAACAAACAGCAGCCTCAGGATCAGCGGCAGGGTGCACAGGGTGGCGATCAACAGCAAATGCAGAAACCGAGTGAAGAAGAGATGAAAAAGGCAGAAGCACGGCGAATTATCGAACTGTATGCGGACGACGCAGACTCACTTAACAAGCCGATCCGCAAGGCAGTCGGTAAACAGCATCAGCCGGAAAAGGACTGGTAGGTAACAATGGCATATACCGATCCGGGTTTCAGACCATTCGAATGCACCTCGGCGGAGGGCCTTACGATCCGCGGATCGCTGCATCACCTGCCCGGCACCCCGCTTGTGCTCTTTTTTCACGGTTTCACCGGACACCGCATGGGCCCCGGATACCTTTTTGTCAAGTTGTCACGCGCACTAGCCGATGCCGGATTTTCGTCGCTTCGGTTCGACTTCACCGGATCGGGTGAGAGCGAAGGTGCATTCAGCAACATGAACACTGCGACCATGATGCAGGACGTATCATCAGTGATCAGTGCCGTCCGCGAAACTGTCGGGGAACAGCCGCTTGTCTTCTGCGGACACAGCTTCGGCGGGATGATCGCGGCACGCTGTGCCGGAATATATGATGTACCCGGCCTGATTCTCATTGCTCCGGTGGGAAATCCGACAGGGTTGATTCGTCGACGAAAGGCCCTGCTGGATGCCGGACCGAATCCTTCCGGCTATTATGAAAACGGCCCCCACGAAATGAGTATTTCATTTCTTGACAGTCTTAAGGGTTTCGATCCGGTTACCGAATGCATGGCACATTTCAGGGGAAGCCTGCTGCTGTTTCAGGGAGACCGCGATCCTTCCATTGCTATCGATGAATCACGACGATATGTTGATGCGGCACGCGAAGCATCGTTACCGGTCGGGTACCATCTTATCGAAGGAAGCGACCACAATTTCTCGCGTGTCTCCGATGTCGCCACGGTTATCACCACCGTCACCACCTGGATCAAGGAGCTTTTCGGTGTTTAAGTATGCGTTGTCACTGCTGTTTACCGCACTGCTGTGGCTGGGAGTCGATGCCGCCGATCAGATTCAGTTCTCCGCGACGACCGAGCGTACAAAAGTCGCCATGGGCGAAGAAGTTCTGGTAGTCGCAACACTCCTTACGCCTGGCCAGCTGTCAAATCTGTACATTCCGCAAATTCCTCCCGATGACGCCTACACGGTGATAAAAACAGACAGCAGACAGCAATCTTCGATAGAAATCATCAACGGACATCGATCACGAACCATTACCACACAGTTCTATTACTCACTTGCACCGCGCAAAACAGGAACATTCACCTTTCCGTCCATTTCGCTTACGATAAGCGGACAGACATACACGACCAATCCGATCACCTTCACGGTCACCAGTGAAGCAGTTGTCAATCCCGACGTACGGGTGATCCTGTCGCTTTCCAGGAAAGAACTCTACCCCGGAGAACAGGCGCTCCTCACCTTCAAGGTTGCACAACGGACACAGGCGCGTAACCAATCGGATGTAACCAAGGGATTCAATGATATCGTCGGAAGGATCGACCGGGCATTCGGGGGTAATTTCGCCCTTACCCGGCTTTTCACCAATCAGGTAACCAGCGGATCGGAACGGATTGACGGCGAAATGTACAATGTCTACTCGCTGCGCTATCTGCTCTTTCCACTTTCGACCGGTACCTATACCATCGATGCCATTCCTTACGACTATAATGAACTGCGCCGCAGTAACCGGCGTCGCTCGATGGATCCCTTTGATGATTTCTTCGGTGGTGATTTCTTCGGCGGCGGTATGCAGGCTGTCGGAAAAACAGCTCTTACAGCACCTCTCACGATCACCGTCAAACAACTGCCGCCCCCGCCGCCCGGATTCAGCGGCGCAGTAGGCTCCTTTTCGATTGCCGCCTCGGCATCCCCGCTTACCGTTCCGGCCGGCGAATCGGTCACCCTGAAGATAGCATTCAAGGGTTCAACCCGTCCCGGCAGCATGAGCGATGTTACCGTTGCCAAAGGCGATGCCTACGAACTCTTTACTCCCGAAAAACAGATGTCGGTCGATACCACCGATGCGGGAATCATCACCAGGAAAACCTACAAGTACCTGCTTATTCCCCGTAAAGAAGGTGACGTCACCCTTCCGCCGGTCACGTTCTCGTATTTCGACCCGGCGGCAGGCGAATACAAGACAGCGTCATCCGATCCGATTACCCTCACCGTTACCAAAGGAAGCGGCGTACCACAGGAACAGACGCGCTATCTCACGCAGGAAGAGATCCGGGAGGTAGGTACCGATATCCGGTACATCAAAACCGATGTCTCGCTTAAGCCGCAAACACGATATGCATATCGTGAACCGGTATTTTTTCTGCTCTTTCCGGTGCCCTTCATCATTGTGCTGCTGTCGCTGCTCTACCGGTTTCAATCGGAGCGTCGCGACCGCACGATGGCGAAAAATATCCGCAACAAGGCGCTCGCAACGGCACTGCGTCAGCTTGCGCAGCTCAGGAAGCAGTCCTCAACCGTCAAGTCTGCCGACCTTCCCGGAAAAATGGCTGCCGCCATCGAAACCTATATTTCACAGAAGTTCGGTCTCGCCGCGACCGGGCGGACTCTTGACGAGCTCAAGGAAGAACTCTCGCGTTCGACGGCCGATGCGGCAACGGTCAACGACCTTGCGGCATTCATCGAAAAGATAGACCTGTTCCGTTTCGGCGGGGCAACCCTTGACACGGCATCGGGTGTCGCGCTCATTGCAGAGGCGGAGCGGTTCCTTACCGGACTTGAAAAAAGTGCAAAAAAGGAGAAAAACATCGTGAATACCGGTGCCGTCGTTGTTCTGCTGGCCCTTGCCGGTGCCACCATGCTGCAGGGCGCGCCGGTCGAGCACTGGTTTGACAAGGGAAACCGTTTTTACGCCGACGGCAATTTTGACAGTGCGGCGGTCATGTATGAAGACATCATCAGTGCAGGGACTGAAAACAGTGCCGTTTATTTCAATTACGGCAATGCGCTTTTCAGGCTTCACAAGCTCGGTCCCGCACGGCAGGCATATGAACGGGCTGCGCTCCTCGACCCGACCGACGCCGACATCACTGCAAATATCAAGTTCATCGCCTCGAACATCGTCGACCGCGTTCCCGAGCCGCAGCGCACCTTCATCGATGCGGCAGCCTGGAAACTTCACACGCTCTTTCCGCTGCGTACCCAGCTCTGGATCGCATTCTTTCTCCTGCTGATCATTTCCCTTGCGATATCGTTCTCGCTCTTCTCGTCGCGCAATGTCCGTCTTTGGCTGATCTACTTCTCGGTACTCACGGGACTTCTCTTCTGCGGTGTGGCAAGCTCGGTTGTCTATAAGATTTATACGACCGAAAAGGTGGCATACGCCATTGTGCTGAGCCCTGCGGTGGAGGCGAAAAATGAACCCAAGGGCTCCACCGTCATTTTTACCGCGCACGAAGGCACCAAATTCCGCATCAGGAAAATTGTTGACAAGTGGGCACTCGTGAGCCTGCCGAACGGCATGAGCGGCTGGGTGGAGATGAAGGCTGTCGGGAAGATATAGCGGAAAAAACATTTCACCGGTCAATGTCCTTTATCCGTTGTCCTTGCGCCCCCTCCGTGGTTTCCTCCGCAGGAGGGAACCAAACAAGTAATGACTGGAAGGGTAACAATGAAAATGAATCGTCGGATACCAGGGACCATTGCAATCGTTCTGTCTGCGGCAATTACTCTTAGTGCACAGATCAAGGTTGCGTGTATCGGCAACAGTATAACCTACGGTTACGGACTGAGTTCCCCGAATACCCAGAGCTATCCGGCAAAACTTCAGAACTTGCTGGGTGTAACGAAATACACCGTGCAGAATGACGGCGTCAGTGCTACTACTCTTCTGAAAAACGGAAATAATCCCTACTGGAAAAATGGCAAACTCCCGGATGTCTTCGCATTCAAACCGGATATCATCACCATAAAGTTAGGTACCAACGACACCAAACCGCAGAATTGGGACACGCATAATCAGGAATTCGAGAGGGATTATCTGGCACTGGTCGATACACTCGCAGCCATGGATTCCAAACCGGAAATCTTCGCCGTACTGCCGGTTCCGGTATTCAACAACCCGACCGGAGCCTCGTGGGGAATTCGCGACAGCATCATCAGGAAAGTGATTCCCATCATCAGGCAGGTCGCAGCCGAGCGAAACCTGACCGTGATTGACGCAAATACCCCGCTGCTTGCATTTCCACAGTATTTTTCCGTCGACGGCGTTCATCCGAATGCCGCGGGCGAAGACACCATTGCGCATGTGATTTACCGGAGCATACTCTCTACATCGGCTATACCACTCCACGCTGATGCACCCCGACGAAACGCTGTACCATCAGAACAACTATTTCCGGTATTTAACGGATGCAACATGGCCGCACTATTCAACCGGATCGAACCCGGACACCGTTACCTTCTGCGTGTTGTCACCACCAATGGTGCGTTGGTAAGTAAGACCGCCTTTGACGCGACACCGGACTACCAGGTGTCAATAAGAAGAATGCTTGCACACACGCCCGCCGTTCGATGGGTCAGCGTGAAGACGGTGTCTGGTCGGTGAGCTGCATTTCGTCTGTTATGGGCTTACATTGCATGAACCGGAAAAGCGGTCAGCAGTTTTACCGTCGTCTCGGGTAAAGTATTCCTGTTGAAGTCTTTGGGGCAACAGATTTATATCTCCACAATTGCCCATTATGGGTAAAGTAGAATTCAAGCGGATCACTTGATACAATCCTGAGATTTTGGGCGTTTTCAATATTTGTTTGAAAAGCGAAATCATCATAATAAAGGTTGTTCCACGAGTATCCACCATCATCTGACACCGCGAATTTGTCGGCAATGCTTCCGGTATGACTGCATGTTGCCAACAGAATGTCCGGATTTTTATCAAAATACGTCATAATTTCAACACTGCAGCCATAATTGACATAGATTTCCTTAAATGTTTTCCCATTATCTGTCGATGACAACAGTGGCCAATCATCGTTGGCCATATACTTTTGGGCAAGGACAGCCACCTTATCCGTAACTGTCAACAGGTATATCTGGTTTTCCCGATTTCCAGTATGATCTGACAATACATTCCAGGTCTTTCCGCCATCAACGCTCATTCGCGATGCAAAAAACCTGTCACTATAGTACAAGAGATCCGGATCATACTGATTTATATAGAGCCGTGTCGATACTGACGGGTGAGTGCCGAGCGTATCCCATGTTTCGCCTAAATTTGTCGAAATAAACACTGTGGTTGTCACCTCTGCCTGGTCGCCTTGGATTCCATCCATGAATAATGTTGTTCGGTTTTTGGGGTGAAACACGAAATGCGGTAAAGCATAGGTAACAGGTATCTCCCGCTCTACCCAGCTTGAACCACCATCAACGGATATCAGCAGAGAATAGTACTTTTCATGACCAGAACTATCTATGACTGCAACCATCCTAACTTCAGGATATGCAGAATGTATTTTTATTGTGTAAAGTTTTTTATTAAAATTCAACTGCACAGGAAGACTTTTTTTTGTCCAGGATACATTGCCGGTATCAATTATGATTAACCCCTGAGAATCTGCTGCGCACCATAAATTACCGGTTACAGGATCAACGGCAATTTCTCCACCGCAAAGTGGTATCTTTTCCCATTCAATAATAAGGGGGATCTCCTGTACTGCAACTACACTGTCTTCCAATGGTTCATGAACAGATACCTCTATTACGGTGGTACCGATATTTGTAATATCTAAGGTACTCGAATCTTTAAAAAAAGCAAGTCCTGTATCTCTAATTCGCGCAGTAGTCCTGAAAACTTTTCCATCAAATACCACTTTCAATAAAAAGGGAGAACTGGCGCCGGCAGTTGCATGAACCATACTTGTTTTTTTACCATTAACAGTTACACTGAAATCTTCAACACCAACCGGACAGGAATCGGTTACCATGCTGTCAGCCGAGTAATAGATGGTGCAGTAAATCCAGACAATGCCTTGCCGGACAGCTTCGCAGTTACCCATTGAATCAACGTTTACGATTGTTGAATCTTCCGAACTAAAAAAGGCATTCACCGCATTATTAAAAAATGAAGTGTCTTCAATTACAGAAAACCGTTCTCCGACATAAGCATACCAAGATGCAACAAGTGCCGCTTCTGCACGATAATTGTTTCCCTTCTCCTGCACTTCTGGCGAATATAGTTCACATACTTCTGTACATGACATCAGGTACAAAAACGCACCCAGCGCAGCTGTTCTGATTATTTTGTTAATTAACATTTTTTCACACCACTTGCTTTTGTTATTTTGTCGATGAAGCGACATTTCATACCTTTGCATCCTGATGGCACCCCCATAAAATGTTTTTAATTGATAACCCGGCAAGGCGGAAATCCGCTTCACAAAGTAGTCCAACTAGATCACGAAGTGATGCATCATCCAGTTTCGCAATATCTCCCCTGTAATCTCTAACAAATTATGCATATTACATTTCCACCGATTTAATTGTAAATTCAACTTCAAACAGATTTTTTAAGGCTATTATCACAACGAAGCTGACTTGTACAGTTCCAGTTAAATTTAAAGTATCCAAAAAATAATAACTTACTCTATAGGTTTGCAGTCTGATCAAGTTAAATAAAATTCAACTCCTGATAGTAGCCAAGCAATAGATATTAAAAAGTTTATAAAAAAGTGTTGTACTCAACACACATAAATACCTGTCTAAGGTTTAACCCAATTTTATATTTAACTTTTTACAATAGCGTCTCTGAGGTCCCATGACCATTATAATGTTCATCTTTTTTCTCTGCATGTCGATCACGTTTGCCGTGTTGTCGATTGTAATGAAACACCGGGGAGTTTCAACGATCACCTGTATATGCCTGGTGCTGACCTTTCTTACCCCGCAGTCGAACCGGATCGGGAAATGGCTGACCGGAGGGGAAAAAAGCAGCATCGAGACCGGATTGAAAGAGATACGGCAGCATCAGGATGAATTGCACAAACAGGTGGAAGAGCTGAAG
>Ga0316575_10000291_pt1 | contig 13928 bp, 12 predicted proteins | sample J5NA_FD_203072 | JGI IMG/M metagenome (GOLD analysis project Ga0316575, IMG submission 203072) | Rhizosphere microbial communities from salt marsh grasses in Alabama, United States - J5-7_050615r2r3 | ecosystem: Host-associated > Plants > Roots > Rhizosphere | place: USA: Alabama | collected...
CGGGGCGGGCAGTTGCGGCGCTTTCATCGAAAACTCGCCGTGCAGCTCAAGTTGCAGCGGTATGCGCAGAAAATCTGCCTCGCTGTCGCCGCCGACTTTCTCGATCAAACGCAGGGTATCGCGGTAACATCCAAGCAACAGGTGCTGGCCGTTGTCGAGTTGCGTATCGTTGTATGACAGGCCGCGCGCGCGTCCGCCGAGCTGCCGTGCACTTTCGAATACGGTGACCGGGATTCCGCGACCTGCCAGTTCGACCGCGGCTGCCATGCCCGCGTAACCACCGCCGATGATCGCGGAATTCAAGCTGTTCTGCTCACGGTGATCTCCCGGCCCGCAGCCACGGCTCAGATTTCCAGCATCGCCTTGCGCAGCGCATCGGTCTTCTCCGGCTGGTCGAGAGCTGCGCCGCTGATCCAGAACACGTCCTCGACGCGGCTGCCCAGTGTATTGATCTTGGCACGGTGCAGGTGAATATTGAACTTGTCCAGAATCAGCGCGATGCGCGCCAGCAGTCCGGGGCGGTCGCCGGCAACCAGCGTAAGGATCATCATGCCCTTGTTGTCCGGCCTGATCCCGACCTCGGTGGCGAGCGGAAAATGCTTCAACTGGCGGCTGACCCTGCCAGGTGTAGCCGGCGATACCGGTTTGTTCTGTTCGATCTGCTGCGCCAATTCGAATTCGATGTAATTCATGATGTCGCGATAGGCCGTATTGGTGCGCGTGGCCTCCATGACCTGGAAGCTGTTCACCGCATAGCCATGCAGGGTGGTATGAATCTTGGCTTCGACGATGGTGAAGCTCATCCGCGCAAAGAAATCGCAGATGCGCGCGAACAGTCCTTGCCGGTCCGTGCAGTAAACCATTACCTGCAATCCCTCGCCGACACGGCTGAGCCGCGCCTTGACCACAGGTTCGGGTGTGTTCACCTTGTGGGCGAGCAAGCGGGTGTGCCACGAGATTTCCTGCGCTTCGTGATCGAGGAAATAGCTGTCGTCAAACTGTGCCCAGAGCAGCTTGTAGGATTCCGGTGCCATCGCATACAGGTTCAGCGTGGTCGCAGCCTGAGTCCGGATATTGTCCAGGAGATTGGTGATTTTTCCGTCTTTCAGGTAGCGCCGCGTCGCGCGGTACAGGTCTTCGATCAGCTTGGCTTTCCATGCATTCCAGACTTTCGGGCTGGTCCCGCGCACATCCGCGACCGTCAGCAGATACAGCGCGACCAGATAGCGCTCGTTCTTGATCTTTGCGGCAAAATTCGCGATCACTTCGGGGTCGGACAGATCCTGCTTCTGCGCAGTCGCGGAAAAAGTCAGGTGATGCTCGACCAGCCATACCACCAGTTCCGTGTCATCGCGGCTGAGCAGGTGCTGCTTGCAGAAAGCCCTGGCGTCTTTCTTGCCGAGTTGGGAATGGTCCCCGCCGCGTCCTTTCGCGATGTCGTGAAACAGCCCGGCGACATACAACACCTCGGGGCGGGCAAATTCGCCGATCAGCCTGCTGCAGTGCGAATACTCGTGCGAGAATTCCGGCAAAGCAAAACGGCGCAGGTTGCGCACCACCATCAGGATGTGTTCGTCAACCGTGTAGACGTGAAACAGATCGTGCTGCATCTGTCCGACGACGCGCCCGAACGCGGGGATATAGCGTCCGAGTATGCCGTACTGGTTCATCCTCCGCAGCGTGTGCAGCACACCCTGGGGCTGGCGCAGTATCTCCATGAAATGTTCCCGGTTTACCGGGTTGCGGCGGAATGCCGCATCGATCTTGTGTTGTGCGCGCCACAGCGCACGCAGCGTCTTTGCGCTGAAGTCGGTCAGTTCCGGATTTTTCTGCATCAGCTGGAACAGTTCGAAAATTGCTTCAGGCGTATGTTCAAACAACTGCTCGTCGCGGATATCCAGCAGCGTGCCGATCACCCGGAACCGTTCGTTGAGCGCATGCTGAGGCGGCATTTCGGGGAACAGGTAGTCATGCAGGTTTTGCAGCAGGATGGTGTTGAACTGGCGCACCGCGAGCCGGGTCTTGTAGTAGCGCTGCATCAGGTGCTCGCTGGCGCGGCGATTCGCCGACGCGTTGATTCCCATCTGCTGGGCAAGCGGAGTCTGAAATTCGAATATCAGCCGGTCCTCGCGGCGCTTGGCAAGATAGTGCAGGCGTATCCGCAGCGTTTGCAGCAGGTTGTCGTGGCGGGCGATCTGGCGCGCCTCGGAAACGCTGATCAGTCCGGCCCTGGCGAGATCGCTCCAGCGTGTGCCCAGTCCGGCCGCACGGCTGATCCAGGTGATGGTCTGCAAGTCGCGCAGGCCGCCTGGGCTTTCCTTCAGGTTGGGCTCGAGGTTGTAATCAGTATCGGCAATGCGTGCATGCCGTTGCCGCTGTTCATGCTGCTTGGCGAGAAAAAATTCGCGCGGTTCCAGATATTGATGCAGCAAATTTTTCAATTCCGAAAACAGTCTTGCATCGCCCGTGATCAAACGCGCCTCGAGCAGATTGGTCTGCACGGTGATGTCGGCCGACTCGCCCAGGCATTGCGGGACGGTGCGTATGCTGTGGCCGACCTCCAGGCCGATGTCCCACAGCATATGGACCAGTTGATGCAGTTTTTGCTGCAACGCCTCGTCCGGCTTGTCGGCTTTCAACAGGATCAGCAAATCGATGTCCGACTTTGGATACAGCTCTCCACGTCCGTAGCCGCCGACCGCGATCAGCGCAATATGATCCGGCATCGACAACAGCTGCCAGACCTGGTGCAGGTAGCGGTCGATCAGCCGGCTGTGCGCGCTGAGCAACCGCGCCGCGTTGTGATTTTGCGCGAAGCTTTGTTCGAGGGCCAGCCGGTCATTGCTTAACGACTCACGCAGCGCAGCTATATTATCAGGGAGGGGGAGGGGTGCCATCTGAAACGGTCAATACTTCAAATCCGGTATCGGTCACGAGTATCGTGTGCTCGTATTGCGCCGACAGGCTGTGATCCTTGGTGACCACGGTCCATCCGTCGCCCAGTTGCTTGATATCCGGCTTGCCGGCATTGATCATCGGCTCGATCGTGAAGGTCATTCCGGCCTCGAGTTTCATTCCGGTATTCGGGCGGCCGTAATGCAGTACCTGAGGTTCTTCGTGGAAGCGCTGCCCGATGCCGTGTCCGCAGAATTCGCGCACCACGCCGTAACCCAGCGGTTCGACAAAGCTCTGGATTGCATGGCCGATGTCGCCCAGACAGGCGCCCGGTCTGACAGCCCTGATGCCGCGCCACATTGCCTGCCAGGTGACCTCGCACAGGCGCCGCGCCTGGATGGACGGTTCTCCGACAAAGAACATGCGGCTGCTGTCGCCGTGATAACCGTCCTTGATCACGGTAATGTCCAGGTTGACGATGTCGCCGTTCTTGAGCGCCTTGTCGCCGGGAATGCCGTGGCACACCTGGTGATTGATCGAGCTGCAAATCGATTTCGGATATGGCGTATGTCCGCCCGGCGCATAGTTGAGAGGCGCGGGAATGGCCTGCTGTACATCGACGATCAGGTCGTGACAGAGCTTGTCCAGTTCGTTTGTGGTCACGCCCGCCTTGACGTACGGGGTGATGTAATCGAGCACCTCGCTGGTCAACCGGCCGGCGACGCGCATTTTTCGGATTTCTTCCGGGGTCTTGATGGATACTGACATTACTGATTAACGATAGGCAGAGACGCGAGAATATCACGTGAGCTGAATTGTTGACAATTGAGTTTGGGAATTAAGGGCAGTGCCGGCCACATCGGCCGGCCTACTGATAGCGCAGCGCCTCGATCGGATCGAGTAGCGCAGCCTTGCGAGCCGGATAGAATCCGAAGAAGATTCCGACCGCTGCGGCAACACTGAACGCAACGAGGACCGAACTGCCCGAGATGATCACCGTGGTCCCGGTCAGCGAGTCGGTCAGCAGCGCGGCACCGATTCCGAGCAGCAGTCCGATGAAGCATCCCACCACCGAAATGATAATCGCTTCCAGCAGGAACTGCTGCAGGATATCGCGCTCGCGCGCGCCGATCGCCATGCGTATCCCGATTTCGCGGGTGCGCTCGGTGACCGACACCAGCATGATGTTCATTATGCCGATGCCGCCGACCAGTAGTGACACGGATGCAATCGCGCCGAGCAGCAGCGACATCACCCGCGTGCTTTCTGCGGCTGAATCAGCAGCCGCGGTGAGGTTGCGCAGGTAGAAATCATTGTCCATGCCCTCGCGCAACCGGTGGCGCTGGCGCAGCAGCGCCACCATGGATTTTTGCACTTCGGGCATGATTTCCTGGCTGGAGGTCTGAACCATCATCATGCGCACCGAGCCGGGAAACTGCGAGCCGAAAACCTGTCGCTGCGCGGTGGTAATCGGAATGATGATGGAGTCGTCCTGGTCCCGCCCGTCCATCCCCTGGCCCTTGAGTGCCAGCGTGCCGAGAACCACAAACGGACTTTGCCGTATGCGGAAGGTCTTGCCGACCGGGTCTTCATCGCCGAACAGATTCTGTGCGGCCGTTTGCCCGATCAGCGCAACACGCGTGCCCGAGCGCACATCCGAGTTTGTGAATGCTTCGCCGGAAGCGATCGGCCAGGAGCGGGCTTCAAGATAGCCCGGCGTGGTGCCGATCACCGAGGTGTTCCAGTTGTTCGGCCCGTAAACGACCTGCGCGGTGCCTGGTTGTATCGGTGCGACTGCCTGCACGCCGGGCAGTTCGGCAATCGCATCCGCGTCGCCGACATTCAATGTATATCCGCCGCCCCCGCCGGAACGCACGCCGCCGGACGAAGTGCTTCCGGAAATCAGGATGAACAGGTTGCTGCCCATGCCGGCGATGGTCTGCTTTATCGCATATTGGGCACCTTGACCGATCGCCATCATCAGCACCACTGCACCGACGCCGATCACCATGCCGAGCATGGTCAGGAATGTACGCAGACGGTTTGCCCCCATTGCGCGCCAGGCTTCGCCGAGCATCGCAAAGAATCCGGACTTCCTGTCGGTTGCGCCGCTCATGCGGTAGCTCTTTCCATGACTTTGTCGCTGACGACGTGGCCGTCGTGGAAACGCACCTGGCGCCTGGCATGGCGTGCGATGTCCTCCTCGTGGGTGACCAGCACAATGGTGATCCCTTCCTGGTTGAGTTTGTCGAACAATGCCATGATTTCTTCGCTGGTATGGCTGTCCAGGTTGCCGGTCGGTTCATCGGCAAGGATCAGGCGTGGATGGTTGACCAGCGCTCGCGCGATCGCGACGCGCTGTTGCTGGCCGCCGGAAATCTGGTTGGGCAGCGATGCGGCCTTGTCTGCGAGCCCGACCTTGGCAAGTTGTTCATGCGCGCGTTGCCGGCGCTGTTCGGGTTCCACGCCGCAGTAGATCAGCGGCAGCGCGACGTTGTCCAGCAGCGACATGCGCTGCAACAGGTTGTATCCCTGGAACACGAAGCCGATGGTGCGGTTGCGCAGCGATGCGAGTTCATCCTTGTCCAGATTTTCGATGTCCCTGCCATCCAGCAGATAGCGGCCAGAGCTGGGCTTGTCGAGGCATCCAAGAATGTTCATGAAAGTGGATTTTCCGGATCCGGACGGGCCCATGATCGCGACGAATTCGCCCGTTCTGATGCTCAGTGTGATCGCCTTGAGCGCGGGGAACAGCCCGGCAGAAGTCCGGTATGACTTGTGCAGGTCTTCGATGCGGATAACATCGTCGCTCATCAGAACAATCTCATCGGTCTGCGGTCAGCGTTTTGCGACTGGTCCGCCTGCGTTTCGCCAAGCACGACCTGGTCGCCTGCTTTGAGGTCACCGCCGGCAATTTCGGTGTTGCGGTTGTCGGTAATGCCGAACATCACTTTGACCGGTTTCAATTTTCCGTTTTCCAGGATATAGACCTTGCCTGAAAACGTGTCGCTCTGTTGTTTTGTGTTTCCGGATTTCCCGCCCGCTGAAGCGCCGGGACGGTTGCCGCCGTTGTTGCTGGCACCGCCGGTCGCGGGCGTGGCCTTGACCGGAAGCTTCTTCACCTCGCCGGCGGCAGGCTTGAAGCGCAGCGCTGCATTCGGAACCAGCAAGGTGTCCTTGCGTTCGGCCACCGCGATGTTTACATAGGCGGTCATCCCGGGTAGCAGTATCTTTTCCGGATTGTCCACGTTGACCACCACGTCGTAGGTGACCACGTTCGATACGGTGGTCGGATTAAGCCGTATCTGTTTGACTTCGCCTTTGAAGTGGCGGTCCGGAAATGCATCCACGGTAAAGCGCACCAGCTGTCCGACACGGATGCCGCCGATATCCGCTTCGGCAAAATTGGTGTCTATCTGCATTTTGGACAGGTCCTGCGCGATCTTGAACAGCGTCGGGGTCTGCAGGCTGGCTGCCACGGTCTGTCCTACATCGACTTCCCTGTCCACCACCACGCCGGATACCGGAGAACGGATCACCGTGTAGGAGAGGTTGGCGCGATCTCTTTGCATCTGCGCTCGCGCAGCCAATAACTGTGCTGCGGCGGCTTTTTTTGTCTGCACCGCGGTGTCGAGATCCTGCCGGGCGACATATTCCAGCGCGAACAGGTCGCTTGTGCGTTTCTCGTTTGCGGCGGCAAGATCAAACGAGGCCTGCGCGCTTTCGACATTAGCCTCGCTTTGCTTCAGTTGCGCGGCGAGCAGGGAATCATCGAGTTCGAGCAATATCTGGCCCTTTTTCACCTTGCTGTTGAAATCCACGTAGAGTTTTTTGACGGTGCCGGAAACCTGCGTGCCGACGCTGACCAGCGTGACCGGGTTGATCGTGCCGTTCGCAGACACGGTCTGGCTTACGTCGCCTCTTTCCACAGTCTGGGTGCGGTATTGCGGCGGCGCATCCGCATTGTGCAGCCAGTAATAGGCGATGCCGGCAGCGATTACGATCGCAGCAAGCGCGGTCAATGCGAGCGGGGAGCGGAATAATTTTTTCATGGTTGGATTTTCTGGAGTGGATTTTTACCAGGCTGGTTTTCCAAGGGCTTAGGGGCGCTCCCGTCCGACAGGATTTGCAGCAGGCTTGCGTCCAGGCTGCCCATGGCCTCGGCCAGCGTGGCGCGGCTGATGTTCCAGTTGAAGGTCGATTGTATGCGTTGCTGGTGCGCGCTGGCCAATGCGCTTTGCGCGTTCAGTACATCCAGTATGCTGCCGACCCCCGCCTTGTAGCGGCCCAGCGCAACCTTTGCCGATTGTTGCGCGCTGTCCAGCAGAACCGCCGTGGTGCGCAGCGCTTGAGTCGCGGTGGTCAGGTTCTGGTAGGCGGTCCAGACATCCAGCGCGACCTGCTGGTGCACCTGCTCCAGTTGCGCATTTCTTGCCTCTACCTGCGCCTCGGCAGAGCGCACGCGATAGGTGGTCGAAAATCCGGAAAAGAGCGGAACGTTCAGGTTGACACCCAGCGTTGAGCTATTGGTATCGATGCCCGAATAGTAGTAGCGGCTGGACGAGGCGCTCAGCGAAATTGTCGGTCTGCCTGCCGCACGGGCCTCATCCGCACTGGCCTGTGCGGCCTTCACCTGGGCTTCCGCGGCCAGCAGGTCGGGACGTTGCTGTCGCGCCTGCTTGATCAGCGCGCTGATATTGCCTTCGAAATTGTCCGGAACCGGATTGGTATCGGCCGGTACCAGCGGCACGCCCCGGTTCGCATCCATTCCGAGCATGTTTGCCAGTGTGCCCTGTGCGTTCTTCAGGTTGCCATCGGCGCTGATGCGGTTCAGCGTCGCCTGGGAATAAGCGGTCTGCGCCTGCAGCTTGTCTGCGGGCGTTGCACTGCCTGCGTTGTAGCGGGCTTCGGCGGCATCGTAACTTTCCTTTGCTGCGCGTTCCGAGTCACGCGCCGAATCGAGCGCGGCGGAAGCAGCCTGTACCTGGTAATAGTCCTGCACTGCGGCGAGAAACACCGACTGCACGGTTCGGTCCTGTGTCGCAATTGCGGCATCGAGCAGCTGGCGGTCGGATTCCAGCGTGGCCGAGCGCGCGCCGAAATCGAACAGCAAATACGAAAACGTCACGCCGACATTGCGCTGATTGACGGCGGGTGTGCTTCCTGTGGTGCGATTGGCCGCCGCATTAAGGTCGACGCCGGGCAAATAGGCCGACTTGCCGACTCCGACCTGCGCAGCCTGTACCAGCGAATTCGCCCATGCCACCCGTGTCTGCGGGTTGTTGCACAAAGCGAGATTGACCACTTCCTGCAGGTTCAGCGCGTGATCCAGCGGTTGCGCCGCACAGGGATCGGCTGCTGCGTCGCCGATACGCAATGCAGGTCTGGGCGGCAGCATTGCGGCGGTGCCGAACGGGTCTGATGTTTCAGCGGCTGCAGCATTGCTGTTTGCGAATACGGACAGCGCGCAGGCCAGCAACAGGCTTGCGATCGCTGCCATTCCGGATAGCCGGATGGGTTGCGGTTTATTTGACGTGTCAATCGAATCGGTTTGCGAATTGGTTTGCATCGTCAGGCTGCAGGCGTGCCCGGAATTTTGCATTCCGGCATCACATGCTAATAAGTGAATTGCATGCGAGTATAGAATAATTGCCCCGAATGAATATTTTTAAACTGTTACAAAACCGGACATTGCTGAAATATGCCGGATACATCGTTCTGATTTAATTTTCCGGAACAAGTTGCAGTCATTGAACAACTTGGAGCTTTGTTTGTCGAAAAAACGGAATCAGGACAATTCCAGGAGTCAACTGATGAAAAAACTATTGATCATATTTCTTGCGATGTTATTCGTTTCACCGGCATACGCCGACCGCGACCGCGGCGAACATTACTGGCACGATGGCGGCCATCATGATGGCGGCTGGTGGCTGTTTCCTGCACTGGTCGGTGGCGCCATTTTCTATGACATCACCCGGCCGCAACCGCCGGCTGTTTATGTGCAGCCTGCACCCGTGTATGCGCCGAATTTCGCGCCTGCCGTGCAGCAGTACTGGTATTTCTGTCCGGCCGCGAATGCCTATTATCCCTATGTGGCTACCTGCCCCGGCGGCTGGCAACCGGTACCTGCTACACCGCCCGCTGTGCCGGTTGCCCCGGTACAATGACAATCAATAAAATGCCGATCGATTATCTTGAATGACTAAGGAGAATAATATGGGTACCAAATGGTTTAGCATGACCGCTGCCGGATTTGCGCTGGTTGTCCTGGCGGGCTGCGCGACGCAGCGTCCGACCGGCCCCACGGTTTCGGTGATGCCGGCACCGGGCAAGCCATTCGACGTGTTTACCGTGGAAGACCAGCAGTGCCGCCAGTATGCGAGCCAGGTGATCGCTTCGGAATCCGGCGATACAGGTTCTGGAAATTTTGTCGGATCCGCGGCAGCGGGAACTGCGATCGGAGCAGTTGCGGGTAAACTGATCGGCGGCGACCAGGGTGCCTCGGTCGGCGCCGGCATGGGTTTCCTGGCTGGATCATCGCAGGGCGCAAACCAGGCGGAGTACTCGACGCGAAGCGCGCAATGGCGTTACGACAACGCATACAAGCAGTGCATGTATGCGAAGGGCAACCAGGTCCCGGGTTACCAGTACCAGCCGCAGGTCCCCCCGCCGCCCCCGAACTACCCACCTCCGCCGCCTCCCGCGGACAGATAACAGGGTCAGGCTGCTTGCAGGCTGAATATCGGAAAGAACGAACGATGTATTCATGGGAGCTGATATGAAAATCAGGCATATCCTCGCGATCAGCGGGCTGGTCGTTGCAACCCTTGCTGCGGGATCGATCACCGCTGCAGCGGATGAGATGCGCGGCGACCGTCATGATGGCGGAATGCGTGAAAGAGACCGTCAGGCCAGTGACTCGCGTGACGGGGACTCGCGTGACGGGAAAATGCGCCAGGAAGACCGGCGTGACGGCGACAGGCACAGGGTGACTGTGCGCAAGGAAGAACGGCGTGACGGAGACAGGCGCGGCGAGACTGTACGCAAGGAAGAGCGTCGTGATGGCAACGTGCGTGGCAGGATTGTGCGCCAGGAAGAACGGCGCGGCGACGATCGGCGTGACGAAGGCCGGCGTGACGATGCCTGGCGCGGCGGTGACTGGCGCGGTCCCAGGGGTCCTTGGCATGGGGATTTTCGCCACTTTGACCGCCATGACTACGGTTTGTGGCGTAGCGGGGCGTGGCACCGCTCATGGCATGACGGCCGCTATGGATGGTGGTGGATAGCCGGCGGAGAATGGTTCTTCTATCCGCAACCGGTATATCCCTATCCCGATCCTTATGACTATGTTCCGCTACCGGCAGTCGTGGTGCAGCCGCCGCCACCTGAACCGCTTGCACCGCAACCGCAGCAGTACTGGTATTACTGCGACGCGGCTCATGGTTACTATCCCTATGTGGCGAGTTGTCCGAGCGGCTGGCGTGCTGTGCCGGCTACACCGCCTTCCGCACCCGCTGCGCCGGCGCACTGATCAGGCCGGCGCGATGCTCCTCTAAGAAGCAGGGTGGGGATCGCGCTGATCCATTCCGCGATGATCAGGGTCATGATGCATACGGCCGAAGCGATGATCGCGGTGCAGCATCCGTTGAGCGGTCTGGTTCAGGATCTTGCGCTGATCTTCGGATAGTGCGGACTGTAATTTCACGGTCGCGTCTGCAATCTTTGACATCTTGCCTGCCATTTCGGCGGCCCGGTCGGCACGGTAACGGGCAATGGCGGCCGCATCGGCATCATCACCCGGTCTCTTTGCATTTCCATCCGCAAGCGCTTCGACCGATTTGGCAAAGTCTTCCCAGACAGGTTGTTGGGAGGCCTTGATTTCCAGCCGTTGTGCCAGCCTGTCCATCCTCGTCTTGATGCGTTCCTGCATAAGCTGTCGCATTTGTTGCGTGCTCATCGCCTTTTCGTTGCAGTGATTGGCGGGATCGGCCATTGCAATCGAATTGAAAGAGGAAAGCAGGATTGCTCCGGTAACGAACGTTGCCGCCAGCCCCAGCTTGGCATTGATTCTTGATAATTTCATTTTGTTCTCCATTTGTTGATCAGATATTGCAACTTGATGCATTCGGTCTTGTGAGGGAACGCATCAGCAATTTACCCGGGCCGGGTAACCAAGGTATGTCTGCTTTGTAAAATATCGGACATTTTTGTATGTGCTTTGATACAGGCGGATCGAAATCCGGCAATGCTCAATGCTGAGATTTCAATGCTGTCTGGGCAGGGTCAGCGTCGCAACCAGTCCGCCGCCCGGCGCATTTGCCAGCGTTACGTTGCCGCCTTGCTTCCTGGCCATATCCCTTGCAATGGACAGGCCCAGGCCCACGCCGCCGGAATGGCGGCTGCGCGATGAATCGAGCCGGTAAAACGGCGCAAACACCGATTCCAGCTTGTCCGGCGGGATGCCCGGTCCCGCATCGCGAATCTCAATTACAACCCGGTCGGCAGTCTCGCTCATCGAGATCGTTGCGCTTCCGCCATAGCGCAGCGCATTCTCCAGCAGGTTGTTCAGGCAGCGGCGTATTGCAACCGGCTGCAGCCTGATCGGCTGAATTTTGCCGGTCACCGTGGTTCGGTTGCCGCTGCCATTCGCATCCTCCGCCAGCGTATGCACCAGCGCGTCCAGATCGAACAGACAGGCGGACTCCGGCTGCGCATCGCCGCGCAGGTAATCGAGCGTGGTATCGATGATGCTGGTCATTTCGTCGATGTCGCCCTGAACATCTGATTTCAGGCCGGGCTCGGCAATCTTTTCAGCGCGCAGCTTGAGGCGGGTAAGCGGCGTGCGCAGATCGTGCGATACGGCTGCCAGAAAGCGGGTGCGCTCTTCCATCTGCTGCTTGAGTCGCGCCTGCATCTGGTTGAACACCTTCGATGCCTGGCGGACTTCGGATGGACCCGTTGTCTCGTCGATCATCGGGCTGTTCAGGTTCTTGCCCAGTTCTTCCGCGGCATTTGCGAGGCGCCTGATCGGGTAGGCCAGCCAGCGCGCGGCGATCCAGGAGGTGAGCCCGACTGCAGTCAGCCTGATCAGGAATACAAACAGCCTGAACGGATGATGCGGCTGGGGAAGGGGCGGCCGCTCGAAGCCGAGGCTGACCAGTATTTCCCTGCCGGCAAAATAGCTTACCGACAGGATCACGAACAGCAGCAGGAACAGTCTCGCGAACAGCGAATTCGGGAAGGAAATTTTCATCGCGTCACTTTCGCATCGAACAGATAGCCTTCGCCGCGCACCGTCTTGATCAGGGTCGGCGTCCGGGAATCGTCATTCAGCTTCTGGCGCACGCGGGAAACCAGGATGTCGATGCTGCGGTCGAACAGTTCCATGTCTCTTCCCCTGGCGGAGTCGAGCAGAAACTCGCGCGACAATATCCGGTTGGGGTGTTCGACGAATACGCTGAGCAAACGGAATTCCGCGTTGGAGAGCGGAATTACCAGATCCTTCGGCGACACGAGGTGGCGCATCAGGTAATTCAGGCGCCAGCCCATGAATTCGGCTTCATTCCGGTCGCTGCGTGTTTCGCGGCTGCCGCGCGTCCTGCGCAGTATCGTCTGGATACGGGCGACCAGTTCGCGGGGTTCGAAAGGTTTCACGATGTAATCATCCGCGCCCAGTTCCAGTCCGACCACGCGGTCCATCGCTTCGCCGCGCGCGGTCAGCATCAGCACAGGGATGTCCGAATCGGCGCGCAGTTTTCTGCACAGCGTCAGTCCATCCTCACCGGGCAGCATCAGGTCCAGTATCACCAGGTCGAAAGTGGATTTTTCAAGCGCCTCGGCCATCGCTTTCCCGTCGGCAACGGTGACCACGGACATGCCGAAGCCGGAAAGATAATCTCCCAGCAACTGGCGTATCTGGGCATCGTCATCAACCATCAGTATCGATATCATCGCAGTCATCTCATTCGGGACCTGTATGTATTCCGGATTGCCAGCAACACGTCAGAACTGCATTATCATCTGACGGGCTGCCATGGTCAGTCATTTTTGTATCGGAAAAATATCGCTTTTGTACAATTCACGTTACAAAATCAGGTTTGCCGGGATTGTCAGGCTAGATCCCTGTGACGCGGCAGCTTTTCGGGCAGCATTGAAACGCTGTTTGTGCTGTCGCAAAAATCGGCATGCATCGGCTTTACAAGCATAGGTCGCATCACTATAATGCGCGCTCTTCGAGGTACCGGGGGTATAGCTCAGCTGGGAGAGCGCTTGCATGGCATGCAAGAGGTCAGCGGTTCGATCCCGCTTATCTCCACCAAAAGAGCTGATTAAAAGTCACAGTCCCCATCGTCTAGAGGCCTAGGACATCGCCCTTTCACGGCGGTAACACGAGTTCGAATCTCGTTGGGGACGCCATAACTATAAAATAGCCTAACATAAATAGTATGTTAGGCTATTTTTTTGTGCTCTCGGCCCGATTCTGGCACGTTTGCCGCGCTCCAACGGAATGCTGTTTGGCATCCGAACCTATCTCATTAGTTTCAATGATCTGGTGACAAATCCTTCGTGGGCGCGGCGAATGCACAGGGTATTGATGACTTTGCCGGAAGAGATTGCGCAATATAAAGGCATGGGTCGAACCCGAGAGCCGATGATTGCCTGGCTCGAGTCAACCGGCCTGACTGGCTGAACAAGGAGAATAGTGCCGTCTGGAGAAGGGGGGATTCAGTCTCCTGCACCGTAGTTGATGATTGCCAGGAAGCGTATGGGTACCTCGACAAGCTCTTCCGGGCCGTGCGGGACACTGCCCTGGAATGTCAGGGAGTCCCCAGGTTTAAGCAGATAGGTGTTACGCCCATGGCGATAGACGAGACGCCCCTTGAGCATGTAAATGAACTCGACTCCCTGATGTGTAAATGTCGGGAACACCTCCGAGATATTGTCCATAGTGATCAAAAAGGGTTCGATGCGTTTCTGCGGCCCCTGGTTATAGGCAAGAAGGTGATACGTGTGGCCACGCTTGGTGCCACGCC
>Ga0316575_10000292_pt1 | contig 13914 bp, 12 predicted proteins | sample J5NA_FD_203072 | JGI IMG/M metagenome (GOLD analysis project Ga0316575, IMG submission 203072) | Rhizosphere microbial communities from salt marsh grasses in Alabama, United States - J5-7_050615r2r3 | ecosystem: Host-associated > Plants > Roots > Rhizosphere | place: USA: Alabama | collected...
CCAGCAAGGGCGAACCCAGGGTGACGATGCGTCCGGGGCGCCGCGGCGGTGAATCGTGAAACAGCGTGCGCACGACCATTCCGCCCAGGCTGTGGCCGACGAAATGGATCGCCTCGGCATCCAGTTGCTGAACGAAACGCTGCAGGCGGGCGGCGCCGGCATGGAGATCCTCCCGGACCGAGCGATAGCGCAGGATGTGCGCGGCAAAACCGGCGCGGCGCAGCCGCCTGCGCAGGGGAAGCATGACCCACCAGGGCAACCACAGGCCCGCCAGCAGCACCACCGCCTCCGGTTTCGCGCTCATTTGCGTGCCTGTTCGTATTCCGCCCCCAGGGCGGCGATGATCTCCCGATCGGTGCGCGAGGAGGCGCGCCCCTCAGCGGTGGCGAAATCCAGCCATTCGTAGCGGGTGTGCTCACGCTCATGGGTCACCACGGGCACGGGCGCCGGCAATTCCAGCGAAAACACGTGTTCGAGGTTGGTGTGCACGTCCGGCGCATAGCGCGGACGCCATTGCGGCAGGATTTCGTAGCGGTGACTGCGCTGCCAGTCACGCAGGGCACCACCCGCATCGATGCCGGTCTCCTCGCGCAGTTCGCGCACGGCGGTAACCCGGGGTTCGCTCTCGTCCCAGCGCATGCTGCCGGTGACCGACTGCCAGAAATCGTCGTGGTCGGCGCGGCGCAGCAGCAGCACCTGGCCGTCGCGGGTATGTACGACCACGAGCACTGACTCGGGTCGCTTGAATTCACCCGCTGGCTTAGGGCCTTTCTCCACCATCGCCTTCGCCCGCCACCTCCACCGGCCGGCGCAGCTTGATGTTGAGTTCGCGCAACTGGGTGTCGGCGACAATGCTGGGTGCCTCGGTCATCAGGCATGAGGCCTTCTGCGTCTTGGGGAAGGCAATTACATCGCGGATGGACTCCATGCCCGCCATCATGGCGGCAATACGATCGAGACCGAACGCGATCCCGCCGTGGGGCGGGGCGCCGAAACGCAGGGCATCCAGCAGGAAGCCGAATTTCTCCTGCGCCTCGTCGTCGTCGATACCCAGGGCGCCGAACACCCGCTGCTGCACCTCGGTACGGTGGATACGGATGGAACCGCCACCGATCTCGGTGCCGTTGAGCACCATATCGTAGGCGCGCGCCATGGCGTTGGCCGGGTCCTTGTCGATCAGCTCCTCGTAGTCCGCTTGCGGCGAGGTGAACGGATGGTGCAGGGCCTTGTAGCGCCGCGCCTCCGGGTCATATTCGAACATGGGGAAATCCACGACCCACAGCGGCCGCCAGCCGTCCTCCACCAGCCCCTGGTCCTGACCCAGGGCCACACGCAGGGCGCCGAGGGCGTCGTTCACCACCTGGGCGTTGTCGGCACCGAAGAAGATCAGGTCGCCATCGGCGGCGGCGGTGCGCTCGAGGATGCCCTGGACGGTGTCGTCGGGCAGGAACTTCAGGATCGGCGACTGCAGGCCGTCGCGCCCCTTGGCAACCTCGTTGACCTTGATGTAGGCCAGGCCCTTGGCGCCGTAGCGGGCAACAAAGGCCGTGTAATCGTCGATCTGCTTGCGCGTGAGGGAACCGCCGCCGGGCAGGCGCAGGGCCGCAACGCGCCCGTTGGCATCCTTGGCGGGACCGGAAAACACCTTGAACTCCACTTCCTGCATCAGGTCCTTGACCTCCACCAGTTCCAGCGGAATGCGCAGGTCGGGACGGTCGCTGCCGTAGCGGCGCATGGCCTCGTGGTAACTCAGACGCGGCATGGGATCCGGCAGGTCCACGCCCAACTCCTCGCGGAACAGGGTGCGGATCATGCCTTCGATCAGACCCATGACCTGCTCTTCGTCGACGAAGGCCATCTCGATATCGAGCTGGGTGAACTCGGGTTGGCGATCGGCGCGCAGATCCTCGTCGCGGAAGCAGCGGGTGATCTGGTAGTAGCGCTCGAAGCCGGAGATCATGAGCAGCTGTTTGAACAGCTGCGGCGACTGCGGCAGGGCGAAGAAATGGCCCGGGTGCGTACGACTGGGTACCAGATAATCGCGCGCGCCCTCGGGGGTGGACCGCGTCAACATCGGCGTTTCGATCTCGATGAAGTCGCGTTCCTCCAGGAAACGTCGCAGACCGCGGCTGATGCGATGGCGCAGACGGATATTGCGGTGCATGAAATCGCGCCGCAGGTCCAGGTAACGGTACTTGAGACGTACCGCCTCACCAACGTCGGTTTCGTCCAGCTGGAACGGCAGCGGATCGGCCTTGTTCAGGACCTCGATGCCCTTCGCAAGTATCTCGATCTGACCGGTGCGCAGTTCCGGGTTCTCGGTCCCGGCGGGACGGCGGCGTACGCGCCCCGTCACGCGCAGCACGTATTCGTTGCGCGCGCCCTCAGCGGTGGCAAACGCCCCCTGGGTGTCGGGATCGATCACCACCTGCACCACGCCCTCGCGGTCGCGCAAATCGATGAAGATCACCCCGCCATGATCGCGCCGGGTATCCACCCAACCGCACACGGCCACATCCTGATCCAGGAGAGATTCGGTCACCTCCCCGCAAAAATGACTACGCATGATTTTCTACCTGACTTGTTTTTCGACTGACCGTCCGGCGCCGCCGGCGGTTCACGTGCGACGGCGTGCTCGCCGCCTACTTGTTGTTGTCCGGGACCAATACGCCCGCGGAAATGATCACCTTCAGGCCGTCCTCCACGGAAATCTTCAAGGGTACGATATCGGCGCGACGCACCATCAGAAAGAACCCCGAGGTCGGATTCGGCGTCGTCGGCACGAATACATTCACGACATCATCCCCGATGTGTTCCCGCACGGCAGCCATGCCATCGCCGGTAACGAAGGCCAGGGTCCAGGATCCCGCCCGGGGATATTCGACCATGACCACCTCACGGAAGGAACGTCCCTGACCGGAAAACACGGTCTCGACCACCTGCTTGGCGCCGGAATAGATCGTCCGCACCAGCGGGATGCGCGCCAGGAACTGCTCCCACAGCGCCACCAGGCGCCGCCCGAGCAGATTGGCCACGATCACACCGGTGAGCAGAACCACCACTGCCGACAGCACGATCCCGAGACCCGGGATGTTCACGCCGAACAAATGCTCCGGTCGCCAGGCCGGAGGCAGCAGCAACAGGGTGCGGTCCATGATCCGCACCAGCAGCCGCACCACCAGCACCGTAACGCCGAGGGGAACCCACACCAGCAAACCGGCGACCAGATAGCGGCGCAGTGGGGTCATGAATCGGAATCAGTTCTTGCAGCCGCAGGCGCCGCCGGCACAGGAGTGACCGCCGGATCCAGTCTTTGCCGCTTCAGGTTTCTTACCCTTGTCCTTGAAATCGGTGGCATACCAGCCCGTACCCTTGAGCTGGAAGCCGGCCGCCGAAATGAGCTTCTTCAGCTCCGCCTGGCCGCACTCCGGACAGTCGGTCAGCGCGGGATCACTCATCTTCTGCATGGCCTCCAGCTCATGGCCGCAGGCCTGACAACGGTATTCATAAATCGGCATGGCGAAACCCTCAAGATCGGACGGTACCCAGCTGCTGAGTGGGGACGGAGCCCACCCATTGCAAGGCGCGATTATAGCGGTGCCCCGGGCCTGGCGCCTACTCCCATGGCCGCAAACCGGGCCTCCGGGCCGCGGCGGCGCGACGCATTTTCACCTCCGGGGGTCGCTCGAAAACAAACCACCAGCACTTTTCCGGTTGGTTTCCCGCGCATCGACGGTCCACCAACGACGATCATTCGCGACGGCAAGGCAGATCAAATTGCGTTTGCAAATGAATGAATTATTCACAAAATCGGAGAAAGTTTCGCGATTGCTTCCGGCCAAAACGCAAAAATCCCAGCGGTTTTTTTACGTAATCGCTTGCAGGAAGCGAGGAATTCGCATAATAATCCTCGCAGCGCGAATCCAGCGAAGAGCACAAGCGCCGCACGACTAGGAGCGAAATCCAGATTTGCTAGTTCCTCAACTTACGAAAACTACTGCGTAGGAGCGATTGATGGCTAACGGAAAACCCTCAACCAAAACTGAAATCTTTTCCACTCTCGCCGAAGAGACCGGCCTGAAGAAGAAGGACATTGCCGGAATCTTCGATGCCCTGTCCGGCATGATGCAGAAGGATCTGAAGAAGGTCGGCGTATTCAACGTTCCCGGCCTGATGAAGATCAAGGTGGTCCACAAGCCCGCGGTTCCGGCACGCGAAGGTGTCAATCCGTTCACGGGTGAGAAGATGATGTTCAAGGCCAAACCGGCGCGCAACACCGTCAAGGTGACCGCCCTCAAGGGCCTGAAGGAAATGGTCTAGAGAGGAATCCTCTTTGCACCGGCCGGCATCCCTTTGCCGGCCGGTGCACCCCTCTCTCGCATCGACCTCGCGGGCAGGGCGGTAGCTCCGTCACCGCGGATTCCCGTTTCGATCGCCTTGCCCGGACCCGAAGCCGCCGCCCCCGGGAGTTTCGATCACCAGCACGTCGCCCGCGCCCATATCCACCTGGGCCGCTCCATCCAGTTGCTGTTCCCCGCCGTCCGCGCGTACAACCCGGTTCCGGCCCGGTACGCCGTCCTCGCCGCCTTGCAGGCCGAAAGGTGCCACCTTCCGCCGCCCGGACAGGATCGCCGCAGTCATCGGCTGGAGAAAGCCCAGGCGGCGGACAACGCCGTCACCGCCGCGATGTCGGCCGCGGCCGCCACTGCCGCGGCGAATGGAAAACTCCTCCACGCGCACGGGGAAGCGCCATTCCAGCACCTCGGGATCGGTGAGACGCGAATTGGTCATGTGGCTCTGCACCGCATCGGCGCCGTCGAAATCCGGACCGGCGCCGGTACCGCCGCATATCGTTTCGTAGTACTGCCGATCGCGATCACCGAAGGTGAGGTTGTTCATGGTTCCCTGGGAGGCGGCCATCTCCCCGAGGGCGCCAAACAACGCATCGACGACCGCCTGTGAGGTTTCGACGTTTCCACCCACCACCGCCGCCGGATAGGAAGGATTCAACATGCAACCTTGCGGCACGATCAGGCTCAGCGGCCTGAGGCACCCGGCATTGAGCGGGATGTCGCGCTCCACCAGCGAGCGAAACACGTACAGTACCGCGGCCTTGCACACCGCCAGTGGTGCGTTGAGGTTGTTGTCGCGCTGTGCGGAAGTGCCAGTGAAGTCGATGGTGGCGCTGCGCCGCTCGCGATCCACCGATACCCGCAGTCGAATCGCACTGCCGTCATCCAGGGGACAGAGAAAGACTCCGTCGTGCAGCCGTTCGATGACCGCACGCACCGATTCCTCGGCATTGTCCTGCACATGCCGCATATAGGCGCGCACCGTGTCGACACCATAGCGATCGACCAACTCGCGCAACTGCTTCGCACCCGCGGTAGTGGCCGCCACCTGGGCACGCAGATCGGCCAGATTCTGCTCCGGATTGCGCGCCGGCCACGGACCGCTGGCTAACAGCTCGCGCATCTCTTTCTCGCGCAGCTGTCCCGACCGCACCAGACACATGGGCTCGATCAGTACCCCCTCCTCGTCCACCGTGCGGCTGTGGGGCGGCATCGATCCGGGGGTGATGCCTCCGATATCGGCATGGTGTCCGCGGGCGGCGACGTAGAACTGGATCTCCCGATCCTCGTGATCGAACACTGGCGTCACCACGGTGATGTCCGGGAGATGGGTGCCGCCGCGATAAGGTGCATTCAGCACCCAGGAGTCCCCGGCCTGCAGAGTGCCGGCGCCTGCCTCGATCACCGCACGGACGCTTGCGCCCATGGACCCCAGATGTACCGGAACGTGGGGCGCATTGGCCACCAGCTCGCCGTCGCCGTCGAACACGGCGCATGAAAAATCCAGCCGCTCCTTGATGTTCACCGAATGCGCAGTCTTCTCCAGGATCACGCCCATCTGCTCGGCCACCGACATGAACAGCTGGTTGAAGATCTCCAGCCGTACCGGATCGACCTCCGTGCCGATGACCGTGGTCCGCGCCAGAGGCACCACCAGCTCCAGGATCAGACCGCCCTGTTCCCCCAGGCGTGCGCACCAACCGGGCTCGACGATGATGGTGCTGTCGGCCTCGATGATCATGGCCGGTCCGTCCACCGTCTGTGTCGCCGCGAGTTGTTCACGGCGGTACACCTCGGCAGAAACAGTGGCGGTGGAGCCGTGTTCGGCATCGAAGCTATGGAACTCCGTGTGCGCAACCGGCGAGGCCTCGAAGTTGGACGCCGCCACGCCCGCGGGGGCCTCGGCATCCCCGCCGCCCACTACCTCAACGGTGATGGCCTCACACACCAGCGGCCGATCCGACTCAGTGAAGCCGTAACGCGCACGGTAGGCCTGTTCGAACGCATCGCGCACCCCGGCCTCATTTCTGTACTCCACTGCAAGCCCGGCATCGGTTCCCTCGTAGCGCAACAGCATGGATCGCTTGCAGCCGATTGCCTTCCCATCCACGCCCTGCTTGCGCAAAGCGGTTGCGCCATCGCGCTCCAGCTGGGCGTAGGCCTTGTCCAGTCCGGCAAACAGATCGCCGTCGACCCGGCGCTCCACCGCGCGATCGCCCAGCCAGCGCAATTCCGCCAGGCCCATGCCATAGGCCGATAGCACGCCGGCATGGGCATGCAGGAATACGGTCTTCATCCCCAAGGCGTCGGCCACCAGGCAGGCGTGCTGGCCACCCGCGCCGCCAAAACAACACAGGGCATAGTCTGATACATCGTGGCCACGCTGCACGGAGATGCGGCGGATCGCGTTGGCCATGTTTTCCACGGCGATTTGCAGGGCGCCGTGGGCCAGTTCGTGCGGCTCCGGCCTTTCGCCGCTGACGGCCGCGACCGCGTCCGCCAGCTCGGCGAAACGGCGGGCGACAATATCCTCGTCGAGCGCTTCATCGCCCTCCGGCCCGAAGACGCGCGGAAAGAATTCCGCGCTGAGCTTGCCGAGCATGACATTGCAGTCAGTCACTGTCAGCGGGCCGCCGCGGCGATAACTGGCGGGCCCGGGATCGGCGCCGGCGGACTCGGGTCCCACGCGCAGACGGCTGCCGTCCAGGTGCACAATGGAGCCACCACCGGCGGCAACGGTGTGCAGATACATCATCGGCACGCGCATACGCACGCCGGCCACCTGGTTGTCGTAACTGCGTTCCAATTCGCCGCTGTAATGGGAAACGTCGGTCGAGGTGCCCCCCATATCGAAACCGATGATACGATCGAAACCCTCGGCGGCGGCCGTACGCACGGCCCCCACAACGCCGGCCGCGGGACCGGAGAGGATGCTGTCCTTGCCCTGGAAATAGACATGATCGACCAGGCCGCCGTTGGACTGCATGAACAACAGACGCGTACCTCCGAGTGCGTCCGCAACCTGCTCCACGTAGTGACGCAGACCCGGGGACAGATACGCGTCAACCACGGTGGTGTCACCGCGTGCCACCAGCTTCATCAGCGGACTAACCTCGTGGGAGGTGGAAATCTGGGTGAAGCCGATCGCACGCGCCAGTTCGGCGACCCGCTTTTCATGCTCGGGATTGCGGTAGGCATGCATGAAGGCGATGGCGACCGCGCGCACGCCTGCATCGTACGCATCCCGCAGACCTGCCCGCGCCGCCTCGATCTCAAGCGGGATCACAATCTCGCCACGGGCATCGAGCCGTTCGTTCACCTCGAGCACGCGTTCGTACAACATTGCCGGCAACTCGATGTGGCGGGCGAATATGGCCGGGCGGTTCTGGTAGGCGATCCGTAGCGCGTCGCCGAAACCGCGCGTGGTGACGAACAGAGTGCGCGCACCCTTGCGTTGCAGCAGGGCATTGGTGGCCACCGTCGTACCCATCTTCACCGCCTCGATCCGCTCCGCCGGAATTGGATCGTCGGCGCCGAGGCCCAACATCTCGCGAATGCCCTGCAGCGCGGCGTCGCGATAGCGACCAGGATTCTCCGACAGCAGCTTGCGCGTCGCCAGCGCGCCATCGGGACGGCGCGCGACAACATCGGTAAAGGTGCCGCCACGATCGATCCAGAATTGCCAGCGGCCTTGTGTGCCCTGATTCGAATCCATGCGAGAGATGTCCGGAATGGAAGAACAGCGGTGTGCCCACCGTGATCGCATATTATGACACGGGCCCATGTCCCACCGCAGCGAGCAGATCCATTGGTGTACAATGACGGCGATGCCCGCGTTGGAAGAAAAACCGCGGCGCGATTGCGCCTTTACCGCATCGCGCACCGTGCGTGTCGCTACCTTGGCGGCCGTACTCGCGGTGGTCGCACCGGCGCAGGCCATCGTCAACATCGAGGACCTGCGCGCGAGCGTCCCACCGGAAGGCGTCAGCGGCCGCTTCGATCTCAGTGGCGGCAGCCAAAGCGGCAACAGCAACAGCCTGCGTGTCAGCACCGGCGGCCGCATCAACTGGAAACGCGGCAACACCCTGGACTTCGTCGTTGCCAGCTATGATTTCGGCGAGACCAGCGGCGTACGTGACACCAATCAGTCGCTGCTGCACATTCGCCACGTAGTTACCCTGAATCCGGCCTGGGCCTGGGAGGCCTTCGGCCAGGTGGAACAGGATGAGTTCCGACGTCTCAATTACCGCGGCCTGCTGGGCGGCGGTCTGCGTCGCACCCTCATCCAGGACGATGACCGCGCATCCGCCTGGCTCGGCTTCGGCGGCTTCTACTCAACGGAACAGATCACCGGCGGCACCACGGAAAATCTCTGGCGCGCCAATTTGTATCTCGTATGGAAACACCGCATCGGCAGCCACACCCACTTCGCAAGCACCACCTACTATCAGCCGGCCTTGCGCGACGCCAGCGACTTTCGCATGTACGAGGAAGCGGGGCTCGCAGTGGCCGTGAGCAAGAAGCTGGATCTGGCCACCACACTGCTGGTGCGCTACGACAGCCAACCTCCCTCCGGCGTCCAGCCCACCGACACCAGCTTCACCACCGGGATCAAATACCGTTTCTGATTAGCGCAAGCGGTCCAGGCGCAGCCGTTGGCGTTCATCGAACAGGCGCCGCGCCGCCGCTGACACCGCCAGCAGGGTCCCGAATCCGGTGCCGGCGGTGATCATGAACATGATCAGGATCTGGTATTTCACCGCGTCGACCGGTGACGCGCCGGCGAGGATCTGGCCGGTCATCATCCCCGGCAGGCTGACGATGCCGGCCGCGGCCATGGCGTTGATGATGGGGATCATGCCGGTGCGCATGCTGGTATGGCGGATCTCCGCCAGCGCCTCGCTCCACTCCTGACCGAGGATCAGGCGCGCCTCGATCACTGTTCGCTGGTCGCGTGCGCTTGCGTTCAGACGATCCAGTCCCAGGGCAATGCCGTTCATGGTGTTGCCCAGCATCATGCCCAGCAGGGGTATGGCGTATTGCGGCTCGTACCATGGACGCACGCCGATGATCGTTATCAGGGCCAGCACGGTAATGCCAAAGGAAGAGACGAACATGGACGCACTGCCAATACCGAATCCCCACCAGCCCGCGAGCCGGTGCTGCTGCCGCGCCATGACCTCACGCCCCGCCACCAGCAGCATCACGACCGTGACCAGCACGACCCACAGAAAGCGGGTGTCGTCGAACACGAGCTTGAGCACATAGCCGATGAACAACAGCTGCACCACCGTACGCGTGGCGGCGATCAGCAGCTGACCGTGGACCCCGAGCTTCATGCGGAAGGATAATGCCGCCAGGATCACCACCAGCACCGCCGCCATCGCCAAATCCCAGGGCGTGAGTACGACCGTGTTCATGCCGCCTCCACTCGCCCGTCCTGCAGCCGCAGCTGCCGGTCGGACACACGGGCGATCTGCTGTGGATCGTGACTGACCCAGAGCACGGCTGCGCCATGCTCGCGGCGGTATTCATCGATTACCTGTTCCACCTTGCCTACGTTCGCGGGATCGAGACTGGCGGTGGGCTCGTCGAGCAGCAGGACCTGGGGCTCGTTTGCCAGCAGGCGCGCGAGGGCCAGGCGCTGGCGCTCGCCGGTAGACAGGCGGCGCACCTCCCAGGCGAGCGCCTCGGAAGAGAACCCGAGCTTTTGCAGCAAGGCGCTGTCAGGTTCGCGGAAATGAGGCCCGACGGTATCGTGCCACCAGGCGCTCTCCGCCGGCAGCAGGCCGACCCGACGACGCCACTGGGGGGCGCGCAGGGTAGCGCAGGATTCGCCGTTGAGTTTCACCTCGCCGTCGTGCGGATCGAGATCGGCGATGGCGCGCAGCAGCAGGGTCTTGCCCGCGCCCGAGGGACCGGACAGGCAGACGCACTCGCCCGCCGCCAGCACCAGCTCGCATGGCCCAATGACGCCCTGACTACGCAAGCGGGAAACCTTCAATCGCTCCATGGAAGACTCGTCAACGGCGCGCGGTCGACAGCCCGATTGCGCCGGTGGTTTAATCGCTTAAACGACTGCGAGGAAGGAAACCCATGGCCAGCGACTGCCTGTTCTGCAAGATGGCGCAAGGGGAGATCAAACCGGATGTGTTGTACGAGGACGATCACGTGCTCGCATTCCGCGACATCAATCCCCAGGCACCGGTGCATTTTCTTGTCATACCCAAGGAACACATCACTACGCTGAACGATGTGACGCCGCAGCAGGCGGAACTGATCGGCCGCCTATACCTGGCGGCGCAGAAGATCGCCGCCGACGAAGGCATTGCCGAGAGCGGTTATCGCAGCCTCATCAATTGCAATGCCGACGCCGGGCAGTCGGTATGGCACGTACACCTGCATGTACTCGGTGGCCGCACCATGGCCTGGCCACCCGGCTAAAGCAATCGGACGCCGGCTGGCTCAGAACGGGATATCGTCGTCGAAGTCCCCGCCGCCGGAACCGCCGCCGGCATTGCTGGTGGCCGCCTGCGGGGCGCTGGCCGGTTCCTGGTTGTAGTCGTCCGTCGCCGGTCCGCCGGAACCGCCGCGCCCGCCGAGCATTTGCATCTCGTTGGCGACGATTTCGGTGGTGTAACGGTCGTTGCCGTCCTTGTCCTGCCACTTGCGCGTCTGCAGGCGCCCTTCGATGTAGACCTGGGATCCCTTCTTCAGGTACTCGCCCGCGATCTCCGCAAGGCGACTGAAGAACACCACCCGGTGCCACTCGGTGCGTTCCTGCTTCTCACCGGTGTTCTTGTCCTTCCACTGCTCGGAGGTGGCGATGGTGACGTTGGCGATCGCCTGGCCGCTGGGGGCGTAGCGCACTTCCGGATCTCGGCCGAGATGACCGACGAGAATGACCTTGTTGATACCGCGTGCCATGAATCCTCCTGGGTTTGCTGGGCTATGGGCTGTCGCCGGGGCGGCGGACTGCCGCTCCGCCCGGTCTGGGAGGCAGTGTAATCCCGATGGGGCGCCACGGGAATGGCACCTTACAACCGCAAATTCACGTCCAACCGGAACAGCGGCGCGTAATCAACGGTTTTTCGGCGGCTTTAGGGGTATCGCGGGAATCGTCCGCAAGCGACGGAGCGGGGAAAGTCCCTAGCCCTCGGCCTCGCGCGGGCCAGCCGCCGAGCCGGCGGGCTTGTCCGGCAGCATGGAGGTGGAAGCGGTCACCGTCAGTAGCAGCCACAGGGCCAGCACCGCCACCGCGGCGATCACCACGCCCTCGGCACCCCACTGGCCGAACAACCAGCCACCCAGGGCACCGCCGACAAATACGCCGATGAACTGGGAACTGTTGTACACACCCATGGCCGCCCCTTTGCGCTCCGGCGGTGCCGCACGGGAGACCAGCGACGGCAACAGGGCCTCAAGCGTATTGAAACCGCCAAAGAACACCAACATTCCTATGGTTAAGTCGACGGCGGAATCGCGGCCGAAATACATCACCGCCTGCGAAACGATGATCAGGACAATCGCAAGGGCAAAAATCGTTGGAATTTTCCGGTGACGTTCGGCGACATACAGCAATGGCAACATAATGAACACCGACAACACCATGGCCGGCAGCAGCACTTTCCATTGCTCGTAGATCGCGAGTCCGGCGTGTTCCTTGAGCAGGGTCGGCACCATGAGAAATACCGCCGTCATGGTGGCATGCAGGGTGAAGATACCCAGATCGAAACGACGAAGGCGCGGGTTGCGCAGCATGCGCACCAGGTCGGCCACCGACGTGGTCGCGGGAGTGAAGCGCTGCGGTGCCGGCACCGCGATCAACAACAGCGCGATACCGCCAAGGGCAAGCCCACCGGTCGCCCAGAAGATGCCCGGGACACCGATGACGCCCTGCAAGGGCGGCGCCACCAGCATTGCAATGATGAACGAGGAACCGATGCTGATGCCGATGAAGGCCATGGCCTTGGTGCGCTGCTCGTCGCGGGTCAGGTCGGCAACCAGCGCGATGACCGCGGCGGACACGGCACCGGCACCCTGAATGGCGCGGCCGATGATCACGCCCTCGATGGTGTGGGACAGCGCGGCGACGGCACTGCCGACGGCGAAGATCAGCATGCCGGTGACGATCACCTGCTTGCGCCCGAAACGATCCGAGGCCACGGCGAAGGGAATCTGCAATACGGCCTGGGTCAAACCATAGATACCCATGGCGACGCCGACGAGAAACGGGGTGTGCCCGCGCAGCTGCTCGGCGTACAAGGCCAGCACCGGCAGCATAAGAAACAGCCCCAGCATGCGTAGGGCCATGATGGAGGCGAGACTGGACGTCGCGCGCCGTTCCAGGGAAGTCATGGGATTACTACGGGGTCTGGCCATGTTTTCACTTCACATTAACAATTCGGACAAATTCCGGAACAAAAGCAATATGTTAGGGTCACTTTGCCGGGGCGAAACCGCGGCGCTATAGTAGCAGGTTCGCCCACGCACACAAACAAAGACCCTGAGGAACTACCGGTAAGAGATGGAAACCATACGCATACGCGGCGCACGCACGCACAATCTGCAGAACCTCAACATCGACCTGCCGCGTGACAAACTCATCGTCATTACCGGCCTGTCCGGTTCCGGCAAATCCTCACTCGCATTCGATACCCTGTACGCTGAAGGGCAGCGCCGTTACGTCGAATCACTGTCGGCCTACGCACGCCAGTTTCTTTCACTCATGGAAAAACCGGACGTGGACCTGATCGAGGGTCTGTCGCCGGCGATCTCCATTGAACAGAAATCCACTTCGCACAACCCGCGCTCCACCGTCGGCACCGTCACCGAGATCTATGACTACCTGCGCCTGCTGTACGCACGCGTGGGCGAGCCGCGCTGTCCCGAACACGGCGTCACCCTGGAGGCGCAGACGGTGAGCCAGATGGTGGACCACCTGATGTCCCTGCCCGAAGGCACGAAGCTGATGTTGATGGCGCCGCTGGTGCAGGACAGAAAAGGGGAGCATGCACACGTGATCGACGGCCTGCGCACCCAGGGCTACGTGCGTGCGCGCATCGACGGCAAGGTGGTGCCGTTGGACGAGGTACCGCCGCTGAAAAAGAATTTCAAACACACCATCGAGGCGGTGGTCGACCGCGTCGCCATCCGCGATGGACAACAACAGCGGGTGGCGGAATCCATCGAGACCGCGCTGGAACTGGGCGAGGGCCTGCTGCTGGCGGTGACCGTGCCGGACGAAGACGCGGGCGAGGAAATCCTGTTCTCGTCGCGCTACGCCTGCCCACACTGCGGCTACTCCCTTTCGGAACTGGAACCGCGCCTGTTCTCCTTCAACAACCCGGCCGGCGCCTGCCCGAAATGTGACGGCCTCGGCGTGCGCCAGTTCTTCGACCCGGAACGCATCGTTCACGAGCCTTCCTTCACCCTACCGCAGGGGGCAATCCGCGGCTGGGACCGGCGCAATGCGTTCTATTTCTCCATGCTGGAATCCCTGGCGAAGCACTACAAGTTCAAGCTCGACAAGCCGTTCGAAGAACTTCCGAAGAAGATCCAG
>Ga0316575_10000293_pt1 | contig 13905 bp, 12 predicted proteins | sample J5NA_FD_203072 | JGI IMG/M metagenome (GOLD analysis project Ga0316575, IMG submission 203072) | Rhizosphere microbial communities from salt marsh grasses in Alabama, United States - J5-7_050615r2r3 | ecosystem: Host-associated > Plants > Roots > Rhizosphere | place: USA: Alabama | collected...
ATTTTATTATTTTGCGATAGCGGAGCGGCCATTCACCGAGCACCACCCGACCGACAGTTGCAGTCAGCGCAACACGCTTACTGGTTCAACTGTTCGATCAAAAACTCGACGCGCTTTTGGTCTTCTTCCGAGATATCGATAATCCGGTGCCCCGACCAGATCTTGCCTTCGCTGTCGGCGATGTTGGTCCACAGACATTCGGCGGCCATGTCGATATGCGAGTGGCCGTCGATGGGGTCGGATAGCGACAACTTGATTTGATAGGTATTGCCTTCGGACACCAGGGCCGGGCCGATCATCATGAAGCCGTCGGCACTGAGGTTGGCCAGCATCCCGAGCTTTTCCTTACTGACAATGTTCTCAATTCCGACGACGGAATTGATCTTGTGCCTTGGGTTTCGGCGTTGATCCATATTAATTACCGACATGTTTGACGTCCGACTGCAGGTTTTCTGCCTTTTCGTTCAGCTTCTGATAAATGTTCTCAAGCGCCCGCTCGAAGAAGGGTTTCGAGCTGCCACTGATAATCTTAGCTGAGCCTGCGATCATCTGCCGGGCAAGTGCGAGTCCGGATAACATATCCACGCGCTTGCCCATCTGGTCCACCAGCATGTAGTGGGAGGTGCGACCGTTGTACCAGGCCACTTTCAGGCGTTTGCCGCCCTCGAATTCGAACCAGGTACCGAATTCGATCATCTTCAGGCTTTCCACCATCTGCAATTCTTCCGGCGTGACTTCGCGCTCGTCGGCAACGTGGTTACCGGCGCGCTCTGCCGCCAATCGCTCCAACTCGCTGCGCATGGGCTCCGGCGCCGGATCGGCCTTGCGACTCTGCATCGCGAGGTCGGTCATGCTGTTGAAAGCTTCAAACAGTTTGTCGGACTTGGCCCTGTCGAAGCCGATGACGTCAAAGCCTCGTTTGAGTGCTTTTTCCACCTGCGGGGCGAGTTCGCGCAAGCGCTTGCGGTCTTCCTCATTGCTCTTGGGCTCGATACACCAGAGCAGATCGGTCACCACCGCCAGCTCTTCCATCCACTTGTCTGACGACTCGCCGTTGCGCAGCAAAACGAAGGTCAGGTAGTCGGACCAGGGTTGCAGGAGCAGCAACAAAATTGCCGATGGCAGTTCCTTGTTGCGAATCTGCGCGCGCACCGCGTCGTTCACCTTCAACTTCATTTCACGCAGCTTGTCTTCGCCCTCGGCTTTTTCCTTGGCGCGTTTTTCGGTCAGCTCCTGCTTGCGGCTGACCTTTTTCACGTAACTGCTGAATTCGAACAGGAGCCCGGTAATGACCTTGATGTCGGCGTCAAAGTCCTTTAACACCTTGTTCACCACTTCCTTGATCTTGTTGTAGATGTCGAACTGGGAACTTCCATCGTTGCTGACCCACAGAGAGCCCGCGTCGGCGAGGGTGTTCAACAACACTCTGGCCGGGTGTTCGGCGCGCTCAAAAAAGCCGGGGTCGATGAAGGCAATCTTCAAAAACGGGGTGTGCAGGTAACTGAGCAGGGCCTTGACGGAATCGGGAATATTTTCATCGTCGAGCATGTATTCGAACACCATGCCGACCAGGTCGATGGTCTGCATTTCGCCCTTGCCGACCGCAGCCTCTTTGTCGTCCTTGGCGATTTGCGCCTTGATGCCGGCGACCACACTGTCGATGTCGACCGGTGGCAGGTTGCCGGGATCGGCGGCATTGAACTGAGCAAGCGCATTGGGGTTCGACTGCAAAAACTGGAGCGCTTCGAGCACCTGATCCGCGCTGATGGGCGCGGCAGCAACAGCCGCCCCACCCGTGGGAACGGCCACCAACTGCAACTGATGGTGAAGTCCGCGAATCGCGTCGATCAGGTCGCGCTGATACTGTTCGGGAGAGCTGTCGGGATCGGGCTTGCCGACCAGCCCGTGATCCTCGGCCCGGCGACCAAAGCGATCTTCGTCGTCTGACAGATAGGACGCCGGTGCCTGCCCTTTGGGCTGGGAAAAACGCAGGTTCGGCAAAATGCCGTTGTGACCTAGGTAATTGTTGGTGTCTTCGAGCACGGCCCGAAAAAGATTGAAGAACTGAAGATCGAACACCTTGTAGCCCAGGAGCTTGGCGCGACCATTGAGCTCGACAAACTTCAGCGAACGCTTGAGCGCGTCGCAAAACTGGATCGGCGAAGCCGGATTGTTGGCCTCGGTAACCGGCTCACCATTGTTCAATATGGCGAAGCGCTGGTTCAAGGCCCACAGCGGCTCCGCAAAATAGGTGTCCGCCCGTTGAGTAATCGAGGAAATTGCGATGGTTTCCTCTAGATCGTCGTTGGCGACGATACTGAGATCCTCGGCATCGCCCGCTTCGGCTTCCGAGCCGATGGCAGTGTGCAAGCGCTTTTTGCTGAACTTGACGAAGCCTTCGAGAAAATAACCGGAAAAATAATGCTTAACGTCGGCGGCACCCTTGCGCAGCCGGCGTTGGGTCTCCATTAATTCAGTCGCGTCCTGGTTGGTACGGGCGCGATCAATTTCAATATCGAAGGCATCGACCAGGGACTTGAGGTAGTGATCAAAAAACTTTTGGATATGGTCGCGCGCGATGTTCTGGCAGGACTTCAGATGTGTGACGACCACCGACGGCGACAGTGGAAGCAGCGCAGGGGCTACGTCGTGCTGGCGACCTTTGTGATCCTCATGAATAATTTTCGACATCGCGTGCATTCCAGACAGTTCGACACAATCCGACCAATTTTCTTCACTGTTACCGCTTTCAGTCGTTTGGCCAGCGTTCTTCAATGCTGGTCTATTTTTTCCGAAAAAACCAGCAAATTCAAAGTCATTTTCGCAATTTCACCCATATTGAGGCTTATTATCCCGCGTTTTTATGTACCATCGCGCGCAAGATTCGCAAAGTGCGTCGAGATAGACGGACAGGCCCTTGGCATTCCCTGTCTCAGCTCGCGTCTTTTTGCACCATTTTCATGCTTTTTGATGTAACGAGAGAAACACCATGGACATTTACGGAATCGGCGCCGCCCTTGTGGACACCGAAATCGACCTCAACGACTCCGATCTCAATCGCCTGGGCATCGACAAAGGCGTGATGACGCTGGTCGACGAAAGCCGTCAGCGCGAACTCCTGCACGCGCTCGAAGGACACTTGATCCACTCGCGACGCGCCAGTGGCGGCTCCGCCGCCAACACCGTTATCGCCGCCAGTTACTTTGGCGCCAAAACATTCTACAGCTGTCGCGTGGCAAATGACGACAATGGCGAGTTTTATCTGCGCGACATGGCCGCGGCGAATGTCCAAACCCATCTGCACGCTGGCAGCATGCAGGGTACCACCGGAAAATGTCTGGTGTTCATCACCCCCGACGCCGAGCGCACCATGAACACCTATCTCGGCATCAGCGAGCACATCGGCGAGCAGGACATCGACGAGACAGCGCTGGCCTCTTCGCGCTTCGCCTACATCGAAGGCTACCTGGTCACCTCGGCCAGCGGCAGACCGGCCGCCATCCGCACCCGCGAACTCGCACAGCAGCACGGGGTAAAAATCGCGCTCAGCCTGTCGGATCCCGCGATGGTCAATTTTTTCCGCGATGGCTTATCGGAGATGATCGGCGCCGGCGTCGACATCCTGTTTTGCAATGAGGCGGAAGCGCTCGGCTTCACCGAACAGAGTGAACTCGACACCGCCGTCGAGCAATTAAAGCGCTGCGCCAAATCTTTCGCGATTACTCGAGGGGCAAAAGGGGCGCGCATATTCGATGGCGACAGTGTTTTCGATATCGCCGCCACCCCGGTCAAAGCCGTCGACAGCAACGGTGCCGGCGATATGTTTGCCGGTGCATTTCTCGCCGCATTGGTGAAGAATTGGGATTACCGCAAAGCCGGCGAGTTCGCCTGCGCGGCAGCGGCGACAGTGGTGTCGCAATACGGACCGAGGTTGGCGCCGGAACAGCACGCGCAATTGCTGGACCAACACCGCCACTAGCTGGGCGGGATTTAAATTTGTGTTTGCGGCGACACGACTGCCGGCGCGGGAACAATTGCCGGAGCAAGCGCGGGATCTTGCAACTGTCCCAGCAGTACATTGAGTGCGTCGTCCACTCTGACCAGATAACTCGACATCGTCGTCGCGTGGTTGGCCAGCAGTCCAAAGCCGCTGCCATTCAGTATCACCGGGCTGTACACGGTGCGCTGAGTATTTTCCAGCGTGGCCAGCATTTTCGCGATGACAAGCGCTTTTTGCTTGTCGGCGGGATTTTGGCCAAATTCGATTTCGCTTGCCCGCAACAGTTGAATCAGCGCCCAGGCACTGCCTCGCGCCTCGTAAAACAGGTTGTCGATGTCGGCATCGTGTTTCGGCTTTTTGGCCGCCGGGTCAATATTGAAATTCAGCTCGACCACGTCGCTTTCGTCGACCGAGTTAAGCTTGGTGATCAACTGCCTCAGTTGCGTGTCGACGTGCTGCAGCCACAAACGGTACAGCGCGTCGCGTTCTTCGGCGCTGCGCGCGCCTTCGCCGCCAACATTTTTGCTGTAATCGCGCAGATACTGAATCCCCTCGCGATATTCGCCCTCGGTGTCCGGCAGCCACCAGCTGCTGTGATTAAAATTGAACCGCGATTCCGCCAGCACCAGCGACTGGTGCCGCGCTTGCAAGGTGGCGGGATCCTGATCGAATTCCCGCAGACTCGCGCTCAGGGTTCGCACCTGTCCCAACGCGCCGAATTCCCAGCTGGGCATATCGTCGAGCAACACACCGGGCGGCAGCACATCGTTGGAGAGGTAGCCACCCGGTTTGTCGAGCAGAGTATTCATCACCGCGATGGTGGCGAGGGCAAGCACTTCTTCGGGCTTGTTGTTGAGGTCGGCCTTCGAACCCAGCATTTGCTCGACACTCAGATCTTCGGGCTCGCGACTCCACCAGACGCCGAGCGCGAAAATACCGATCAACACCACTAGCAACAGCCACAACAGAGGCGATTTGAACAGCGAACGGGAACGGCGATTGTTCTGGCCGGACATCATTAGCGTGCTGTCCGGTGAGAAAGGCCAAAGGCGCAACTTATCTTTTAACACTCGCCACTCACAAGCGCTTGACTTCGGCGACGACAGTTATCGGTTTTAATTTTTCAAATTCAAAAACAATCGGAATTTTATCTCCGACTTTTATTTCTCTCTGCAAGCCAAACAGCATCAGGTGGTAGCCACCGGGCTTAAAATCGACAGTGGCTTTGGCGTCCAGTGGCATGTCGGGCACCGGTCGCATTTCCATTTTTCCATTCGCGTATATATGTCGATGCACTTCGATATGGTCGGCGATGTCGGAATGTACGTAGTTCAAAATGTAGGTTTTGTTGTCGTTGTTGCGCATGCGCATATACGCAGACGCGACCTCGGAGCCCGGCGGGGCTTCGCGTATCACCAGATCCGTAATGCTGACAGGATCATCTTTTTTGCAGGCCCCCAGAGCAAGGGCGAACACCGAAACCAAAGCCAAACGCCACAACGTGTACATCTATCCCCCTCTACTGCCGGTACGTGCTGGAGGCATCATAATACTGTCTTGCGGTTTCCCCAACAAATAGCCCTGCGCCCCGTCGACCTCGAGCGTTTTCAAAAGCCGCCACTGCTCCTCGCTCTCAACGCCCTCCGCCAACAGCTTAATGCCGCAATTGCGGGCGATGTTGACCAGTGCGCGCAGATAAACCCGGTTTTCACCGTTGTCGAGGTCCTGTAAAAAACGTCGATCCAGTTTGACCATCGCCACCGGCAGATGCTGGACAATGGCCATCGATTTGGCCATCACCCCGAAATGATCCAGCGACAGGCGCACGCCAAAACGCCGCGCCATGCTCAGCATTGGTCGGTAACCATCGGTCGTGTGTTTGAGAATATTTTCCGGCATTTCGATGACGATGCGCTCCAGCTGCTCGCGCGGCGCGCGCGCCAGTTTTTCGCTCAGCCATTCGCGAAAGTCGACCTTCAGCAAGGACTTTAAGGACAAATTGACCCCGAGGCGGCATTGCTTGTCCTGCGCCAGCGTTTGCAACACTCGCAGTACGATCGCGCGATCCATGCGCTCGCTCAGCCCGAAGCGCTCGACCAGCGCCCAAAAAGCCCCGGCCGGCACAAGCTTGTCCTCGACTCGAATCCGACAGAGGACCTCGAAGTGATCGGGAACGTCGAAGCGGTCGACAAAGACCGGCTGATAAAACAATTCAAAATCGCTGGCCGTAAGTGCCGACTCCAGCAGGGGTACCCATTCGCGTGCCGGTCTCGCCAGCGTGACGTCGCTGCTCAAATCCACCAGGTCGAAATCGCCGCCGCTGGCTCGAATCTGTCGCATCGAGGTGTCCGCCGCCGACAGCATCGCGGAAAGCTGCGCGCGGCTGGAGGAAAATGCAAGACCGTATTCGAGCAGGTCCTGCGTCAACAACAATGATTTTTTGGCGACATCCACCTGGTTGCGAACATTGTCGAAAAAGCTGTGAATTTCGGCGGCGTAAATGCCGGAAATAAATATCGCGAACTGGCTGCCGGCGCGGCGACCGACGATGGCATTCGGCCACTTTGCCAGGGTCCCTTTCAAGGTTTCGGCGACCTCCTTGACGACGCGGTCACCCGCTTCCCAGCTTTGCTGTTGATTGATGTCCTGCAGCGCCAATACCGAGCACAGCATCAGCATCGACGGCGCTTCGCCCAGTTCGGAGGCCAGCCAGGCCTGCACCCGCGCATCGAAATCGGCGCGATTGGGCAGCTCGGTCAACGCGTCCATGTGCGCGTCGCGACGCAAGTCCTCAATCAATTGCAGCTGGCGGGAAAGGTTTTGTGTCACGCGTCGGGACATTTGGTTGAACGCCCGCACCACGGCCTGCAATTCTTCAAATTCCGGCGTCGCCAGATCGTCGCGAAAGGTGCTGTAGGCGAGTGTATCGGCGCGCAAAGTGAGCTCGTCAAACGTGCCCTGTGCTCTGCGCAAAATTCTCTGCAGTACCAGCAGCGCCAAAAGCCAGGACATTGCGAATACCGCACTGACGATAAACATAAATTGTTCGAAGCGACTTTGCGCCGCGACCGGGTCTACGCGAATCTCGTAGTGGACCTCGCTCGATTTACCGGTGCTGACCGTCGGAAAGGAAAAAAACACCGGCAACACCGTTTTGTGGAGGTGAGGATTTTGCGAACAGAGGGTCCTGGATTTGCCGAGCGGGTCGATGCGAACAATATCCAGCAGATCGGAAGTGCAATTAAGCGGCAGTCGCGCGTCCTCCGCCGAGATCTGAGACGCCGCGAGCCGCGACGCGAATTCACGGGCATCTTCGCTCAACCAGCTTCGCTGCAGTACTGCATAAATGAGTACGAGTGCAAAATAAAAAAAGGCGAAGCCCGCCGTGCAGGCGCTCAGGATTTTACTGCGCAAACTCATGTCGCCGACCTCAACCAGTGCCAACTGTGCGACGCTGCGCAGACAAATTGTCCCGAGCCGACGCCACCGCGCGGACGAGTTGCCTCATCCACCACTGAAGTTTAGTCCAGCGGTGGCAAAAACCGGATTTTTGGCGGACCGATGCGAATATCACCGCGAATTCGGTAATCGGGAACGGCATCGCGCATGACCTGGTAGACCCAGCGCGCATCCGCATCGCTGTGCGCGAAAATAAGTATTGCCTGATGAGACTGCTTCAACCCCGTCGCGATATCGCGCAGCGACGCAATCAATTTAGGCGAACGCTTTTTCAGCAGCTGGGCATTGATGACCACTGCATTTTCTCCGGGTTCGAGCACCGGCTGCGGGGGCGAGACTTTTACCGGGTGTGCCCTGAGTTCCTTTTCGAGTTCGACCAGCAGTGGATTCCCGGCAAAGCGATTCCGCAATTGCTTCAGGCGTCGGCTCGCCGCGCTGATGCGCTCCGCCTTGAGCTCGCTGCGAAAATCGGCGCTCTCGCGCAAGAGAATGTTGTTCAAACCCGCCTCGGCGCGTTTATTGGTCGCATCGAGCGCCCTCGCCGCACGGTAGAACAGGTAGGCATTGTTGTCGTCGGGACTGAAAATCTTTCCCTGTGCCAATGCCGCATCGGCACGCTGCAACATCGTGTCGACAATGCTCGGCGCCGGCGTCGGGCCGGCCACGGGAATTGCATCGGTCTGAGCGCGAAGCAGACAACTGAAGAACAGGAAGGCAAAAAACAGAAAACGGCTTCGATAAGGTTTCCGTAAGCCGCTGGACACTAAAATCGACATACATCTCAACATCAAAATGGGCCTTGTCTTATACTCGACAAAGCATCGGGGCCTTTGGAGCCAGCATGAGTATTTCCAATATCCGTATTACCTTTCGCCAGTGGCTGACGCTGTTCGTCGGCACCTTGTTGTGCCTTTCGATTCACGCAGATCCTTTCACTTCCGAAGAAGAAAAGTTTCTCGACTTCGATCAGGCCTACCAGTTAGACGCCCCGAGCTTGAAAGAGGGCAAAGTGTACCTCAGTTGGCAAATTGTCGACGGCTACTACCTCTACACCAATACCTTTGCGCTGCAGGCAGTCAGTAAAAATCAGGCGCTAACGCTGGCGCTCCACATTCCTCCGGGCGAGAAAAAATACGACGATATTCTGAAAGAGGAACACGAGATTCACCACCACGGCGTGGAAATCTGGGCGGAACTGCCGAAGTGGAGCGGATCCTACCAACTGCAGGTCACGGCACAGGGCTGCGCCGACGCCGGCCTGTGCTATCCGCCGGAGACGCGTTACTTCAACGTCGACAATGGCGTCGCCACGCCGACCGACACCGCGCTGCAAGTGACGGAACCGCCGTCGGGCTCAACGCCAATGGCGAGCGGGAGCCCGCCCGCCAAGAAGCCCTTTTTGCTGTGGATGATTCTGGGCGCATTCGTCGGCGGCCTGATTCTCAATCTCATGCCCTGCGTATTTCCGGTACTGTCGCTGAAGGCGCTGAGCCTGGCCTCGGGCAAAACCAAGCATCAGCACTGGCACGGCTGGGCCTATACCGGCGGAATCGTGGCGAGCTTTGTCGGCGTCGCCATCATACTGATCGTCGCCAAGCACGCCGGCTCGTCACTGGGCTGGGGCTTTCAGCTGCAGCAACCGGTGTTTGTCGCGTTTCTCTGCTACCTGTTCTTCGTCATGGGCCTGGTTCTGCTCGGCGCACTCGAACTCGGTGGCGCATGGATGGGATGGGGTCAAAAGTGGACGCAGGGCCACGGCCTCACCGCGTCGTTTTTTACCGGCGTCTTGGCGGCCGTAGTCGCCAGCCCCTGCACCGCGCCGTTTATGGCCACCGCCGTCGGCTTTGCGGTCACTCAGGACACACTGTCCGGCCTGCTGGTCTTTGTCGGCCTGGGGCTGGGCATGGCCTTCCCCTATCTGCTGTTGACTTACAGTCCGGCCGTCGCTCGCGCCCTGCCGCATCCCGGCGCCTGGATGGACACCCTCAAACAGGTACTCGCCTTTCCGCTGTTTTTCACCGCCGCCTGGCTCTTGCTGGTGCTCGGCGCGCTGACCTCCAGTGACGCCAGCGCCTGGCTAGTCACCGGCGCTTGCGCCATCGCGTTTGCAATCTGGTTGCTGCGCGTGCGCGGCGACAGCAATGTCTGGCTGAATTTCCGCCGCATTCTCGCGCTTCTCGCCGCTGTGCTCGCCCTGGCGATTGCCATTCACATCGAGCACTGGAGCAAACGCGATCTCGGTGTCTGGCAGAACTACGACCCGGACCAGCTCACAGAGCTGCGCTCCAAACACACGCCGGTGTTTGTCGACCTCACCGCCGACTGGTGTATCACCTGCAAAGTGAACGAAAGGGTGGCGCTGCACACCGAAGACGTGGAAAACTTCGCCACCCAACACGGCATTGTGTTGATGGTCGGCGACTGGACCAGGAAAGACGAAAAGATCTCCGCGCTGCTCGCCAAATATGAACGCAACGGTGTACCGCTCTACCTGATGTACCCCGCCGACAGCAGTCAAGACGCCGAGGTGCTGCCGCAGCTGCTGACCAAAGGCGCCGTTCTCGAGGCCATGAACAAGGCTCTGGAATAGACTGTAGCGGCAGACTCAATAGCGCGCATTTTCGCCAAAATGTAGCAAACATGCGCGCAACTGCCGCAAAACGAGATAGACAAGCCCCGCTAACTTAGGCACAATTCGCCCACTTTCGAGCCGGAGCTCAGGCATCATTCCGGCCGTACATGCACCATATTCAATAACGGGGTTGGGCAAATGGCCACAATTTTGGTCCTCCACGGACCCAATTTAAACCTCTTGGGATCGCGTGAACCCGAGGTTTACGGCCACAGCACTCTGGAAGACATCAACCGTCAAATGATGGACAAGTGCCACGCCGCCGGTCACCACCTGCTGAGCCTGCAGAGCAATGCCGAGTACGAGCTGATCGATCGCATTCACGAGGCGCGGCAGGAAGGCGTTAACTTCATCATTATCAATCCCGCTGCATTTACACATACCAGCGTCGCACTGCGCGACGCCCTGGCCGCTGTCAATATTCCTTTCGTCGAATGCCACCTCAGCAATGTGCATGCTCGCGAGGAATTCCGTTCGCACTCCTATTTGTCCGACCTGGCAGTGGGCGTGATTTGTGGCTTCGGCCCGCAAAGCTATTTGCTCGCTCTCGAGGCGGCAATTGCACGTCTAGCAAAATAAAAACTTACATTTGCAAACATCGTATTTAAGAGGCATTCATGGATATCCGAAAAGTTAAAAAGTTGATCGAATTGCTGGAGGAATCCAACGTCGAGGAACTGGAAATCAAAGAGGGTGAGGAGAGTGTGCGCATCAGCCGCGGATCGCGCAATTCTGCCAGTCAGCCCATTCAGACCTACGTGCAGGCGCCGATGCCTGCAGCAGCCGCGCCAGTGGCTGCCGCTCCGGCCGCGCCGGCGAGCAGCGGAAATGCTCAGGAGGCACCCGCAGCCAACGCCGGTCACAGCGTCTGTTCGCCGATGGTCGGCACCTTTTATCGTGCGCCCAGCCCCGGCGCCGCGCCCTTTGTGGAAGTCGGCCAAACCATCAAGGCCGGCGACGTGGTGTGCATTGTCGAAGCCATGAAAATGCTGAACCAGATTGAAGCCGACAAATCCGGCGTGGTGACGGCAATTCTTGTCGATGACGGCCAGCCGGTAGAATTCGATCAGCCCTTGATATCCATCGCCTGAGCGGGGAATTAGTATGTTTGACAAGGTTCTGATCGCCAATCGCGGCGAGATTGCACTGCGAATCCTGCGTGCCTGCCGGGAAATGGGCATCAAAACAGTAGCGGTTTACTCCAAGGCCGACCGAGACCTCAAGCACGTGCGCCTCGCCGACGAGTCGGTGTGCATTGGTCCCAACCAGTCTTCGGCCAGCTACCTGAACATCCCCGCGATTATCGCGGCGATGGAAATCACCGATTCGGTCGCGGTGCATCCCGGCTACGGCTTTCTCGCCGAAAACGCCAATTTCGCCGAGCAGGTCCAGAAAAGCGGTTTCGTGTTCATCGGTCCCGATCCCGATGTGATTCGCCTGATGGGCGACAAAGTGTCGGCAATCAATGCCATGAAAGAAGCGGGGGTTCCGACGGTACCCGGCTCCGACGGTCCTCTGCCCGACGACGCCGAGCGCTGCCAGGCAATCGCGGCCCGAATTGGCTACCCGATCATCATCAAGGCGGCCGCCGGTGGTGGCGGTCGCGGCATGCGCGTCGTGCACACCGATTCGGCCCTGTGGAACTCGATTCAGATCACCAAATCCGAAGCAAAAGCCGCGTTTGGCGACGATACCGTCTACATGGAGAAATTCCTCCAGAATCCGCGCCACGTAGAAGTGCAGGTCATCTCCGACGGTCAGGGCAACACCGTGCACCTGTTCGACCGCGATTGCTCGCTGCAGCGCCGTCACCAGAAAGTACTGGAAGAAGCCCCCGCGCCCAACATCCCCTGGGAAATACGCGAGGGTGTGTACGAAGCCTGCACCAAGGCCTGTAACGAGATCGGTTATCGCGGCGCCGGCACTTTTGAGTTTCTCTACGAAGACGGACGCTTCTACTTCATCGAGATGAATACGCGCATACAGGTCGAACACCCGGTCACCGAGATGATTACCGGAGTCGATCTGATCAAGGAACAAATCCGCGTCTGCGCCGGCAACAAGTTGAGTCTCAAACAGGACGAGATAGTGTTGCGCGGACACGCATTCGAATGCCGCATCAACGCCGAGGACCCGAAAACCTTCATGCCCTCGCCCGGTCTGGTCGATGTTTACCATCCACCGGGAGGTCTCGGAGTGCGCGTCGACTCCCATTTATACAGCGGATACCGCGTACCGCCCTACTACGACTCCATGGTGGCGAAGATCATCGTCCACGCCGAGGACCGTCACGCCGCGCTGAAACGTATGGAAACGGCGCTCGACGAATTGGTCATCAGCGGCATCAAAACCAATACCGATCTGCAAAAGGATCTGGTCCGCGACAAGCAGTTTTCCAAGGGTGGAGTGAACATTCACTACCTTGAGAAAAAGCTGGCCCTCTAGGCCTGGACGCATCCATGGCCTGGTGGGAATTACGCCTCGTCAGTGCGCGGGGCGAGATCGCCGCGCTCGAATCGGCGCTGGAAGACCTCGGTGTGCTGTCGCTTACCCTGGTCGACAATGCCGACGATCCGATTCTGGAGCCGGCCCTGGGTGAAACGCCGCTGTGGGATACCACCGGCCTAAACGCGCTGTTTGACGAAAACTGTCCGCGCGAGGACATCGACTTCCAATTAAAACAACAATTTCCCTCGCTCAAGCTCGACTGGCACAAGATCGAAGACCGCGACTGGGAACGCGAGTGGATGCGAGACTACCATGCCATCCAGGTGTCAGATGCCTTGTGGATCTGTCCGAGCTGGCAGGACGCGCCCGACCCGAACGCCGTCAATCTCATGCTCGATCCAGGGCTCGCGTTTGGCACAGGCACACACCCAACCACCTTCCTCTGCCTGCAGTGGCTGGCGCGCCGCGATCGCGCACCAGAACTGGTGTTGGACTACGGCTGCGGCTCGGGAATTCTGGCGATTGCGGCGTTGTTGCTGGGCGCAAAACACGCGGTCGGCATCGACATTGATCCGCAGGCACTGATCGCATCGGCCGACAACCTGGAGCGCAACCACTTGCGCCATTCCAGGCTGAGCCTCGCCACTCCTGACAATTCGCCCGCCCTGCAGGCCGATATCGTCCTCGCCAATATTCTCGCGGCGCCATTGATTGACCTTGCTCCGACGCTGCTCGGTTATCTGAAGCCGGAAGGTTCCATTTGCCTGTCGGGAATCCTGTTCGAACAACATCAGACCGTACTGGACGCCTATGCGCCACACTTGCGCGACATTGAAGTGGAGCGCAAATCGGAGTGGGTGCGCATCAGCGGAACCAAACATCCTGACCCGCACTAAATACACTTCAATTTAGATATTCAATTTGACGCCGCAAGCTTTCTCAAAAACCCGATTGCCGACACAAGCAAGGTGTGTAAAAACAGTTAGAATGGGCGCCGAATTTACCGACCCCCACTCTGCGTATAAACTTAAGTCAGCGTTTTGAAATTTATTTTGTTCTTCGACACCCGAGTGTGATGTGATCGCCCGAGCAAAATTCTTCACTCGCCGCCTCAAATAACACAGCGGAATCTGAGCCCAATGGCCGACTCGATCACACGATGTCCGAAATGCCGCACCTCGTTTCGTGTTCAGGAAGCGCACCTGAACACCGCGCGTGGGGCTGTCCGCTGCGGTTCCTGCCTTCACGTCTTTAACGCTCGCGACCATCTCGTGCAATCCAAAGCGGCGACGACGAAGGCACAAGGCGCGGAGCTCAGCGCCAAAAGCGATAGCGCCCGACGCCACAGTGATGCGACGCGCAAAGC
>Ga0316575_10000294_pt1 | contig 13898 bp, 9 predicted proteins | sample J5NA_FD_203072 | JGI IMG/M metagenome (GOLD analysis project Ga0316575, IMG submission 203072) | Rhizosphere microbial communities from salt marsh grasses in Alabama, United States - J5-7_050615r2r3 | ecosystem: Host-associated > Plants > Roots > Rhizosphere | place: USA: Alabama | collected...
CCGCGCGGCCCCGCGTGACCTCGTGGCTCCGCAGCAGAGGCACCGCGATCTCGTCGACGAGGGCGTCGAGGAACGACTCCTCGACGGGGGCGCCGTGGGTCAGCACATGGTGCTGCAGGAGCGCCGCGGGGGCGCGGAGCCGCAGCGTCGACGGGTCCGGGTCCACGGGCTCGCCCCGCCTGGCCGCCCGGTCCACCACCTCACGGACCATCCTCGGGCTGGCGCCGCGGAACAAGCGGGCGGTGCGGTTCCGGTGGCCCTCGCTCAGCGACGAGGCGACGACGGCCCGCACGGCCTCGCCGGCCGGGCCGGCCATCTGCTGGGCCAGGTGGGCGAGCACCGCGAACAGGTCGGCGCGCAGGGTGCTCGGCTCGTCCGGGAGGACGGGCTCCCCCACCAGCCGGTAGGCCGCCTCGACCGCGAGCTCGGCGCGGCTGGGCCATCGCCGGTAGATGGAGACCTTGCCGGCTCCTGCACGATGAGCCACAGAGTCCATGGTCATGCCCGCGTAGCCGACCTCACGCAGCTCGTCGATGGCGGCCTGGACGATCGCCTCCTCGAGCACCGCGCCGCGTCGTCGAGGCCGGCTCCGGTGGTCAGCCACGCGGAGCCGCCACGTCCGCGGCGACGACGGTCCCGCGGTCCCCGTCCACCCGCACCCGCACGCCGGGCTCCAGGACGGACGTCCCACGTCCGGTACCCATGACGGCGGGGATGCCGTACTCGCGGGCGACGATCGCCGCGTGGGAGGCCAGCCCGCCGTGGTCGACGACCACCGCCGCGGCCCGCGCGAACAGCGGGGTCCACGACGGGTTGGTCGACGGGCACACGAGGACCTCACCCGCGTGCAGGGTGCCGAACTCCCCGGGACCCGTCACCACGCGCACCGCGCCGGTCGCGAGCCCGCCGCCACTCCCCACACCGATCACCAGGGTCTGTGCGTCCGTCGTCCGCTGGGGGTACAGCGTGCTCGTCGCGATGAGCGGCGATGCGGCGAGCTCGACGTATGCCGCCCGGCGCCGGCGCGCGGCGGCGGCCACCTGCGCGTCGACCGGGCCCGGCTCGTCCCCCAGCCGTCCGAGCTCGGCCCGGGTGAGGTACCAGACGTCGTGGGGATCCTCGACCGTGCCGCGGGCGGCGAGCCGCCGGCCCATCTCGAGCACGGCTCGGCGGACCGCCGGCATCGTGCGGGTCAGCTCGAAGTGCGTGTCCTCGCGCACCGTGGCCGCCGCTGCCGCCGTGTCCGCCAGCCGTCGCACCCACGTCTCGGTGCGGGTCGCCCGCACCACACGGTGGTCGACGAGCTCGTCCAGCGCCCGCGCGGCGGCCTCGGGGTCGTGCCGGTGGTCGCTCGAGGCGTCGAGGAGCACGACCACGAGGTCCATGACGGTCTCGGGCGCCTCGCGCCACACCGGGTCGGCGACGAGGAGCACGCTGGTGGTCTCACGGTGTCCGTACCGGGCGAGGAACTCGCCGAGATGCCGCTCGACGTCGGCGGCGCGAGGGTCGGAGCGCACCAGCCGGAGCAGCTCCCGACCGCCGCCCTCACGGGTCGCCGACGCCAGCCACGGCCGGCTTCGGACCAGGTCCGCGATCTCGGCCAGCTCGGCGTTGGCCCGCGCGGTGGCGCTGTCCCCCTCGAGCGCGAGCGCGGCCACGAGGTCCCGCCGCCGCAGCAGGGCCGCGACGGCCGTGAGCCGCGCCAGGGCCGCGGCCGCGGGCGGCAGGTACTCGACCCGCAACGCGGTGACCAGGTCGACCAGCCGCGCGGCGGAGTCGGGGACGGCGAGCAGCTCCTGCCAGGGCAGCCCGGCGACGTCGAGAGCGTCGAGACGGGCGGCGCCCTCACGGAAGGCCGCGAGCCGGGGGTCGCCGGCCCAGCGCCGTGGGTCGCGTCCCAGCCGGCTGACCGTGCGGGCCAGCCGCGCCGGCACGGACCAGGTCGGATGTGGCTCCGGCGGCACGTACTCCTGCACCACGGCATCCTCGGTCGGCATGACGTCGGCCAACGACACCCGGGCCCCGGTGATCCCGGCGATGAGCTCGGCCACGTGCCGCCCGACGTTCGGCTCGATCCAGGCGCCCAGCTCCAGTGGGAGGGGCCGTCGTGGGAGCAGCTCGAGGATGACCGGACCGGTGATCCGCTGGATCCGCGACAGCGGGCGTGGTGGCGGGGGGAGTGCTGTCATCGGCCGGGCCTGGAGCACGCTCACCCGGCCTCCGGCGACCGCCCACTCGATGTCCTGAGGACGTCCGAAGTGGTCCGCGACGCGTCGGCCGAGGTGCGACAGCTCCACGAGCTCGGCCTCGCCCAGGCCGCGGACCGCCGGCGCCGTGTCGGTGCGGGTGCCTCCCTCCGACGAGGCGCGCACGACGACCTCGCGTCCGCCCTCGCGTCGTTCGACGATGCGGTCGTCGGCCTCCAGGACGACGTGGTCCGGAGTGACCAGGCCCGCGACGACGGCCTCCCCGAGGCCGGGGTTGGAGTCGATGACGACCCGGTCGCGGTCGCCGGTGACGGGGTCGGCGGTGAACATCACCCCGGCGTGGTCGGCCGGCACCATCCGCTGGACGACCACGGCGATCGCCACGTCCTCCGGCGGCAGGCCCAGACGTCCGCGGTAGGCGACGGCGCGTTCACCCCAGAGCGAGGCCCAGCATCCTCGCACCGCCTCCAGCAGGGCGTCCGGTCCGGCCACGCCGAGGAAGGTGTCCTGCTGACCGGCGAACGCGGCCCCCGGCAGGTCCTCGGCGGTGGCGCTCGAGCGCACGGCGACCTGGCCGCCGCCGAGGTCCGTGTAGGCGTCGAGCACCGCCTCGCGTACCTCGTCGGGGACCGGCACGGAGAGCACGCTCTCGTGGTCGAGGATCGCGACCCCCTGGACGGCCCGCCGGTAGGCGTCGGTCGTGACCACGAACCCGTCGGGGACGTCGAACCCCGCAGCGAGCACCTCGGCCAGGTTGGCGCCCTTGCCGCCGGCGAGGTCCAGATCGGCAGCACTGAGCGCTGAGAGCGGTCGACACCACGACGTCATGGCCTGACCGTACGTTAGTGAACGCTGCGTTCACAATATGCTCAGGGCTCGCCTTTCACGGAGCCGGACGGGAGCGCACGGTCAGCGCACGTCCGATGCGCCGACCGTCGTCGGCTCGAGGCCCGCCGCCGCGTCCACGCGCGGTCGAGGCCGGTCCCTCCGGTGTAGTGCGACGGACACCGCGAGGATGCCGAGACCGGCGACGGCGAGCCCGGCGCCGACGAGCGACGGAGCGCGGTAGCCCCAGCCGGCGGCGATCACCGCACCGCCCACCCAGGCACCCAGCGCGTTGGCGATGTTGAGCGCACTGTGGTTGCTCGCTGCAGCCAGGGTCTGCGCCGCTCCGGCGACCTGCATCAGCCGGAGCTGGAGGTTGACGACGAGCACCGAGGCCAGCACGGCGGCGAGGAAGAGCACGACGAGCGCCGGGCCTGCGTAGGGCGAGAGCCAGGCGAAGAGCGCGAGCGCGACCCCGAGCCCGGCCATCCCGATGACCGTGGAGCGGAGCACCGACCAGTCGCCCATCCGGCCCGCCACCACGCTCCCCACGACTCCGCCGACCCCGAAGACGAGGAGGAAGGCCGGCACCGCGGCGTCGGCGAGACCGGTGACGACGGTGACCGTGGGGGCGATGTAGGAGTACATCGCGAACATGCCGCCGAAGCCGACGGCACCGACGGCGAGGGTGAGCAGGACCTGGGGACGGGACAGCGCCCCGAGCTCGGAGCGCACGGTGCGGCTGCGGTCACCCGGCAGGTGCGGCACGGTGACGGCGATGAGCGCCACCGTGACGAGGCCGAGCAGTGCCACCAGCCAGTAGGCGGCCCGCCAGCCCAGCTGCTGGCCGAGCCACGTGGCCCCTGGGACGCCGAGAACGTTGGCGATCGGGATGCCGAGCATCACCCGCCCCACCGCTCGCCCGGACTGCCCGCGGGTGGCGAGGTCGACCGCGACGAGGGCGGCCACCCCGAAGAAGGCGCCGTGCGGGAGCCCGGAGAGGAACCGTGCGGCCACCAGGGTCCCGTACGTGGGCGCCAGGGCGCTCAGCGCGTTGCCGAGCGTGAACCCGGCGATGAGCCCCATGAGCAGCCCCTTGCGCGGCGCCCGGGCACCCGCCACCGCGAGCAGCGGCGCCCCGACGACGACTCCGGCCGCGTAGGCGGAGATCGTGTGGCCGGCGGCCGGGATGCCGACTCCGACGCCGTCGGCGATCTGGGGCAGCAGGCCCATCGTGACGAACTCGGTCGTGCCGATGGCGACTCCGCCGAGGACGAGCGCGAGCATCGCGAGGGTGTGGTTGCGAGGTGCGGGCACAGGGGATGCAAGGACCGGGCACACGGGGCGCATTCCCTCCCGGCCGGACCACGCTCGCAGGCAACCCGGGCCGGCATCAGCACGCCCGTCGAGGCCCGTCGCTTCATAGGATGGCGGGATGCGCGCAGCCCAGGTGACCCGGCTCGAGGGACCCGACGCGGTCGAGGTCACCGAGGTTCCCGAGCCCGCGGCCCGTGGCGTGGTCGTGGACGTCGCGGCGGCCGGTGTGTGCTTCCCCGACGTCCTCCTCACCCGCGGCGAGTACCAGATGAGACCCGACCCGCCGTTCGTGCCCGGGTCCGAGGTTGCCGGCCGGGTGCGGTCGGCCCCGCCCGGCAGCGGGTTCGCCGAGGGTGACCGGGTGGCGGCGTTCCCGGTCCTGGGCGGCTTCGCCGAGGTCGTGGCGACCGACCCGGCCATGGTCTTCCCGCTTCCCGACTCCACGACCTACGAGCAGGGCGCGGCCCTGCCGATGAACTACCTCACCTGCCACTTCGCCCTGCGTGAGCGCGGCGGCCTGCGTGCCGGTGAGACCGTGCTCGTCCACGGCGCCGCCGGGGGCGTCGGGACCGCAGCGGTCCAGCTCTCGCGCGCGTGGGGTGCCCGCGTCGTCGCCGTGGTCTCCTCCGACGACAAGGCCCAGGTGGCGCGCTCGGCAGGGGCGCACGAGGTCGTCGCGGCGGACGGCTTCCGCGACGCCGTGGCCGAGCTGACCGCGGGGCACGGCGTTGACGTCGTCGTCGACCCCGTGGGCGGTGACCGGTTCACCGACTCGCTGCGCTCACTCGCTCCTGGCGGTCGGCTCCTCGTCGTCGGCTTCACCGCGGGGTCGATCCCCGAGGTGCGGGTCAACCGGCTGCTCCTCGGCAACATCTCGGTCGTCGGCGTCGGCTGGGGCGCCTGGTGGACCCACCCGTCCGGTCCCGGTGCCGGCTACCTGCGCCGGCAGTGGGACGACCTTCTGCCCCTGCTCCGGTCGGGCGCTGTCGACCCCGTGATCGGCGAGGTGCGCGCGCTCGACGACGTCGTCGGAGCGCTCACCGCGGTCGACGAGCGTCGGGCGACGGGGAAGGTCCTCCTCAGCCCGTGACGAGCCACCGGCAACGGCCCGGTTCCGCGTCCTGCACCTCGGGGCGGCGCTAGGCCAGGCGGGAGCGCTGGCCTGCGAGGGCGAGCGCCGTGGCCGTGAGCGTCGGGTTGACGGTCAGACGGGTCGGGATCACGGCGTTCCCGACGATGTCGAGACCGTCGACCCCGTGGAGCCGTCCGCTGACGTCGACCACCGAGGTGTCGTCGTCGGGACCACCCAGGCGGCACGACCCCATCAAGTGGGCGATGTCGGGCCGGGACCACCGCGGGGCGCACCCTCGCCGCACGCGGCCGAGAGCCTCGGTGAGCGCGTCGACGTCCCGCTCGATCTCTGTCAGGCGCTCGCGGTCCGCGGCGCGGATGGGGACCTCGAAGCGCGGCCGGCCGTCGCCGTCGACCCAGAGATGGTTGTCCGGATGGGGGTCGATCGGCCCGAAGGCCTGGATCTCGACGAGGCGACCGGGGTGCACGTCCCGGTCCGAGGGGTCGACCGGCAACGGGTTCGTGTCGCGCAACACCATGGTGAACCACGGATGCTCCGGCGTCTGCGGGATGCCGAGCCGGGGAAGCGGGTCGTCGTCGCCGACGGGATCCGCACCCTCGTCGAGGACGACCTGCGTGGCGAGCACCGGGTGGAAGCACACCCGCCTGCCGATCGCGGGATGCTCGACGCCGGAGCGCCACAGCAGCAGCGGGGCATCCAGTGCACCGGTGGCGAGCACCACGTGCCCGCTGCGCAGCACCTCGTTCCCGAGCCGCACCCCCGTCGCACGACCCGCGTCGAGCTCGACGCTGTGCACGGCGCCGGTCCGCCGCTCGACCGTGGCATCGGAGGCGGCAAGCACGTCGGCCGGACCGGTGTAATGGATGTGGACGTGGTCGATCCGGTGGCCCGCGAGCGGAAGTGCGGTGAGCCGTCGCCCCTGGTTCTCCAGGCGGGTCGCGAGCACCGAGCGGACCATCTCCCCCCGCCGGCTGTCGGCGAACTCGTCCGATCGCACGCCGAGCAGACGCTCGGCCTCGTCGTACGCCGCCGCCCAGGCGGCGTCGTCGAGAGCGTCGGGACGGTCGACCCCGTCGACTGCGCGCGGGCAGTTGTTGGTCCACAGGATGCCGCTGCCCCCCACGACGGACGTGGTCGCGGCGCCTGGTAGGCCCGCATCGGAGACGTCGGGGTCGATCTCGTCGAGGTAGCCGTCGACGGCCGCGAACCACCCGTCCGGGTCGTTGCGGTGCTCGGGTCGGTTCCGAAGGTGGGATCCCGGAGGCTCGGTGACGGCTCGGCCCCGCTCGAGCAAGAGCACGCGGCGGCCGGCCTCGGCGAGGCAACGGGCGACACAGGCCCCGACCGGACCACTGCCGACGACGATGTCGTCCCAACCCGTCGTCATGGCCGGTGATCGTTCCGCTCACACCACCGGCGGGGTAGGGTCCGGAACGGTTCCAGGTGCTCGGTCCGCATGGGTGCACGCTCCTGCTCGGGGACGTCCGCCTCTCAGACCTTAGACCCGATGAACGTCGGGGCACACGGCTCGGCACCGGGTCACGACCCCGACCGGGCGACCCGGTGTTGAACCGCTGCGGGCACCGACCCGTGTCTCGAAGAGGATCGACGCGTGACCGCACGGGTGCCCTCGCCTTCGGCACGCGCGGTGTGCGGCCGGGGCGGCGACCGCCACCGAGAGGAGACCGCATGTTCGACACCATCCTCGGGATTCCCCTGCACCCGTTGGTGGTGCACGCCGTCGTCGTCCTGGCGCCCGTCACAGCGCTGCTGCTCGTCCTCGTCGCGGTCAGCGCCTCGATGCGTGCCCGCATCGGGGTGGCTCTCCCGCTGGTTGCCACGGCCACCTTCGTCGCGTCGATCGTCGCCACTCAGTCGGGCGAGGCGCTGTGGGGGCGCCTCGGCGGGGGCGGGGAGCTCGTCGAGGTCCACGCCGAGCGGGGGACCCTGGTGCCGTACGTGCTCTCCGCCGTCATGGTGCTGGCGTGGGCCCTGTGGGTGGCAGCACGCCGGGCCGAGGACGACGACTCCCGTGGCGCGACCAGTCCCAGGACGGTGCTCCGGGTTCTCGACGTCCTGGGCATCGTGGCCGCCCTGGGGATCACCGCGCAGGTCGTCCTCGTCGGACACAGTGGCGCCGAGGCGGTGTGGGGGCATCTCGGCGGGTGAGTTCGGCGTCCGTCGTCAGCCCGCGGGGTCGGTCATCTCCGGCGGCGGGCGCCGCAGGCCGCGGGTGAGCCACAGCAGGTAGAGGACGCCGAGGCCGAGCCAGGTACCGCCCACGACGTGGGCCGCGCCGTCGAGCTGGGTCAGGAGGTAGACGTCGACGACGGCGCCGACCGCGGGCACCGCGACGTAGAGCACGGGGTTGAGCCGCTCGCCGTCGTGTCGGTGCCGCAGCCAGTGCGCGAGCACCGACACGTTGACCATCGTGAAGGCGAGGAAGCCGCCGAAGTTGATGAACGAGGTCGAGGTCGACACGTTGAGGGCCAGCGCGCCGAGCCCCACCAGCCCGGCGAGCACGATGTTGACCGTCGGTGTCGTGAACCGCGGCGAGAGCCGCCCGAACACCCGCCGGGGGAGCACGTCGTCCCGCCCCATGGCGTAGAGCAGGCGCGACACCGCCGCCTGGGCGGCGAGCCCCGACGTGAACTGCCCGATCACCAAGCCGGCGACGAAGAACGCCGAGAACGCGGCGCCGCCGATCGTCGTCGCGACGTCCGCCGCCACCGAGTCGGTGTCGGGGAAGCTGTCACCGGGGGCGACAAGGCTCACCGTGTACGAGACGACGAGGAAGATCACGCCCCCCAGCACGGCGACGAGCACGATCGCACGGGGCACCGTGCGTGGGGCGTCGCGGACCTCCTCGGTGAGGGTGCTCACGGCGTCGAACCCGAGGAACGAGTACGCCGCGATCGCCGCACCGGCGGCGATCGCCCCGAACCCGCCGGTCCCGACGAAGGGCTCGATGCTGAGCAAGGACCCGGGGCCGTCGGTGCTCGTGAGGTGGTAGACGCAGAGCCCGACGAAGACGGCGAGCACGAGCACCTGGAAGCTCATGAGCACGAGGTTGGCCTTGTCGGCGACCTTGAGGCCGATGACGTTGAGCGTCGTGGTGACGACGATGAAGCCGGCCACCCAGACCTCCTTCGGCACCGCCGGGATCTCGGCCTCGAGGTACGCGGTGCCGATGAGCCAGATGACGAGGGGCAGGAAGAGGTAGTCGAGCAGGATGGTCCACCCGACGAGGAAGCCGACCCGGGAGTCGAGCGAGCGCCGCACGTAGGTGTAGGACGAGCCGGCGACCGGGTGGTGGTGCGCCATCCGGGCGTAGCTGGAGGCCGTGAACAGCATCGCGACCGTGGCGAGCAGGTATGCACCCGCGGTCGCGCCGTGCGAGGTCTCGGCGATGACGCCGAAGATCCCGAGGACGATGATCGGGGTCATGTAGGCGAGGCCGAAGAGCACCGCGCCGCGCAGGCCGAGGGCCCGCTCGAGCCGGGGCGCCCCGGTCCCCGTCGTCGCCTGCGTGCCCGGCACCGTGTCAACCTATCCGCCCACGGGGCCGCGGCACCGGTCACCGCAATAGGCTCGGGGGATGGACTTCCGGAACGTGTACGCCCAGGGGTTCGCCCGGGTCGCGGCGTGCACGCTGCCGGTCGCCCTCGCCGACCCGGCCGAGAACGCACGCCGGGTGACAGCCCAGGTGCAGGCCTGTCACGACGAGGGTGTCGCCGTCGCGCTCTTCCCCGAGCTGTCGCTCTCCGGGTACGCGATCGACGACCTGCTCCTCCAGGACGTCCTGCTCGACGCCGTCGACGATGCCGTCGTCGCCCTCGCCGAGGCCACCAGGGCGCTGATGCCCCTCGTCGTCGTCGGGGCACCGCTGCGCCACGGCAACCGGCTCTACAACTGCGCGGTCCTCGTCCACCGCGGCGAGATCCTCGGGGTCGCGCCGAAGTCGTACCTGCCGACGTACCGCGAGTTCTACGAGAAGCGTCACTTCGCCTCCGGGGCGGGGCAGCAGGGCCAGTTCCTCGTCCGGCCGCACTGGCCCGGCGCCGACGCGGACGGCGAGATCCCGTTCGGCCCGGACCTGCTCTTCAGCGCCGACGACGTGCCCGGGCTCACCGTGCACGCGGAGGTCTGCGAGGACCTCTGGGTGCCGGTGCCTCCCAGCCACGAGGCCGCGCTCAACGGCGCCACCGTGCTCCTCAACCTCTCGGCCTCCCCCATCACCGTAGGTCGCGCCGAGGACCGTCGGATGCTGGCCCGCGCCGCGAGCGCCCGGTGCGACGCCGCCTACGTCTACGCCGCGGCGAGCGAGGGCGAGTCGAGCACCGACCTCTCGTGGGACGGCATGACGGTGGTCCACGAGCTCGGCGACCTGCTCGCCGAGGGCGAGCGCTTCCCCTCCGGCCCCCGGCGCACCGTCGCCGACGTCGACCTGGACCGCGCGCGCCAGGAGCGGATGCGGCAGGGGTCCTTCGACGACAACGCCCGCGCCTGTGCCGCCGGCGACAGCGGCTACCGGGTGGTGCCCTTCCGGGTTCGGCCGCCGGCGGGCGACCTCGGGCTGCGCCGCCCGGTCGACCGCTTCCCGTTCGTCCCCGACGACGAGGACCGCCTCGCGCAGGACTGCTACGAGGCGTACAACATCCAGGTCTCCGGCCTCGAACAGCGGATGCGCGCCATCGGGCGGGGCGACCCCGCCCGGATGCCGCGGATCGTCATCGGTGTCTCTGGCGGACTCGACTCGACGCACGCGCTGATCGTCGCCGCCCAGGCGTGCGACCGCCTGGGCCTGCCCCGCCACCACATCCTTGGTCTCACGATGCCGGGGTTCGCGACGAGCGCCGGCACCAAGGACACCGCGACCCGGTTGATGACGGCCCTCGGCATCGAGTGGGAGGAGCTCGACATCCGACCGCTCGCGCAGCAGATGCTCCGCGACCTCGGCCACCCGGCGGGTGACGGCGAGGAGGTCTACGACGTCACCTTCGAGAACGTGCAGGCGGGCCTGCGCACCGACCTGCTGTTCCGCGCAGCCAACCAGCGCGGCGGCATCGTCCTCGGGACGGGCGACCTGTCCGAGCTCGCGCTCGGCTGGTGCACCTACGGCGTGGGGGACCAGATGTCGCACTACGGCGTCAACGCCGGAATCCCCAAGACGCTCATCCAGCACCTGATCCGCTGGGTGGTCTCGTCGCACCAGCTCGACGACCCCGAGGTCGAGGGCACCCTGACCCGCGTCCTCGACACCGAGATCAGCCCGGAGCTCGTCCCGGCCCGGGAGGGGGAAGACATCCAGTCCACCGAGGACACCATCGGTCCGTACGCCCTCCACGACTTCACGCTCTTCCACGTGCTGCGACGCGGCTACCGACCGGGCAAGATCGCCTACCTCGCCGAGCAGGCATGGTCCGACGAGACCACCGGGCTCTGGCCGGCCGGCTACCCCGAACGCGACCGCACGGCGTACGACCTCGCGGCGATCCGGCACTGGATGGAGGTCTTCTACCGGAGGTTCTTCGCGAGCCAGTTCAAGCGCTCGACCCTGCCGAACGGGCCGAAGGTCGTGGCGGGTGGATCGCTCTCCCCCCGCGGCGACTGGCGGATGCCCTCCGACGCCGCCGCGACCGCCTGGCTCGCCGAGCTCGACCGAGACGTGCCCGCCTCGTGAGCCCGACCGAGGGCGCCGCCGACCCACCGCCGGGCCGGGCCCGCGGCCCGGCGATCTCCGGGCCCGCGGCAGCCGCGCTCGTCTTCGGCTCGTCCGGGGCCGTGCTCGTCGTCGAGATCGTCTCGCTGCGGCTGCTCGCGCCGTACTTCGGCCTCACCCTCGAGATGAGCACCCTCGTCATCGGGCTGGCCCTCGCCGCCATCGCTGCCGGGGCCTGGCTCGGCGGGAGGTGGGCCGACGAGCACGACCCCCGGCTGCGTCTCGGTCTGCTGCTCGGCGTCTCGGGCGCGGTCGTGGCCGCGACGCCCTTCGCGCTGCGGGGGGTCGGCGGGATCGAGGGCGCGGCGCTCGTGCCGATCGTGGCCACGGCGACCATCGTCGTGCCCGGGGCGCTGCTCTCGGCCGTCACACCGATGGTCACGAAGCTGCGGCTGGCGAGCCTCGACGAGACGGGCACGGTCGTCGGCCGGCTCTCCGGCATCGCCACGGTGGGGGCGATCGTCGGCACCGTCGTCACCGGCTTCTTCCTCATCTCCGTCGTACCGGTCACCTGGATCATGGTCGGGCTCGGCGCGCTGCTCGCGGCCGGCGGGCTCGCCGTCGAGATCGCGTCGCGGCGACGCGCTGCCCTCGTCGCCGGGGCCGTCGTCCTCGTGGGCGGGCTCGGGGCCTCGTTGGCCCCCAGCGGGTGCGACGCCGAGACGAAGTACCACTGCGCGGTGGTCGTCGACGACCCGGTGCGCGCCGACGGCTACGTTCTGCGCCTCGACAACCTGCGGCACTCCTTCGTCGACACCAGCGACCCCCAGTACCTGGAGTTCGCCTACGTCCGGGCGCTGGCCGCCGCCGTCGACTCGCGGTTCGAGCCGGGCGCGCCGCTCGAGGCGCACCACCTCGGCGCCGGGGGGCTGACGCTGCCCCGCTACCTCGCGGACACCCGCCCGGGCACCCGGAGCACGGTCTCCGAGATCGACCCGGGAGTGGTCCGCATCGACCGCGAGCGCCTCGGGCTCGGTGATGTCGGTGGCCTCGCGGTGCGGATCGAGGACGCCCGGCTCGGACTGCGGGAGCTCGGAGACGACGGACTCGACCTCGTCGTGGGCGACGCGTTCGGCGGGGTCAGCGTGCCGTGGCACCTCGCCACACGCGAGTTCGTGACCGACGTCCGGCGGGTGCTGGCCCAGGACGCGATGTACGCGGCGAACATCATCGACTTCCCGCCGCTCGCGTTCGCCCGGGCGGAGGTGGCCACCGTGGGCACGGTGTTCGAGCACGTCGCGCTCGCCGCGGAGCCGGCCGCCCTACGCGGAGAGGGGGGCGGGAACCTCGTCCTTGTCGCCTCTCCGGTCCCCATGGACACCGCGGCCTGGCAGGCGGCGATCGACGAGCGACACCTGGACTGGGAGGTCCTCGACGGAGCCGCTCTCGACGCCTGGGTGGGCGACGCGCCGGTCCTGACCGACGACTACGCACCGGTCGACCAGCTCCTCACCCCTTATCCCAGCGTCGGGTGAGTCAGGTGGCGGCGTGGGCGGCGAGCCGGGAGCCGGCGAGCCGGTAGCGCACCCACTCGGCCTGCGGTGCCGCCCCGATCGACTCGTAGAAGCCGATACTCGGGGCGTTCCAGTCGAGGACCCACCACTCGAACCGGTCGTAGCCACGATCGACACACACCTGCGCCAACGTGCGCAGCAGGTCCTGCCCGAGCCCTCGGCCGCGGTACGCCGGGTCGACGTAGAGATCCTCGAGCCAGATGCCGTGGGTCCCGGTCCACGTCGAGAAGGAGAGGAACCACAGCGCCGTCCCGACCACGTGGCCATCGACCTCCGCGACGTGCGCGAAGAGGGCCGGCGGGGCGTGGTCCGGGAAGAGTGCGCCGGTGAGCTGCTGCGGCGTCATCGACATCTGGTCGAGCGCGCGTTCGTACTCGGCCAGGTCCCTGACGAGGCGGACGATGTCGGGGACGTCGTCGGGCGCGGCCGGGCGGACAGTGGCGGAGCTCGGGGCGGACACGGGCGCCACGGTAGCCGCGGGGCAGCACAATGGGCGCATGACGACCGCCCCCCGGATCGACACCTGGCTCACGGACATGGACGGCGTCCTCGTGAACGAGGAGGACCCCATTCCGGGGGCGGCCGACTTCATCGAGGTGCTCAAGGACTCCGGGCGGGGCTTCCTCGTCCTCACCAACAACTCGATCTTCACACCCCGGGACCTACGGGCTCGACTGTTGCGCAGCGGGATCGACGTCCCGGAGGACGCGATCTGGACCTCCGCCATGGCCACCGCGCGCTTCCTCTCGGAGCAACGGCCGGGAGGTACCGCCTTCGTCGTCGGCGAGTCGGGGCTGACGACCGCCATGCACGACGTCGGCTACGTCCTGTCCGACCGGGACCCCGACTACGTCGTCCTGGGCGAGACCCGCACCTACTCGTTCGAGTCGATCACCAAGGCGATCCGGCTCATCGAGGGCGGCGCGCGGTTCATCGCCACGAACCCCGACCCCAACGGACCCAGCGCTGCGGGCACGTTGCCGGCGACCGGCTCGGTCGCGGCCCTCATCAGCACGGCCACCGGTCGTAAGCCCTACTTCGTGGGCAAGCCGAACCCGCTGATGATGCGCAGCGCCCTCAACCGGCTGGAGGCTCACTCGGAGACCACCGTCATGGTGGGGGACCGGATGGACACCGACATCGTCAGCGGGCTCGAGGCGGGTCTGCGCACCGTCCTCGTCACGACCGGCTCCACCCGACCCGACGACGTCGAGTACTTC
>Ga0316575_10000295_pt1 | contig 13894 bp, 11 predicted proteins | sample J5NA_FD_203072 | JGI IMG/M metagenome (GOLD analysis project Ga0316575, IMG submission 203072) | Rhizosphere microbial communities from salt marsh grasses in Alabama, United States - J5-7_050615r2r3 | ecosystem: Host-associated > Plants > Roots > Rhizosphere | place: USA: Alabama | collected...
AATCAACCATGAAACGCAGTATTGTATACAACATGCCGGTAAGAAAAAACTGCAGGCCGGTAAACGGTTTGAATCGTCCGAGCCACAGGATAAATAAGGCGATGACCAGTCCCCCTGCGGATTCGAAAAGCTGCGAAGGGTAAAGGCCGGTTGCATGAATCTGATGCTGAAACGATCCTGCCGGAGATACGATCGGAAATGAAACCGAACATGCCCCGGTAGCTCCCGCACCATAACAGCATCCGTTGAGAAAACAGCCGATACGGGTGATGAATATTCCGAAACCGACACTGGGAGCAATTGCGTCCGCATAGGGCAGAAAGGGAATTTTTCTGATTTTAAAATAGAGAAATGCCGCAACGATTGCTCCGATGAACCCGCCGAGCATCACAAGGCCGCCGATACCGATCTGGCCGCCCTGGAACGGGTTGATGACATCGAGCCAGTGCCCTTTAAACTCTTCGGGATGGAGAAAAACAAAATAGAGCCGTGCCCCGAGAATTGCCGAAATGATTACCCAGAAACCGACATCTGCAATTACCTCAGATTTGAGTCCCTGCTTTTTTGCTCTTGAAGTTGAAAGCCAGATGCCGAGAAGAAATGAAATCGCGAGCATTACACCGTAGCTGTGTACGGGAAAAGCGAATATTTTAAAAAGTACCGGATGCATAGTTCCCTTTCAATAATAGTTTACAGCATCATTACGTTCGTAACGGACAAAAATGAAAAAATAGCATATGCCAGGAGATGGAGGGGAGTTTGAACGTTAAATTCCCCTGCCGGAAAGTGGAATTGTCCGGGTAGTAATGACGTGTGCAGTCAGTGACTGTTATTTCGTCTTCATCGTATAAACGACGTCAAGATAGGGGAATGGCGCTGACTCCAGAAAATGATCCACAGGAGATTCCACCAGGTCGATTCCGACGTCGAACATGAGAAACGGGATACTGGACGGGTGTATACGTGTACCTGCTACAACGTCGAGCCACGGCGTTGAAGTGGTCATGTCAATCGACAGACCGGCTTCGCCGATAATGGAAAATGCTTCGTTGGGGGTATTTCTGATGCCGAGATCGGCTCCCAGTGACTTGTGTTTCCCCAACTGTGCGTGGGGTGTGATCGTTGCATCAAAACTGCGGGTGTGTTTTATTCCGCATGCGAGAAACAAACCCAGACGGGCGTCGTCGTAGTGGCGGATACCGTGACCTCCGTGATCAAATGTGGTAAAGGAGTGAGCAATGCCGAAACCGAAATTCATATTGTCGTACAGGGCATACCGGATTCCGAAATCATTGCGGCCGACATTATCCACGAGGGATGCAATTACCTGTAATTTGTAGGGCAGGGTATAGGATATTTCATGAAGACTGATAACGAGATCCCCTTCATTATTAAGATACGGTGTCGGGGTGAAAAAAAAGTGAGTCGGATAGGACGGTCGTATGTTCGTTGCAAATACCTGTGTCGTCACTACCGCGATAATGACGACGCTTCTGTAAAGCTGATGAACTTTTTTCATAGGATCCTTTCGGAACAATGGCCGGGCGCACAATATGTTGACATCATTTAGTGGCAAACAGATATTGCTACGTTTGATCGGGCAGTGACTTACCCGAATGCATCATCTGATGGTGCACTTTTTATCTGTTTGTGCAGATCGCGCAATACCTCTTCAACACCGTCTCCGGTTACTGCAGAAATGAGATGCCAGCCCTCGGGGACGCTCACTGCTGCCTGATCTTCCAGAGTGTCTTTTTTCGTCAGGATGAAAACACGTGGTTTTTCGAGAAGTGCCTGCGAATAGCAGCCGAGTTCGTTGAGCAGTATGTCGGCCTCCGCTTCGGGGTTTTCGGTTGTCGCTTCGATGAGGATTGCAAGTGTTTTTGTACGTTCGATATGCTTGAGAAACCGGATTCCGAGTCCTTTTCCTATATGGCAGTCCTCGATGATTCCCGGGATGTCTGCCATGACGAATGATTCATATCCTCCGGCAGGCTTGACGATTCCGAGATGCGGATGTGTGGTGGTAAACGGATAATCGGCGATTTTCGGCCGTGCCTGCGAAACGCGGGACAGAAATGTTGACTTTCCGGCGTTGGGCCTGCCGACCAGTCCGACGTCTGCAAGCATTTTCAGAACAAGCCGGACCTTTTTTTCTTCACCCGGTTTTCCCGCTTCGCACCGGTCAGGATTGGGATTGCGCGACGTAACCAGTGCAGCATTGCCGCGTCCGCCCCTTCCACCGCGTGCAATGATCTCTTTTTTTCCTTCGGTAAGGCAATCGAGAAGGATTGTGTCGGTTTCCGTATCATGGACTATGGTTCCGAGTGGAACGATAACCGTTATATCTTCCCCGCTGCGACCGGCCTGATTTTTTCCCTTTCCGTGTGCACCGCGTTTGGCTTTGTAGTGCCGTTTATAGGCAACATCCTGAAGTGTATGTGCCTGCGCCGAGCCGGCAAAATAGATGTGGCCTCCGCGTCCTCCGTCTCCACCGTCAGGTTTGCCTTTTGGCTTATACTTCAGACGTTCATAGGAAAAACAGCCGTTTCCGCCGCTGCCCGCAATAAGTTCGATGGTCGTTTCATCAATAAACATATCAGATTATTCCAGAGGTATCAGGCTGCTGTTCCACCTGAAGGTGAAGATGATGGCGGTGTCGTGGATGACCCGGTACTTTTTTCTGTGGATTTTCCTGAACTGCTGTCTGACCCGGCAGCTTTTTTGTATGAATCGCTGCGATAATCAGTGATATAAAACCCGCTTCCCTTGAACAGAAAACCGGCTCCGCCGCTGAACAGTCGCTTAACCGTTCCGTCACACTGTTCATTTTTGCATCGAGTGAGCGGTTCTGCTGTAATACTCTGGAACTCCTCGAAGCGCAGTCCGCACTTTTCACACTCGTATTCATACGTCGGCATAGATACTCCTTCAATGGTATCGGAATTTACAATAAATGGTAAGACGTCAGGCAGGTATCAAAAATAAATCCTGAGCGATGAAGGAGCAATTACCAGTTGCATTCACTGACGATGATCCGATGTATTCATACGGTACTCGTGATTTGTTTGCCGGATATGACCTCGTCGATCAGCGGTGCAATATCGTCGACAATACTCGTAAGTACCTGATCGGAATAATAGTATCCGGAAGAAATTTTTTTCCGGAGCGTATCCAGATATCGGGAACGGGGGGCAGGATCCATCCATAAAAACTGTCCCTTACGTATGCCTGATGATGGTTCGCGTAGTGTCATGACTCCGTCCTTGGAGTTAAAGGTGAAATATCGTACAGTATTCTTATCGACGCGGTAAAAAAAAATCTTTAACCATTTCGGAACAGAATCAGGAGAAGGCATCAGACAGGAAACAATCTGAACTTTCGACTTTAATTATCATTCCTTGCAGGGTATAATGATCAATATTCCTGCTTTTTGTGATTGAAAGCGGCACGGATGACGCAACCGCTTGCGTGCAGAAAGCTCCGGTGGCCCGGCGATATGATTCCGCCGGGGGATATACTACCGTAACTCATTGTAATGTCAAGACGGTATGATTCCACATCCATTCCATGGTGGAGGCGGGGAGATCGGGACGCTGAGACCGAAAACGGCGTGTACGGCACGAGGTGGAGAATGTAAAAATATGGATGATATCATCCTCGTTAATGGGTTGACAGAGCATTTTTATACAATGGGCATCAGGTTGTTTTCGCGGATATCCGCGGCGCAACGAATGAAAAAAGTACAATAGGACAAACCGGAACATCAGGGAGAGAGTGTGGTACGATATACAATTGATGATGTAAATGACGACATGCTGCTGGGAGAGTCCATCTACCTTCCGTCAGGAGAATTGCTTCTTGCGGCCGGATATCGGATCAAGGAGCGGTACCGGGATCGTCTTGTTGATATGGGGTACAAGAGCCTTCTCATTCAGGTGGAGGGTACTGAGGAGGTTACACCCGAAACGACGATAAAAGAGTCTACGCAGCGTGACATGAATATCGCCATCGATACGTCCTCGAAAGAACTTCAGGTGGCCATGCATGAGTTCCGTCATCAGAGTACCGAAGAGGTCAAGGATCTCATAAAGAGGAATAAGAATCATCTTAACAAATACATTATGACTACGGGTATGGCGAAAGCGCTTGAGCAGTTCATTGACGAGATAATGAACCAGTCGGCGGTGTTGCTCAACCTTTCGGCCCTGCGTCAGACGCAGATGAGTCTCTTTACACACACTCTCAATGTGACCATAACGGCCCTCTGCATCGGAAAGAAGTACAAATATTCCTATGACGAAATGAAACAGCTTGGCATAGGGGCGATCAATTATGACCTGGGGCTTGTCACGCTTCCCAAGGATCTTCTGGAAAAGGAACCTGTCAACTACACCGCTTCGGAACTGTCGCTGTACCAGCAGCATACCATTTTCGGATACCTCATGCTCTCCCAGAACCATCTCATTCCTCCTACCAGTGCGGCTGTAGCCCTGCAGCATCACGAATGGCAGAATGGTGTCGGCTTCCCGAGGGGAATCAAGGGTGATAACCGGCCGCCGCTCAAGGATTTTTCGCGACAGAACATGATACATCGCTATGCGGAAATCGTTGCCGTTGCCGATGTCTATGATGCCTGCCTCAACGGGCGGGTGCAAATGGGGCTTAAGCCGATGGATGTACGGGGCGCACTTCGCGAGATTATTCAGCGCGGCGGCGAGGAACTTAACAGCGATGTTGTAAAAATACTCACTCAGATCGTTCCTATTTATCCCGTCGGTGCCCGCATCCGGATAACGAATGCTCCGACACCGCAGCTTATCGGACATTACGCGGTTGTTGCGCGTGACAATCCCGAGAATGTCGAAGCACCTCAGATTATTATTTACGAGACGAAAAATCATCAGAAGATAAAACCGATCCTTATCGATCTCAACCGGCACTCCGGTTTCACTCTCGAACTCGTTGTATAATGCTCTTTACATTCCCTGCTGTGACTATCTTTTATGTCTGGTGTGATATCAGGTGCAGAACCCCTGGTATGCCCGATGTCATCCGGAGATACCTGCCTTGCCGTTGTAGTTAAAACATGGTAGAATTGCTTATGTTCCTGATATCTCTTACATTATCAGAAAGCCTGTCATCATGAAACACCGTGTCAGATTTCCCCTTGTTATTGCAATGTTAGCCGTAGCGATGATCGGTATCTACGTCTCGATTCTGCTTATTCCCGCCGAGCACCGCTCCGGCGGTATTTCCTTTAAGCTGGCGACATTTTCGTTGATGTTCGGGTTCGGCATGCTTGTCGTTGTCTCTATGACGCTTCGGGATATTCTCGGGAAGCTGGCCCGGGCGGATGTGATTACCCGGCAGTTTTCCGAAGGTGATCTCACCGGCAGGATTCTTGTCCGGAGCAATGTCGACGAGCTTGACGGAACACTCTCGACCATCAACCGTCTCGGTGAAAACATCGCCGGAATTGCCGGGCAGATCATTACCGCAAACCAGACACTGCTCGGTGCCGCCGATGAATTTTCAAATACGTTCTCGTCGATATCGAAGAATGCACAGCAGGTCAGGGAACGGACCGGGTCGGTTGCCGCGGCATCGGAGCAGGTGTCAACCAATATCCTGACCATTTCCTCGGGTACCGAGGAAATGAGTGCATCGGTCAATGGTGTGGCGCTGTCGATGGAGGAGATGAGTTCCACCATCGCCGAAGTGACGCGTAACTGTCAGCAGGAAGCGGCGATTACCAAACAGGCGCAGACTGAAGTTTCGCAGACCGAACAGCTTATGCACAATCTCGGTGATTCCGCAAAAGAAATCGGGCGCATCATTGCCACGATCAACGACATTGCCGATAAGACCAATCTGCTTGCACTCAACGCCACCATTGAAGCGGCTTCGGCAGGTGATGCCGGAAAAGGGTTTGAAGTGGTAGCCAATGAGGTGAAGGCGCTTTCCCGGCAGACGTCAAAAGCGACCACCATCATCCGGGAACAGATCGAGAAGATGCAGAAAGACACTCAGGCATCGATGGGAGCCATGACGACCATATCTGGTGTTATCGATGAAGTGTATTCGATATCGCATACGATTGCGGCAGCGGTGGAGGAACAGTCGGTAACGGCAAATGAAATTTCGCGCAACCTCAACGAGGTCTCATCGGTGGCTACCGGTATCGCACGCAATATCAGCGAAATAGCCCAGGGGACCAACGACGTCAGCAGGAATTTATCGTTTGTTAATAATGAAACACGCCTCGTGGCGGCGAGCATCGTGGATGCAACGCCCCAGGTCGAAGATCTGGTCACGCTCGGCAACGAACTGAAGTCTCTTGTGTCAACATTTAAAATCAAGGCGGATGTGATTCAGTGGTCCGATGAATTTTCGGTGAAGGTTCCCGAAATGGACGAGCAGCACAAGCGTCTTGTCGGCATGATCAACTCACTTAATGAAGCGGTCAGCTCCGGAAAGACCAGGAGCGCGGTCATGGAAGTGCTCGATGGCCTTGTTGAATATGTAAATGTTCATTTCAGGGCGGAGGAGAAGCTGCTTGAAGATACCGGGAGTCCGGAACTGTCTTCACAGAAACAGATCCATGCGACGTTTGTTGAAAGGGTACTTGCATTCAGGGATGAATTCGTATCGGGAAAGGCGCTTGTCGGTACGAAGATCATACTTTTTCTCAAGGACTGGCTGGTCGGGCATATCATGCATAAGGACAAGTTGTACGGACCGTGGGTAAATAAGCATCGACGGTAGAGATGTTGCCGCTCCACTTCAACTGGTTCAATAACCGGCGGCAAGAGGTATATGACAAGATCCCTCGTCAGGTATTCGTGAACTCCAGCGAAGGTGAGATACAGACTCCTCAGTCACGAAGTGCCGGAAGGGTCACATTAATCACCTGACTATGTGCTCAAATCAGATACTATGGTATGTCCGCTCTGTCCGGAGCGGACAGTACCATGAATCGGGAAAATAGTACTTGTCCTGTTTTCAACTGAGATCGGAAAAAGGTTAAAAGAGCTGTGTTGCGTTCCGATCCGACCTCACCCCTGCGCCCCTCTCCGCCCTGAGAGGGGAACCATGAAGATGCATGCCTTGTCAAATGAATGCCTCCGGGCGGAGAGGCCACGGAGGCTGTATAGCCGAAGGGTGAGGTCACACCCGGTAAACCGAAGAAGTCATCAGTTATTCTTATCCCGTTTCCCGGTACAGCCCGTAAGGGCGTACTCCCTTAGGGGTTTCTTGTAGGGTAAGTTTATCTCCCGGGTGATGCGACGGTAGTCGCCCACCAACAGGACTATATGCTGCCGATCTCAGCGGAGTCCACTCTGAAGGGAGGATCAGAGGAGCGACTGTCTGAGGGCCGGCGGTAGTTTGCCGGCCCGAGTTTCGCGACTCCCGACCGGAGGAGTGACAGACGGAGCGAAAATCGGCGAACGGCGTTTGCCTACTTTTGGCCGTGGCAAAGTAGGCCGACCGCCGGTTCGGGAACCGGCAAGCACTTTGCAAAAGTACTATTCATGTACCAGCAGCGGCGACGGCACGTCGCGCTGCTTCCCTGCCGGTAACATCACCTATGGTTACAAATAAATCATCCCCGGCACGATGTATGTTTACCGTAACGGTTCCGGAACAACGAAACTCCATCGAAAGACCGCCGCGATGAATCTGTACCGTTTCATCATTGTTACCATACCGATAATCCACCTGTTCTTCACCAATGTATTCGCCGATGGTGATCGTGCCGATACTGCACACCTGTACTCCCATGTTTTCACCCTCGTCAACACCCCCGAACCGCGGAACTTTGAACATATCGACATGCTCGATTCGGTTGCCCGGTATATCGCCGGTGAATTCAGGTCGTACGGATATGGTTCGGTGACGGAACAGACGTACGACGTAAAGGGCAATACGTGTAAAAACGTCATCGCATCCATCGGCCCCGAAAGTACTGAAGTCATCGTTATCGGCGCTCATTACGATGTCTGCGGTCCACAACCGGGGGCGGATGATAATGCCTCCGGAGTCGCCGGGCTGCTGGAGTGCGCACGATTGCTCTACGATAAACGTGATTCCCTCAGGCATCGTATCGAGTTTGCTGCCTATTCTCTTGAGGAACCACCCTTTTTCGGCACACGGTTCATGGGGAGCTATATCCATGCATCATCCCTGGCTGACAATGCTATAAAAGTAAAACTGATGATCTGTCTCGAAATGATCGGGTACTTCAGTAACGAAAAAAAATCGCAGTCGTATCCCCTCGGAATCATGAAGCCGTTTTACGGGTCGAAGGGTGATTACATCGCATGCGTTTCGAATTTCAGCTCAGGCCGATTCGCGAAAAAACTTGACGGAATATTCAACCGGCAGACGACCCTGCGAAGTATCGCGCTGGTCGCACCGGGATTTCTGACAGGTATCGATTTCTCGGACCATCGAAACTACTGGGGCTATAAAATGAAGGCCCTGATGATCACCGACAGCGCATTCTACCGGAACAGGAATTACCATACGACAGATGATACTGTTGCTACATTGAATTTTGAGAAAATGGCCCAGGTGGTGAACGGCACGGTGAGCTTCGTGCTGCAGTTGTAATGACGGGGCAGGACGGTTGGTTGGAAAACGTCGCCTTATCCGCCCTTCGGGCACCTTCTCCACATATGGAGAAGGAAAGGCAACGTAAAGGATCACCCCTCTCCACGGGTGGAGAGGGGTGGGGGTGAGGCGGTTACAGGGAGTAAAGATGACAAAGCGGTGAAGCTGAATAGATAATTGATAAAATAGCTCAACAATAAACCGGTTTACGAACCGGAGATGAGGTATAAACCACTGACAAAAAAGGAGAGATGGAAAAATGCGGAAAGAAAAAATGCATGTTGTTATCGCCATGGTACTGCTGACATTAGGGACATCTGCCGCGGCCGGAGAGCTTGCCGATATTATATTGCCCGTGCCGCGGACTGACGGTGGCAAACCGCTCATGCAGGCTCTGAAAGATCGTCAGACGTCCCGTGTTTTCAGCCCGAAAAAACTGCCGGCGCAGACAGTCGCCGATCTTCTCTGGGCGGCATTTGGAATCAACCGTCCGGATGCCGGAAAACGGACCGCCCCCTCAGCCCGGAACTGGCAGGAGATTGAGATATACGTGGTCATGGAAGAGGGTATATACCTCTATGATGCAAAGGACAACAAACTGAAAATAGTAGCCAAAGGGGATTTCCGGAAAGCGACAGGAGGACAGAAGTTCGTCGCATCCGCTCCCGTCAATCTTGTGTATGTTGCGGATGAAGCAAAAATGAATGGCGCCGCACCTTCCGAGATTGGGTTGTATTCAGGGGCTGATGCCGGATTCATAAGCCAGAATGTCTATCTGTTCTGTGCATCGGAAGGTCTGGCGACCGTGGTGAGAGGAATGGTGAATCGGGATGCACTTGGAAAGATTCTCAAACTGTCCGCACAGAAAAAGGTTGTTCTGGCTCAGACTGTCGGGTATCCCGGAGAGAATGAAAAATCTGAGAAGTGAACAGGGGAATGAGTGAGGTAGAATTGACAGGAAAAAATACCACCGTCAGCCGATCCGGAATCAGGTTTCACAGTAGCTGATCGTGTGACAACAGCGCCTCATCCGCCCTGTCGGGCACCTTCTCCACGCGTGGAGAAGGAAAGGCAACGTACACGGGTGGAGAGGGGCAGGGGGTGAGGCGGTTACAAGAAGTAAATAAGGTCAAGCCGGTGACCCGGAAACCGTAAAAACCGCTAAAGCATGTTTCTGGTAGTCTAAAAGGATCTCTTAACCGAAAGCCCCGGCTTTACCAATAAAGAAAGGTCGGAATGGAATCTTCCACAACAGTCGAAAAGGGTCAATTCCTGATTTTCATCGGGTATGCTGATGATGCGGAAATGGAAGCGGGTGCGATTTATGCTCTCGAACATGACCTGCAGAGAGAACTGGAAGGACTGAAAAAGGTCAATCCTGAGATTCCGTTTTCACATGTTCGCTGCTGGAAATGGAAGGAAGATGCTTCAAGTGAAGTTGGTGGGCAGAAAACCACTATCGATCCGGTAATCGAAAATGCTGCGATTTCCGTTTTTGTTTTTAAGGATCGCATGGGAACGGTTACCTGGGAAGAGATTCAGAATGCGAGAGATCAATCCCGACGAAGATGGGTCATCACACTGTTCCCGAAGGCCCCGTCTGATTTGACTAAATTGACAGATCCATCATACATAAGTAACTGGAACACCCTTATTCAGAGAAGGCGTGAGCTGACCGCGGATTGGAATGCGGAGAATTCAAAATCAGTCCGACCGGTGGAGGAGTATACTCCGGATACTCTTACCAAAATTGCCTTTGATAGAATCAAGGGTGCAATGATTGACGTTATCTCTTCCAGGGCTGCTACTACACTATCGCCGGAAGAAAAAGCTGATCCTGCACAATACCTCACCACACTCCTTAACGAGTGCAAAACAATTGATATCCGCGGACTGAAAGTATCGGACGGGAACGCCCATAAACTTGACATCGAAAAACTCTACACACCGCTGCATATCACCGGCAGCATCGAGGATCTGCATGAAAAAAGGGATATGGAAGAGGTACTGAAAAGAACTGCCGGGGAAAAAACGACTCTCGATGCAGTTCTCACACACCGGGCTGCAGTCATCATAGGTGATCCGGGAGCGGGGAAAAGCACGTTTCTGAAGCGTATTACCACGATTCTCAGCCGTTCGCTACTTAATGGTGATACGGATGACAGTACGAAAAAACTCGGTCTTGATCCTGCACCACTTCCGGTATTCGTCAGACTCTTCGACCTGGCACTGCATATACGGAACTGCCGTGACTCGAAAGAGTCGGGGTGTCCCGCAGGAGACGACAACCCCGCGTGGCTCTTTCATTATCTCGGAAGGCTGAGCAGTGACCGTCGCTGGGGACTTGCTAAAGAGTGGTTCGAGGAGCAGAGCGAGAACGGGCGAGGGATCATCATCCTGCTCGACGGACTTGATGAAGCTCCCGATATGCAGAGCCGCAACACCATTGTACGACTTGTCAATAAACTGAAGAATGACTGTAAGAAATGCCGTGTCGTGGTGACGAGCCGGCCGGTTGCCTACGAAGAGGGAATACAGCTTAGCGGATTCTTCCGCAGCGACATTGCCCCGCTTGACGACGAAGGAGTGAGAACCTTTCTGCGGCAGTGGTGTGAGGCGCTGTATTATGATGTTCCCGAAAGCGCGAAGGATCACTATGAGACCCTGCGAAGCGATGTGTTTTCCCGGTCGGCAATAAGACGCATGGCGTCAAATCCGGTAATGCTCACCGCACTTGCAGTACTGCACTGGAACAACAAGAAACTCCCGGAGCAACGTGCGGAGCTCTACGAATCGGTAATCGGATGGCTTCTTGATTCGCGGGATCTCAAACGCCCCGGCCGCACAAGCCGCGACGAGTGCAGGGAGCATCTGCAGGCGATTGCACTTGCAATGCAGGAGTGGCAAGGTGGGAGGCGGCAGGCTCTCGAGCGCGGAGAGATGATCGATCTGCTCGAAGGCATGATGAGTAATCCTGAAGAGAAAAAACGACGGACTCTTGCCGAACGGTTCATCGGAAATGAGGAGCTTGACAGCGGCATAATCCGTGCACGGGGAGAGATGGTTGAGTTCTGGCACCTGACGTTTCTTGAGTATCTTGCGGCACGTGAACTTGCGGGGATGAGTGAAGGGAGTCAGCGGGAAAAACTTCTGAAAAGAGAAGTTATTGACGATCCGGCATGGCGCGAAACGTTGTTGCTTTTTATCGGCGTACTCTGGAGTCAGGGGAGAAAGAAGGTGGAAGGATTTTTCTCGGCAATGCTCGATCAGATGGAACTGCTTAATACAACTACACCGGATAATGAAAAACTCTCCCGTGAAGCAAGGTGCTTCGGGCTTATGGGAGCAATGCTGCGAGATCTCCAGCCGTATGAGTATACAGTGGGAGATCTGCGATTTGAAAGTCTGCGAACGCGAGTTGAGCAGATATTTGATGCAGAGAAAGCCGGGAGTATTGAAATAAAAGTACGTGTCGCCGCAGCTGAAGCACTCGGGCAGGCGGGAGACCACAGGATTGTCGTTGATATGCGCACAGAAGAAGCGCTGAAGAAGATGTTTGTGCCGATTCCTAAGGGTGAGTTCTGGATGGGAGCGCAGAAGGAGAATAGAAATGAAAAGAACTACGATGAAGAAATATGGGACGATGAATCTCCCGTTCACAAAGTAAGTCTTGACGCATTCTCGATATCCCGTTTTCCGGTAACCGTTGCACAATATGAACTGTTTGTCAATGATGGCGGATACGAAAATGATACATTCTGGAAGACGGGCAGGGAAAAAGAACAGGATAAACCTGAAGATTGGGAGCAACAGCTTATGTTCCCCAATCGTCCGGTGACAGGAGTTAGCTGGTATGAAGTAAAGGCATTCTGCTCCTGGGCGGGACTGGACTTACCGACCGAAGCTCAGTGGGAACGTGCCGCCAGAGGACCATATGAAGACAATCGAAAATATCCCTGGGGCAATGAGCCGATAACTCCCGTGAGGGCGAATTACAGTGATACGAATATTATGCATCTTTCTCCGGTCGGATGTTTTCCTGGTGGTAATTCTGTATGGAATCGGGAGAATGGAATGTGGTTGGCAGATATGATTGGTAATGTATTTGAGTGGTGTAGCGACTGGAATAGTGAATATTCATCAGATGCTGTTACAAATCCGAAAGGGCCTGATACCGGTTCGTCCCGCGTGGTGCGCGGTGGCTCCTGTTTCGACTTCTCCGGTTTCTGCCGGTGTGCGTTCCGCATCAGGTACGCTCCCGGCTTCCGCTATGTCTCTATCGGCTTCCGCGTGGTTTCCTCCCGTAGGTAGCGGCAGCTCATTCCGATTTGCCCATGAGCAGACGCGGAGCGCAAGGGGTAGCGAATCTCTGAACGCAGTGGAGCTGTGAGGAGGGACGACGAACCGCGAAGCGGAGTACAGAGGTGAGCGGGGTGATGTTCCAGGGGATGTCGTAATAAATAAATGAATAGTATGTTACCTGATGTAAACAAATAAAGTGATCAACCGATGATGCAGATCAAACTTTTTGCCATACCGGTTACCGATGACGGAACGATTCTTGCTGAGATGAACCGATTTCTCCGAAGCAATAGAATTCTGGAAGTCAGGGAGAATTTCTACAGCAATGAGAATGGCGCTGAGTGGTGTTTCAGCATACGTTATATGGAACCGAAATTCGGCAGGCAGGGGGAACAATCTAAAAGAATCGATTATAAAGATGTTCTTGACGAACAGACCTTTGAGAAATTCTGTCGGTTACGGGAAATCAGAAAAAAAGCAGCAACAGAGGAGGCTGTGCCGGCCTTCGCGATATTCACTGATGAAGAACTTGCCGTTCTGGCTGCATTGAATGCTATTACGCGAAATGATTTGTTGTCAATCAAAGGAATCGGTGAAAAGAAAGTAGAACGATATGGACACTATTTCATAACGAAGGAACCGGAACCGTGAACCGGACTGGTGAGCTTTTCGGGTCCATTGTCGATATCGACAACCTCCACACAGCATATTTAAAAGCACGGAAAGGTAAGTTCTCCAGAGAAGAGGTTTACTCCTATAGCAACAACCTTCAGGAAAATCTGAAAAAACTTCAGGATGAGCTACTCTCCAATACCCTGATGATCGGTAATTATCGTACCTTTACTGTTTATGATCCGAAAAAACGCCGGATTTTCGCCGCACCCTTTCATCAGCGTGTCATGCATCATGCAATAATGAATATCTGTCATGATCGTTTCGAAAAGGCCCAGATATATGACAGTTATGCGAGCCGTGT
>Ga0316575_10000296_pt1 | contig 13891 bp, 14 predicted proteins | sample J5NA_FD_203072 | JGI IMG/M metagenome (GOLD analysis project Ga0316575, IMG submission 203072) | Rhizosphere microbial communities from salt marsh grasses in Alabama, United States - J5-7_050615r2r3 | ecosystem: Host-associated > Plants > Roots > Rhizosphere | place: USA: Alabama | collected...
CTTTCGAAACGATGTGCTGACACATCAGTATTGAATGATCGCAGTATCGGAAAGCGGCTGAGTATCGCATTGCCATGATGCCCCGCCTCATACACCGCATTCTTGCCATAGACCGAATGCGGCCAGACCTCTCCCGCGATGAACTCGTGCTGCGCGCCTTCTGGATAGTTGTGATAACGCTCACCATGCAGCGCATGCTCGCCCTGCACTTCTTGCAGGAATACGATGTCGGCATCCAGCTCGCGCAGCCGCTCGCGCAGCTCGTGCAGCACCACGCGCCGCTTGAAATAGGAGAGGCCCTTGTGAATGTTGTAGGTGGCGATTTTGAGGGTAGGCATGGCGGGTATTTTACCCAATGGTCGGGGTTAATGCCTGATGTACAACATCCCCTCTCACCACGTCGGAAAGGGTGTTGGTGGATTCCCGCATGATGGAGCCACTAGCCATTCGAACAACCTGGCAAAGAACGCCAGCAAAGTCGCCGGCTATGGGAGTGACGCCCGTTAAGCGTTCCCTATCCCCTTAGCCGGCAACCCGATTTCCTTCGCGTACGCCAGCATCCTCTGGATCGGCAGCACCGCGCGTGGAATGATCGCAGGGTCAACGTGAATCTCGTTTTTGCCGGACTCTAGAACCTCGGCCAGATTCAGCAGCCCGTTCATAGCCATCCACGGGCAATGCGAACAGCTCTTGCATGTCGCGCCGACTCCGGAGGTCGGGGCTTCGAGAAAAGTTTTGTGCGGCGACAGATTGCGCATCTGGTGCAAAATGCCATTGTCGGTTGCTACGATGAATTCCTGCGCATCCAGACTCTGCGAAGCCTTGATCAGCTGGGTGGTGGATCCGACCATGTCGGCCAGCTGCACCACTGCGCGCGGCGATTCCGGATGCGCCAGCACTTTGGCCTGAGGGTGCTGCGCTTTCAGTTCGATCAGTTCCCTGGCTTTGTATTCGTCGTGCACGATGCACGAGCCCTGCCACAGCAGCATGTCCGCGCCGGTCTGCTCCTGCACGTAGCTGCCGAGATGACGGTCAGGCGCCCACAGCACCTTCTTGCCCTGTTCCTTGAGATGTTTCACCACCGGCAATGCAATCGAGCTGGTCACCATCCAGTCGGCTCGCGCCTTCACCGCCGCGCTGGTATTCGCATACACGATCACGGCGCGGTCCGGGTGCGCGTCGCAGAACTTGCTGAATTCGTCCGCTGGACAGCCGAGGTCCAGCGAACACTCCGCAGCAAGGTCCGGCATCAGAACGCGCTTTTCCGGGTTAAGTATTTTTGCGGTCTCACCCATGAAGCGCACGCCCGCGACCACGATGGTACTGGCCGGGTGACGGTGGCCGAAGTTGGCCATGTCCAGCGAATCGGAAACGATGCCGCCGGTGGCCTCTGCCAGATCCTGCAGATCGGCATGCACATAATAATGCGCGACCAGCACCGCGTCCTGCTCCTTCAGCAGGCGCTTGATGCGCGCGATCAATTCGGGCTTTTCCGCAGCGTCCGGTTCGCGCGGCACCTTTGCCCACGCCACCGCAGTCGGCGAGCCGGGATGTTCGTACGCAAACGGAATCTGTGTTTCGCTCATTGTGTTTTCCTCTGTATGTGCCCATTCATCCGGACGCGATTCGGCAACTCCAGGATCGCAGCACGATTGCTCGGTGAAAAGACCATTTCAGCCGCATCCTGCCACGACAGCCACCGGTAGTCCAAATGTTCGCGTGGCGCAAGTTGGATATCAACCGGCCCGGGAAGTTGCAGGCCGAACACATGCTCAGTATTGTGCGTGATGCCGGGCGCATAGCGGTACCGCCAGTGAGGATAGATCTCGTAGACATTCTGTTCCTGCCAGTCGCTGAGCGGGTAGTGCCGCGCATCGAGACCGGTTTCTTCGTCCACTTCGCGTATTGCTGTATCCGCAAGCAATTCATCGCCATCGCGGCTGCCGGTGACGGACTGCCAGTAGCCGGGATGATCGGCCCGCTCCAGCAGCAACACATCCAGATTGTCCGTGTAGATCACCACCAGCACCGAGACCGGCTGTTTATTCTGCTTCATCCCTGGGCAAAAAATATCCAGAACGGCTTTTTGCGCTGCCGCCAGTACACCACCGTGTCGGCCAGGATATCCAGCGCGATTTCCCTGTCGTTCGCGGAAAGACCCAGCGTGTCGCTGGCACCGCGCAACAACAGCACATATCCGCCTGCCTGGCGCCATGACAGATCGCACAGCGCGTCGGCCAGCGCATCCCAGTTGGCGCCGAACCCGGGCGGAAATCCGGCCGCAGCAGCCAGTGCATTCAGCAGATTCTGCTTGCCTTTGACGCCTGCAAGATCGGCTTCGAACAGCGCGAAGCCGGCATGCTCAACCGCGCTGCGCAATTCTTCGGAGCTGCAATCCAGCGTATAGCTGCCCGCCGCTTCCCGATTTTCCAGTTGCCGCGCCAATGTGTCCATGGCTACTCCCGGATTCGTCTGAATGTCTGGTAATGATCGGCGGTGTAGAAATATTCGCCGCCCGCACCGCTGATGATGCGTCTGGCACCGCGGTTATGCCTGCCCGGTGTTTTCACGGTGTACTCGTGATAGTAGCCGCGCCGGCGTTCGGGCAGGGCATGTTCGTAGTTTTTGAATATCACGCCGTCGCGCTGGTAGGCAAATGGCCCGCCCCGCTTGATTGCGCGCAGCGTATCGCGTGCCTGTGCAGGCAATTGCGCCACACCGATGCTGGCCTGGTCGGTTTGCGCGACCGTCGCTGGTTGAAGGGTATCGGCCTGCGCGCCGGCCGGCAGGAACAGCATCGCCGCCAGCACGATCCAGTGCGGACGCAACATATCCAAACCGGTCATTCCTTGGCGACTGCCAGCACTTCAGCTGTGGTTTGCACCTGCTGGCGCAGGCGGATATGCAGATCTCGCAGCTGTCTTTCGTCAACCGCGCTCGGTGCCTGGGTCAGCAGGCATTGGGCGCGCTGGGTTTTTGGGAACGCGATCACGTCGCGAATCGATTCCGAGCCGGTCATCATCGTGACGATGCGGTCCAGTCCGAACGCCAGCCCGCCGTGCGGAGGGGCTCCGTATTGCAGCGCGTCGAGCAGGAAACCGAATTTGAGTTGCGCCTCTTCAGCGCCGATATTGAGCGCGCGGAACACCTGCGATTGCACCGCTTCCTGGTGGATACGCACCGAACCGCCGCCGATTTCCGAACCGTTCAGCGCGAGATCGTAAGCCTTGGCCAGGCAACGCCCCGGATCGCTTTCCAGCAGCGCAAGGTGTTCGTCCTTGGGCGCGGTGAATGGATGATGGCAGGCATTCCAGCGCTTCGCTTCTTCATCGTATTCGAACATCGGGAAGTCCACCACCCAGACCGGCTCCCATGCCTTGCCGTTGGTATATCCCTTGTCGTGGCCGATCTTGCTGCGCAATGCGCCGAGCGCATCATTGACGATCTTTTCCTTGTCCGCGCCGAAGAAAATGATGTCGCCGTTCTGTGCGCCGCAGCGCTCGACGACGGCCTTCAGCGCGCCCTCGTGCAGGTTCTTAACGATCGGCGACTGCAGGCCGGCCTCGTTGAGTTGCGTGATGTCATTGACCTTGATGTAAGCCAGTCCCTTCGCGCCATAGATCCCGACGAACCGGGTGTACTCGTCGATCTCGCCGCGCGAGAACGCCGCGCCGCCCGGTACGCGCAACGCCGCGACGCGGCCGTTTTCGGAGTTGGCCACACCGGCAAACACCTTGAACGCGACATCCTTCACCGCATCGGTGACTTCGCTCAGCTCCAGTGTCACGCGCAGGTCAGGCTTGTCCGAACCGTAGCGAGCCATCGCCTCGGCGTGCGTGATACGCGGGAACGGGTTGGGTAGTTCCACATCCAGCGCTTCCCTGAATACGCTGCGTATCAATTCTTCCATCAGCGCAGTGATCTGTGTTTCGGTCAGGAACGAAGTCTCGATATCCACCTGTGTAAATTCCGGCTGACGGTCGGCGCGCAGATCCTCGTCGCGGAAGCACTTGGTGATCTGGTAATAGCGGTCGAAGCCGGCCACCATCAGCATCTGCTTGAACAACTGCGGCGATTGCGGCAATGCGAAGAACTCTCCCGGATGCACGCGCGACGGCACCAGGTAGTCGCGCGCGCCTTCCGGCGTGGACTTGGTCAGCATCGGCGTTTCGATGTCGATAAAGCCGCGGCTGTCGAGAAAGCGGCGGAATGCCATTGACACCTTGTAGCGCAGCATCATGTTTTTCTGCATCTGCGGACGGCGCAGGTCGATCACCCGGTGGGTCAGGCGCACCGTCTCGGACAGGTTCTCGTCGTCGAGCTGGAACGGCGGCGTCAGCGCGGTATTCAGCACTTCGATCTCGTGGCACAGAATCTCGATCTCGCCGCTGGTTATATTGGGATTGGTGGTGCCTGCCGGGCGGTGACGCACCTTGCCGATAACGCGCAGCACGAACTCGCCGCGCACCGATTCGGCGACCTTGAACATGTCGGGGCGATCTGGATCACAGACGACCTGCGCCAGACCCTCGCGGTCGCGCAGGTCGATGAAAATTACCCCGCCGTGGTCGCGCCGGCGATGTGCCCAGCCGCACAGGCTGACGGTTTGATCCAACTGGTCGGTGTTAAGCAGTCCGCAATAATGTGTTCGCATGATTCTGGTTTTTAATATAAATGTCAGGGTTGATCTGCTTGCATCTGTTGGGAGATGGCGGGATGTTTCCCGGTTACGGAGTCTGCCGCCACCCCCATCGAAACGATGGAGCGCAATGCGACATCCACCGTCATGTCGAGCTCGATCGTGTCGGCCTTGCGCACGAAAAAATAAAATCCGTTAACCGGGCTGGGTGTGGTGGGAATGAACACTGCAACGTATTCCTCGTCCAGATTGCCGATCACCTCTCCTGGCGCAGTGGTCTGGAATGCCAGCGACCAGGCCTGCGGGTGCGGATAACGGACCAGCAGCACCTTGCGGAAAGAATTCCCGCTGCCCGACAACAGCGTATCGCTGACCTGCTTTACGCCTCGGTAGACGCTGCCCACGAAGGGCACATGCAGCATCGCTTTTTCGCCTTGTTCCCACAATTTCCGGCCGAACACGTTGCGCACCAGCAAGCCGGTCAGCCACACCACGGCCAGTGTCAGGATGATGCCGAGACCCGGAATATGCACGCCCAGCAACCTGTCCGGGCGCCATGATTCGGGCAGCAGCAGCAGCGGCTGGTCCATCGTTCCTATCGTCAGATTCAGCACCCACAGGGTGATGCCGAGCGGAACCCATACCAGCAGGCCGGTGATGAAATATTTTTTCATGTTCAGGCAGAACCGTCTGCCACCGGGCAGGAACCCGCGCTGGCGCACGGCGCGCAGGCGGCCTCCGCCTTGGGCGCATTACTCGGTTGCGATCCGTTCTTGAAGTCGGTCGCATAATAGCCGCTGCCCTTCAACTGGAATCCCGCAGCGGTCAGTTGCTTTTTGAACGTCTCCTTGCCGCATTCCGGGCAAGTGCTGAGCGGCGTGTCGCTGATTTTCTGCATCACATCTTTCTGCAAGCCGCAACTCGAACAGCCATAAGCATAAATAGGCATATTGTCATCCCGCCGGTAAATTTACGAAGGTGCGCATTATACCCGAGCAATGCGGGCAGGGCAGCCTGCGGGGCGGCTATTTGGCATGCACGGCGTTTTCGGTCCGGATATTTTCGTCCCTCGCACGCGCCCAGTACGGGTATAATGCCCGCCACCCGCGCCCGACCAATCAGCGCAGCGGTACTTTTCCCACACGCCGGATCGTCTCGATCTCTTATTGGCCTGCCTCGATTGGTGCAGCTCTTGTGAGCAGCAGGCTTTCACAGGAGTCATGCTTTGCCAGACAATGAAATCACCTTCGCCAGCCTGAACCTGGCACAGCCCCTGATGCGCGCGATCGCCGATGCAGGATACACGAAACCCACGCCGGTGCAGGCCCAGGCAATCCCGCTGGTACTGGCCGGAGGCGACCTGCTGGCCGGCGCGCAAACCGGCACCGGCAAGACGGCCGGCTTCACCCTGCCCATCCTGCATCTGCTCTCGGAAAAGCAGGCCGCCAGCAAGCGCCACGGATGCCCGCGCTGCCTGATCCTGGTCCCCACCCGCGAACTCGCGGCACAGGTGGAAGAATCTGTGCAAACCTACGGAAAATATCTGCCACTGAAATCGATGGTGATGTTCGGCGGAGTGAACATCAACCCGCAAATCAAGGCATTGCGCGGACAGGTCGACATCCTGGTCGCCACACCCGGGCGCTTGCTCGACCATGCCGGGCAGAAAACGCTGGATCTTTCCGGTGTCGAGATACTGGTTCTGGACGAAGCGGATCGCATGCTGGACATGGGTTTCATCCGCGACATCAAAAAAATCCTCGCGCTGCTGCCGAAGCAACGCCAGAACCTGCTGTTTTCGGCGACTTTTTCCGACGAGATCAAGGCGCTTTCAGACGGCCTGCTGCACAATCCCGGCTATGTCGAAGTGGCGCGCCGCAACTCCACGGTGGAACTGATCTCGCAAAGCATCCATCTGGTACCGCAACGCCTGAAGAGCCATTTGCTTGCCCACCTGATCAAGCACAACGACTGGAAGCAGGTGCTGGTATTCACCCGCACCAAGCACGGCGCGAACCGGCTGACTGAAAAGCTGATCGCTGACGGCATTCCGGCTGCAGCGATACACGGCAACAAGAGCCAGCCGGCTCGCACCAAGGCGCTGGCGCAATTCAAGGACGGTTCGCTGCCGGTGCTGGTCGCCACCGATATCGCCGCGCGCGGCCTTGACATCGACCAGCTGCCGCACGTGGTGAATTTCGAATTGCCGAACGTGCCGGAAGACTATGTGCACCGCATCGGCCGTACTGGCCGTGCGGGCAGCAGCGGTTCCGCAATCTCGCTGGTGGACAAGGAAGAATTGCCGTTTCTCAGATCCATAGAGCGCTTGATCAAGCGCGAAATCCCTGTTGTTGAAGTCGACAGTTTTGTACCGCCTGCCAACCTTCCCGCCGAAGCCCCGCGCCCGCCGCGCCAGGCGCATGGGCAAAGACGCAACAACGGACCTCGCGCTGAAGGCAGGGGAAATCGCCAGCAACCCCGAGGAGAAGGCCCCCGAGGAAATGGTCAAGGACAGCGCAATCCGCAACAGCGCGAACAGCAGCCGCACAGCAGGCAACAAGCCGCGAAGCCGCGTTCACCAGACAAGTCACCCGAACCAAACAAGGCTGCCGAACCACAATACATGTCCGAAGCCGCGCGTCACCAGGCGATGCCACAACCGGCACTGTTCTCGCCCAAGCCTGTCACGCGCAGGGGCCGCTAGCGCCTGAGCAATATTGAGGCCGCGGAAGCGTCGTTATCGAAACCGGCGCGGAGCAGGCTTATTTCTTTCCCGGCCGGGTACGCGTGTAGACCGTGGTGATACCGTCCACGGTCAGGGTCAGCTGGCCGCCGAATAGCTGGTAGTAGATTGCATCCGAACTGTTGTGTCCGCTGAGCTGTATCATGCCGCCGTTGGAAACCGCATAAAAATATCGCTTCCCCTTCAGCCTGACGGTTCCGTTGTTTCTGAATGTAATGCTGCCCGTTTCGCTGTACCAGCGACCTCTAAGCGATTTCTCTGCCTTGGTGACCATTCCGTAGGAACGTTCTGAGGCAAAACTGCCTGCGGGCAGCCCGGCAAGGAACAATACGCTACACAGCAAAATACAGCGTGAAAATGACATGACGGCCCCTCTGATCAGGTATGACGGCATAAGTTAAAAGCAGCCGGTTTGTTTGTCAACGCGACAGATGGTTCGGTTCGACTCTCCACTTCCCAGGCTGCAAGCCGTCCAGCGTCCACTCGCCGATGCGGCAGCGGATCAGGCGCAATGTCGGCAAACCGACGGCCGCGGTCATGCGGCGCACCTGGCGGTTCTTCCCCTCGCGTATCGTCAGGGTGATCCAGCTGGTCGGAATGCTCTTGCGCTCGCGTATTGGCGGGTTGCGCGGCCACAGGTTAGCAGGCTCATTCATCAGGCTCGCTTCGGCAGGCTGCGTCCTGAAATCCGGCAGCTGTACCCCATTCCGGAGTATTTCCAGCGCGGCGTCATCCGCGCTGCCCTCGACCTGCACCCAATAGGTTTTCGGCAGTTTGTGTTTCGGATCGGTAATGCGATGCTGCAGCCTGCCATCGTCGGTCAGCACCAGCAAACCCTCGCTGTCGGTATCCAGGCGCCCGGCGGGATAAAAGTCCGGAAGCGGGATATAATCGGCCAGCGTCGGATGCATTCCATCACGACTGAACTGGCAGATCACGCCAAACGGCTTGTTGAACAGCAGAATGCGCCCCATCAAGATTCCTGTTTGTTGTTGAGACGATATTTTACCGCTTCAATCTCCGGGCGCCGAACCGGGCATGCAAATTGCTGGAATCACGGCTGCATAATTCCGAAACGCAGACGGTCCATTGTCAAGCACGAACAGAAGAGAAAAACATGACTAGTCAAAAAATTATTTACACGCTGACCGACGAAGCGCCTGCACTGGCCACCTATTCTCTGCTTCCCATCATCCAGGCATTTACCGGTGCCGCCGGCGTTGCCGTCGAAACGAGGGACATTTCCCTGGCTGGCCGCATCCTTGCGAATTTTCCGGAAAATTTGACCGCGACCCAGAAAATTGCCGATGATCTCAGCGAACTGGGCGCGCTGACACTGCGACCGGAAGCAAACATCATCAAGCTGCCCAATATCAGCGCATCGCTTCCGCAGCTGAAGGCGGCGATCAGCGAATTGCAGTCGCAGGGTTACCGGATCCCCGACTACCCCGAAGATCCGAAGACCGATGCCGACAAGGAAATCAGGGCTCGTTACGGCAAAGTACTCGGCAGCGCGGTGAATCCGGTGCTGCGCGAAGGCAACTCGGACCGACGCGCCGCTGCCTCGGTCAAACAGTTCGCACGAAAGCATCCGCACCGGATGGGCAAGTGGGCTGCCGATTCGAAAACCCGCGTCGCGCACATGAGCAGCGGTGATTTCTACGGCAGCGAAAAATCCGTGACGGTACCGGAAGCTGCCACCGCCCGCATCGAATTCATATCAAAAGATGGCAAGACCACCGTGCTCAAGGACAAGCTTGCGCTGAAGGCCGGCGAGATTATCGATGCCGCCGTGATGAGCCGCCGCGCGCTGCGCCAGTTCTACGCCGAGCAGATCGCAGCGGCGAAGAAGGCGGATGTGCTGCTGTCGCTGCACTTGAAGGCCACCATGATGAAGATTTCCGACCCGATCATGTTCGGCCACGCCGTATCCGTGTTCTTCAAGAACGTTTTCGACAAGCACGGCGCGCTGCTCAAGAAACTGAAAGTCAACGTCAACAACGGCTTCGGCGACATTGAAGCCAAAGTCTTTGCATTGCCCGAAAATGAGCGTGCTGCCATCGTGGCTGACATCGCCGACTGCTTCAGGAACCAGCCGCCGCTGGCAATGGTTAATTCCGACAGGGGCATCACCAACCTGCACGTGCCATCCGATGTGATCATCGATGCTTCCATGCCGCCGATGATCCGCGATGGCGGAAAGATGTGGGGCGCCGACGGCAAACCCTATGACACCCTGGCAATGATTCCGGATCGCTGCTACGCGGGCGTGTATGACGCCACGGTGGAAGACTGCAAGAAAAACGGCGCGCTTGATCCCGCCACCATGGGCAGCGTGCCCAACGTCGGCCTGATGGCGCAGAAAGCCGAGGAATACGGCTCTCACGACAAAACCTTCGAGATCGCCGGCGAAGGTGTGGTGCGCATCGTCGATGCTGCGGGAAAGATATTGCTGGAGCAAAGCGTCGAACAAGGCGATATCTTCCGCGCCTGCCAGACCAAGGATGCTCCCGTCCAGGACTGGGTGAAGCTTGCCGTCACACGTGCGCGTTTGAGCAATACGCCGGCAATTTTCTGGCTGGACAGGAACCGCGCCCACGATGCGCAGATCATCGCCAAGGTCGATAAATATCTCAAGGATCACGACACCAGCGGACTGGACATCAAGATCATGGAACCGGCGGAAGCTTGCCGTGCGACGCTTGCACGCATCCGCCAGGGCAAGGACACCATCTCCGTGACCGGCAACGTATTGCGCGACTACCTCACCGACCTGTTCCCGATACTCGAACTCAACACCAGCGCCAAAATGCTGTCCATCGTGCCGCTGATGAATGGCGGCGGAATGTTCGAGACCGGCGCGGGCGGTTCGGCTCCCAAGCATGTCCAGCAATTCCGCCAGGAAGGCTATCTGCGCTGGGATTCACTGGGCGAGTTCCTCGCGCTGGGCGTATCGCTAGAACACCTGGCCCGAAAGTTCAGCAACGCCAAGGCGCAGATATTGGCAGAGACGCTGGATCAGGCCAACGCGCGTATCCTGGATAACAACAAGTCCCCAGCCCGAAAAGTGGGAGAGATCGACAACCGTGGCAGCCATTTCTACCTGGCCCTTTATTGGGCGCAGGCGCTGGCTGCACAGACCAAAGACAGGGAAATCCAGGCGCGCTTTACAGGTCTGGCGAAGCTGTTGACGGACAACGAGACAAAGATCAATGCCGAACTGATTGCCGCCCAGGGCAAGCCGGTGGATATGGGCGGCTATTATCATCCCGACTTCGCGAAGACTTCACGCGCGATGCGGCCCAGTCCAACATTGAACGCGGCGCTCGCAGCGATTGCATAAAAGCCTGCATTTGAATTCGCGGCGCAGCGGCAAAAAAAACCGGCACCTTCGCGCCGGTTATTCTGCCAACTGTGAGGAACCGATTAAGGCGCCTGGATGTTGGAAGCTTGCTTGCCCTTGGGACCCTGAACTACTTCAAAGGTTACCTTCTGGCCTTCTTTGAGTGACTTGAAGCCGCTCATGTTGATTGCCGAAAAGTGTGCGAACAAGTCTTCGCTGCCGTCATCGGGAGTGATAAAACCAAAACCCTTCGCGTCGTTGAACCATTTAACTGTACCAGTTGCCATGTGATTGCTTCCTTACTTAAAAGCGGGGACCTCCCCGCGAACTGTTTGAATCCAAGATCGCACACGGCAAAACCAGTACTGCAGATACTTTGAGTCAAACACCAGCGCGCTTTTTACTCCTGTTTTATTGAAACCGTCAAGGGGTTTGTAAAATATTTTTCGAATGGGGTTGAAAAAGCATCGCCAATCATCAAATATGAGGGCAAGGAAAGTATCTGAACACCTACCGGAAATTATGGCGACCAAACACCTCAGCAATGTCGTACTTGCGCCGGAACGCGCGAAAACCAAACCGCCACGCATGTACAAGGTGATGCTGTTCAACGACGACTACACCACCATGGAATTCGTAGTTGAGGTTTTGCAACTTTTTTTCGCGCTGGATCAGGAACGCGCCCTGCAAATCATGCTCAAAGTGCATAATGAAGGTTCTGCGGTATGCGGGGTCTATTCCCTGGATATTGCCGAAAGCAAGGTAAGCCAGGTTTCAGAATTTGCAAAACATCACGGACATCCGCTACGATGCGGCATGGAGGAAAATTGAAATGATTGCTCAAGAACTGGAAGTCAGTCTGCATCTGGCATTTGTCGAGGCACGCCAGAAGCGCCATGAGTTCATCACCGTCGAGCATCTGCTCCTCACCATGCTTGACAACGCCTCTGCCGCGCAGGTTTTGCGCGCCTGCGGCGTGGACTTAGACGAGCTGCGTCTGGTTCTGACAGAATTCATCACCACCCATACCCCGGTCACACCGGGCGACCGCGAAGTGGACACCCAGCCCACGGTCGGATTCCAGCGCGTGATCCAGCGCGCCATCCTGCATGTGCAGTCAACCAACAAGAAGGAAGTCACCGGCGCCAATATCCTGGTCGCGCTGTTTGGCGAAAAGGATTCTCACGCAGTGTATTTCCTGACCCAGCGCAACGTCAGCCGTCTCGATGTGGTGAACTATATTGCGCACGGCATCGACAAGACCCTGCCCGGCACCCCGGCCAAGCCGCAAAGCGATTCCGAATCCGAAGTGGACCAGAACAACGGCGAAGCACTGAAGAACTACACTCTGGACCTGAATGCACAGGCACTGGCCGGCAAGATTGATCCGCTGATCGGTCGTGAAATCGAGCTGGAGCGCGTCATCCAGACGCTGTGCCGCCGCCGCAAGAACAACCCCCTGCTGGTCGGCGAGGCCGGCGTGGGCAAGACTGCTATCGCCGAAGGCCTCGCGCGGCGCATCGTGGAACATGATGTGCCTGAAATCCTCAGTGACGCACATGTCTATTCTCTCGACATGGGTGCCCTGCTGGCCGGCACCAAGTATCGCGGCGACTTTGAACAGCGCCTGAAGGCTGTCCTAAAGGAATTGGGAGAAGCCAACCACGCGATCCTGTTCATCGATGAAATTCACACCATGATTGGCGCTGGCGCTGCTTCCGGCGGCACAATGGATGCATCCAACCTGCTCAAACCGGCTCTGTCGAACGGACAATTGAAATGCATAGGCGCAACCACCTATCAGGAATACCGGGGTATTTTCGAGAAGGACCACGCGCTTTCCAGACGCTTCCAGAAAGTCGATGTGCCGGAGCCATCCGTCGAACAGACCATCGCGATTCTGCGCGGCCTGAAATCGCGTTTTGAGGAGCACCACAGTGTCAAATACAGTGCGGCTGCTATCACCAGTGCTGCTGAACTTGCCTCGCGTTACATCAATGACCGCCACCTTCCGGACAAGGCGATCGATGTGCTGGACGAAGCCGGTGCTGCGCAACGCATCCTGCCCAAGTCGAAACAGAAAAAAACCATCGGGAAGCACGAGATCGAAGAGATCATCGCCAAGATCGCACGCATCCCGACACGTACCGTTTCCTCTGATGACCGGAATGCACTGAAGACGCTGGACCGTGATCTCAAGGCAGTCGTGTTCGGCCAGAACAAGGCGATCGACGCGCTTGCTGCCGCGATCAAGATGTCACGCAGCGGTCTGGGCAACCCGCAGAAACCCATCGGCAGCTTCCTGTTCTCCGGGCCGACTGGCGTCGGCAAAACCGAAGTCGCGAGGCAACTGGCCTACTCAATGGGCATGCCGCTGCACCGCTTCGACATGTCCGAATACATGGAGCGCCATGCGGTGTCGCGCCTGATCGGCGCGCCGCCCGGCTACGTCGGATTCGATCAGGGCGGTCTGCTCACCGAGGCGATCGGCAAACAGCCTCACGCGGTGCTGCTGCTGGACGAGATCGAGAAAGCACACCCTGACATCTTTAACATCCTGCTGCAGGTGATGGATCACGGCACGCTCACTGACAATAACGGGCGCAAGGCCGATTTCCGAAATGTGGTGATCATCATGACCACCAATGCCGGTTCGGAAGCCTTGAACAAGAACCAGATCGGCTTCACCAAGAGCAGCTCGGGCGGCGAAGAATTGATGGACATCAAACGCACTTTCACTCCGGAATTCCGCAACCGGCTGGATGCGGTGATCTCTTTCGCACCGCTGGATCACGAAATCATCCTGCGCGTGGTCGACAAGTTCCTGATGCAGCTCGAAGAGCAGTTGCATGAGAAGAAAGTGGAAATTGTATTCACCGACGCACTCAAGGACTACCTGGCTGAGCGCGGTTTCGACCCGCTGATGGGCGCTCGCCCGATGGCACGCCTGATCCAGGACACCATACGTTCCGCGCTGGCCGACGAACTGCTGTTCGGCCGTCTCGCAAACGGCGGCCAGGTCACTGTCGATATCGATGCCGATGGCAAGGTAAAGCTGGTGTTTGCCGAAGAGGCCGTCGCTGCCTGACGGGCCTTACCGCAGTCAGTACCGGGGGCGCTTCGCCCCCTCCCCCACCGGCCCGCTCCATTTCGGTTCTCTAGTCGC
>Ga0316575_10000298_pt1 | contig 13855 bp, 11 predicted proteins | sample J5NA_FD_203072 | JGI IMG/M metagenome (GOLD analysis project Ga0316575, IMG submission 203072) | Rhizosphere microbial communities from salt marsh grasses in Alabama, United States - J5-7_050615r2r3 | ecosystem: Host-associated > Plants > Roots > Rhizosphere | place: USA: Alabama | collected...
AAGGCGACCGGGGGTGAAGCTGTAGTCGTCTACCGCGAACCCTCGGCAACGAAGGAGATGGGGTATCCTCGACTTTGCCGCAGGGTAAACAAAATCGATTTAAAATTGCAGAATTCATATCTTACTGTTGGTAGAGATATAAAAAGTTGTTAATATCACCGGATTGCTCATTAAAATTCGAAACAAACATTCAGTGTGAAACCCTATATGTTCGGCATAGCGACGGCAGCCGGTGTTATCGGTTTTTATCTAGGTCTTTTAACGCTGGTATCGGACTGGAATTTCGCTGCGTCACAATTTGCATACTATGGGGGGTGGATCCTTGCCCTTGCAGCAGGTTTAGGCATTCAGGCAACATTATTTGCGTATATTAGACACCGGCTTAAAGATAAAACAACAAAAGCCGCGAAAACAAGTTTGGCCGGATCCGGTGGGATGTCCACTGCATCCATGGCAGCCTGCTGTGCTCAATACCTCGTCGGCTTTTTCCCGGCATTCGGACTTTCATTTTTTTCATCTGTAGCGGCCGGATTTGCAAAATATCAGGAAGAATTATTATTTCTGGCCCTAATTTCGAATATTTTCGCAATTGTTGTACTGATCAAAACCATGAATAAAAACGAATTGATACCAGCAGGATTCTTTGCAAGAATTTTTACCATCGGGCTTTAAAAGAAGAAGATGGACTGGATACTTTCTAATCGCCTTACGGTGTTCATCTCAAAGCAAAATCGTCTTGCAAGGCCCAACGGCAAATATAATGCTTACATATTTCAATGAGATGTGAAATTATGCCACACTGTGGCATGTCGTTTGCATTCATTAAAAACAGCATAACCAGCAACCTTTAACGCCGTCTACAGTTTAGGTAAAAAAAATAACAAAAGCAGGTTAAGATATGTGTCATTTAATTTTACTCATGCCGGTTTTTGCGCTGCCGGTATTTTGGTTTTTTCCTTTTTCAACGGCGCTGGTTATCTATCTTATCATCTAGGGAATCTCCGCATTCATGTATTTTCTTATCTTTAAAGCCATGACGATGAAACCACGAGTAGGAAAAGAAGCCATGCTGGGCCAAACAGCGGATGTCGTCAAGGACATCGCCCCCGAGGGAAAAATCAAATATTTTACGGAAATCTGGAATGCGATGGGTGAAGGGAAAAAATTTTCGGTCGGGGAAAAAGTTATGATTCAAGGATTTTGGGGCATGACTGTTCTGGCAAAAGAAATCCCGTCTGATACGCCGCGACAACAAAAAAGTCGCTAAATCACATGGAATCGGTTGAAACTAACAGCAGCGTTTGGCACGGTACCTTGCTGTGCTTGCTATACGATAATGCAGTATTATAATAATAGAAGAAAGGATTTTATTATTATGACATATAAGGAGAATTAAAATGAACATTTCATCATTCTATATTATAGGTGTCCTGATGATGAGCGGTTTAATGCTTGTTTTATACAGAAGCCGTAAAATCTTACAGAAATCGCATGTTGTGCTAAGGGAAAAAATTCGAAGGTGAAGTGAAAAATTGGTGCAAAACATATGATAGAAGTGGTTTCAAAACCTACAATTGGGCTCAAGGTCAAGGAGGACTGAAACGGCCAACCGCAGGAATATCGGGCATATTTCGAGGATTGGATGTTTCAGTCCAACACAGAGATTGAGCCCAAGAGGGGGGTTTTGAAAACACTTCTAATAAACTGAGCGAGATCCGTTCAAAGCAAAGGCATGGGGGAAGGTTTTTAAATGAAAACGCCGATAACTGCCGGTTCCTGTTATGATTACGCCAATGACTATTGGCTGAAAATAAACGGCGATTTTCCTGATATAACGGCTGCTTTTTATAATAAGAATTTTTCGAAACCCCTTAATCAAGCTCAAAATGATAAGCACGATTGGGTCCTTAGCGGTATTGATTTTAGACCCGGAGACAGGATTCTTGATATCGGTTGCGGCTGGGGGCCGATGCTGGCCGCGGTCAAAGAACGAAACGGCCGGGGCGTTGGATTTACAATTTCAGACCTTCAAGTTCAATATTGCAGAAAGAGAGGATTGGAGGTTTACGCTGAAGACTGGAAAGATGCCGATGCCAATCAGTATGGAAAATTTGACGGAATCGTTTCCATCGGCGCTTTCGAGCATTTTTGTTCACCGGAAGAATTTAAAGATGGTCGTCAGGAAAGAATATATAAACAGTTTTTTAGTTTTTGTCACCATATGCTGAAAACTGGCAAGCATCTGTTTCTTCAAACCATGACCTGGGGGTATAAGGTTCCCGAATTCGAAGAGATAAATCCGGATGCCCCACTCAACCTGTATCACCACAGAATCAGGGGGGCGATATTGGGTTTATCTTCCTGGTGGCCGCCAAGCTCCGAAGAACAAATTATTGATATAGCAGCGCCTTATTTTGATTTTATCGAGAGCAGCAATGGCAGAGAAGATTATGCACAGACCTTTCTTGAATGGCATAATAGATGGAGAGAGGTTCCTTTTTTGGAAAGATGGTTGCTCGATGCAAAAACCTATTTAAAATATTATAGCGCACCGGATTTTAGAAAAATAATGAGAAATTACAAAAAAACCAGAGCGGATGAACTTTTTAGAGAGGCGTTTTCACAAGAAGTTTTGAATCACTCAAGGATATTTTTCCAAAAAAACCGATAGGTATTATTTTTGACAACTAAATCCAGCCGGAACAGCCTTAAAAATATAACACCTTAATTTGAAGGTAGATGAAAGATCCGCTCTCGACCTTCCTTTTAATCACCAATTCATTATTTAAAAAAGGAGTTCATTATGAAAAAGATTATATTGGTTTTGTTTGCAACCGTATTTCTCGGATTTGCCTTCTATCCAGTTGCGGGAATTGCACAAATGGGACAAGGATACGGTTACGGTTACGGGATGGGACCCGGCATGATGGGACAGGGATACGGTCCCGGATACGGAATGGGGCCCGGCATGATGGGGCCCGGATACGGTTACGGATATGGAATGGGGCCCGGTATGATGGGACAGGGATACGGCCCCGGCTACGGAATGGGCCCGGGTATGATGGGCCCCGGATACGGGATGGGACCCGGCTATGGATACGGCCGGCAGTATGGCCCGCAATACGGTCGCCAGTATCAGCAGCCCCAAAAGCCTTTGGATAAAAATCAGGCCAAACAGGAAGTAGAAAATTACTTGGGTTCCATGAGAAATCCGAACCTGAAACTCGGGAAAATCGAGGAAAAAGGAAATGGCTATCAGATCAATATCGTAACCAAAGACGGTTCCCTGGTGGATAAAATTCTTGTGGACAAAAACACGGGCTGGATGCGCTCGGCCTATTGATTCAAAGGCCGTTGTCCAACCTCTCTCTCATTACAGGGCGGGCAGAACTTTTCTGTTTTATAATAGAGAAGTCTCTGCCTGCCTCCCTACCCAAATTCTGCACCCTTAAATTCATAACATTAGGGAGACGAAAAAAATGGCGGAACACCGGCAGGCCGGCCAACATGAAGGCCATGATTCGCGTGGAGAAGCCTCACACCATGAAGGGTATGAAATGCACAAAAGCCATCAAGAAATGAAACAGGAAGGGCACCCGGCAGATGCGGATCATGGCGGCCACCATGGCGGCGACCACCATGCCCATATGGTGACTGATTTCAGAAGACGGTTCTGGATTTCATTGGGGATTACGATACCTATCCTGGCATTGTCACCCATGATTCAGGCTTTTCTGGGATTCAAAAAAACGCTGGGATTTCCCGGTGACGCCACCGTATTGTGGGTACTTTCTTCATTTGTTTTCTTTTACGGCGGCTGGCCGTTTCTTAAGGGACTTTTTGGTGAACTGGCCAAGAAGCAGCCCGCCATGATGACATTGATCGCAGTAGCGATCACGACGGCTTATGGATACAGCGGCATCGTCGTATTCGGATTGAAGGGGAAGATATTCTTCTGGGAACTCGCCACGCTGATCGATATCATGCTGCTGGGTCACTGGATAGAGATGAAATCCATCATGGGCGCATCCCGAGCACTGGAGGAACTCGCCAATCTTATGCCTTCCAAAGCCCACAAGGTGATGTCCGACGGCAGCACCCGGGAAGTATCCCTGGATGAGCTCAATACGGGCGACAAGGTGCTCATCAAACCGGGAGAGAAGGTCCCTGTGGACGGTGAGGTTGTGGAGGGCGAAACCTCCGTGAATGAGGCCATGTTGACCGGCGAGTCGAAACCCATTACAAAAAGTAAGGGAAGCGACGTCATTGGGGGATCCATCAATGGTGAGGGTTCCGTCACGGTAAAGGTCGATAAGACCGGTAAGGATTCTTTTCTATCCCAGGTCATTGAGCTTGTCAGACAAGCACAGGAGAGCAAATCCAAGACACAGGATCTTGCCAACAGGGCAGCCCTCTGGCTCACGGTCGTCGCCCTTGGCGGCGGCGCTATAACGATATTCATCTGGTTGGGCATCATGCACAAAGACTTTGCCTTTGCCCTCGAGCGGATGGTCACCGTCATGGTCATCACATGCCCCCATGCGTTAGGGCTTGCCGTGCCCCTTGTGGTTGCCGTTTCTACGGCCCTTTCCGCCGGAAACGGTCTTTTGATAAGAAACCGGGCAGCTTTTGAAAGGGCAAGAAATATCCAGGCGATCCTTTTCGACAAGACAGGCACGCTGACCCAGGGGAAATTCGGGGTCACCGACACGATCACCTTTTCAAAGGATATGGAAATGAAAGAACTCTTAAAGTATGCCGCGTCCGTGGAATCGCGCTCCGAGCACCCGATCGCCCAAGGCGTCGTCTCGTCTTCCAAAGAAACATTTCCGGTCAAGGAATTCAAAGCCATTCCCGGAAAGGGGGCCCAAGGAAAAGTCGAGGGCAAGGAAGTAAAAGTCGTCAGTCCCGGCTATCTCAGAGAAAACAACATCATGCCCGAGGATGAAAGGATCGAGAAGCTGAGTTCCCAGGGAAAGACCGTGATTTTCGTCATGATGGACGGAAAGCTGATGGGCGCCGTTGCCCTTGCGGATATCATCCGGCCCGAATCCAAAAAGGCCATCTCAAAGCTCAAGGAGATGGGCATCCAATGCATGATGCTGACCGGCGACAACCAGCTGGTAGCCGAATGGGTTGCCGATGAGATCGGTCTGGACGAATACTTTGCCGAGGCGCTGCCGAGTGAAAAGGCAGAAAAAGTAAAAGAGGTTCAGTCAAGGGGCCTCATTGTCGCCATGACAGGAGACGGGGTAAACGACGCGCCGGCCCTGGCCCGGGCGGATGTGGGAATTGCCATCGGCGCCGGCACCGATGTGGCCGTCGAGACGGCGGATATCGTTCTGGTCAAGAGCAATCCCATGGATGCCGCGGCCATACTCGGACTTTCGCGCGCCACTTACAAAAAAATGGTCCAGAACCTTGTATGGGCCACGGGTTACAACTTCTTTGCCATTCCCCTGGCAGCAGGCATTCTTTATAAGTGGGGAATTCTTCTCGGTCCCGCCATGGGGGCTGTTCTCATGTCTCTGAGCACGGTGATTGTGGCGATTAATGCGCGGTTTTTGAAGATCGCCGAGTAAGAGAGACAGGGGGGGGCCGCCACACGAAAGTAAACGTTCCGCTTATCACAGGAAAGATTGTAACAGCGGAAAAAGCACGTCCGCTTTCAGTCGCGATATAAAGAAGATTAGAAGTGGTTTCAAAACCTTCAATCGGGCTCAAGGTCAAGGCGGACTGAAACAGCCAGCCGCAGGCAAATCGGGAATATTTCGAGGATTGGATGTTTCAGTCCAACACAGAGATTGAGCCAGAGAGGGGGTTTTGAAACCACTTCTAACCAGGAGCTCTTTTTACAACCCGCGTAACCCGAAGCGTCATTGCGTTCTTTGTTTCCATGCGATTTGAATAAAGACGCGTGATCAAAAAGCCGGCTCCCAGGCCGAGTGCGGAAAACAAAAATATCCCCATATTCGGGCGCAATCCCACCAGGGTGGAGAGACCGTTGCCCGAAAACGCGCCGACAAGAAGTCCGATAACCGGGACCATGTAGACCATAAAAACGCATTTCAGTTGGGTCTTGGTGTTCAGGAAAAGCTCGACTTCGTCCCCTTTCCTAGCATCGGTAAGATTTCTGGCCTTAACCAGCATCCGGTCCCCGCCTTCAATGGTATGGCAGTGATCTTTGTGGCCGCAATGGGCACAGGCGCTCTTTCGGCGGGTCTTGACCCACACCCATCCTTCTTCGATGGTTTCAACAATACCGCTTTCCTGGGACATGATGACACTCCTTTTGAATCTGAAAACTTAAATAGACCGGTCCGGAGATAACCCTCTTTTCATAAATTCTTCAGCCGGCTGGCCACCTTTTGCCGGACAGGCAGAACATTCTTCTTTATTCAAAAGGAGGCTCTGCCTGCCAGCTGAACTTATCCGCTATTCTTTTAGACTAGCTTCTAAGATATTTTTCAGGGTCCTTTGAGAATGCTTCCTTGCAGCCGGTTGCGCAGAAGTAGTATGTTTTACCCTTATATTCGTAAGTCGCCGCCGCTTTATTTTCGTCGACATTCATTTTACAAACAGGATCAACAGCCATTAGAATCACCTCCTTTTTTTAAGTTTCGGTTAAAAGCTTTCTTCGAACCTCAGCAGTCTTTCCTCCCATTCCGCTGCGGTATCTTCCCTGTCGAGGGCCAAAGCAGGGGCTCGAAATCGTCTCAACCTCAGGGCATTGGATACCACCGTCACCGATGAAAGCCCCATGGCGGCAGCGGCAAAGATGGGGTTGAGCAGTATGCCGAAAACGGGAAAGAGCACACCGGCGGCCACCGGAATCAGGATCGTGTTGTAGGCGAAAGCCCAGAACAGGTTCTCCTTGATGTTGCGGATCGTCGCCCGGCTCAGTGCAATAGCTGTCAATACGCCGCGCAGGTCCCCGCTGATCAGGGTGATGTCGGCCGATTCTATGGCCACATCGGTTCCCGTGCCGATGGCAATGCCCACATCGGCCTGCGCCAGGGCCGGGGCATCGTTGATCCCGTCGCCGACCATGGCAACCTTTTTCCCCTCGGCCTGGAGCTTCTTTACTTCATCGGCTTTTCCATCCGGAAGCACTTCGGCCAGAACCCGGTCAATGCCGATCTGCCGGGCAATGGCATCGGCGGTTCTCTTGTTGTCGCCGGTAATCATGGCCACTTCGATGCCCATTTTGTGCAGCGCTTCCACGGCCGCCTTTGAATTCTCCTTCAGGGTATCGGCCACGGCCACGATGCCGGCCGGCTGATTGTCCACGGCAACGAACATGGGCGTTTTGCCCTGGCTGGAAAATTCATCGGCTTTTCGCTCGAGATCCTCTAAGGCGATATCCCGTTCCCGCATCAGCTTCACATTGCCCAAAAGCACGGATTTCCCTTCGATGGTCGCCTCGATACCGTGACCGGCAATGGCGTTAAAGTTCTCGTGACTTATGAGCGGCAGATTTTTCTCCATCGCCTGATTGACGATGGCCTCACCCAGCGGATGCTCGGAGCCCTTTTCAGCGGAAGCGCTGTAGCGAAGAATATCTTCTTCCTTGAAATTACCGAAAGCCGCGATATCCGTCACGGAAGGCTTGCCCTCTGTCAGCGTGCCGGTCTTGTCCAGCACGATGGCCTTCAGCTTGTGGGCTGTTTCCAGGGCCTCGCCGCCCCGGATCAGGACACCGGATTCAGCGCCCTTGCCAGTACCCACCATAATGGAAGTCGGCGTGGCCAATCCCAGTGCGCAGGGACAGGCGATGATCAGTACGGCCACGAAGTTGAGCACCGCATAGGTTAATGCCGGCGCCGGGCCGAAAAAATACCAGACCGCAAACGTGACCAACGCAATGCCGATCACCGTCGGCACGAAATACCCCGCGATAATGTCCGCAAGTCGCGCAATGGGCGGCTTGGATCCCTGGGCCTCTTCCACCATCTTGATGATTTGAGACAGCATGGTATCCTTGCCGACTTTGGTCGCTTCGAATGTGAAAGTGCCGGTCTTGTTGATGGTGGCGCCGATCACGGCGTCGGCGGCATTTTTTTCCACCGGGATAGATTCACCGGTCACCATGGATTCGTCCACCGCCGAATGCCCGTCTTTCACGATGCCGTCCACCGGGACCTTTTCTCCGGGCCGGACCACCACCCGGTCGCCGATTTCGACCTCTTCCACGGGGATATCCGCCTCTTGGCCGTCTCTGACGACCCGGGCGGTTTTGGCTTGAAGACCGATCAGTTTTTTAATGGCTTCCGAGGTCTGCCCCTTGGCTCGCGCTTCCAGAAGCCTGCCCAAGAGAATAAGCACTACGATGGCCCCGGCGGTATCGAAATAAACCTCGGCCACCAATCCCTGGGCTGAAAAGAGATGGGGAAAGAACATTGCCGTCACACTGTACAGGTAGGCTGCCGACGTGCCCACGGCAATCAGGGTGTTCATATCCGCCGACCCATGTTTGGCACTCTTCCATGCACCGGTGTAAAACTGCCATCCCACCCAGAACTGAACGGGGGTTTGGAAAATCAGCTGCAAATAAAAATTAGTTTCCCGGCCCATGTCATACAGCCGGTCGAGTCCCAGGACTTTCCAATAGGCCAGCAAAAACACCGGCACCACTAGGGCAAGACCGGTGATAAACTTTTGTTTCAGCTTTTTAAATGCAGCCTCTCGGGCAGTGCGTTCCTGGTCCACGACATCTTCTTTTTCAACCTGTCCGGTGTCCAGGATCTCGTAACCCGCATCCTTAACGGCCTTTTTGAAATCACCCAGGGTAACCGTTCCAGGAACGTACTGCACGCTGGCTCTTTCCGTGGCAAAATTCACGCTGGCCTTTATCACCCCTTCCAGGCCGCCGAGGGCACTCTCCACCCTTTTGACACAAGAAGCGCAGGACATGCCGTGGACCGGCAGGGTTATTTTCTCCATTCCCGCCCCATACCCCAGATCCTTGACGGTTCCGATCAAGTCTCCCAAGTTAACGCGAGAAGGATCGAATGTCACGGTGGCTTTCTCCGAGGCAAAGTTGACTTTGACGTCTGCAATGCCGTTCATTTTCGACAGTCCTTTTTCGACTCTGGCCACGCAGCTGGCACAGCTCATTCCCGTAACCGGAAAATCAACTTTTTTAAGATTTTCTTCAAGTTCCATGGATTTCGCCCCCTCTTCCCCGATGATGTCCACGTATCTGTCCGGGGAATCGTCGAATTTTTCTTTACAGGCCTCGCTGCAAAAATAGATAAAATCGCCTCTATGCACGCTCATGGCCTCCGCCCGAGGGATCGAAACGCGCATGCCGCAAACCGGATCTGTCGCGTCTCCCCATTGTTTGCTGTCCTGGATGAATTTTTGGGGGTCTTTGTCAAAGACCTCTTTGCAATAATCGGCACAAAAACTATAATCATTTCCTGCGTAAGTCGTTCTGGCCGGCGCCGAATCCGGATTCACGATCATTCCGCATACTAAATCAGTGGCCATATCGTTCACCTCCTTCACGGAGCGCTCTAATTATCGAAAGCATTTGATTTACTTGTCTTTATTAAAACTTTGCTCTACAGTTAGGGTAAGCCTGAAAGAACAGATGTCAAGGCAATATCCAACGATAGTTTTAGCTCCATTCAATGCGTTTTTGATATAGACGTTCTCTCTATTGTTTCAGGCTGCTGATCCTCTTCGACCGGCAGCACCGTGTATTGATCTTTCCGAAGGTCGATGACGTCTTCTTTTTTGCCTTCGGGGAACGCGTTAAAATGCCTGTTTTCATGCGGTTCACGCCCATGTCCGCCGTGGCCGCTGTGACCGTCGCAGCAGCCCATCCCCATCCCTCCTTTTCGAAAAAACAACAAATATACAAAAAGGGCCAATATAAGTAATGGGAATAAATCCTGCATGGTTGAACCTCCTTAATGGAAAATTTTCTTTATGATGATCTGCCCTCCGGTATTTTTTAACACGCCAATTTTATTGCAAATAATATGCCACTTTGTGGCATATTTAACTCAATTCTCATAACTGTTTGATTATTGAATTCATTCCCACTCGAAGGATCTCCGGATATACCCCCATCATCACACTGACAGGGCAGAATGCATCCAGACTCCCCGGTACAACACACTATGAGATGGATACTTTCTATACACCCGGACCGGTTTTAGAAATGACATAAAGTTACTTTTTACTCGATCTCAAGATGCGTAACCATTTGCCATTAACTCAAACAATTCTAATTTAATTGAGCCCTCAGGGAGTTTTTTCTCTGAATCCTTAAAAAGATTATCCATGTAGCGCCTGTTTGGAAAACACACCGCCCCTCAATTTGATTTGATGGGTTGAAATTATTACGGCAGGAACTGGCATAGAATTTGCCATATTACTTTGCTGTATTATCATGTAGAAGTAGTCTCAAAAAAGTCTTTTCGGCCGATATCGGCGTTGAGCCCTCGTATCAAGTCCTCGACATACTTCAGTATGCCTGCGGGTTGATTCTCGGCCTCGCCTTGATCTCTATCGAAAATCCTAATTTTGAGATAACTTCTGTTGGCAAAAATGATGCGATGAATGAGGTAATGACACATGTCTGTTAATGATAGGTTGATTAGAGGATCCGTTATACTTTTCTATTTCTTGATCGGACTGGAAATTGTCATTATGATCAGCCCTTTTGCGGGTTTTTTCTATGCCGGCTACGGACCGGTGCTCAACTTTCTTTACGACATCAAAGCCACCTCCTGGTTAACCGGATTTTTTCTGCCCCATGCCGTTATCGCCAATAATGACTTGCTCAATTTTTTAAATGGACTGGGCCGTTCTCTTTTCTCCTTCGGCCTCATTGCCTTTTTTATTGGCGCCGTACAAATTTACTCAGCAAAATTTCGGCGCAAAGGGGTGGTCTCCTCCATATTGTATCGTTGGGTGCGTCATCCACAATATCTGTTTCTCGCCATATCAGGATTGGGCTTGTTGCTATTCTGGCCACGATTTATCATTCTTATTCTTTATATCAGCATGTTGTATGTCTACTACCTCCTGGCCAAAAACGAAGAGGATAGAATGCTGAAACAACATGGTAACAGCTACGCTGCATACATGCAGCGTACGGCCATGTTCATACCCGGAAATCCCGGCCAAAAAATCTTTCACATTTTTTTAGGCTGGATCAAATCCAAGCGTTTGGCACTGGCTGCAAGCTATGGATTCATATTGTTTTTTGCGATTCTGGCGGCATTCGGCCTACGGCATTATACCATTTCTCAAATATCTAAGATGTATTTACCGGAAAAACAAATAACAGCGGTTTCGATTATCCCTCGCTCCGATCAAGCGATAAAAAATATTTTTGATGTGCTTTATAAAGACAGCCGTATTACATCCATTCTATCCGAGTACCGGCAAAAAGAAGGCCAAAAAGGTTTTCTGGTCCATTTGATGCCTGTGCATTATAGGATGCAAGGCCTTTTTGTAGCGCCCTTTAACTCGGGAATTACCTCTGGCAGGATATCAACATGGAAGAATGTTGTGGGCTTTGTTTTTCCGTCTCTCAGCCTTTTCCGTCATAAAAAAATGATGGGGAGGATGAATAGCGACGATGTCCTTTTGATCTTTTCGCAACTCACATGGCCTGATGGGGAATATGCACATGCAGACGAAGCCTTGAACTTTTCAGTTAAGCATCTGCCTTTGCTGGAAGTACTTGTCGATCTTGAAAATCGTACCGTGCTGCAAGTGCAAAAAACCCCCAATCGAAATCTTTGGGGGCGAATGCCGATGCCGGCATTTTAACCGAACATTTATTTTGGCCATTTATTTTCTCCCTTTTCCAAAACGCTACACGCTTTATGAAACTGCCTTTATTCCGCGTGATGATCCATTTCGACGGCGTGCAGGTTCCGGACGGTATTGTCGAGTACCGCTTTCTGCCATTCATGATGAAATCCGTGGGATTCGGTGATTGAAACAAAATCCGCGCTCACCAGATCGACTCTCGACACACAGGTCCGCATGAATGCGCGAAACCGCTGTTGAAGAATTTCCTGTATTTCTTCATGAAGGGAATTGTGCAGGGCATCGTCCACATCGGTCACATCGAAAAAATCGGCTATTTTTTGAATAATTTTCCGTCGGTTGGCTGCGGTGTCGTCCTGTTTTCCAAATGCATCCAGCAAATGTCCGGCCGATACCGCGATACTGTGAAGCACCGCATACCGGAATCGCTGCAGCTGTTTTTCAGGCCAGAATATACGATTGCGGTCCATGCTCAGCGTACACCGATCCGTTCCGATCAGATTGATCCGGCCGACAACATATCTTCTGGCTTTTTGCGGCAGAAGATATTCCACCTGGGTAACGAAGATGCCGTCCTGGAATATCGACAGTCCACCGACCGAGGCTTCCAAGTCCCAAAGAGTACCCTGAGTTCCTCGAGTCCGCAGAAGTAAATTTCCTTTTGAATTCGGCAAATGGATGGGTGCGGGAAAATTGAGCATCGATGGACTCGAATCAAAAAAGTCCAGCTTCTCGCCGCCTATGGCAATGGTGCGGCCTTTTTCATCGATGTAATTGATCGGAATGGGGACGAAACGAAGATTCGATTTCAGATAGCTGAGATATTCCATCTCCCGCCAGGCTTTACCCCGCGGCGGTTTCAGTGTCAGAACAACTTCGGTTCCGACAGGGAAGTCTTCTTCCAGCGGCCGGATATCGAAATAATCCTTGAAATCGGCTATGGTGATGACCAGCCCCTTTCCGGAAAGCTTTCGTGTCCGAATACGGATCCGGGCGGCCACCAAAAAAGTAGACAAAAATCCGATACCGAAAGTACTGATAAATGAAAACCGAAAGTCGGAAAGCCCCACGGCATCGTTAAATTCATCCGATCGGTAAAAGGATATGCCGATGTTCATGAAGTACTTTTCCAGCCATTGCCGATCCATTCCGATTCCATTGTCCCTTATGGATATACGGTTCTCGGACTCACGAAAAGATATGGTGATGGACGAAGGAGCGCCGGGATCGTAAAGTTTTCGAAGGTTGCAGGCGTCGACGGCGTTTTGAACCAGTTCGCGCAAAAATACGCGTTTGTCGCTATACAGTTTATTACCGGCAAACAACTCCAGAGCCGCGGAAGTGTCCACCGTAAACTTCAGGTCAAGGGGTTCATACCCTTCGGCCTCGATCTCAATGATGGCCTTGACATACAAGAAGCGAGGCCGAACAGTTCTGTTAAGACGATCGAGAAATCGATTGACATCGATTTCATAATGTTTCAATGCCCGGTGGATTTCTGGGTCTCGGCACCTACATCGAATGCGTATGGCGGTTGGGGTATCCGGATGAGGTCCTATGTCTTCAACGGAAAAAAGCCGGGGCAACTGCAATCGGTGGTCGGTTTTCGGTCCGAGAATATGATGGCAGATTCTATCCAGGGTTTTTTGATGCAGGAGATCCAGCCGTTCAGCGAGTGCAATTAAGGCGCAAAGCAGATCGATGCGAACCTTCCCATATGCATCGAACCAACGGGATTCATGAGCATCCGTTCCATTTTCCCAAATAGTGTCGCAGGCATGGATTATTTCGTCGATGATCGGAATCTGGCCGTCGTCCGTGATACCCGGAAAGCTTCGATGTTCTCTTTTGATCTCTTTGAGATACACCGATGCCACCATGAAGAAAATATTCCAGGCATTACGGTAAAGCGCATTCTTTTGCTCTTGGTCTATGAGCCAGCTTCCGAGCATCGTGAGCATCCGTTCGGCTTGATCAAAAGGTCTGAATGAAGCTTCCTCGACTGCCGGAATGTTTTCCACAGCCGAGAGAATCCGGTTGATCTGGTCGCACTGCTCGG
>Ga0316575_10000299_pt1 | contig 13849 bp, 14 predicted proteins | sample J5NA_FD_203072 | JGI IMG/M metagenome (GOLD analysis project Ga0316575, IMG submission 203072) | Rhizosphere microbial communities from salt marsh grasses in Alabama, United States - J5-7_050615r2r3 | ecosystem: Host-associated > Plants > Roots > Rhizosphere | place: USA: Alabama | collected...
AAGAGCATGGGTATAAGCTCACACATCAGCGTCTGGCAATCGCCAGAGTGCTTTCGGTTAGTGAAGGCCATCCCGATGTGGAAACCATATTCCTGCGGCTGCAAGACAGTTTCCCGACCATGAGCCTGGCCACGGTCTATCGCAATGTTATGTTGTTCAAGTCATTTGGGGAAGTGCTGGAACTGGGATTTCCAAACGGCCGGAATCGGTTTGACGGCAACAAGCCCTTTCCCCATCCTCATGTTATCTGTATTCGGTGCCAAAAAATTATCGATCCGGATGTGGGATCTCTGAAGGATATGACCGAGGAAGTGGCCGATATAACCGGATTTGTCATACTGACCCATCGATTAGACTTTTTTGGTATCTGCAGCGATTGTATGACTGAGAAGGTCTAATATATTTTTTTGCCATTAATTGAGAATAGTTATCATATAATATGTATCATCAAAGGAGTGAGCAGATAAACATGATTTAAAAGAAAAAACTGGCCGATAATGATGGTACCCATGTCGCTGATAATCAGACCGTAATGACAGCCGGCCCCAGATTTTGCGCTCAAAAAATGGTGCGACGTATTTCTAACGATCATCCACGTCTCCCATTGTCACCAAAATCAATCGATAACTTCACTAAAGTTAATTTTATAGATGAGCACCGAAAAACGATATTCACAGCAGCTCGGTGCATAAAATCAGACAACGAAAGGAGGAAATCTCATGAATGAAAATAGCAAGAGCCCGGTAACGGCCGGAGCAAACAAACCGGCACCCGGTAGAGGCACGTCGAACCTGGACTGGTGGCCAAACCGGTTGAAACTCGAGATTTTGCACCAGCATTCTTCCAAATCCAATCCGATGGGCGAGGATTTCAACTACGCTAAAGAGTTCAACAGCCTCGACCTGGCGGCTGTGAAGAAAGATCTTGCGGCGCTGATGACCGACTCACAGGACTGGTGGCCGGCGGACTTTGGCCACTACGGCCCTTTGTTCATCCGTATGGCGTGGCACAGCGCCGGCACCTACCGCATCGGCGACGGGCGCGGCGGCGGCGGCAGGGGTCAGCAGCGCTTCGCGCCCCTCAACAGTTGGCCGGACAACGTCAGCCTCGACAAGGCGCGTCGCCTGCTCTGGCCGATCAAGCAGAAGTACGGCAGGAAGATTTCCTGGGCCGACCTGATAATTCTCGCTGGCAACGTCGCCCTGGAAGCGATGGGGTTCAAGACCTTCGGTTTCGGTGGCGGGCGTGAGGACGTCTGGGAGCCGGATCAGGACGTCTATTGGGGCACCGAGAAGACCTGGCTGGGTGGCGACGAGCGCTATTCCGGAGAGAGGGACCTCGAGAACCCGCTCGCCGCGGTGCAGATGGGCCTGATCTACGTCAACCCGGAAGGGCCTAACGGCAATCCGGACCCCGTGGCGGCGGCCAAGGATATCCGTGAGATTTTCGCTCGCATGGCGATGAACGACGAGGAGACGGTAGCGCTCATCGCCGGCGGTCATGCCTTCGGCAAGACCCACGGCGCGGGCCCTGCGTCCCATCTTGGGCCTGATCCGGAAGCGGCTGGCATCGAGGAGCAGGGCCTTGGCTGGAAGAGCAGCTTCGGCACCGGCAAAGGCGGCGATACGATCACCAGCGGCATAGAGGTCACCTGGACCAACACGCCAACGAAGTGGAGCAACAACTTCTTCCGGATCCTGTTCAGCTTCGAATGGGAACTGACGAAGAGCCCGGCCGGTGCGTATCAATGGCAACCGAAGGGTGACAAAGGCGCCGGTACGGTGCCGCATGCCCACGACCGGTCGAAGCGCATCGCGCCAGGCATGCTGACTACGGATCTTTCCTTGAGGTTCGATCCTATTTACGAAAAGATTTCAAGGCGCTTCTACGAGAACCCGGACCAGTTGGCAGATGCATTCGCCCGCGCGTGGTTCAAACTGACCCACCGCGACATGGGCCCTCGCTCACGCTATCTCGGTCCGGAGGTGCCGGCAGAGGAACTGATCTGGCAAGACCCGGTACCCGCAATCGATCATGAATTGATCAACTCGCAGGACATCGCGGACCTCAAGGCCAAGATCCTTGCCTCGGGCCTGTCCATCTCGGAAATGGTCTCGACCGCCTGGGCGTCGGCATCCACATTCCGTGGCTCCGACAAGCGCGGCGGTGCGAACGGGGCGCGCATTCGTCTGGCGCCGCAAAAGGATTGGGAAGTCAACCAGCCGGCCCAACTGGCGAAGGTCCTCAAAGCACTTGAGCGAATCCAAAAGGAGTTCAACAGCGCACAGTCGGGCGGGAAGAAGGTTTCGCTCGCCGACTTGATTGTCCTGGGTGGATGCGCCGGTGTCGAGCAAGCTGCGAAGAATGCCGGTCACGATGTGACCGTTCCCTTCACGCCGGGACGCACGGATGCGTCGCCGGAGCAAACCGACGTGGAATCATTCGCCGTACTCGAACCGGCTGCAGACGGGTTCCGTAACTACCAAAAAACCAAATACGCCGTATCGGCAGAGGAACTGCTGGTTGATCGTGCGCAACTGCTGACGCTGACCGCACCTGAGATGACGGTTCTCGTTGGCGGTATGCGCGTCTTGAATGCCAACTTCGGACAGTCCCGGAACGGCGTTTTCACCAAGCGGCCCGAGACGCTCACCCGTGACTTTTTCGTGAATCTGCTCGATATGAGAACGACGTGGAGAGCAACCTCGGAAGACGAAGACGTGTTCGAGGGGCGTGATTGCACAACGGGCGAACTCAAATGGACCGGCACCCGTGTCGACCTTATCTTCGGTTCAAACTCCCAACTCCGAGCCTTGGCGGAAGTCTACGGATGTGAGGATTCCCAGGAGAAGTTCCTGCATGACTTTGTAGCGGCGTGGAACAAGGTAATGAACCTTGACCGCTTCGACCTCGCCTGATCCTAGCATAACCCTGGGGTAAACGTCTTCGAGGGCCGCTGAAGCGTATTCTGAACTTCAAATCGGATGACCAGAAAGCGATGACCGCCAAGAACTGACGGATGTTTTGAACGTTCACGGAGACGATTAGCAACATATGAGCGCGGCGTTTCAGTACAATCTGAAACGCCGCCCTTCCTTTAGCGAATGATCAATTCTTGCATATTTGCAAAAATGCAATGTTCGGTGTTGCATTATCGCAATGACAGACGCCGTACTTCCCTTACCCAAAACATCTTTCTTTCCTAAAATTATCCTCTATTTCAGCACATTATTACTATTGCCATTTTTTTAGCAATGTGGCATAGAAAATGCTCTAAAAATAAATGCAATTTCTTTGGGATATTCAGGTATTCATGAAAAATTATCGAGATCCGGAACCTGAAAGTTAGAAGACGCGACCGAAAAGGGGAAAAAATGGAATGCTGCCATGTTTGCGGAAAATTAATTTATGATAACGAAAAGTCGATAAGCGTTTTTCAATTTAATTTAGATCCTGACGATAAATATAATAATTTGATTTTCGATGGCGCGTTTACAAATCACAATAATGAAAAAGTATCGCTTTGCAGAGTCTGCACAGTGAAGACTTTTGCTATTTTTGCTCAAACGTTAGAGGTGGAAAAAGAAGAAATGCCATATTTACATTAGAAATGGTTTCAACACCTTCAATCGGGATCAAGGTCAAGAGGGTTTTGAAACCACTTCTAATCAGAATCTAATTCCCCGCTCAAACTCCCTCATCAAACATCATTAGACGACGTTCCGACATGATGGAAACAACAGGGTCATGTCTTCATTCTTCAGGAATTTTTGTTGTATTCCGAAAAAAATATATTTGAAATATTGAGGATAACATATATGTTTAAATTACAAGTTTAATATAGCCTGGAAAAAATGCTAAGCATTACCCCCTATTAATCTACATAAACAGACCAATGCATCGCGTTAAAGCCGGCTGTCTGCATAAAATCCGACGGCTGGGAAAGGATCGATCTTTCAAAATGCCGAAAAATAAGCCCGGGGGGCTCGCTGCAGCAGTTATCCGGTCTTTAGAGGTTCGTATCGGAAATATTTAACCGCCGTTATTTGAAAGGAGGACATTATGAAAAGAAAACGTTTATTATGGTTAATGATTTTATCTGTGGCGCTAATCGGTTTCGTAACGGCTGCACCGGCATCAGCAGCCAGGACCGTCAAGGTCGGTTTTGTTTACATCATGTCTGGACCTTTTTCCGCATATGGTCAGTTCGCCAAGCAGGGCGCAGAGTTGGCCGTGGATGAAATCAATTCCAAAGGCGGCATTCAAGGACACAAGGTCAAGGCTTATTTTGAAGATTCCACCGGAAAGCCGGATGTGGCCATCCGGGCCATTCGAAAGCTGGTGTACCAGGACAAGGTCGACATTTTGATCGGTCTCGACTCCAGTGGGGTCGCCAAAACCGTGGTGCCGTCGATTCCCCAGATGAAGACCCCGCTGATCATCACCCACGCCGCTACTCCGGATGTGACCGGCAGTGTCTGCAACCCCTATGTCTTTCGGATCTCGGTCAATCTGGCTCAAAATGTCAAAGCCGCTGCTCTGCTGGCCTCGGGAACTGATGTTAAAACCTGGACCACAATCGGTCCAGACTACGCTTTCGGCCACCAAAGCTGGGAATATTTTGAAAAATATCTGAAACCCATGAAACCCGGCGTCGCTTTCCTTCCGCAGAGCGAGGTGGCGTTCCCGCCGTTTAAAACCACCGATTTCAGTTCTTACATTAACAAAGTGATGCAGTCAAAGGCCGACGGTGTTTTGGTCTCTCTCTGGGGCGGCAACCTGATCGATTTCGTACGGCAGGCCAGGGATATGGGGTTCTTTGACGGTAAGCGTCAGGTCTTGATGACGCTAGGCGCCGCCACCGAAGTTCTCACGGCATTGGGCGACAAGATGCCCGAAGGAATTTGGGTCGGCACCCGGTATTGGTTTCTTGCCAATGATTCGGCGATAAATAAGCATTTTGTAAAGGCCTATAAGGATCGATTCGGGGCATATCCGTCTTACAATGCCCAAGGTGCTTATGCAGCGCTCTACACTTACAAGGCTGCGGTCGAGAAAGCCGGATCCGTTAACAAGCAAAAGGTGATTAAAGCACTTTCAGGCTTGACCGTGGAAGTTCCTGTTGGCACCATCACCATCCGCAAGGGAGATCACCAGGCGCTGACCGATGCCACCTGGGGGAAAACCGCCGCGGATCCGAATTATCCTATCCGTATACTCAAGCCGATCAAAATTTTCAAAAGCACCGAAGTAACACCATCGGTCAAGGACACCGGCTGTAAAATGTAATGCTGTTCGGGGCGGCTAAGATGCCGCCCCGAATATTTATTTTGGTCCGGACCACGATTTTGGACTATTTTGCAAGATAAGGTAGAAAGGTAGCGTGGAAAGCTTTATCATCAATCTGCTCAACGGGCTCAGCTGGGGAATGCTTCTCTTTCTGATCTCGGTGGGACTCACCACCGTCTTCGGCGTTTTGGGAGTGCTCAATTTTGCCCATGGATCGTTGTTTATGCTCGGAGCCTATCTTTGCATGCAGATGATGCACTTCGTCCCGTCGTTTTGGGCCGGACTCCTGACGGGTCCGCTGCTGGTCGCCATACTTGGCGTGGTGATCGAGCGGCTGCTGTTGCGCCGCATTTACGGACGCGACATTACCTTTCAACTGCTGCTCACGTTTGCAATTTTGCTGGTCCTTGACGATGCCGTTCGGATGATATGGGGCCCCGGGTATCACGTGGTCGATCCCCCGACTATTTTGTCAGGCGTCTTTTCTATTTTCAGCCGAACCTACCCGGTGTACCGGGTGTTTCTCGTGGTGGCCGGTCCCTTGATCGGGCTGGTGTTATGGTCCTTTTTCCAATTGACCCGCTGGGGAAAAATCATTCGGGCTGCGGCAGTTGATCGGGAAATGGCAGAGGGTATCGGCATCCGGGTGCCGATCCTCTTTACCGCGGTCTTCGGCCTGGGCGCATGGCTGGCGGCAGTGGGCGGGGCCCTGGCCGCACCGCACCAAAGTCTCGCGCCGTCCATGGGCGAAAGGATTATCATCGAAAGTTTTATCGTTGTCGTCAGCGGCGGAATGGGCAGTTTCCCCGGGGCGTTCGTCGGTGCACTCCTCCTGGGACTGCTCGAATCTTTCGGAACCGTGTTTTTGGGAAGGGCACAAATGGCAATCCCGTATATCCTTCTTGCGACGGTGTTGCTGATCCGTCCCCGTGGATTCTTCGGACGGGAGGTTTGAAATGAAGACATACAAGCCAGCGGCGACCATCTTCTCTTCCCTGGCTGCGTTGGCGTTGCTGTCGGCCTGCCCATTTGTCCTTCCCACCTACTGGACGCTGATTCTCACCGAAATTCTGATTATGGGCCTGTTCGCCATGAGCTTCAATCTGCTGCTCGGCTATACCGGTCTTTTGTCTTTCGGCCAAGCCGGCTTTTTCGGCGTAGGCGCTTACGCGACTGCTTTATTTATATCGAAAGGGGGCAGTTCCTTGTTTCTATGCCTTGTCATATCACTGGCGGCCGGGGCTGCCGCGGCCGTCGTTATCGGCTACTTTTGCGTGCGCCGGGACGAAATTTATTTTGCCATGATTACGCTGGCATTCGGAATGATGCTTTATACCGTTGCGCACAGCTGGATCGAGTTGACCGGCGGCAGCGATGGTCTTCCCCTGATGACACTTCCTTCTTTGCGGCTGTTCGGCATGGAGTTGAGTCTTTATAGCCCAACGAATATGTTTATGATTGTCCTTTTGGTGACAGCCGTGTGCATCTTTTTTCTTTGGCGACTGGTCCGATCACCCTTCGGACTGCTGCTCACCGCCATCCGGGAGAACAAGCAGCGCCTGTCTTTCGTGGGTGCCGGGGTGCAAAACCTGCGGCTTGCCGCCTTTGTCATCGCGGGTGCGCTGGCCGGTATTTCCGGATGCATGTTCAGCCTATTCAACTCCATGGCAGCCCCCGACTTTTTGCACTGGGGATTTTCGGCACGCCCGGTGCTCATGACCATTCTCGGCGGTTCAGGCATCTTTTTCGGTCCCATGCTCGGCGCGGCCGTCTTCTTCGGCCTGGAGCAGGCAATCACTAACATTACCCAGAATTGGATGTTTTTTCTAGGCTTGATCCTGACGCCGGTGGTGATATTTTTCCCAAAGGGCATTCTCGGCACCCTTGTTGACTATTTATTCAAAAAGACAAAAGGCAAACCGTGAATGCGTGACGTCCCGATACTCAAAATTGAAAACCTCGGACACTCATACGGCAAGTATCTGGTGATCCAGGACATCTCTCTGGAGGTAGACTCCGGGGAGATGACGGCGCTGATCGGCCCGAACGGAGCCGGCAAAACCACATTTTACAACACCGTAACCGGACGTTTTCCTCCCACCCGTGGCCGCGTCCATTTCAACGGAAAAGAGATTACGGGCTTTCCCGCGCATAAGCTCGTTCCCATGGGCCTGATTCGATCCTTTCAAATCACCAACATCTTCCCGAAGTTAACGGTGATCGAGAATGTCCTCGTTCCCCTGGTACTTCACTATCGAAAAGGATATTCGTTTCTGAGAGCATTGACCGGCGAAAAAAAACTCTACCGAAACGCCGAAGAAGTTCTCGACAAGGTGGGCATTCTCGAATCGGCCCATCGACCAGCCGGCGAACTCGCATACGGGGATAAACGTCTTGTGGAAATGGCCATAGTGCTGGCACGAAATCCCAAGCTGGTGATGCTCGATGAACCCACGGCCGGCATGAACCCGGAAGAAACCGAACGCATGATCTACCTCATAAAGGAACTCGCCGAACGATTCGGAACCACTTTTTTTCTCACCGAACACGACATGAAAGTGGTCTTTGCCGTGGCAACCCAAATTTATGTTCTGCACCAGGGGGGTCTCATCGCCCAAGGTGACCCGGAAACGATCCGTATCGACCCGAAAGTCCGGGAAGCATATCTGGGAGGGTCCGTAAATGATTGAAGTTTTAGATATCCACGTCTTCTATGGCGATAGTTATATCCTCCAGGGCATCAGCCTGAATGTAAAGGAAGGGGAAATCGTCTGCCTGCTCGGACGAAACGGCGCCGGGAAAACCACCACCATGAAAAGCATCATGGGGTACAATCCTCCGAAAAGAGGCACCGTTCGCTTTGACGGTCGGGATGTCACCCAGCAGCCGGTCTATGAAAAGGTCCGGCGCGGCATTGGCTATGTTCCCGAAGACCGGCGGATCTTTCCGAACCTGACGGTGGTTGAAAATCTTCAAGTGGCCCGGCTTCCCGGACATTCGGACCGGACAGCCTGGGACATTGAGCGGATCTTCTCGACCTTTCCGATACTCGTCAAACTGCGCGAACACAAAGGCGGGGAACTGAGTGGCGGAGAACAGCAGATACTGGCCATATCCAGAACCCTGATGGGAAACCCCCAAATTCTACTGCTGGACGAACCGTGCGAAGGGCTGGCCCCTCTCATCGTGGAAAACCTCGGTGAGATCATCACATCACTGAAAAAAGAAGTCCCGATCCTGATGACCGAACAGAACGCTCACTTTGCATTGAACATTTCAGACAGAGGGTATGTCATCGATAAAGGCCGGATTCGGTATGAAGGAACCGCCGCAGATCTGGTCAAAAACACGGAAATTCAGCAGCGCTATTTGGCCGTCTGATTCTTAACATAAATAATGCATTTTGCTTGACACACATCAAACATTCCATTAAGCATTTTTTAATGATCGTGTCACATCGTTATATCCCTAATTGATATATTGGATAGGCAAAACAGGATATGTTGTGTTTTTGAATCAATCCGTATTATCTAAGGAGGTATTAAATGGCAGGTATCAAAACAAAACAGGGAATTAAACGGCAGAAAGTGACATTTTCACTGAAAAACGCTGAGGCCAAGGAAGTCTTTTTAACGGGAGATTTCAACAACTGGCACCCGGAGAAACATCCCATGCGAAAAGATAAAAAAGGAACATGGAAAAAACAGGTGATGCTTTCTCCCGGGAACTATGAATACAAGTTTTTGGTAGATGGACAGTGGAAGGAAGATCCAAAAAATGATCGGCTGCACCCCAACTGCTTCGGGACTTACAATAACATTATAAATGTGTTTGAAAAAAAGTAAAAGATTTCAATCATTTTCCAAACACTTATAGCTGGGTCATATCGTTGAACGGCAAATAATGCTAACAATTCCTTGAGTTGTTTCAAAAGGAACGTATTCATTCGTTGACACCAGAGAGGCTAACTCTTTATGAAGGGTTCGCCTTTTTTTGTTTTGTAAGATATATTCTATATGAACTGAAATTTAAGATGCTTAGACCTGCGGTTTTGTAATCTATCTTCTATCAGGCTCCTTTCTCCTTTTCCAAATTCAACAAGGTGTTACAGCAGTGGCAATATGCACGCTGCAACTTGAGTCAAAACACATTTTCACCCCTTCTATCCATTAATCCCTACCCTCTCTGAATATAATTTCTAACGTTTTTAGCAAAAAATACCGAATATTCATATTAGAAGTCATCTCAAAAATAGGATTTTGGCTCAAGTTCAAGGCAGGACCGAGTTTCAACCCGCAGACATACTAAAGTATTTCGAGGAGTTGAAACGAGGCCCTAACACAGAAATTGGGGCAAAAGACTTTTTTGAGATGGCTTCTGATGTTCAGGCAAATACAGACTAACACATTTAAACGCTAATAAGCATTATGGATTTTATTGAATATCAATTATTGAGAATAGAAGATAATTTCATTGAAAGTGGTAGATATAAAGAGGCCATTGATCATCTAGAGAGGCTTTTGAATAAATATCCAACCAATGCAGAAATTGTTTTCCTTTTAGGTGTGGCATATCATTTTTTAGGTGTAGCGTATCAAAAGGTTAATAAGCATGGATTAGCCATTGAATGCTTCACTAGAGCAAATGAAATCGATCCAAAGATAAACGGATTAGAATTGAGATTAATGTATAGCGCAAGATTTATGATTAAGGATGAAGGTTTGGAAAAATTGAATCAGTATAATATCAATGAGAACACATTATATAAGATTCGTTCAAAATATTACTATGATTCGGAATTATATAATCAAGCCATCGCTGAATTAAAAAAATTAATGGTAACTAACCCAACTCCCTGGCCAACCTACATGTTCATTGCAAAAAATTATCAAAAAGCCGGTGATGCTGAAAAAGCATTTCGTTTTTATGATAAGGCATTGTCGTTAGACTCAAATGAATTAGAGGAGATCATCGGCAGTCTTATTGAAAAATCCTTTTTATACATAAAGTGCAATAATTTCAAAGATGCATCAATTACCCTTCATCGGTTATTGGAAATTGTCACTGAAGATATTGAAAACTACCTATATTCATTGGATTTTATGTGCGATTATCACGAATGCGATGAGGTTCTGGGAATCTGTGAACAGCAACTCGTAAAAAATCCCAAAAATATTCATGCAATTCTCAGCAAGGGAATAATATTTTTATTGATAGGAGATCTTATCGAGGCAAAAAATACCATTTCTGCGGCAATCTTATTAGCACCGAAAAATCCTATATCCCATTTTTGTTTTGGTGTTATATTTTATTTGCTGGAAGAACCTAAAAAGGCAATTAGAAGCATTTTATCAGCTTGTGCATTAGATTTTACAAATAATTATTACAACATTTTTTATAAACATCTCACTAAAAGCGAATTTGCTTGAAGCCGTCATACAGAAAATAATGAAAAGATTCAACGTTAAATTCCACGGGGAGAACTTTCTACTTAATCTTGATGGTGAATTTAAAAAGTTTGGGTTTTATGCCACGAGTTTTATAAAGGCGGAAACTCCACTAGAAGCCAAAAAAATTGCGACTATCTTAATTCATCAAAATCCTAATTTAAGAGATACTGTATTAAATGTAAATGGTGATCGTCCGAGACTTAATATAGAAGAAATAGAGGAAGTCAAATTTCTAAAATCCTTTGCTCAAAAATCGACAACACAATTTACATTTTATCCCGAAGATGAGAAATAGAAATCTGCAATAAAAATTAAATATCACCATCCTTTTTAGAAGTCATCTCAAAAAAATCTTTTCGTTCGATATCGGCGTTGAGCCTTCATCTCAGGTCCTCGACATACTTGAGTATGCGTGTCGAAGATCCTGTTAACAGACGGGATGGATTGAGCCTCAGTCTCGCGTTCTTGTCCCGCTGAACCTGAGCGGGAGATTTCGAACGAAAATCCTAATTTTCAGATAGCTTAGAGCTAATTACCGTTTAAATTATCCAGCGTTTCAACTGTCACCCTCAGCCCAATGCTGACCAGTCCCTTTGTCAATCCTCTTGTGCACGAAGAACTGGAAACGTCTATGATTTAAGAGAAGAACGGTAGTGAAATCCCATAAATTTTATGAAAATCCAAACTTGAACTTGAGGTTTTCACAAAAAAGGAGATTTTTATAATGCCCTTGACAAGTTGAGTTAAATATATGAAAAAATATACCTATTCCAAGTAATTGCTTTAACTTTATGCAAAGGGAGAGCATATGATTTTACAATAAGCCCCATTTCTCACATTGAGAGTGGGGCTTTTGGGTTTAGGGCGTGCGCTATATGAACAGTTCTTCGATGCAACAAAGAAACTTGGTTGCAATGTCTTCCGTTGTGTCACATCTCCGGTTAATAAAGGATCGGTCTCATTTCACCTCCGCATGGGCTTTTATATCGAACTTGGATCAAAAAATGTCGCGATACTATTCCGGTGGTTGAAAACTTCGACGGAAGGGGCGAAGACCGTGTTCTTTTTTACAAAGCATTGGACGCATAAACCGTAATATTTAGACAGGATCTCCCCCGGTTAATTTCGCTTTGCTGTCATTATCATGAATTTAACTTGGCAAGCTTCTTTTCTTCGAAAAATTTAACAAGGCGAGCAGGATAAAGATATTTTGACTTTTCGGAAGCCGGGGAAAAAATCAAGTCGATCCGGTTCGTTCTGTCAGAAAACATTAATGGAGAGACGCCATGATAACTATCAAGTCAATTGACGACACCACCTTTGAGGTTGTTGTCGAAGGAAATAGGACGACAACCCACAGGGTCACGGTTCCACACTCGTATTATGAAAAGCTAACAAAGAAAAGTGTAGCACCGGATGTGTTGGTAGAGCGATCTTTTAAATTTCTTCTCCAGCGAGAGAGCAATACCAGCATCCTTAGAAGTTTTGAGCTTTCAGAAATCAGCCGGTATTTCCCGGAATATGAAAAAACGATTCAGATAATGTTGAAGTAAGGTCAATGAACACAGATAATTTGAGGGTGGTTAGAATTATAAAAAAGAAAAAGAAAGGAACCGTGTGGCCAAGCGGGGTTTGTGATCCGTATCAACCCTTGGGGGAAAAGAAGGCGTTGAGCAGGAAATGCCCTGAAATACTTGTACAAAATAACTAGCCGGTGTTCATTCAGACACGCTCTCCATATTTACAATAAATACGGATGGAACGATAAAAATACCGATGATTATTTTACCCAGACAGGCAGGAAAATTTCGAACGAATTTAAGAAACTGGGGGTAGACTGCAGGTCAGCATACTTGTAAGATGTTTCACAGGACCAGCTGAAGCTCGCCAACATCACGTTGGGCCGACTTCGTTAAAGAAATTAATAAGGGGGAAATCAATGATTAGGGTGTCTGTACTTTATTTCCAAAAGGAAGGGGCTCGCTTCGATCATGACTATTACACTGGAAAGCACATACCTTTTGTGCGCGAAACACTTGGACCATTTGGCCTAATCCGAGCCGAAGTTGATAGGGGCATCGCCGGCGGACCTGGCGAACTTCCTCTATTTGTTGCAGCTGCTCATCTGATCTTCGAGTCACTTGATCAGTTTCAAGAGGCATTTGCATCAGTGGGAGATCAGCTTACGGCAGATGTTCCCAACTACACCGACATCGAGCCCCAAGTTCAGCTCAGCGAAATGGTTGATTAACAGGCGGTTCAACCACTCGCTGCAGTAAGTCGGAGCCTAATTGTTCCATGCGTTTATCTGTAATGAGTTCGGAAGGTCTTAAAATGGCCATCAATCAATCCCGCTGCTGAGCGGACATTAGGGGCATCCATCAATAAGTAAAGAACGGAATGGGGGTATGGCCGAGGCAACAATTTGATATAGAGACCAGTCTGCTTAAAAATTGCACCTTAAAAACGGATGTATAGTGCAAAAAATAAACGTTTAAGAAAAAACTTCTAAGGAACTTCAAATATGTTTAGAAAAATCCTATATCCAACAGACTTTTCGGACGTATCAAAAATCGCAATAGAATATCTAAGGCAACTGAAAGAAAGTGCCGTAGAGGAGATTTTATTGCTTCATGTAATTGATGACAGGGATTTACAATTCAGTTATCTTTATGTATTTGATGAATATGGCGGTGAAAAAGACCTGAAGCAGAAACTGAAGGATGATGCCGCAAATAAACTGGCTGAAATCGAAGACAAATTGAAAGATTGTGGATTTAAAATCACATCCAGGATAGAATTGGGAATTCCGCTAAAGGAAATATTAAAAGCTGAACAAAAAGAAGATATATCGATGATAATCATCGGTTCCCATGGAAAAAGTAACGTTGAAGAGATGCTCCTCGGCTCTGTGTCAGAAAAAGTTGTAAGAAAATGTAAAAAGCCGGTATTGGTCGTTAAGAGATAAAAATGAACCTATTAATTCATTTCATGTCATAAGAATAATTCTTACTTACTTATTAGTTTGAAATAGAAAGGAATATCAGATGAAAGTGATTCGCTTTGATAATGCCGAAAGCTACGAACCGGAAAAAGACTGGAGACGTGTG
>Ga0316575_10000301_pt1 | contig 13835 bp, 9 predicted proteins | sample J5NA_FD_203072 | JGI IMG/M metagenome (GOLD analysis project Ga0316575, IMG submission 203072) | Rhizosphere microbial communities from salt marsh grasses in Alabama, United States - J5-7_050615r2r3 | ecosystem: Host-associated > Plants > Roots > Rhizosphere | place: USA: Alabama | collected...
GACAACATTGTCCTGATGAGTAGCGCTGATGCTTCTGTAAATGCCGAAAACATCGGGGGGACACTTGCTGAAATAGATACAGCCGGAATTAAAAGTCTTCCCCGGACCTGCTGCATATCATTACTCGACGGTGTCGCCTATACCCCCCCGACGTTTACCTCGTCAGGCACAACCTATTACGGAAGCGGTTACCTCCTGTCAAAAATAGCGGAACTGACGGGAGGAATGTATTTCGGATTGCATGAATACGACTGGCGGACGGTATTCGGACTGATAATGAACAATTCATCGGAAACAGTCAACGATTTCTCATGTGTCATAAAAGGCGACGGTACCGAAATCCCGCAGACATCGATAATGCAGCCGAACACACTCAATGACGTCTTCAATTCGAGCCGTTTTTATACCTTTCAATGTGCATCCTGCGAAACGATCGAAGCAGACATAACCGGAAGATCTCCTGCAAATGATTCCACACTTCGGAAAATTCTGACCATCAGCACTCAGGACATCATGACTCGTGAAAGAAGCATCCTGTCGACTGAACATGCGAACGATGTCCTGTTGAAAATGCTTCAATCCGTTCCGCTTGATACCGCGGCGATAGTGTCCTTTTCCGTTGCACACCGGTTGATGAATGATTTTACCGCATTCATTGCCCTTGAACCTGACGATTCTCTTTCCTTTATGCAGAATCCAAATGATGAGAGCAGCTATCCCCGGACAAAAATCGTACCTCAGACAGCGACGGTAAATGTACGTGCATTTGCTGTGCGGATACAGAAAACGATGAACACCATTTTTCTCATGCTTGCTGTTCCGCATACCGGAGATGTTCAGATAAGGGTATTCACGATAGCGGGTCGGCAGCTGTTCAACCAGGATCTGCCGCATTGCGGCAGCGGTTCAATCACCGTTCCGCTCACAAAAAGACATTTCAGTAAAGGAATGTATATCGTTGCGGTCAAATACCTTCCACAGGGGATGAGTCATTCCTCACTACAGACCCGTGTCGAAAAATTCACGGTTCAATGAACTGTGCCATGAATCTGTCACCAGACGAATTTGTATGGTCGGGGCGAATGTAAGGGCAAATAATCATTCGCCCCGACGAACCAGACATGTTCGCCAGCCCCCTCCCCCTAAAGCCTTCAGCAATCCGGCAGTTGATAAAAGCCGAAAACTACAAAAAAGCATGACACATTCCCTCAAATGTGGTATATTATCACACCATGAAAACAACAGTAATCAACCGTGAGTATGATCGCGAGGTAGGAAAACTCCTGCCAGGGTGATCTATTGTCAAAATCGTCTGTTCAAGGCTCCCTGTCAGGAATGACAGGGAGCCTTTTTTTTATCAATAATCCAACCTATCAGAAAGGAGCTGTTTATGAACAGCATCAAGGAGATGGTCAGGGACCGTAAAAAGGTCAGATTTTCGTTCTACCGGGACAGGGAGTTATGGTATGCCACTGAGGACGGGTTTGAATTTCCCGTTCCCATAGATGACGTGGGTAATGCGACCTTCCTGCATGAAGACAAGGCGATACTTTTCATGCGATACATCCGCAAGCATCTCGAAATGCTCGACAAGGCACGAAAGGAGCATGCAGCCCGTTGTGCACAGGCGGATGAGGAAAGTCCGTAGCGCGAATGTCGCCCTGCCGGTTCGGCAGGGCGATTGCCCCTCCGCTTCCTGATCTGTATGGACGAATAATCATTCGCTCCGACCAGACAGGTTCGCCCTGACAATCCAGCCAAAGCAAGATTATTCTTGCACCATAACCCCTTTAATGATATAGCATTAGTAACACCCTTCCACCTTTTTAAGAGAGGTTGCTCCATGCCGAAAGAACATCCAGTATCACTTATATGTCCGGTCTCCGGCGCTGCAGGGCAGTACCTGTCACTTCTGTCGAGACTGATTGTCGAACCGTGTCATCATATTCAGCTGATCATGATCACGACGTCGGATATCCCCGACATAAGTGCCATAGCCCCGCATTTCGGATCGTTCGAGCAGCTCAGGGTCAGTCCGGCATATTCCGAAAACCTTATATACGACCGGGCGATCGCCGCAGCCACGGAGGCGACGCTCGTTTTTGTCCGTAAACCGGTTATGTTCGATGCCCCATTTCTCAGGCAGTGCACGGCAGCCGTTGCCGAAAATAAAAATGCCGTGTACAGCGCATTCGACGGCAGTCTGATCATCGCCGACAGAAACCATCTGATCGAGAATGAAATGTCACTTGCACTCTCGGGCGAAGCGGTTAGCATACCGATGCAGCCCTCACCCGCCCCGGTGCCGAAACGCAGCAAGGGAACATTCCGCGATCTGTACAACAATCAGGTCACACTGGAATACGGTGCAGGCAGCTTTGTCGATCCGGATGTCATCGTCGATTCCCCGGAGAAGATCTCGATCGGCGCCAATACCATTATCCGTAAAGGCGTCGTACTGCGGCCGGAGAGCGGCGAAATCGTCATCGGTGACAATTGCGTGATCAACCACTACTGCATTTTCCATGCAAAAGGCGGGATTTACATCGGCGACTGGACCATTATTGCACCGCACTGCGGTTTTTATGCTCAGAATCACAGTTACGACCGGTTCGATCTTCCCATCACCAAACAACCCAACATCGGCAAAGGCATCTATCTGATGGGCGATAACTGGATCGGCAGCCACAGCGTCATCTGCGACGATGTGACGCTCGGCAAGGGAGCGGTCATCGGTGCCAACTCGACAGTGACGTCATCAGTCGCGATGGCTGTTATTGCAGCAGGATCTCCGGCCAGGGTGATTAAAAACCGTTTTGAGGACTCATGGGATTTTCATCAGCGGGAACGCGCATCGACAACAATGCCGGCCGATATTGCCGCCTATGTGGAACAACGGGGAAAACTGTTGAGCAGTCTAGTTTCCCCCGATGACGATGTACTCGATGTCGGGTGCGGAGAAGGTATCATAACATCGATTATCGGGAAAGCCTCACCCCGTACCATCGGCTGCGACTACTGCCGCAGCGCCGTTAACGATGCACGGGAACGGTTCCCGCACGTCGAATTCGTCGTATCGAATGTCACTCACCTCCGGTTCGGAGACAACCGTTTCTCGAAAGTCATATTTACCGAAGTGGCGGAACACCTGATGCCGGTGCAACTTGTCAAGGCCATCGCCGAAATCGCACGCGTACTGCGTCCGGGCGGAACGCTGCTGATGACCACGCCGCTTACCGGTGCCGGCTCCAGGACATCCACCTATGCCCATATATATGAATACTCGCAACAGGAGATCGCCGCACTGCTGGAGCCTCTGTTCGGCAGCATATCGCTTATCAATCCTCATTTCGGGTTGATTGCAGCAGTGAAGAAGGGGTAACGACGGAGAGAAACGTCCGGACGGATGTCGAAACTCGGGTAAGTCCGAAGTGTTATCCCCCCGACGGTCCGTACTGCATTGAAGCAAGCAGCTCACGGGCATGATTTCCGGCGATACCGTCAGGATCACGCTCCGCCAGAAACGTCATGTCGCGTTGAACTTTGTCAAGTTGCTGACCGGTTTTTATCCGTAACGCCGCAGCGGAAAGCATACTGTTTTTCTGGATGTGGGCATTACCGTCAATGAATCCCGCCATGTCGAAACAGACGATCGCATAACGGTATTCCTTCATTTTCTCAAGCTGTTTTCCCCACTGGTAGTACTCGTTCTGTGAAAAAACGAGCCGGTTCCGTTCCTTGACAATCCTGCCGAGCAGATTGAATATACGGAGCCGGTATTCCGCCGGAGCCTGAAAGTAGCTGTTCATCGCATGCAAAAGATGCATCGATGCGGCACCCATATCTCCATGCCCGAACGCTTCCCATCCGGCTGTTTCGGACGAAGTTCCGGCAGGTTCAACCTGCTCCTCCTCAACCTCCGGCCGTCGATTCGACCGGACACCTTCACGTGACGGTTGAAAGTAGGATCTGGCTTTTTCCGCAGCAAGCTCCTTGTTACGCTGCATACGGGCGAGTTCAGGATTGACGACTGATGCCGCATCCGCGCTCCGGATCAGCAGTCCGAGCACTGCGCCCATGATGAATCCACCGATATGTGCCGTATGTGCGACTCCTCCGGAAGGATGTACATCGATAAGGGCCGAGATGATCTGTCCTGCAAACCAGAAACTGAAATAGATATATGCCGGAATCGAAATAACTCCCCGTGCCCGGAATGTGATCATATAAAAAAGTCGTACCCTGACACGCGTATGCGTCACCAGAAACGCACCCATCATGCCTGCAATCGCTCCGGAAGCTCCGACAAGCGGTGTTGAACCCAGATGTTCACCGAATTTCATGGTCGTCGCATAAAAGGTGGCATCCGCAACCAGACCGCAGACGAGATAGATAATCATGAATCGCCAATAGCCCCAGTACTGCTCCATGGCAAGCCCGACCACGTAAAACATGAGCATGTTTCCTATCAGATGAAGCCAGCCAGCATGAGTAAACATAGAGGTAAAAAGCGTGTGTATCCTGAAATTTGCAGCAGTCAATCCAAGCCGGTACATGAGAGACTCCCTGCGAACCGACTCGATTCGTTCGTTGAGAGACTTCATCATCGCGGATTGTGACGGATTTTTAAAGCCTTCAAGAAGCTCCTGCAGCTGTTCGGACAGATTTTTCTCACTGGCAGCCGATGTATGAAGCTGTTCCTGCTGCCATTGTTCGACAACTTCCGCAACACGCTGCTCAGTCCTGTGCGCATCTATCGAAACAAAAATATGGATGAGAAAACAGAGTCCGATAATTTCCAGGGCCCCCAGACCGATTCGTCCGTCATGTACATCGGTACTATAGGGAATCAGCATCAAACACCACCCTTTGCTGTTTTATCAATGCAAATCCCTCTCCAGGCCGTACGACAAGGATAAAGGAAATACTTCCTTCATTATAGAATCCAGACATCGAAAACAACAGCGGAAGATAGCGTTACAAGGGATTTAGATGACTTTCTGTGTGGCTTGGGCATGTGCGGTATTAAGAAGATCCGCACCATGCAGAGAGCTACCGCATTATTCCAAGATAGAGCCTCCCGTGGTGGAGCTGCTGTTGATTCAGGACTGCCGGTGTCGCATTCACCAGCCGTCCCTTCAGATCTACTGCGGTTTTTTCGGCATTACCGCCACCTGGCATCATCCAGCCACTGCCTCTGTGCGGGAAGATTGCCGAAGTTACCGGCGCACTGATCGTGAATTCATCACTCACTAATGTGTAGTCATCGGTTTTGCTGCCGGGATTTGCCCCGACTCGCTGAAATACCCGAAACCGTGCATGTTGCGTCTTCTCCATCGGTACTTTCCATCGGTAGCTGACATCATTACTGCCTGACGGTTCCGACATGCTGTCGATCTTTTCCCATCCGCTTTCCGGAGCAGATGAATAGTAGATAAGAAGCGGAACATGGTGCGGTATTGCGATTTTCCAGGTAACGGTAACAGTATCACCGGCAGTGAACGTCTCACCGCCTTTGATGGAGAGTGATGATCGGTCGAGATGCGCCGCAACCTGTGTGATGAATGCTGCGGAAAGGACCGCAATCAATGAAAACATCCGGATTTTCATACAACCTCCCGGTGAAGAGTATTTACAAAATACGCCGCAGACATTGTTTACATTGTTAATCAGTTTAATTAACAATATAAGTACATTTTTACGGAATGCACTGTATCTTTAAGCAGTGGAATCGGATTGATGAAAAAGGATTCAGATGTCGCAACGGTTCAATCGTTTTATTGAAGAGATCATACCCCTCAGATCGGCTTCTGCCTTTTCTTCGGTCTCTTCAGAAAGATCACCGGAACGATACAAAGCGACGTGCATATCGCGGAAAAGATGAAGTCGTCACTCACCCCCATGACGAACAGTTGTTTGCTGATAAATGTACCGATTTCATTTTGCGCAAGCTGGGCAGCTCCCTGAGCGGTAGCTCCGACGGTGTGCATGAAAAAACGCACCATTTCGGGCACAATACGCTGCATTGCCGGGTTATCACTCGTCAGTGCCACACCGGTAACCGCAGTATGAAAAGCAATGCGTGCGGTGAGCAGGGTCTGCAGTATCGCGATGCCGAAGCTTCCTCCGATCTGCCTGATCACATTCATCATACCCGAAGCCTGCGCCATCTCATGACGCTTGATGTCAAGCAGTGCCATGGCGCTCAGCGGGGAAAAGAGCACTCCCATGGCTATGCCCCGCAGATACATCGGGAGCATGATCTGATCGTGCGCAGAAAATAAGGTAAGCCTGCTGTTGAGCCCGAAACTCAGACCGAAGAGAACTATGCCGCCGATTACCGGTATTTTCGGATTGACCTTATCTGAAAAATACCCGGAAATCGGGCCGAAGAGCGCCTGGAGCAGTCCTACCGGCAAAAAGATCATTCCCGACTGTAGTGCTGTGTACCCGAGGATGTTCTGCAGGTAGAGGGGCATGAGAAAGGTGCTGCCGAACATGCCGATTCCGAAGCAGAGCATGATGAGATTGTTGAGCCCGAAGTTGTAGCGCCCCAGAAGCCGCAGATTGACAAGCGGTGCATCGACGGTGAATTCGGTAATCAGAAAGGCGACCATGCCGACAAATGATACCGCGAAACTTCCGAGAACGAAGTTCGATGTCCAGCCTCCGCTGTTCCACTGCGCATTTCCGCTCGAAAGAGCAAGCAGCAGAAAACCGAGAAATGAGGCAAGCGAAATGAAGCCTGGAATGTCGAACGGCCGGTGTTCGGTACTGCGGTACTCGCGCTGCACCACCCAGGTGAAAAGAAGACACAGGATGCCGACCGGAACATTGATGGTGAAAATCACGTGCCAGTTGTAGTTGTCGACAAGGTATCCGCCGAGCATGGGTCCGAGCGAAACGGACGCCGCTGCGGCAATCGACCAGAATCCCATGGCGAGACCGCGCTTTTCGGGCGGAAACTCCCGCATGATGATCGCCATACCTATGGGCTGCAGAAGTCCTCCTCCCACCGCCTGCCCCACCCGCATGACGATGAGCGACCCAATGTCCCACGATACCCCGCAGAGAAACGAGAAGAGGGTGAAAAGTGCAAGCCCTGTCGCATAGGTGCGTTTGTATCCGAACCGGTCGGCGAACCATCCCGATGTGGGAAGCATGATCGCAAAGGTAAGCATGTACGCAGTCAGAATCCACTGCGAAAGGTCGGTTGAAATGCCGAATGTCGTCATGATCTTCGGCAGCCCGGTATTGACAATGGTCGAATCGAGCACCGCCATGAAGGTGGAGATCATGATGTTGCCGAGCACCCACCATTTGTAAAGGTTGTGTCCGGGCTCGAGTGACGGAAATACCGCGGTAAGTCTCGAACGCATACGGTTACCGGGCTACAATGCGGACCGTGGCCGAAAGCCCCGGCAGCAGCGATATTCCGTCGGTCCCGGTAGAATCGAGAACGATTTTGACCGGTATCCGCTGGGTTACCTTTGTAAAATTTCCGGCGGCATTCCCTGCGGGGAGCAGCGAAAACTGCGATGCGGTCGAAATGCCCATCTGCCCCACGTGCCCCCTGAGCAGTCGCGTCGGAAAGGCATCGAGGGTAATGTCGACCGGACTGCCCTCCCTGATGTGCCGCATTTTCGTCTCCTCACACCGTGCCGTAATCCAGCAGTCTTCCATGTCGTACATGGTAAAGATCGCCTGCCCCGGTTGAATCACATCACCTTCGGTAAGCCACTTTTTCGCGGCAACACAACGTGAAGACGCACAGAGTATCGTATTGTCGATATTTTTTCCGATGACTTCTAGATCGGCACGGGCGGTCGCCGTCTGCGCTGCGGCTATTTTCACCTGTACCGATGCAAGATCAACCGCACTCTTCGCATGAGTGAACTGTTCAAGCGTGATGATGCCGTTGTCAAACTGTTTTTTCGTCCGTGCGAAATCATCTTCAGCGACGGCGAGTTTCACCCCGGCAGCCTGTTCCGATACCGTATACAGCCCGATCATCGCCCGTATCTTGCCAAGCTGTGCGAGCAGATCAGTCTTGTCAAGCAATGCCACCGTGTCTCCCGGAGAAACGGTATCCCCTTCATCGATGAACAGCCGTGCTATTCTTCCCGGCACTTTCGAGCTTACCGTGATCCGGGTCGCTTCGACCCCGGCGTCATCGGTCGTCACGAAACGCTGCTGTTGCCTGTACCACCAGTACCCGGCACATCCGACGGCAGCCGCAACCAGCAGCACCGGCAACAACACCAGGAATCCGTTCTTTTTTTTTGCCGGAGCAGCTGCCGCCGGTGCACCCGCTCCCGGTGATTCACCCGTTTTTTCCATAACCATTACCTTCTTGTAAGTCCTTTCAGTATCAGTGTCAGAAAAAGATCCGCCTCTTCGCACAGACGTCCGTACTGTTCATCGAAATTCGCCACATCACCGAACGTCTGAAATATCTGTTTGACAAGTCCGAGATAGACATCCAGCACGAGCCGGGCTGTTTTTTCCGTATTGTCGACAGCAAATTCACCCCGGTGTACCCCGGTTTCGATGATTCGCCGCAGCAGCAGCAGTTCCTTTGCCATAAACTCCTCAAGAACATCACGGATGAGCGGTTTGGCCTCGACCCATGCCTGAATTCCGCCCACCACCCGCATGTTCGCATGCCGATTGATGAGCTGCAGACGCTCACTGCAATACCGGCGCAGTTTTTCCTCTGCAGTACCCTCTGATGCAGTAATCGATTCGACCAGCCCGATGAACTCCTCACGCTCCCGTCTGACCACCTCCCTGAAAACATCCTCCTTGGTCTTGAAATAGTAGTAGACCGAAGCCTTGGAGATACCCAGATCCGCAGCGACGTCGTCCATCGTCACCTTGGAAACGCCGTAATGGGCAAAACGCCGCTGTGCAGCATCAAGAATCTGGGTTCGTTTGGAGGTAGTTTCAGGTGTTCCGTTCATACCGTCTGACTTTTTTACTTGAATAGTCAAATATACTATAAAATTTCAGTTTTTTCAAACCGATAATGACGGAGACGTATCAGCGGCTGTTCTATTGCAGGAGAGATCAGAAGCTTATCGATAGAGAAGATTTTCAACCGGTCGAATAAATTTGAAGGATACTATCCTTTGAAATCAACAATGTTACTCTTTTTAGCGAACTGACTACCGTTTCAGCATTGCATCATAAAGTTCTTTAGAGAGCCTCTGCTCCCTGATTCGTGCATCATTGATGGTATCGCTGTTTTTCTTAAGCAGCTCGACAAGAGGGAGATCGACAAGCCCGTGCCTGCCCATTGACAAGAGTAACCCAAGCGACTCGTCGGGATTGATACCGCCGCGATAGGGCCTGTCCTCGGTGATTGCGGTAAAGATATCGGCCACGGCCATGATCCGGGATCCGAGTGAAAGGTCGTCGGCCTGGTGATGGAAGGGATAGCCGCTGCCGTTGAGGCGTTCATGATGAAATGCCCCCCACTCGTTGATCGTTTCAAAGTCGTCAAGGGTATCGAGAATGCGGTACGTATAATAGGTGTGGCTGCGGATCAGGTCGTACTCTCTTTTATCAAGACTTCCCGGTTTTTCGAGAATTTCCCTTGGAACAGCGAGTTTCCCGAGGTCGTGCAAAAGTCCTGCAATACGCATGTATTCGCATTCCCGTCGCGAAAATCCGGCATATCCGGCAAGATGCATGGCAACGGTCGCCACCCCTGCCGAGTGTGTTGCGGTGTAACGGCTGCGGAAATCGATGATACGCGAAAAGAGGATTGACAGTTCATCAAGTTGTCGCAGATCGAGGGTAAGGGTCTGCATGCGGATGAGTTTTCGCAGTATCCGGTATACCGAGGGTGACACCGCATCAAGCCAGAAGCACTCATTATGTGAAACAGCTTCAAAAGCATCAAATACATCGGGACTGAACATCGTTCCGCGTTTTCCTGACAGTTTCTCGCGGATATTGTCAATCTGCCCTATCACATCGTTCTGCATGTCGATGAGCAGTGCGACACGGTCCGCCAGATGCAGGATGTATGAAGAAAGAGGTACCTGCGATGTATCCGCGCCGGTGTCGTTGCTTCCATCCCAGTACTGGTGATGCCACCGCACAATTTCCGCAATGTGTATGGCGGGAGCGAAATGGCGAAGAAGTGCCGATCCGAGTTCGGCGTGCGGCATCACATTGACTGATTCGAATTCCATTATTTCGATGCGTTCCTGCAGTGATAGTGCACCGATATCATGCATTGCTGCTGCGAGAACGAGATCGGCAAGGTCATTGCCGCTCAACCCCATCATTTTTCCGATTCGATACGAGATATAGGCAACCTGCTTGTGATGATGTGCAAGGGCGGAGCTGACAAGGTCACAGGCGTCCGATATGCATATGGCCAGATCGAAGAGCGGAAGACAGGGTTCTTTTATCATGGAACAACCTTTTTGATGTTGATCACCGGGTGGAGGACATGCGCTTTTTGTGATTATAGAATGTCTTCCCGGCCGTTGCAACCAAAAACCGGTACTTGTTCACCAACATCATCAACCTGCTGCGGGAGACAGGTTTGAATCCCTCAACAGGTCATCCGGTGCGAATCATATCCGTTTCGAACAGGTAATGGTCACTGCTAAAAATGCTCACCCGCCGGAAGTCCATAATTTTACTTCGATTGAATAGTTGATTTGTGTCTTTACCCTCCTCAGCCTCACCCCTTCTTCCCCCACGCTCCACGCGTGGAGAGGGAAAAGGAGTTTCTGAAGCCGGAGCGAAGGGCAGGGCGATGAGGTGAGGCGACTAATTTTGAATAAAACGGTGTCCTACCTCGTTACCTCTTTAACCGACTGCAAACCGTTGCCACGGCATCAGCCCGATAACATAAAGTCGTTTGACCATCTCATTCATGCAGCACCACGACTGAAAAAAATTTGCCCGTACCTGTCCGCACAACGTATAATGCTTTTATGGTATCGGTCTTGACATAATTCACCGAACCGATACCATGAAACGATCCGCGACCGCCTGAACCTGTAACAGTACACCGGAGTAACTGCCGCCACGGCACACCGAACTATTGTATGTCAACGTCGAGCATGAATCTGCAGTAGCCGGATGATATCCTGTACGATGCGATTCACCGACGCGGCACGGTACGTTTCATATTTTTATCATACAGTGCAGGAGGGATGATATGTCCGGCAACCCTATCCGTATCGCCTGTTTCTGTCTGCTGCTGGCATCCGCTTTTTCCCGCGGATCTCCGGCCGCATCCGGCAGCTTCAACAGTATCCGCATTGTCAATATTCCCGGTATATACGTTACGGATTCACTGCTCGACCGAATCGTCAGAAGCAAGTATAACTATGCAGTCGTATCATTCGACTTCCGGGTGTCCGATGATTCAGTCGGCAATGGTGATATATATGCCAACATACGTGCCGATGTCTGCAGTCTCTGTATCAGACTCGACCGGCATAACCTGCGGATGATCCCTATTATCCCGATGAGTTCGAAATGGGCGCTTCAATGGAAATTTCTGCAGGTTTTTGAAAATCCTGCAATCGGCGTCAACACCATCGCCTACAACGACGACCTTCCGGTTCTTATCGGCAAGAACAAGATATGTCAATACAGCGGCGACCCCGGATCTGCCGCCATGGGATGCAACTCGTGGGCATCCGAACCCGACGGTGTTGACAAAAGCATGCTCGACATCTTTCGTGCAGTGCGTGACGGATATTCGGATGCAAAACCGCAACACCCGCTCGAATACATCCACATTCAACACGACGAGCCGCAGTTTCTCAACTGGCTGCTCATGGCCGGGGCCGGCGCGGATTGCGGAAACGCATCCCCCTATCGCGGTAATTTCGCCCGCACTGAAGTATCGGCATCCGACATCGCCTACATTACCGCCCTGCTGCAGAATGGAGTCAGCACCGAAGAAGCATATCAGCGTCTGCTTGCCGATGAACTGTACCGGCGCGTTTCCCAGGCCGAAGAGGTGTTCGGTCCCGATGTCAAACTTCTCTTCTACGCGGAATCATTTGACAATCAAAGCTGGGGCGGAGTTCCCTGGCGGGTAAACCTCGACGGAGAAGCGCGCATCCTCATGCACAATGTCATCACCCTTCCGGGACTCAGTGACGAACAGAAGGATAAAGTCAAGAAACGCACGGTTCCCGTTCTGTGGAATTACGACGGCAAGGCGGCACTGGTTACCTCGCTGCTTGACTGGCTCGACCGGTCGGATTACGACAGTGACCTTGCATTTCAGCGGTTTGCCGCGTTCGGCTACAATTTTCTTTACACAGGAGCACTGCAGAACGGTGATGCATCGGTTCAGCAGATCAATGAGTATGCGGCTGCATCGAAAAAATATCCGGAGAACTGCCGCGGCTATTGCGCTGCCGCCTGGGATGCCCCGTACGTCGACAGCGCCCCGGACCCCAAATGGGACATCATTGAATACATGGCCTCGCTGCAGGATAATACCACCGGAAGCCTGATTTCCGGACATCGGAATACATCCACCCTGTTGTCGGCGGCCACGGTTTCAACCTCGCCGTCCGGCCTGTCGGCGACCATTTTACTTGTAAATCCAGAGCATGTCGCGATTACATTCATGACGCCCGGCGGACGTCATACCGAAACACTGATCAACCGGCAGCTCAATGCCGGTACGCATGTATTCCGAAGAAACCCTGTCCCCGGATTATATCTTGTCCGTATCCGCATCGGGTCAACGGTCATGCTCAAGCGGGTTACCGTGGTACGGTAAAAAGGGACAACGTCAATCGAACGCTTCGAATTTATCAAGAAAATTCTGCAGCAGCAATTCTGATTTATCTTTTACAGCCGACCGGGACTCCATGGTGATGACATAGCGGATCTTCATTTTTTTACCGGTGAAGACATCAGTGCATTGCGGACTGCGAAACAGGGTGTTCTCCCGTACCATGCGGTCAAACGCGACGATTGCATACTCATATCCGGAAACATTGCTGAACACGCTTCGGGTAGTGCATCGCAGCGAAATGGCTCCGAATTTTTCAAGCTCGTGGCACTGCATTACCATATCGTACCGGTTTGTAATCAGTCCGCTCATGAATTGGGACAGCGGTATGTTTCCGGAGAACGGTGCAACACTGACCTTGAAATTGGCACCATACAACGGTTCCAGAGGATCTTCAACGGGCAGTGCGTAAAGTGAATTCATTATATCGGGCCGCAGGTTCATTACAGAAGGCTTCTCCTTCCCGCCGCACAATGACGGAAAAACAAGACTGATCTGTTTACATAAAGAGAACTCGGCGGAAAAACCGAAGATCGGAAATGCGCCTTTCGGCGATACGGAAGAATTAACACTCCACCCGGTTTGAGATGGCGACGATTCAAATTCGAGAAGAAATGCCGATATTTTTTCATGCCGTACCGGCTTCAACTCAATGGCGGTTCCCGTCCCCCTGAGATCACGCGGCAGAAAGCAGAGTGCCGACAGCGTCGCATACTCTGAAAGAAACCGCTGCCGGTCAAAACTGACATTTGTACAGAGGCTGTCCAGTATCCTGAAGCCGTCGACGATGTGAGCTGACCGTATCAGATTGACGCCTTTCAGCCATGCCCCTTCCGGACAGGATGGATAGTGCACCATTGCACACGTTGCAAAAGAATCGGCTTTCAGAAAGCTTCCCTTCACTCCCAGTTGCTCCAGATAATGCCAGGCAAGACCCTGCACCATCATGTTCTGAAACAGATTGTTCTCTGAACTGTTATCCTGAACCCTGCCTAATGCAGCACGGAGTAATGATGTAAAGGAATCGCGGACAAACGGATTTTCA
>Ga0316575_10000303_pt1 | contig 13794 bp, 8 predicted proteins | sample J5NA_FD_203072 | JGI IMG/M metagenome (GOLD analysis project Ga0316575, IMG submission 203072) | Rhizosphere microbial communities from salt marsh grasses in Alabama, United States - J5-7_050615r2r3 | ecosystem: Host-associated > Plants > Roots > Rhizosphere | place: USA: Alabama | collected...
GCCAGGCGATTCAACGCACCGGCAATCAGGCGGTGGACGACCGCTTCACGGTCATCGTGTACAGCCCCGAGAGCAGGAGTCATGCCCTGCCCGGCGTATCCTTGGACTCGGATCCGCGCTTCCCGTTCTACCAGATGTCCTCGGAGATCGACCGCGTCGCCGGCGGCGAGGGCAAGCGCATCGATGCCTATCTCCAGCTCAAGACCTGCCGAAGCGATCGCCTGCGCGGCAAGATCCTGATCGACTCGCCCGGATTCGATGCCGACGCCCAGCGCACCGCGATCCTGAAGATCACCGACCACATGGTCGGCCTGTCCGACCTGGTACTGGTGCTGTTCGACGCCCGTCATCCCGAGCCCGGTGCCATGCGCGACACCCTGCAGCATCTGGTCGTGGCGACCAAGCACCGCCCCGATTCGAGCAAGTTCCTGTTCATCCTGAACCAGCTCGACACCTCGGCAAACGAGGACAACCCGGAGGACGTGGTGGCGGCCTGGCTGCGCGCCCTGGGCGAGGTCGGCATGACCACTGGGCGCTTCTACACCATCTTCAGCCGCGCGGCGCCACCGATCGCCGACGCGACGCGGCGGGCCCGCTTCGAGGCGAAGCGCGACGCGGATCTGGACGAGATCTACCAGCGCATGGACCAGGTCGAGATCGAGCGCGCCTACCGCATCGTCGCATCGCTGAAAAAGACCGCGATCGAGCTCAGCGACGAATCCATCCCGCTGCTGACCACCGCGGTCAAGAAGTGGCGGGTGCGCACGCTGATCGCCGATTTCCTGATCATCGCGGCCCTGGTGTTCGTGTTCCTGGTGTGGAGCATCAGCGCCGGCCATTGGGACGGGCTGCATTACCAGCCAGGATGGCTGGACTGGGTCGAAAAGCAGGGCATCACCTATGGCCTGCAAGGCATGGAGCTGATCGTCATCGTGGCGCTGATCGCCGCCCATTTCGGTGTGCGCAAGGTCGCCGCGCTGAGCGTGATGCCCTGGCTGCGCAAACAGGTCAAGAACATTCAGCTGCCGGGCGACGTGGTGGACGCGTTCAAACACAACACGCAGCGCTGGGGCACCGCGTTTTCCGGCAGGCCGGTCGGTTGGAACGCCTGGTCCGAAGGCCGTATCGCCAAGGTCCTGCACGACTGCGAATCCTATGTGCAGAGCCTGAACGAGCGTTTCACGAACCCCCGGGGCTTGAAGGACTGACCGCCGCGTTCGGCATGGCGGGCAGGCGCCGCGCCGGCGCGGAATCAACCGGCTCCGAGTGCCGCATCGGCATCGACCTCGGCGGCACCAAGATCGAGGCCGTCGCACTCGACCATGACGGTCACATCCTGCTGCGCCGCCGGGCGGCGACGCCGCGGGGCGACTATGACGCCACCCTCGCCGGTATCGCCGAGCTAGTGCACTCGTTGGAGCGCGACCTCGGTCGCCGCGGCAGCGTCGGGATCGGCACTCCGGGGGCCATCTCGCCGTTCAACGGACGCCTGCGCAACGCCAACTCGGTCTGGCTCAATGACCGGGCCCTGGGCAGCGACCTGCAACAGCGGCTCGGGCGCCCGGTTCGAATCGCCAACGATGCGGATTGCTTCACGCTGTCGGAGGCCACCGACGGCGCCGCGGCCGGCGCCGGTACGGTGTTCGGCGTCATCATCGGCACCGGCACCGGCGGCGGCATCGTGGTCAACGGCCGTCTGCTGCAGGGCCCCAACGCCATCGCCGGCGAATGGGGGCACAATCCGCTGCCCTGGCCGCGGCCGGAGGAGCTGCCCGGACCGCACTGCTATTGTGGTCAGCGCGGATGCATCGAGACCTTCTGCTCCGGGCCAGGACTGTCCGCCGATCTCGAGCAGGCCAGCGGCCGCCGGCTCGAGGGCGCCGCAATCGCCGCGGCGGCCGAGCGGGGCGATGCCCAGGCCGAGGCGGCTTTATGTCGCTATGAGCACAGGCTCGCGCGCGCCTTAGCCTCGGTGATCAATCTGCTGGACCCGGAGGTCATCGTGCTCGGCGGCGGTCTGTCCAACCTGACCAGGCTGTACGCCAACCTGCCGTCGTTGATTGCCGATCACATCTTCTCGGACGGCCTCGCCACGCGCATCGTCCCGCCGCGCTTCGGCGACTCCAGCGGGGTGCGCGGCGCGGCCTGGCTCGTTTGATGCGTCAGCCGCCAGCGAGAAAGGGTCATCGGATGTCGCCGTTTCGGCAAGCCTTGTGGCCGCGTCTCAAATCAGGGGCGCAAACGGCCGGAGCCATTGGCGCCTCGGCCAATGACTGATCGCGGAAAGCCGACCGCACTCGTGCCCATGACACACACCTACCAGTATCCTCATCCCGCGGTCACGACGGATGTCGTACTCTTCACGATCCGGGAAGACTCCCTACAGCTGCTGCTGATTCGCCGCCGCAACGCGCCGTTCGAAGGCCGTTGGGCGCTGCCTGGCGGTTTCCTCGACATCGACGAGGACCTGGAGCGCTGCGCGGCTCGCGAGCTGGCCGAGGAGACGGGTGTTACCGGCATCGAGCTCGAGCAGCTCCGCACCTTCGGCGCGGTTGACCGCGACCCGCGCGAGCGGGTGATCAGCGTCGTCTATTTCGCGCTGGCACGGGTCGAGAATCTGCATCTGCGCGCCGGCGATGACGCCGCCGACGCGGGCTGGTTTGCGTTGCGCGCATTGCCGGAACTCGCCTTCGACCACGACCAGATCATCCGCGCTGCCCATGAACGGCTCGTCACCGAGCTGAGCCGCTCCAAGATCGTATTTCAGTTCCTGCCCGAGACCTTCACGCTGGAAGAACTGCGGCGCGTCTATGAAATCCTGGTTGATGCGGAGATCGACAAACGCAACTTCCGCAGATACTTTCTCACCCAGGGCATGCTCGAGCCTACCGGCCAGTTGTGCCGGCGCGGGGGCCAACGCCAGGCCCGACTCTATCGCGCGCGCGAGCGCGATCCCGTTGCCCACCTGGGCTGAACCCGGGCACGAACCTGGCCATCAGTCCGGCACCGACCGCATCGGAGAAGACCATGAGCAGCGCAGTCACCGAACCCCTGGCCCGAGATCGGATCAAGGTGCCCGAGCATCCGCAATGGCCGACGCTCGCCGACGACGATAAACGCGCGCTGAAGGACCGCATCAAGGCATTGATGGCCAAACGGGGCGCGGTGCTCGTCGCGCACTACTACGTGGATGGGGACCTGCAGGCGCTGGCCGAGGAAACCGGCGGCCATGTGGCCGACTCACTGGAGATGGCCCGCTTCGGGGCCGAAACCGACGCCAAGACGCTGGTCGTCTGCGGCGTCCGCTTCATGGGCGAGACCGCCAAGATCCTGAATCCCGAGAAGCGGGTGCTGATGCCGGACCTCCGCGCCACCTGCTCCCTCGATGAGGGCTGTCCGGCGGACGAATTCAGTGCCTTTTGCGACGCTCACCCGGACCGCACCGTGGTCGTCTATGCCAACACCTCGGCCGAGGTCAAGGCGCGCTCGGACTGGGTGGTCACCTCCAGCATCGCGTTGCCCATCGTCGAGCACCTGAAGGCACGCGGCGAGAAGATTCTGTGGGCCCCGGACAAACATCTCGGCCGTTATGTGCAGCGAATGACCGGCGCCGATGTGCTGCTGTGGGACGGCGCCTGTGTCGTCCACGAGGAGTTCAAGGGCTTTGCGCTGGACCGCTTGCGCCGGCTGCATCCGAATGCGGCCGTGCTGGTCCATCCGGAATCACCGGATGAGGTCGTGGATCAGGCTGACGTGGTCGGCTCGACGACCCAGCTGATCAGGGCCGTCACCGACCTGCCGAACAAGGAGTTCATCGTCGCCACCGACGAGGGCATCTTCTGGAAGATGCACCAGCTCGCGCCGGATAAGCACCTGATCGCCGCTCCTACCGCCGGTGAAGGCGCGACCTGCGAGTCCTGCGCCCACTGCCCGTGGATGGCCATGAACGCGCTGCAGAACCTCGAGCAGGTGCTTATACGCGGCGATCAAGAGATCCAGATCGACGAGACCGTGCGCGAACGGGCGGTACTGCCGATCCAGCGCATGCTCGACTTCGCCCGCGAGCACGGTATCGGCGCCCGGCGCGACAGCGACTGATCGCACGAACCGCCAAGCCAAGCCGAAGCCTCTTGGTATCGGGCTCATGGTAGGCCCGCCGCACTGGCCGCTATCGACGCGGTGCAGAGGCATCCCGCTGCGCATTCTCCAGCCCCTTGCTGGTGATGTGGTGGTAGAGATCGATGAGCCGGGAATAGAGCGGCTCCCAATCCGGATGGTGTTGGGCGTAACGCCCTGCCTCACGCAGCCTTTCCATCACCTCTTCGAGAAAGATCAGATCCAGTTCCTCGAGCGGCTCGCCGGCATCGACCTTTCGCCGCAGGTCGAGGGCCCGCGGCAGGGTATGTTGCTGTAACTCGTCGAGGACAGCGTCGATGATGCCAAGCTCGTCTGGATGTTTGTACACGTCGAGATTCCTGCAGTCGTCGGAGAACAGATCCGGCTCGGATGGTCGTCAGCGATCAGCAACGAGCTCTCAATTCCTAGCTGGCGCGGGCCCCGTCGCAGTGGACTTGCGCCGGGCACCACGACGCCCGGGCAACGATCGGCACATGCCCGCCGCACACCTGTAGCAACACGCATCGGTGGCACCCGCGGCCTGAGGCCGCGGGGCCGAGCACGCCGCTCAGTGTTACAGGTCGACACTGAGGTCGTCGTTGCGCGGACCAACGGCCGACCCGCCGTACGGCGGCTGCGCCGGCTTCGGCGGCGTTTCGCGCCAGAGCACCGGGTCGGCGAAGCCTTGCCAGCCCCAGCGCAGCCAGCCGAGGAGTCGCACCGCAAGCCACAGCGCCCAGGCCAGCATCAACGCGCGATAGACCCAGATCGACACCGACACGACGGTCACCGGTACAATCTGCGCCGCATGGCGGTCCAGATACCACTGCAAGTTGCCCGCCGAGGACCCGTTGCCGGCGATCTGCATCTCCGGGCTACCGAGCAGCCCCTGCTCGACCGCCGCCAGCAGCGATAGCAGCGCGGCGATGGTGAGCAGCGCGAGTCCGACCTGGACCAGGTTGAAGCGCCAGGCCGGTATTTCCGCAATCAGCCGCCGGCGCAGTCCCAGCGCAAACAGCCACAGGGTGACCAGCGCCGCGACCCAGACCCCGACCTGACTCAGGCCGATGCCGAGCAGCAGCCAGTCGACGAAGCCGAGCGGCGTCAGCCGCAGCCGCGACAGCAGCAGGGCGACCAGGGCCAGGACCACGAGCAGCCCCCAGAACTGCACCGCCGGGCCGACGCCCGGCCCGCTGGCCCAGAGTATCCAGCGATCTGAACCGAGCCGGACCTGGGTCTCAGCGTTGACCCCTGGCGTGCCCAGGTCCAGCGCTGCGGGTCGATAGACGCGCGTCAACCCGCTCGGCTCGCGCCAGTTGATCTCGACCTGTTGGCTGCCCGGCACCAATGGCAGGTCCAATGCGCGGCCCTGCAGGGCCAACGGGCGTTGCTGGCCGTCGATGCTCAGGCCCGTCAGCTCGGCGCCCTGCGGAAGCAGGATGCGGTGCCGGCCGCCCTGACTGCTGCGCAACGTCAGCGCCAGCGCGGCCTCGCTGGCACGACGGGCGGGGGTGATCGCATAGCGGCTGCGATCCAGAGTCAGGGTCGGTCCCGCAACGCCCGCCGGCCGCGATAGGGTCAGCTGCAGGGTCTCACCCGCCCAAGGACGCCAGGTGGGCAGCCAAAGGTCTGCCGCGCCGAGGTTCTGCACCGCCGCAACCCCACTGCTCTCCAGGTGCCACAGTGGACTCGCCTCGACCCGCCATTCCTCGGTCAGGCGCGGATCATCGGTGGCGGTCAACGCGAGACGATCGACCGGCCGCAGCGTCGAGACCCAGCCGGTTTCCTGGCGGCCAGGGGGCAGCGAGACAAGGATGCGCCCGTCGCTGACCTGACCTTCGGCGCTGGTCACCGCCTCGCCGGGGATCAGCGGCACACGCAGACTCACCGGGGACTCCGGCGGAGACAGGCGCTCCACGTTGGTCTCGACGGTCCAGTCCAGCCCGAGGCGCAGCGTGCGCGTGACCCTGAGCAGCGGTGGCAGCACCGACGGCTCAGGGCCGGCCGCCGCATCGTCCGCCGCCGGCGCCTGCCGCAGCAAGCGAAGTTGGTCGGCAGGCCGGCCGCCGGCGTCGACACCGTCGAGCCGCCAGGGTGCCGCGACGCTGGCCTGCACCAGCCGCGGGCGCAGCGGCAACGGGATCTCGACCTGTGCCGCGGCCGGAAGCGGCCCGGTCAGGACTAGCCGATGACGTCCGGGCGGGATCGGCACCAGCAGGCGGCCGTCCGCCCCGCGGCGCAGCCGGCCCAGCGACTGGTCGTCGAGCCGCACCTCGCTGGGCCGCCAACCACCGGCCGCGCCTGGGATCGGCAGCGCGACCGCCTCGGCGGCGTCGACGGCGAGCAGCAGCCGCAGCTCGGCCGCACTGGCATCCAGGGTAAGCAACGGTATCTCGGCGCAACGCGGCAAACAGTCCGGGGGCCGCAGCAGGCGTTGCTCTAGCTCGGATAGGAGTGACGCCGGCGGAAACGCCCCCGTGGGCTCCAATGCCGCAGGCTGCGCTGTCGTGTCGGCTGCCGGCTCTGCGAGAACGTCCCGGCTCGGTCCGCCAAGCCCCATCGTAAACACCGCGACAAGAGCAACCGCAAACGCGGGGGTCGATGACCAGCGCGGCAGTTGCAGCCAGTCGGCAAGCCTTAGCCCGAGCAACAGGACCAGCACGACACGGGCGAGCGCGAGCAGCAGCGCGGCGGCGGGCGGCAGCAGCCAGAGCCGGACCCGGTGGTCCGGCGCCACCGGACCACTCCAGCGCAGATCGAAGCTGCGCCAGGACCAGTCCGGTACGCCGGCGCCGGTCTGCACCAGGGCACCGGGCTCGACGGTCGGCAGCGGCTTGGCGACACTGGCCCCGCTGCCAAGGGTCTTGCGCATCCGCTCCGCCTTCTCGCGGATCGCGCCGCCGTAGGGCAAGGACTCGTAGGCATCGGCGGCCGGCGCGGTCTGGTCAGCACGGGTCAGCTCCGGGCTTAGATTGCCGACCGCGGCACCGGTCCGCGCCAGCTGCGGGAACAGGCCGTCGCGCATCTCCGTGACCAGAAACGGCAGTGCGATCAAAGCCAGCGCCAGCAGCGCCACCCGGTAGTAGAGCCCGAGCAGCCAGCGCAACCGGGCGAACGCCGGGCGCGGCGAGTCGCCTGGAACGACTCGCAGCAACGCAGCGGCCACCAGGACATTCAGCCAGACGAAGCGCGGAGCCTCCGGCTCCTGCCAGATGAGCACCAAGGTCAGCAACGCCAACAGGCCCCAGCCCAAGCCCCATAGCCGGCCGACCGCCAACGCGCTGACCAGCACCAGAAAGATGTCCAACAGTGACCACCGGGCCAGCCAGGTATTCGGCAGATTGTCGACCCCATCGACTGCCAGCAGGTCCCAGCCGGGAGGCAGATGCAGCCGGGTCGCGATGCTGTCGAACTGCAACGCCCAGCCGGACACCGGCGGGTCCGCCGACAGGCCGATCGGACCCCTTGCGATGCGGGCGTCGGCGAGCAGGTCGAGGCGCCCCTGCCGCACCTCGACACCGACGCGCCGCGGCCCCCGCTCGTCCGGCAGCGCGGTGATGAAGCGCGGCTCGCCGCCGACACGGACCTGACCGAGCTGCAGCACCGGCTCGACGTCGAGCCGCCAGCTCTGCTCGAGCTGGCCGCGGATGCGGTCGCGCAGGCTGAAGCCGTCGGCGCGATAGTCGAGCCAGAGGTCGCGGTCCAGACGCAGCCGATCGGCGCCCAGGGCACCGCGGCGCAACGGCTCCAGGGCCATGGTCATGCCCGGACGCAGCAGATAGGCCGGTAGCCGCTGCCAGTCCGCCGGCAGGCGCGTCTGGTGCGGGTCGACGGCGTCGACGCCGCTGATCTCGACTTGACGCAGATCGGGGTGCGCGGCGAAGGCCCAGACCTCCTGTTCCGGCCAGGGCGCCGGCCGCCCGGCCAGCCCCAGCTCCGTGACCGGCTGCCGGTGATGCGCATCCACCGTCAGCAGCCAACGCCCCGGTCGAACCTGCACTTGCAGCATCCCTTTGTCGTCCAGGCGCGCCGGCAATGGGCTATCGACGCGCAACGGGATACCGCCTGGCAACGGGACTGGGCCGAGCCGCACCTCGCGGGTGCGGCCCGAGACGTCCAGCGCCAGCAGCGTGGCGACGCGCAGCGGGATGTCGTCGTCGATGCGCCGCGACACCTCCAAGGTCAGCGTATCGGGCTCCGCCGGTCCTGACTCGTGCTCGGCGCCTGCGCCGAGCCAGAGCCGGCCCTGCCCGTCCAATCTCGGCCGCGCGACCTCGGCGCCGTCAAGCCGCAGGCTCACGAGCCCGGTCTCCGGCGGCAGTTCGAGACCCTCCGGGCGGCGCGGCCACCGGAAACGGCCGCTCAGCGTGTGGGCACCGGCCTGCAGCCGGACCGCCGGGCGCCCATCGTGCTTGACCACGGCGACGGCCCGCTCGCCGTCGGTGACATCCTGCGGCCAACGGGAGCCATCCCCGGGCAGCGGCACCCAATCCTCCGCGTCGAGCTGCCATGGCTGCTCGAAGCGTCCGCTGCTCTCATCCAGGTCCAGCGACAAGGGGCCCGGCCAGGCACAGACCCGACCACCGTCGCTGCCAAGCGGACAGGCGCGCTGGTCCTGGTCCTGCAGCACCCAGGGCACCCAGGCCGACAGGCTGTCCGGCACATAGGGCGCCGGTCCGGCCGCGGCCAAACGCGGCATGAGCAGCAAAAAGATCAGCGCGGCGGCAGTCAGGGACCGGTCTGAACGTGCCATGGGCTCGGCTCCTTGGTGCAGGCGGTTCCGGTGGGCGTGTCGATGGCGATAAGGGTACCGGATGAGGCGGATGACCGCTGCACGCTCGCCAGCCGCCAGCCGCCAGCCGCCAGCCGCCAGCCGCCAGCCGTTCGATTTTGATCCAGTTCGGTTCGCAGGGGCGACGGCAATGTCATGCAGTTCGTCGAGTGGAGCGCTGATCGGCAAGCCGGCGCAGACTGAAACAGGGCATTGCATGGGTCTCTTCGGCCCTCTGCGCTCGGCCCTGCGCACCCTGATCGACGGGTCAGTACCGAGCGGCTTGGACCGGCCGCAGCATTCGCTCCGCACAACGGACCTGCCAGCCGTTTTGCCGGATAATGGCACATCCGCAAACCCAAGCGAGCACGCATCACCATGTCCCAGCTCAAGCTCGGCATCCCGAAGGGCAGCCTGGAGAACGCCACCATCGACCTGTTCGCGCAGGCCGGTTGGCGGATCACGCCGCACTCGCGCAACTACTACCCGGACATCGATGATCCCGACATCCGCTGCTCGCTGGTGCGCGCCCAGGAGATGGCGCGCTATGTGGAGCGCGGCACGCTGGACCTCGGTCTGACCGGGCTCGATTGGATCCTGGAGACCGAGGCCGATGTGGAGCAGATCTGTACCCTGACCTACTCGAAGGCCTCGAACCGCCCGAGCCGCTGGGTGCTCGTGGTGCCGGAGCAGTCGCCGATTCGCGGCATCGGCGACCTGAACGGCTGCAAGATCGCCACCGAGCTGGTCGGCTTCACGCGCCGGTACCTGGCCGAGCGCGGCGTCGACGCCGAGGTGGAGTTCTCCTGGGGCGCCACCGAGGCGAAGGCAGTGGAGGGGCTGGTGGACGCGGTGGTCGAGATCACCGAGACCGGCAGCACCATCCGCGCCCATGGGCTGCGCATCGTCGCCGACCTGCTGATCACCGACACCCGCCTGATCGCCAATCGCGCCGCGATGCAGGACACCGAGCGGCGCGCGCGCATCGAGCAGATCGCGCTGATGCTGCAGGCCGCCCTGACCGCCCGGCACAAGGTGGCGCTCAAGTGCAATGTCTCGGCGGAGCGCCTGGATGCCGTGGTGGAATTGTTGCCGAGCCTGCATGCCCCCACCGTCAGCCATCTGTACGACCGCCAATGGCTCGCGGTGGAGACCATTGTCGATGCCGACTGCGTGCGCGACCTGATCCCGCGCCTGCGGGCGGCCGGCGCCGAGGGCATCCTGGAGTACGAGTTACGGAAAATGGTCTAACCCATGACTAACGCACCGGCAGAGCCGTTCACCGGGTTGCGCACGGCGCTGACGCGCGCACTTGCCCGCCGGCCCGTGGACGAAGCGGCCGACGGCCGGGAGCCGACGCGGCTCCGGCTGCGTGACTACTTCACGCTGCGGCCCTACGGGCGCAGCCTGATCACGCCGGCGGTCTCGGTCTGGCTCAGCTCCGCCTGGGTCGTCATTCTGCTGATGGCCGGCATCGAGGGCTTCGTCTGGGGCGCGGTCGGGGCCTCGCTGGTGCCCTCGGCCAGCCCCTGGCTCGCGCCGCCGGTGGCCGCCTTCATGTTCACGCTGATGTTCTCGATCGTCTGGATCGTGGACTCCTCGCTGATCATGTCCGAGCGGCCGCCGCTGAGGCTGCGCCGGCAGTATGCGCTGCAGCCGCGCGGGCTGGGCCCTGCGACCCGCTGGTTCGCCGGCATCGCCGTGCGGGTCGCGATCGTCGCGATCTCGCTCTATGTCACAGCACCCTTCATCGAGAAGCTGATCCGCGCCGACGACATCGAGGGCTACCACAAGGCCCAGGTGGAGCAGTACTTCAAACAGCGCGATGCGACGACCCAGGCCCAGGTCCGGGCGCGCGCCGAGCAGCTGGACGCGGGCCTCACCGGGCGCATCAAGGGGCTGGAACAGGAGATCGGAAGGCTGTCGGACTCGCTGAAGGCCGAGCAGCAGCGGCGCGCCCGCATCGAGGCCGAGTACGCGCCGCAGATCGAGGTGCTGACCCGCGACCTGGCGGACGCCCGCGGGCGGGTCGGCGACGAGGTACTCGGCCGCGACGGCCGGCCCGAGGGCTACGGCCCGCAGGCACGCAAATGGGACGCCCGAGCCAAGCTGATCGAGGGCCAGCTCGCGCAGGTCCAGGCCGAGCGCGATCAGCATCTCGCCGCCACCGAGACGACGATCGGCGACGAGCAACAGCGACTCGCCGAGCGCTCCGACGCGCTGCAGAAGGTCCGCGTCGAGCAGCAGCAGCTGATGGCACAGGTGACCGCCGAGGTCGCAGCGCAGCAGCCGCCGCCGTCGCCACCGCGGCTGACCTTCGCGGCCCGCTCCAAGGCCCTGCACGCGCTGCGCTCCAGTCCGGAAGAGGCCGGCGTGCCGCACTTCGAGACCGTCTCCGGCTTCGCCCAGGCCGCCCTCGGCATCCTGTTCTTCGCGCTGATCGCGCTGAAGCTGTTCGAGCCGACGGCGGTGCACGCCTATTACAGCGAGACGGTGCAGTTCCAGTACCGCAAGTATCTGGCCGGCGGACTGGCCGGCATCCCAGGCTTCGAGCAACACGACGACCCGACACGCCGCCTGTCGCCGGCGGAGTTCTACCGTCTCTGGGAGCGCTATGAGGCGGACCCGGACGACTATTTCGAGCGCATCAAGACGGTGCTGGCAGCCGAGGCGCGGGTGCGCCGGCTGCAGGCCGATCAGGCCTACGAGCTGGAGCTGCTGGAGCGCCAGCGCGACGACATCGATGCGCGCCTGACCCTGGAACGCCGCCGCCGCGAGGCCGAGCTGGCCGCCCGCGAGCGCGAGCTCGATCTGCAACTGGAAGAGGCCCGCAAGCGCCTTTCGGGGGAGACCCGGGTCGAGATCGAGCGCCTGGCGCAGCAGCGCCGAGAGGCCCGGCGTGCCCATGAGCTGGCGCTGGAGACCCTACAGCAGCAGTTCGATGCCGAGCGCGCGCGTCTCGACGACGAGCTGGCACGCCGGCGCGAGGAATGGGAGCAGCAACGGGCCGCCGAGGAAGCGGAGCTCCGCCGGCAACAGGAGGCATTCGAAGATGCCCGCCGCTCTGCTCGCGACGACGCCCGTCGGCAACAGATGGCCATGGACGACCAGCGTCGGCTGCGCGAGATGGAGATCGAACGGGCGGCCGCCGACAAGGAGCGCGAGCACGAGCGCGCCGGGCGCAAGCTACGCATCGAGCAGACCCGCGCCCTGCTGGCCGACCAGGCCGATGAGCTGGCCCGGCGCCGGATGGAGCTATCGGAGCTTCGGGTGCGCACCGCCCAGCGCAATGGCGGCATCGACGACACCGAGGCCGAGCTGCGCCACCTCGAGGAGCGGCTGCAAGAGCGCGACGCCCGCATCGCGACGCTGCGCGAGCGCATCGACGACGCGGCGCGCGCGGCACCGAGCGCACCGTCCTTCTGGGGCGGTGATCCGGCCCAGCGCACGAGGCGCACCGCCGAGCGGCGCTTAAAGGATCTCCAACGGGAGCGCGACAAGCTCGCGGATGATCGCGAGCGGCTTCACCTCGCCCTGCGCAACCAACGGGCAGAGCGCGAGGCCCTTCAGCAATCGGGCCGCGAGTTGGAGGTGGAGATCAAGGGCCTCAACGAGCGCCTTGCTGAGCAGCGACAGCGTCTCGATGCCCTGTTGCTCGCGCGGGCTTGAATCCGGGTAGAGCGGCCGGCCATTCGCGACAAGCCGCCAGCTCGAACGGTTCGCCGAGTGCCAGGTCTTGCCCAGGGGTTTGCAGCTCACTCGGGCCCTGTCACGGCGGTGCGCGAAGCTGGAGCAACCAGCCTCCAGCACCCAGCCACTGCCAACTCACATCAGCCGCACGATCTGCTCATTCTTCAGGCCGAGCACCTGTCGCGCCAGGTCCAGCGCCATCTCGGAGAAGGTCTCCAGATCCCCCCAGTGGTCTGCACTGTCCACCAGCTCCGACATGGTTTCGTTGACCACGCGGACGTCGTAGCGGCCATCGGCGCTGCGCTCGGGTGGCACCTGCTCGCAGCAGACGTAGAAACTTGGCTGGGTCTCCCCCATGGGCACCAGGGCCAAAATGTAGCGGTATTGGCGGGGATCGCCGCTGTCGATGTCACCGAGCACAGTGGCCGAAAAGTCACCAATCTGATAGCGGTGTCTGGGGATGGCGGTCTGGATGGCGGGTCGGTCCTGCATGGTCTCGGCCTTGTCGGGGCCCGCACCGCACCAGCGGCGATGCCGGAACATGGGTCTTATGGGCTGAACGGTGGCGGCGAAATGCCCGAACCCAAGCAGACCGCGCCCAGTTGGGCACAGCATGGGCGAAACGACGTTGGCAATCGCACCAAGCACCCAAGGGTGGCGGGGTTCGACGCTAGATTCGAAACGTGAGTGCGGGACGGGGTTTGAAACCCCGTCCCAACGCTTGTGAGAAACGGCGCAGCGGGAGCGGCAGCTTACCGACGGAAAAATCCCCAGCCCGGCAGGACGCCCCAGTCAATACTGCCGATTGCCACAATCGCGACTTGTCGTTCTGCGAAGGGCGGCTGATTGCTGACGGCTCACCGCTTCTTACGGGATCAGTCCTTGTTGCCGCCGAACATCTTCATCGGGCTCGTCATCATCTTCATCGGGTTCATGCCGCCGCCGTTTCCGCTGTCGCGGCGATCATCAGGACCATAGTCCGGGCCATAGTAGCCGGCGCCGGGCCCGTAGCCGGGCATGCCCCCGTACCCGGGTCCGCCGTAACCGGGGCCACCATAGCCGGGTCCGCCGCCGTATCCGTAACCAGGCATGCCCCCGCCGTAACCGGGCCCGTAGCCCGCACCCGGACCACCATAGGCGGCGTTGGGAGCGTAGCCCTGGGGCATACCCTGCTGCGGAGGCATCTGTCCGCTCGGTGCAGGGCCGCCGGCAGTCTC